>ERZ761592.140-NODE-140-length-38824-cov-12.716707_pt1 | contig 38824 bp, 44 predicted proteins | sample MGYA00433095_ERZ761592 | MGnify/ENA primary metagenome ERZ761592 (study PRJEB28899, sample SAMN03785554) | bioreactor sludge metagenome | biome: EBPR Sludge; feature: EBPR Bioreactor; material: 0.22µm filtered reactor supernatant | place: Saint Lucia: Queensland... | reverse complement strand
GCCACCGCCGCCTCGCCGATGAAGCTCAAGAACGACTGAACCGAGATCAGATGAAAAACGACTCGTCGGCCCAGCCGTTCCAAAAATCCGACCGATGCGCTGGCTCCAGCCGCTCCAGCGCTGGCGCGGCGCTCCCGCACCAACTCCAGCAGCGCCTGTTGCGATTCACGCAAGCCGCTCAGGCGAATCGCGCGCCCGCTCTGCTCCAGTTCGGCGATCAGATTCAAAAGCCGCAGCGCGCCGGTGGTGTCGATGGCGCGGATGCCGGCGGCCTCCAGCTCCAGCGCGCCGGCCGGCCACCGCGCGCTTTTGATTTGGTCATCGAGGCGCTCGATGCCGTCCAGGGTCCAGTCTCCGCCCAGCCGGCAGCGGTTGGCCTCGCAGCGCAGGGTGGCGGGACTGATGTAAGCCGATGAAGCCGCGGCGCTCATACTGGAATCACCGTTCGAAAATGCTCAGCGCGGATTGAGCCGCCGCCAAGTCGCCGGGTCCTGTTGCCCGCCCGGCTTCGCCCAGATGCCGCGCCGGGTTTGCTTGGCCTCGGACTGGGCCTGACGGTAGTCCGGCGAATGATTGTATTGTTCGTAAACCACCGCTTGTCCCAGCCGGACCATTTCCAAGCCCAGATCGCGCTCGCTCGTCACCACCTGAGCGACGGTCCGGCCGTAGCGGTCGTGATCCATCACCCGGAGGGTGATCGAACCGAAACGAGGCAGCAACCCGCGCAGCGCCTCGCGCGACCGGTCGCCCCACGGCTCCTGCTTCATTTCCGGCGCGTCGATGCCAAAGACGCGCACCTTGACTTCGCCGGCTGGACAGCCAGCGACGAGCGTATCGCCGTCATGGACAGCCTGGACGGTGCAAACCAATTCCGCTCCATTCGCCGTGGCCGAAGGCGGAGCCTTGGGCTGATGCAAAGCGTAACTGATCGCCATCACCGCCGCCGTCAACCCGCCCACTAGCCACGGCGAACGGTTTTTGCGGCGGCGGGTCCGGCTCAGCTCGCCGCGCAGGGTTTTTTGCAGCAGCTTGAGCAGTTCCTGATTCAACGGAGCTTGGCGGCGTGGTAAGCGAGATGTTCACCGATGAAGGTGGCGATGAAATGGTAGCTGTGATCGTATCCGTCTTGCCAGCGCAGCGTGAGCGGAAACTGGCGCGCGGCGCAGACCCGCTCCAGCGACATCGGATGGAGCTGCTGGGCCAAAAACTCGTCGTCGGCGCCCTGATCGATCAACAAGGGAATCGCCGGCGCGCCTTCCTCGATCAGCCGGACGGCATCGTAAGCCACCCACGTCTCCCGGTCGTTGCCGAGATAGGCCTTGAAGCAGCCCTGCCCCCAGCCGCAGGCCATCGGATGGCAGATCGGCGCGAAGGCGGAGACCGACCGATACAGCCCCGGCTCCTTGAGCGCGCAGATCAACGCGCCGTGGCCGCCCATCGAATGCCCGGTGATGGATCGGGCGGCGGTCAGCGGCAACGCCGACTCGACCAGCGTCGGCAGCTCGCGGGTCACGTACTCGTACATTTGATAATGCCGCGCCCACGGCGCTTGGGTGGCGTTGACGTAAAAGCCCGCCCCCTGGCCGAGATCGTAGCGTTCCGGCACATCCGGCACCTCCGCGCCGCGCGGGCTGGTATCGGGGATGACCAGCGCCAGCCCCAGTTCCGCCGCGTAGCGCTGCGCGCCGGCCTTGACCCGGAAATTGTCGTCGGTGCAGGTCAGGCCGGACAGCCAGTAGACGGCCGGGACTTTCTGCTTTTCGGCCGCCGGCGGCAGATACACCGAAAAAGTCATGTCGCAGTCGCAGGCTTGCGAGCGGTGGCGGTAACGGTTCAGCCAGCCGCCGAACTCCTTGATGGCTTCAATTTTTTCCATGCCGCCGCTCCTAAAACAGAATCACCGAACGGATGCTTTTACCTTCGTGCATCAGCTCGAAGGCGGTGTTGATATCCTCCAGCGGCAGGGTGTGCGTCACCATCCGATCCAGCTCGATCTTGCCCTGGAGATAATGCTCGACGTAACCGGGCAACTGGCTGCGGCCCTTAACCCCGCCGAAGGCGGTGCCTTTCCAGGTGCGGCCGGTGACCAGTTGAAACGGCCGGGTGCGGATTTCCTGGCCGGCTCCGGCCACGCCGATGATGGTCGAGACCCCCCAGCCCATGTGGCAACACTCCAAGGCTTGGCGCATGACATTGACGTTGCCGATGCACTCAAACGAGTAATCGACCCCACCATGGGTCATCTCCTTGATCGCCTCGACCACATCGATGCCGCTCTCCTTGGGATTGAGGGTATCGGTCGCGCCCAAGGCGGTCGCCATGGCGAATTTGTCGGAGTTGAGGTCGACGGCGATGATCCGCCCGGCCTGGGCCATCACCGCGCCCTGAATCACCGACAGGCCGATGCCGCCGAGGCCGAACACCGCCACCGTCGAACCCGGCTCGACCTTGGCGGTGTTCAGCACCGCGCCGATGCCGGTGGTCACGCCGCAGCCGAGCAGGCAGACCTTATCCAGCGGCGCGGCGGGATTGATCTTGGCCAGCGCGATTTCCGGCACCACGGTGTATTCGGCGAAGGTCGAGCACCCCATGTAGTGAAACAGCGGCTGCCCCTTGCAGGAAAAGCGGCGGCTGTGATCGGGCATGTAGCCGGTCCACACCGTGGCGGCGATGGACTGACACAGATTGGATTTAGTGGAGCGGCAATAGTCGCATTCGCCGCACTCCGGGATATACAGCGGGATGACGTGATCGCCGGGCTTCAGGCCCTTGACGCCGGGACCGCATTCGACCACCTCGCAGCCGCCTTCGTGGCCCAGAATGCACGGAAACGCGCCTTCGGGGTCGTCGCCGGATAAGGTAAACGCATCGGTGTGGCAAACGCCGGTCGCCACCACCTTCAATAGAACCTCGCCGTCCTTGGGGCCTTCGACTTCAACCTGCTCGATGACCAAGGGTTTTTGGGGCTCCCAAGCCACGGCGGCGCGCGCTTTCATCAGTTCGGTTCCTCGTGCGGGTTAAGGGTCGGGCGCGGTTACTTGGCCGCCGCCAGGGCTTGTTCCAGGTCGGCGAGAATATCGTCGATGTGTTCGATGCCGATCGACAGCCGCACCAGATCCTCGCTGACCCCGGCGCGCGCCAGCTCGGCGGGCGACAGTTGGCGATGGGTGGTGGTGGCCGGATGGCAAGCCAGCGACTTGGCGTCGCCGATATTGACCAGGCGGACGATGAGTTGCAGGGCGTCGATGAACTTAGCCCCCGCCTCGCGCCCGCCCTTGATGCCGAAGCTTAAGATGCTGGAGCCGCGTCCGCCCATGTATTTGTCCACCAGCGGCTTGGCGGGGCTATCGGCCAGGGCGGGATAGTTGACCCATTCCACTTGCGGGTGATCGCGCAAATACTCGGCGGCCGTAAGCGCGTTTTCGCAATGGCGGTCCATCCGCACCGGCAGGGTCTCGATGCCTTGCAGGATCAAAAAGCTGTTGAACGGCGAGATCGCCGCGCCGGTATTGCGCAGCGGCACCACCCGCGCCCGGCCGATGAACGCCGCCGGCCCCAGCGCTTCGACATACACCACGCCGTGATAGGACGGGTCGGGTTCGTTCAGGCGGACGAAGCGCGCCTTGTGCTGGTCCCACGGGAAGCGGCCGGAATCGACGATGACGCCGCCGATGCTGGTGCCGTGGCCGCCCATGTATTTGGTCAGGGCGTGGACCACGATGTCGGCGCCGTGCTCGAACGGCCGGCACAGGTACGGCGTCGGCACGGTGTTGTCCACGATCAGCGGCACCCCTTGAGCGTGGGCGACGGCGGCTAGCGCGCCGAAATCCACCACGTTGGCTGCCGGATTGCCGATCGATTCGCAAAATACCGCCTTGGTCTTGCCGTCGATCAGCCGGCCCATCGCCTCGGTATCCCGATAGTCGGCGAAGCGCACCTCGATGCCGTAGCGCGGCAAGGTGTGGGCGAACAGATTGTAGGTGCCGCCGTACAGCGTCGAAGTGGTGACGATGTTGTCGCCGGCCTCGGCGATGGTCATGATGCTGTAGGTGATCGCCGCCATGCCGGAGGCCACGCCCAGCGCGCCGACCCCGCCCTCCATCGCCGCCACCCGCTGCTCCAGCACGGCGGTGGTCGGATTCATGATCCGGGTGTAGATGTTGCCCGGCACCTTCAAATCGAACAGATCCGCCCCGTGCTGGGTGTCGTCGAAGGCGTAGGACGTGGTCTGATAAATGGGAACAGCGACGGCTTTGGTGGTCGACTCGGGCGTGTAGCCGCCGTGGATGGCGATGGTTTCGATTTTCATGAGTTCGGTGTTCCGTCGATAACTGGAAATGACCCATCAAGTCTGGACGCGAGATATGGGTAATGTCCAGTCACCCCGCCCCGCAATCGTTGTCGGCCCGCCTCCGCCGCCGCATCCCAACCGTCGGCCGCTCCGCGCTGGCGGCGAGGGGCGTCCCTTACCGGAAATGATCGTAGCCCAACCGCTCCAGCAGAAAGTCGGAACCGTCCGCGCGGACCAGCCGCAAGCCGGACTTTGCGGTAATGACGCCGATGCGGGTGCAGCGACAGTCCCAAGCCGCCGCCGCGCGCTCCAGTTGCGAAACCCGCTCCGGCGGCACGGTGAAGCACAGTTCGTAATCGTCGCCGCTGGCCAAGGCGAGCGCGGCCGCCGCGTCGCGGTCGAGACTGGCGAGCAGCGCCGGCGACAGCGGCAGCCGGTCCACCTCCAGCACCGCTCCGACGCCGCTGCGCTGGAGAATGTGGCCGAGGTCCTGGGCCAGACCGTCGGAAACATCGATGGCGGCGCTGGCGATGCCGCGCAAGCTCAGGCCCGGCGCGATGCGCGGTTCCGGCCGCTCCAAGCAGGTCCGAACCGCCGCTTCATGACCGGGCGCGATCTGAACCTTGCCGAAGGCCGCCGCCAAGGCCAAACCGGCGTCGCCCGGCGTGCCGGTGACGTAAACCCCATCGCCCGGCGTCGCGCCATCGCGGCGCAGCGCCGATCCGGGCGGGACGAAGCCGTGCGCCTGGAGCGCGATGACCGTGACCGGTCCGTGCGTGGTGTCGCCGCCCACCAGTTGGATGTCGTACCGCCGCGCCAGCGCGAACAGACCTTGGCAGAACCGCGCCAGCCACGCCTCATCGGCCTCGGGCAACACCAGCGCCAGCGTGGCCCAAGCCGGCGTCGCCCCCATCGCCGCCAAATCGCTCAAATTCACCGCCAGCGCCTTGTGCCCGATGGCCTCGGGATCGGCGGCGGCGAAAAAATGCACCTCCGCCACCAAGGTATCCAGCGTCACCACCAATTGCTGGCCGGCGGGCGGCGACAGCAGCGCGCCGTCATCGCCGATGCCCAACACCACGTCGGCGCGCTCCAGCCGCTGAGCGGCCAAATAACGCTCGATCAGCGAAAACTCGGACGCGGCCATCAGCGCGACGCTAGGCCGACCGGCGTCAATGTCATCAATCGGTTCATTCCGGGCGCTGCCAATCGCGCCGGGATGAGGAAATCGTGACGGTGAAACCGGCGATCACATCGCTGACGGCCATCAGCACGATCAGGAAGAAGGTCATGTTGGCCATGCGCGGCATCACCAACAACTCGATCAAGGCGATGATGAACACCACCAGCGACAAGACGTGATTGAGGATCGCGCCTCTGGAGCTGCTGGTGGCGCGATAGACCTCGACGCACAACAGAATCAGCCCGAGCACCAGCAACAGATCGCCGCCTTGAAACCGCAGCGTCGCGCCCGACAGCAACGGCATCTCAAACTGCACCGCCGTCAGCCAACCGGGCGCGATCATGGCAAACAGGGAATACAACACGACGACGACCGCAAGCAAGGGGAAACTGGCCATGGCGGCTCCTCCGAAGAAATGACAAGGCCGCCTGCGCCGGCGGCCCGCGTTCAGCCAGACGCGCCTAGTTTGCCAAGCGCTGGAACACCAGGGTGGCGTTGGTGCCGCCGAAGCCGAAGCTGTTCGACATCACCACCTTGAGGTCGGCGTCATCGACCCGCTGCCGGACGATGGGAAAGCCTTCCGCCGCCGGGTCCAGGGTTTCGATGTTGGCCGAGGCCGCGATGAAGCGGTTGTCCATCATCAGCAGGCAATAGATGGCTTCGTGCACGCCCGCCGCGCCCAGCGCGTGTCCGGTCAGCGGCTTGGTGGAACTGATCGGCGGCACCCGCTCGCCGAACATCTCGCGCAGCGCTTCCAGTTCGCGAATATCGCCCACCGGGGTGCTGGTGCCGTGCGTGTTGACGTAATCGACCGGTTGGTCGAACCCTTCCAGGGCTTGTTTCATGCAGCGCAACGCACCCTCGCCGGAGGGCTGGACCATATCGTAACCGTCCGAAGTCGCGCCGTAACCGACCAATTCGGCGTAAATCCGCGCCCCGCGCCGGCGAGCGTGTTCCAGCTCCTCCAGCACCACGATCCCGCCGCCGCCGGAAATCACGAAGCCGTCGCGGTTGGCGTCATAGGTGCGGGAGGCGGTTTGCGGGGTGGCGTTGTACTTGGTGGACAGCGCGCCCATGGCGTCGAACAGATGGGTCAGGCTCCAGTGAACTTCCTCGCCGCCGCCGGCAAAGACGATGTCCTGCTTGTTCCACTGGATCAATTCCGCGCCGTGGCCGATGCAGTGCGCGCCGGTGGCGCAGGCGGAACCGATACTGTAGTTGACGCCCTTGATTTTAAACGGGGTCGCCAAGCAGGCGGTGGTAGTGCTGCTCATGGTGCGCGGCACCATGTAGGGGCCCACCCGCTTCAAGCCCTTGTTGCGCAGCAGGTCGGCCGCCTCGACCATATTCTGCGGGCTGCCGCCGCCGGTGCCGGTGATCAAGCCGGCGCGCGGGTTGGACACCTGATCCTCCGACAAGCGAGCGTCCTCGATGGCCTCGCGCAAGGCGATGTAGTTGAAAGCGGCGGCATCGCCCATGAACCGCAAGATCTTGCGGTCGATTTGCGCCGCCAGATCGAGCCGGATCGGTCCGCGCACGTGCGAGCGCAACCCCATCGCTTTATAATCTTCCGCATACTCCAAGCCGCCGCGGCCTTGGCGCAGCGATTCCAACACTTCCCAGCGGTCGTTGCCGATGCTGGATACGATACCGATACCGGTAATCACCACCCGTCTCATCGTCGCTATCCTCAAAAGCCGTCGGTCGAGGTGAACAAGCCGACCCGCAAGTCTTTGCCGGTGTAAATAGTCCGGCCGTCGACCTCCAGGCTCGCGTCGGCGATACCCATAACCAGTTTGCGCAGAATGACCCGCTTCATCTGAATGTGATAGGTCAACTTTCGAGCTTCGGGGCGAACCTGGCCGGTAAACTTCACTTCACCGCAACCGAGCGCCCGTCCCCGTCCCTGGCCCCCCATCCAGCCCAGAAAAAACCCGACCAGCTGCCACATCGCGTCCAAACCCAGGCAGCCCGGCATCACCGGATCGCCGATAAAGTGACAGCCGAAAAACCACAGATCGGGATGAATATCCAGTTCCGCAACGATTTCACCCTTGCCGTACTGCCCGCCCTCCGCGCCGATATGGACGATCCGATCCACCATCAACATGTTCGGCAACGGCAACTGCGCGTTACCAGGACCGAATAATTCGCCTCGGGCGCAGGCGAGCAAGTCATCGCGACTGTAGCTGGATTGTCTGTTCACGACCAGGAATACCCTTTATATATTATTGAATTCTAAAAATCGGGATAAGCTCAAAATCTCAATCGATAAGATTATACGGTTTTCTCGGCTTCGACGAATCGCCGGCCTAAGGTTGCGCGCGGCCAACCGCCGTCAACCGCCCGGCCGTTCGGTTCCGATCTTGCCTTCGGTGCCGGCCAGGAGTTGGCGGATGTTGGAGCGGTGCCGCCAGACCAGCAGGCCGACCATCCCCAGGATGACGCCCAGTTCGACGCCCGGCAACCCGAACCAGCCCGCGAACAGCGGCGTCAGCGCCGCCGCCGTCAGGGCCGACAGCGAGGAAATGCGCACCACGAAGGCCATGAACAACCAGGCGGCCAGCGCCGCCAGCGCCACCGGCCAGGACAGGCCAAGAATGGCGCCAAACGCGGTCGCCACGCCCTTGCCCCCCTCGAACCCGAAAAATACCGGGTACAGGTGGCCGAGAAACGCCGCCAGCGCGGTCAGCGCCAGACCGGTCTCCTCCAAGCCCGCCAGCCGCGCCAACAGCACCGGCAACAATCCCTTGAGAAAATCGCCGGCCAAGGTGACGGCGGCGGCTTTCTTGCCGCCGAAGCGCAACACGTTGGTCGCGCCGGGATTGCGCGAACCCTCGGTGCGGGGATCGGGCAAGCCCATGATCCGGCAGACGATGATGGCGGTGGAAACGGAACCCGCCCCATAACCCAAGATGACAAACAGGATGATGGCCAACATAGCAACCGCCGCTAATCGATCCAGCGCCGTCAAAAAAACCGCCGGCTTCGGATGAAACCGGGCCGGGACGATGGGTTTAGGCTAAGATAAATCACTCTGTGGAACCCCACCTATGGATACCATTTTTATTCGCGAGTTGCATGTTCAAGCCCTCATCGGCGTTTATCCCAAGGAGCGTGAATCCCGGCAAACGCTGGTGCTCGATTTGGAACTGGGCGCGAACATCGGACCCGCCGCCGCCTGTGATCGGCTGGATGATACGCTGGATTACGCAACCGTGGCGCGCCGGATCGACCAATTCGCCGCCGCCAGCGATTTTCAATTGGTGGAAACGCTGGCCGAGCGGATCGCCGAACTGCTGCTGCGGGAATTTAACGTTCCCTGGCTGCGCCTGAGGCTGTGCAAGCCCGGAACCGAGGAAGGAGAGAAAATCGAGCAGCCCGGCGCGATCGCCGGCGCTCGCGACGCGGGCGTCCTCATCGAACGCGGAACCCGGTAAGCGCATGACCTGGGTCGGCGTCGGCGTCGGCAGCAATATCGATCCAGAACGGCATATCCGACTGGGGCTGGCCGACATGCGCCGACGCTTCGGCCCGCTGGTGGTATCGACCGTTTACGCCAGTCCGGCGGTCGGCTTTGCAGGCGATGATTTTTTGAATTTGGTGGTGAGTTTCGTCAGCGACCGGCCAGTGGCGAGCGTGGCCGCCGCGCTTCGCGCCATCGAGGCCGCTCATCGACCGGCCGGGCTGGCTCCAAAGCACCCATCGCGCGCGCTGGATCTGGATTTGCTGCTTTACGGCGATGGGGTGTTGAATGAAAACGGCCTCCGGATCCCCCGAGTCGAAATCACCCGCCACGCCTTCGTGCTGGCTCCGCTGGCGGAGATCGCCGGGGAACGCCGTCATCCGCTGTCAGGGATCACCTTCGCGCAATTGTGGGCGCGCTTCGATCGGTCGCGGGCAAGCTTGCGCCCGGTCGAACTGGCGCTTTAAAGCCCCGATCCGCGGCCGGTTTACAAGCGGCTCCACTGCGCGCGGCGCTGTTCCCGGATGCGCGGCATCAACACCGCCGCCAACAAGCCCGCCGCCAACAATACCGCGCCCAGGAGAAACCGCATGGTCCCGTTATCGTTTTGCAGGGCGCGGTTCTCTTGCTGCACGATTTGCAATTCGCGCTCCAGGGTGACGGCCCGCTCTTGCAACTGCTTGTTGCGGTCGTCGATCGCCACCGTATCGGCCGCCACCTTGCGGTATTGGGCCAATTGCTGGCGCAGGCGCAAAGCCTCTTCAAACAATTGCGGATAACTGAGTTCCTCGCCATCCGGCCGGTTGACCACATCGTCCACATGTTGCGTGAGGTCGGAATGACGCGCTTTCAACTGAGCCAATTCCTGGCGGACATCGCTCAATTGCTCGCGGCTGCCGGGCGTATCGCTCAATTGCTCGCTCGGAATCCAACCGCGCGCGCCGGAGGGAGCGCGAATCTGGGTATAACCCTTGGCCGCCTCCACATTCAAAATCGTGACGGGCGAACCGTTGGCGACCGAACCGATGATCTTATAACGGTTGGAAGCGCCCGCGCGCAGCGGCACATTGACCGCATCGCTGACATAAGCCGTGGTTCGCGGTTGGAGTTGAGCCGGCGACTGGGCCTGAGCTGAGCGGATGGCAACCGACTCCAAAACGGCCAAGACGAATACAATAAATAAGGTTTTCATCAGGACGGAAATGCCATTAATGAGTAACAACCATGATCAATTATAACAAATTTGGATTATTTTACTGGTTTGCACGCGCTGTTTATATGGGCAACCACGCTTAATCGCGGTTAAATTTTATCGAGCATATTTCCCCGTCCGCCGCCCCGCGCGTTTACGACTCCGAACCGAGCGTTCCAGCCTCCTTGACTCTCACCTATGACCCTGCCCAACATCGACCCCCATAACAGCCTGCCCGAACCCGATCCCCTCGCGGCCGAGCATAGCGCCCGCCTGCTGGACAAGATCCATTGCGAAATCAATGAAAACGGCGGAGCGCTTTCCTTCGCCCGCTTCATGAATCTAGCCCTATACGCGCCGGGTTTGGGCTACTACCGCGCCGGAACGCGCAAATTCGGCCCCGGCGGCGACTTTATCACCGCGCCGGAACTGTCTCCGCTATTCTCGCGCTGTCTGGCCCGCCAGTGTCGTGAAATTCTCAATCAGACCGGCGGGGCGATTCTCGAATTGGGCGCCGGCACCGGCATCATGGCCGCCGATATCCTTCAGGAGTTGCGCGCGCTGGACGCGCTGCCGGAGCGCTACTTCATTTTGGAGCTCAGCGCCGAACTGCGCGAACGCCAGCGCCAAACTCTAACGGAGCGGACGCCGGGGTTGGTGGAACGCGCAAGCTGGCTCGACGCGCTGCCGGAGCCGGGCTTTCGAGGGGTGATACTCGGCAATGAAGTCCTGGATGCGTTGCCGGTCGAGCGCTTTCGCATCACCGCTGACGGCCCGCGCCGGCTGGTGGTCGTCTCGGACGCGGGCGACTCCGCCAACCGTTCCGCCGCCCGCTTGGCGTGGGCCGAAGGCGCGGAAGATCCTGCTGTGACCGAGGCCGTCGCCCGCATTGAGACGGACATCGGCCAGCGTTTGCCGGAGGCTTATACCTCCGAATACGCGCCCCAACTGGCGGCCTGGACCCGCGCCGTCGCCGAGCCGCTGGCGGCCGGCGCGGTGCTGCTGATCGATTACGGTTATTCGCGCCGGGAGTATTACCATCCCGAACGCGCCGACGGCACCCTGCTCTGCCACTACCGCCATCGGGTCCACGCCGATCCGCTGCGGCTGCCGGGCTTGCAAGACATCACCGCCAGCGTGGATTTCACCGCCGTGGCCGACGCCGCGCGCGCCGCCGGCTTGCAGGTGATCGGTTACGCCGGCCAAAATTATTTTCTGTTCGGTTGCGGTCTTATGGAGTTGTTGGCCCAGGCTGACGCGGCCGACACCGTCCGCTATCTGGAACAGGTCCGGCAGGTCAAATTGCTGACCTTGCCCGGCGAAATGGGCGAGCGCTTCAAGGTGATCGGCCTGACCCGGAATCTCGACGGTCCGCTGTGCGGCTTCTCGTTTCGCGACGAGCGTTACCGACTATAGTTGATGGCTAGCACCGCGCGTTATTCGATCTCGCGCGACCGTTAAGCTCGCCGGGACGCGGGATCGCCATTTGATCGAGAGGGCTCCAATCATGGGTCAAGGCATATCCCAAGCGGAGTTCAAACCAGCGGATTTCCAGCGGTTTCAGACCCGGCTAGGGGAAGAAACCGGCCGCCTGGCGGAGTGGTTTCATGCGGGCTACTTCGCCCGCGCCAGCGGGGTCGGCGGCTTTGAACTCGAAGGTTGGCTGGTAGATCGGGCCGGACGGCCAGCGCCTCTCAATCAAGCCTTTCTGGCGCGATTGGCCGATCCGTTGGTGGTGCCTGAACTGAGCGTGTTCAACATCGAGCTGAACACCCCGCCGCTGGCCCTGCACGGACCGGCCCTGCGGCGGATGCACGCCGACCTCGAAAGCCTCTGGCAACGCTGCCAGCGCGTCGCCGCCGAATTGAACAGCACGGTGATGCTGATCGGCATTCCGCCGACCCTGCGCGCCGAGGATCTCAGCTTGGAGCACATGTCGAGCCAAGCGCGTTTTCGGGCGATCAACGATCAAATCCTATCGCGGCGGCGCGGTCGTCCGATGGAACTGGCGATTCACGGCGAGGATAGCCTGCATTTGACCCATCCCGATGTGATGCTGGAAGCGGCGACCACCTCGTTTCAAACGCATTTGCAGGTCGCGGCGTCCGAAGGACCGGCGTTTTTCAACGCCGCGCTGGCCGCGTCGGCGCCGGTGGTGGCGGTGGCGGCCAACTCGCCCCTGCTATTCGGCAAACGGTTATGGCAGGAAACCCGCATCCCGCTGTTCGAGCAAGGGGTGGCCTTGGCGGGCGGGGATGCGTCAGACGATCAGAGCCACCGCCGGGTCTGCTTCGGCAGCGGTTATGTCAAAGCGTCGTTGTTGGAGCTGTTCGAGGAAAACTTGGCGCATTATCCCTCGCTGCTGCCGGCGGACTTGAGCGAGCAACCGGCGGAGCGGTTGCCCCATCTGTGCCTGCATAACGGTACGATCTGGCGCTGGAACCGACCGTTGTTGGGCTTTGGCAAGAATGGCGAGCCACACTTGCGCATCGAGCATCGGGTGATGCCAGCCGGTCCCAGCATCCCCGACGCCATCGCCAACGCCGCCTTTTACTACGGACTGGTCCACGGTTTGGCCCATACCCGACCGCCGATCAGCGCCACCCTGGACTTCGCCCGCTGTCGGGCCAATTTCTATGCGGCGGCGCGCGACGGCTTGCAAGCCGAGGTGATGTGGTCGGACGGCCGCTGCCTGCCGTTACGCCAGTTGCTGTTGGAGTCGCTGTTGCCGCTGGCCCGGCGCGGATTGCTCGCGCTGGAGATCGATCACGCGGATATCCGCGACTATTTGCAGCCGATCGCCGCCCGCATCGACAGCGGGCGAACCGGCGCGCGCTGGCAGCGCGATTTTCTCGGCGCTCACGGGTCCGATTTGACCGATCTGACCTTGGCCTATCTGGAGCGGCAACGAAGCGGCCTGCCGGTTCATGAATGGCCGTGCTAGCGCCGCCAGCTCTGGCGCGACACCGATCCGCCGGTGACGCCAGCCCGCCAGGGCTCCTGCATCTCCATGATTTCTTCTTCCTCGGCACCGCTTTGAAAGACATCGTTCCAGGCCACGTACAACAACACGCCCAGATAAACCGGCAGCGGCAACGCCAATATTTGCGCCAAGGTGGCGAACGGCTTGAAAAACGGCAAGGCCAGCAAGGCCAGGCCAATCATGCCGAGCACCAGAAACAACCAGGGATTGAGCTGCATCGCCAAGGCGCTTCGCCGCCAGCAAACCGCCAGGGGTAACTCCCGAAACAACTGCAGCGGCACCGTGAAAACCGCCAGCACCATTTGCAGGATCAACAGCACGCTCCCCAGCACGCTGAGCTGCGTGCCTAGAATCGTCCCGGCGATGCCGAACGCGGCGGGCGGCGAGGAAGCCTCGCCGGCGAGACCCTCGGCCGGCAACAGCTGATCCTGCACCCAATACGCCAGCAGATAGCCCTGCAGCAGGAGCAAAAACAAGAACAGCGCCGCGCGCGATAGCGCCTTGAACGCGGTTCGATTGAACAGCTGGCTGGAAGCCAATTGCCGCTTGCGGTTGACCGCGCGGGCCAACCCGCAAGCCAAACTGACGGTCAAGCTCAACGGCAGGCCATAGCAGAACAGCGTGGCGGTCAAGGTCACCCAACCGCCCGCCACCGGCAGCCACCATTCCCACACGGGCAAGGCCAGCAGCAACGCGCTCCCCGTCGGCGCGAACAGGGCTACCGTCACGAACAACCACGGGCGGCGGCGCAGCAGTTGCCACGCTTGGATCAACCAGTTCCAACCATCGCGCGGAGTGAGCGCCCGAGGTCCAAAGCCACGCATAGTCACCGCCCCCTCGGAAAATCAGCGGCTAGTTTAACGTGGATCGTGCGAATAGTGGCGTCCCCAAGGGGATTCGAACCCCTGTTACCGCCGTGAAAGCATGACTAGACCGTCTATCACCGTCTATCACCGTCTACCTAACTATCTGATCTCACTAAAAACTGCTTAGAGTTGTCTATCACCGTCTCGCACCGTATATTGGGCAAATATTGGGTAAAAACCTGAGAGGCGACCCATGGCGAGAACGGTCAGAGACGCCCGGCTTGACACCCGCGCCGCCCGCGCTCGATTGCCGGTCGGCAACAAGCCCTACTGGCGCGGAATCGACCCCGGAACCCACCTCGGCTACCGGAAGGGCAAGCGAGGCGGCAAGTGGCTGCTCCGCTGGTATGCCGGCAGAGAACGCTATCGGGAAGAGTTGATCGGCACCGCCGACGACGGCACGGACGCGGACGGCGTGACCCTCTTCAGCTACGCCCAAGCGCAAGCGCTGGCGCGCACCCGCGCCGCGTCCTTCGCCCACGCCGCCGCCGGCTTATCGCCCGACCGTGAAACGTACACCGTCGGCGAAGCCATCCAGACCTATCTGACTTGGATGGAGCACAACCGCAAATCCGCCCCGGACGCGCGCAACCGCGCCGAGGCCTTCATCCTGCCGGCGCTGGGATCGATCCCGATCCGCCGCTTGACCACCGCGCGGATCCGCGAGTGGTTGAACGCTCTGGCCAACGCGCCGCCACGGGTGCGGACCCGCGCCGGCAAACCTCAGCAGTACCGCGATACCGCCCGCGATCCCGACGCCGCGCGCAAGCGAAAATCCACCTCCAACCGGGTGTTGACCACGCTCAAGGCCGCCCTCAATCAGGCCTGGCGCGATGGATTGGTCGCCGACGATAGCCCCTGGCGCAAGGTCAAACCGTTCGCCCAGGCCGATTCGGCCCGCGCGCGCTGGCTCACGGTGGAGGAAAGCCAGCGCCTGATGAACGCCAGCCCCCCGCGCTTTCGCTCGCTGGTTCAAGCGGCCCTGGCCACCGGGTGCCGCCACGGCGAACTGGCGCGGCTGGCGGTGGCGGACTTCAACCCGATCACCGGAACCGCCCACGTTCGCGAAAGCAAGAGCGGGCGCGGACGGCACGTCATTTTGACCGAGGAAGGAACCGAACTCTTCAAGGAATTAGCCGCCGGCAAGCCCAGCAATGCCTTGCTGCTGTCGCCCAAAAACGGCAAGCCTTGGACTCATAATCTCAATCAGAGGCCATTAAGGGAGGCCTGCGAACACGCCCGCATCGATCCGCCGATCAGCTTCCATATCCTGCGGCACACTTACGCCAGCCTGTCCGTCATGGCGGGAATGCCCTTACTGGTGTTGGCTCACAATCTGGGACACCGCGACACCCGAATGGTCGAAAGGCATTACGGGCACCTTGCCCCGTCCTACGTCACCGAAACCGTTCGCAGCACCGCGCCCCGGTTCGGGCTGGGCGCTGCGTCCAAGGTGGCGAGCTTGCCCGTCCATCCTTCCCGATAACCGATCATCGCCGCGCCTAGCCTGGCCCGCGAAACGTCCGGGGTCCGCACCTCTCCCGGACCGGCGCGGCGACCTTCTCACCGGAAGGTGCGGAGGTGCAACCGTGGACAATCCATTTTCGTTTCTCGAACGCTTGACCCTCCGTCAAGCCGCCCGCGCCATCGCCGGGGTTTACATCCCGGAAAGCGCCCAGCAAAAAGCCGTGGTCGGCCACTGGGAAACCGTCCTGACCGAGCACATCCACGAGCTGACCGAAGATGTTTTTTACCGCGTCGCGCAGGTCATCGACCAACCCGCCCGCGAGGGTTGGTTCGGGGAACGCTTCGAGGCCACCCACAAAGCGGTATTAACCGGCATCGATCGGGACAACACCACCATCCCCCGCGCTCGGCTACTTGCGTGGTGCGAAAGCCGGAACCTGCGCCCGCCGATGCTGTTTCCCGACCCGCCACACGCCGAGCAACCACCGCGCCCCAGCGAGCGAAATGCCCCCTATCACACGCCCGCCCTCGATGCGCTCAAGGCCGCCATTCACAGGTTTTGGTTGAATAGCGACCCCAACCGTCCGCCGAAAAGTCAGGAAATCGTTGACTGGCTGATGGACGCGCATGGCATGACGAAAACGATGGCGGGCTCCATCGACCGGATCATCCGCCCCGAAGCTTTGCGCAAGGGAGGGAATACCCAGCATTCCCGATCAACCTTCCGACAGTCGGAGAGTTGAGCTACCGACCCTTTGGGGGTTCACGATGGAAAAAATTGCCTTTATGTTCGCTTCGTCCATTTTGATAAAGGCAACCCATGAACACCGACATCGTGATCAACAGGCTGGCTTACAACATCCCCGACGCATGTAAAGTTTTATCAACTTCCCGGCAGACGCTTTACGACCTTATAAACGATGGCCGGTTGAGGTCGTTCAAGGAGGGAAAGCGCCGCTACGTGTCCCGAGCGGCGATAGACGACTACATTGCCGCAAGGGAACAGCAACGGGACAGCAAATGACCGCCGCCCCTTGCAGCGCCCCCCGGCCGGCCTATAATGGATGGCAGGGCTTGAGAAACCCTGTAAGCGGTTACCGCACCCGTCAGATTGCGGTATTTTTGTGCCTGCCATTCGTGGCGTCATTGCGCCTGCCTCCCCGATCAACGGTCGGGAGTGCGAGGAAATACCCAATACCTCGCGCCGTCTTACGCGGTTCTCAAACTCCCGATCACCCCTTGGGTTGTCCCTTCAAACTGAGAAATCGTAAGGAAGTTGCTATGGCCAGCCATCGCGTTTCACCCCCCCGCAATCCGCTGCTATCTACGGCTCCATTCGCAAGCGCCGTAGGCCGACGGGAAGCGCTCCGCAATTGCGCCAATGTCACCTACGCTCTAGCCGACCTCTTTGGCGGTTTTGCAGATCGCTACGGCTACCCGATTCTCGACGCGGACAGCGCCCGCAACGGCGTGTGGCAGTTGTTGCAAGGCATTGCCGACGTCCTTGAATGCGCCGCCGCCAGCAAAACGGACCCCGACGCCTTCGCCGATTTCACCGTCACCTTCAACGTCGGCGAAACCGAGCGTTTGCGAATGCTGGCGGCAGAGCGCGAATGCACCGTCGAGGCGTTGATCGAAGCGCTGGTCACCGAACCCGACCGCGCAACGGCCATTCAGACAGCCTGGAAAAATTAAAGGCCGGTCCCTTCCACTAAGGAGACCGGCCGCACATCATCCCGACAACAACATTCAACTCCCGTAACAGGTCCAATTTTACCACGTCGGGGATGGGTTGCTAGTCTCCATTTCACGGAGACTCAAAATGCTTGTCGAAACCCTGCTCGCCCGGCTGGAGAAGGTCAAACGAACCGGCCCCGGCCGCTGGCTCGCCCGCTGTCCGGCCCACGCCGATCGAAGCCCCTCGCTCTCAGTTCGCGAAACGGATCAGGAACACATCCTGATCCACTGTTTTGGCGGTTGCGAAACCCGAGCCGTCCTCGCCGCCGTCGGCCTCGAATTCAGCGACCTTTTCCCTGAGCGCGCTGCTGACTTCATCGCCAGACCCGAGCGCCGGCCCTTCCCCGCCGCCGATGTTCTGCGCGCCCTGAGCCACGAAATCACCGTCGTCGCCGTTGCCGGTGATTTTATCCTGGAAGGTCGCGCATTCACTGAAGCAGACCACGCGCGGCTGCGCCTGGCGGTGCAGCGGATTCATGCCGGAATCGATCTGGCGGGAGCGGGCCGACATGGGTGACGATGACGACAACGGCAAGAACGTCCTCGACCTGGCCGCCGAACGCTTGAAGGCCCGCAAGACGCCCAAAACCGGGAAAAATCGCCCCGGCGACGCGAAGGGGGGCGACGATGCGGCAACCCGCCTGCCCGTGGGGCGACACGCGACGCTAGAAATCAGGCCCGGCGAATCGCCCGAACTGGCCGACGAAGCCGAGCGCGTCTTGATCGAACGCGACGGCAACATTTATCAGCGTTCCGGCTACCTGGCCCGCCTGGCCGTCTCCAAGCCGGAAACCGTTCACGGAATAAGGCGGCGAGACGGGACCGTCACCATCGTCCCGGTGGACGCGGATTACCTCACCGACCGGCTGAACCGGCTGATCGCGTGGCAGAAATATTCGTTCCGCATGAGCCGGTTGGTCACCTGCAACGCCCCGCGCCAAGTCGCCTCTACCTTGCTTTCTCGCTCCGGCGCTTGGGCCTTCAAACAACTGACCGGCATCATCACCGCGCCGACGCTGCGGCCGGACGGCTCGATTTTCGAGAAACCGGGCTACGACGAAGCCACCGGCTTGCTGTTCCACGCCGAGCAGGCCTTCCCGCCGATCCCGGAATCGCCCGGCCGCGAAGACGGTCGCGCCGCCCTCGATCACCTGATCGAAGGTGTGTTATCGGGATTCGATTTCACCGCCGCCCACGATCGGGCCGCCGCGCTGTCGGGAATCCTGACCGCCGCCGTCCGGCCCTCCCTGCGCACCGCGCCGCTGCACGCCTTTTCCGCGCCCCGGCCGGCATCCGGCAAGAGCCTCCTCGCGGACTGCATCGCCTTGATCGTCACCGGCCGCCCCGCCACCAACATGAGCTTTACCCCCGACCCCGACGAATCCCGCAAGCGGATTCTGACAATCCTGTTAGGCGGCGATCAGGTCATAAACCTTGACAACATCGAGGGCGCTTTGGAGGGGGACGCCCTCTGTTCGGTGCTCACAAATGAAACGTACAGCGATCGGATGCTCGGAACCCAGCGGCAAGGCACGGCCCCGACCTGCGTGACCTGGCTCGCCACGGGCAACAATCTGGCGGTGGCCGGCGACATGACCCGCCGGGTCGTCCTTTGCGCCCTCGACCCGAAGACCGACAGGCCCGAAGAGCGCCTGTTCTCGAAAGACCTCTACCGGTGGATACCCGAAAACCGCCCGGCCTTGGTTGCCGCCGCGCTGACCGCGCTGCGCGCTTACATCGCCGCCGGCCGGCCCCCCGCAAGCGTTGCGGACACTGGGTAGTTTCGAGGGCTGGTCCAGCCTGATCCGCGCCTCGCTGGTCTGGCTCGGCGAGGCCGACCCGCTGCTCGGCCGCTCCAGCATCGAAAACGCCGACCCGGTGCGCCGGAAACTGCGAAGCCTCTTGCTGGGCTGGTACTTCGCATTTAAGACAATCCCAACCACCAGCAAGGAGGCGGTGACCTTCGCCAACCAGATCGAACGCGATGAAGGGGGCAACGAAGTTAGATTGCACTCCGAGTTTTACGAAATTCTAAGCGAACATTTCTCGGATCGCCGAGGCGAGGTCAGACCGCAGTTAATCGGCGAATTTATCAAGCAAAATCAACGGCGTATCGAGTGCGGAATCCGCTTTGAGGAAGGTGGCGAGCGCAATGGTAAAAAGCTGTGGAAAGTCGAAGTCACTGATTTGACTACTCTTAATCATAATATGACAATTTTTCTTAATCTGAGCTAGCAGGGTAGTTAGGGTAGTCAGGGTAGTCAGTCGAGCGATACCCCCTGCATACCCTGCATACCCTGACTACCCGTTTTCCCCAGGCCGAGTAAATTTGTCAGCGAATCGGAAACCCCCTATTTGTTCCGGCTGTATTTGCCGGAAGGTACTCCCGCAAACGGGCGTGATGCGAGTAGTTCGCACCCCGATCTGTTTCTAGATATCAGCGCTGTAAGGGGTCTGGAATATACATTCGAATGACCATTCAACCCGATCCATCACCGTTTTCAGCCGTCCGACGGCCGTCGAACACGCCCTTGTGGACAGAAAATTTGAGCTGATCGAGCGGCTGAGCGTCGCCCGCCAGACCGGACACCTTCCGGCATCACTGGGCGATGCGCTGCACGCGCACCTGTGCAACACGCTGCCGGTGTTCGCCCGCCGCGCGCTGCAAGCGGACTACCTGCGCCAAGCGGCCGAACTCCTGGACGGCACGCCCTGGCAACGGGCCGAAAGGCTCGCCACCCTCATCCGGCAATGGTCGGGACGCCGCGGCGAGAGCCCGCTCAAACAAGCCCTGTATCATGCGGCCCTGTTGGGAAGGCTGCCCGAATCGCCCCGCCACCTGTACCGGATTCTTACCGAAACTGACGCCTAAGCCGTTCACCTGTCAGCGAAAAGCGCGCAAGCTGCGGGCATGAACCTCAAATTTTTTGTTTTCGAGGAAATCACCAACAGCATGGCCCGCGAGCTGTCGGAGCAACTGAGCCGCCAGCCGAGCGCGCCTTTGTCGCTCACAATTAACAGCTATGGTGGCGATGTGAGCGCGGCGCTCGGCATGTGCGCCACGCTCCGCGCCCATCACGGGCCTATCAGCATCGAGGTCCAAGGCGTCGCCGCCTCCAGCGCAACGCTCATTCTTACCTGTGGCCCGGTCGCGATGGCCGTCGACGCTTTGGCGATGATTCACGCGCCGTGGTCCGAAGCGACCGGCGACGCCGCCGTCATGCGCGAGAGCGCCGAAGTGCTCGACCGCTACACCGACGCGATGGTTTTGGCGTACTCGGCCAAGCTCAAACTCGATGTCGAGGCCATCAGAGCCTTGCTGAGTGATGGCAAGGACCACTGGTTTACCGCCCGAGAAGCCCAGGAGATCGGGCTTGTCGATACCGTTCTGCCCGCCCGCCGCATCGCCGCCAACACCGGCCCGCTGAACGTTCCCGCGAGGTTTAAAAAAATGATCAGCTCCACCGAATTGCCGTCCGCCGAGATCGTCCACATCCAAGACGCCGCCGCCCGCGACGCCCTGGCCCGCGAGCAAAACCGCCGCCGCGAGATCAAAAACCTGCTGGTCGGCCCGCTGGCCCGCCGCCCGGAACTGGTGGAGGTCCTGAACGCCTGCCTGGACGACATGACCGTCACCGCCGCCGAAGCCAGCCAGCGGCTTTTGAAACGGCAGGGCGAGGGCGTGGAGTCCATCGGCGGTCCCGGCGCGGTCGGCTCCATCGGCGGTCCCGGCGCGGTATCGGCGAATTTCACCCTGCCGCCCGGCTCCTTGACACGGGAGTTTGCGGCGGCCGAACGCGCCATCGGCCGCCCGGTCGGTTTCGGCGGGTTCGGCCATCGCGACTTTATCAGCGCCGCCAGCGATGCCTTGGCGATCCGCTGGGGCGCGCGGCTCCCGAAGGCGCACCCCGCCGCGCAAGACTTTCAAGGCACCGGCCTGCTCGGCCTAGCCGCTATGATCATGAGCAGCACCGGCCATAATCCGGTGGGCTTGCCGGCCGCCAGTCTCGTTAAGGCAGTGCTGACCACCTCCGACTTCCCAAACTTATTGATTGAGTCGGTCAACAAGGTGCTGAGCACGCGCGTAATGCAAACCGCCCTGGAGCATCGCGCGCTGTGCGAGAAGGGGAGTTTGTCGGATTTCAAACCCACGAAAGTCGCCGACTTGTCGGGACTGCCGGGCCTGGTCCGCAAGTACGAGGCCGGGGAAATTACCTACGGCTCGCTCAGCGATTCCGGGACGGAGTACAAACTTAGCACCTACGCCATCGGTCTGGCGTTCACCCGCGAGATGATGATCAACGACGACCTGGACGCCATCGGCCCCATCCTGCGCAACACCGCCGCCAGCGGCGCGCGGCTGGAACGCGATCTGCTGTTCGGTCTGTTGGCCAGCAATCCCGCGATGAGCGACGGCCAGCCGCTTTTTAGCAGCGCACACGGCAATGTGGATACCAGCGGCAAGGGCGTGAGCATCGAAGGTTTGAACGCCGCGCGGGTACTGATGCGCCGCCAGAAGGATGCGAACGAAAATTATCTGTTGACCGTGCCGCGTTTTATCGTGGTGCCGGTCGGCCACGAGTCCGACGCCGAGGCGCTGATCGCCTCGTTGAGCTACCGGCCCAGCGCGGACACCGAAATGCAAACGCCGGAATGGGTGCGAGGCTTGACCGTCATCAGCGACCCGCGTTTGGACGATCAGGACCCCGAAGATTGGTATTTAATCAGCGATCCCACCGTCGCGCCCGTGATCCGGCTGGGCTATCTGAACGGCCGCGATACGCCCGAGACGCAAGAAGAGGTCGACTTTAATACCGATACTCTTCGGTGCAAAATCCGCTTCGACGTGGCTATCGCCGCCACCGGCTGGGCCGGCGCGGTCAAGATGGCCTGACCATGATCGGCCCGCAGGTGGTTAAAACCACCGTCCGACCTCACGACGGCCGACTCTCGCCCGCCGCCCGCCACAGCGTGCAGGCGCTGTTCGGGCTGATCGCCGCCGGCGAGGATACGGCCGTCCTCACCGCCTGCCAGATGAACACCGTTGAAATCCTGGCGCTGCTGTTGCGCACCGCTGGTGCTTTCCACGAGGGAGAGGCCCGCCTCGAAGAAGTTCTCGGCGCGCTGCTCGGCGGCGCGGCCTGGATCGCCCACCGCGAGGGCACGGTCTTCGAAGCGCCGCAAGACCCCCGCCCGCCGGCTCTCTAGACCCTCGCCTCCCATGCCCGCACTCCCGGACCTGAGCCCGGCCGAAATCCGCCGCCTGTTCGACCGCGCGGAGCAAGATCGCGCGGCCCATCCCCATGCCCGCCGCACCGTGATCCACCATCGCGGCCACCGCTTCACGGTGGACGCGAGCCCGATCGGCCTGCGCCTGTGGTTCCGCAAGACCCTGCTCGCAAGACGCTACGGATTCGGACTGTAACCGGGCTAGCTGGTAATATTGAGCATTCGCTATCGATCCCTTCCTCACCACATAAAGAGGCCCGCCATGCTTGAGATTCACGCGCAATGGGACGATGAGGCCCACGTTTGGGTTGCCACCAGCGAGGATGTACCGGGATTGGCGACCGAAGCGCCCAGTATGTCGGCGCTTGTCGAACGGTTGAAAATTATCATTCCCGAATTGATGGAGATGAATCGCGGCATCACCGGGCAGGCGTTCCCGTTCCATATCACGGGAGAGCGTAGCGCCGTCGCTCAAGCGGCTTGATGGACAGCTACACGCCGCCGGTGAAAAGGCTGTTACGGGACAACGGCTGCTATCCGGTGCGAACGGGAAAAGGCGATCACGAAATATGGCGCAGCCCGATCACCGGGCAAAACTTCCCTGTGGATAACGTCATCAAATCGCGCCACACCGCTAACGGCGTGCTGAAACAAGCCGGATTGCCGAAAGCGTTTTGATCGCCTGTCACAGCGCCGCAACCCACGGAAACCGCTACCTGCGTCCGTCAGAGCCCAGCACCGCATATTGGGCAAATATTGGGCAAAAACCCATCGCCTTAATTATAAGGCGTTGATTTATATGGCGTCCCCAAGGGGATTCGAACCCCTGTTACCGCCGTGAAAGGGCGGTGTCCTCGGCCTCTAGACGATGGGGACAGAGAGGAGAAAAAAATAAACCGTCAAACGGATGACGGTGAAGAATGGTGGAGCCAGACGGGATCGAACCGACGACCTCCTGCATGCCATGCAGGCGCTCTCCCAGCTGAGCTATGGCCCCAAAATCCGAGACAGGTAATTTAAAAGACTCTTATAAACCTGTCAATCACTCGTTCGTTCTTTTGCGCTGCTCGCCTGGCGGATATACGCCAGGGCGCGGTCGATCCGCGCCAGGGTTTTAGCCGAGCCCAGCAGTTCCAAGGTGCTGTCGATAGGCGGCGACACCGCCGAGCCGGACACCGCCACCCGCAGCGGTTGCGCGACCTTGCCCAGCGCCAGGCCGGTCTTTTCGGCGATCTGTTTGACGGCGTCGTGGATCGGTTCGGCCCGCCAGTCGGTCAACGCCGCCAACGCTTCCCGCAACTGGCGCAAAGGCGCTTCGGCGACCGCCGTCAAATTCTTCTCCGCCGCCTTGGGCTCGTAGGCATCGAAATCCTGATAGAGAAATTTTGCCGCCACCGCCAAATCCCGCAAGGTATCCGAGCGTTCGGCGAAAGCCTTGACCACCTCGGCCAGCGGCGGTCCCCGCGAGGGGTCGATGCCGAGTTCGCCGATGTGCCAGCTTAAATGGCGGGCGACCTGCGCCGGATCGAGCGTTTTCAGATAATGCTTGTTCAGCCAAATCAATTTGGAGGGATTGATCGCCGAGGCGGCTTTGTTGCAACCCACAAGGTCGAATAGCTCCACCATCTCGTTTAACGAAAAGATCTCTTGATCGCCGTGCGACCACCCCAATCGCACCAGATAATTCAGCACCGCTTCCGGCAAATAGCCCAAATCCCGACATTCCATGACGCTGGCGGCGCCGTGGCGTTTGGAGAGCTTTTGCCCGTCCGGGCCGAGAATCATCGGCACGTGGCCGTATTGGGGGACCGGCGCGCCCAGGGCTTGCAGGATATTGATCTGACGCGGGGTATTGTTGAGATGGTCGTCGCCGCGAATGACGTGAGTGATGCCCATGTCCATGTCGTCCACCACCACGCAGAAATTGTAGGTGGGGGTGCCGTCGGCGCGGGCGATGATCAGATCGTCGAGTTCGGCGTTTTGAAAGACGATATCGCCGCGAATCAAATCCCGGACGACCACCTCGCCGTCGGCAGGGTTCTTGAAGCGCACCACCGGCTCCACCCCCTGGCGCGGCGGGCCCTTATAATCGCGATGCCGGCCGTCGTAGCGCGGTTTCTCCTTGCGGCCGCGCTGTTCCTCGCGCAGGGCGTCCAATTCTTCGCGGGTGCAATAGCAATAGTACGCCTTGCCTTCGCGCACTAGGTGTTGCAACACCTGGCGGTAACGGTCGAAACGTTGGGTTTGATAAAACGGCCCTTCGTCGTAGTCCAACCCCAGCCAATTCATGCCCTCTAGAATGGCGTTCACCGCCTCCGGCGTGGAGCGCTCCAGATCGGTATCCTCGATGCGCAGCACGAAGGGGCCGCCGTGCCGGCGCGCGTACAGCCAGGAAAACAGCGCCGTGCGCGCGCCGCCGATGTGCAGGTAGCCGGTGGGGCTCGGGGCGAAACGGGTCTTGACCATGAGTATTTATTTAAAAAATCAGTTATTCAAGCAATCAGATTATGCGACTTAGCTTTTGTTCTTGACCGGCCGCTCCCAGTCGGTCACATCCTTGCGCGGCGCTCGGGTCAGCGCTAAAACGCCTTCCGCCACCTCGCCGCTCACCGAGGAACCCGCCCCGACCGTAGCGTTTTTGCCGATGCGCACCGGCGCGACCAGCGAGCTGTTGGAACCGATGAAGGCGTTGTCCTCGATCACGGTCTTGTGCTTGTTGGCTCCGTCATAGTTGCAGGTGATGGTGCCCGCGCCGACGTTGACGCTCGCGCCGATTTCGGCATCGCCGATGTAGGTGAGATGGTTGACCTTGGAACCCAAGCCAATCTCGGCCTTCTTGGTCTCGACGAAATTGCCGATGTGCACCCCAGCCGCCAACCGGGTTTCCGGCCGCAACCGGGCAAAGGGTCCGATATGCGCGCCAGCGCCCACTTCGGCGCTATCGATCCAGCAATGCGAGAGAATCTCGACGTCATCGCCGATGATCGCGTCGCGCACCACGCAAAACGGTCCGATCCGCACCCGATCCCCCAGCTTCACCGCGCCTTCGAACACCACGTTAATATCGATGATTACATCTTTGCCGGTGGTGACCGTACCCCTGACGTCGACCCGCGCCGGATCCAGCAGCGTCGCGCCGTTGGCCAACAGCATCTCAGCTTGCTTGTTCTGGTAAAAACGTTCTAACTCAGCCAGTTGCTGGCGGTCGTTGACGCCTTCCACTTCGGCGGGTTCAGCGACTGTAAAGGCTTCGACCGCCACGCCGTCGCGCACCGCCAAGGCGATGATGTCGGTCAAATAATACTCGCCTTGCGAGTTGTCATTATCCAGTTCGGCGACCCAGGCACTCAATTTATCGGCCGAAACCGCCAGGATTCCGGTATTGATTTCGCGCAGCTTCCGCTCGGAAGGGGTTGCTTCCTTGTGTTCGACGATGCGCAATACTCGCCCGCGCTCGTCGCGGACGATGCGGCCGTAGCCGGAAGGATCGCCCAATTCGACCGTCAGCAGCGCCAGCCGGCCTTGCCGGGCGTCCGCCACCAGCGGCTGCAAGGTTTCGGCCTGAATCATGGGCACATCGCCGTACAGCACCAATACCACGCTGCTGGAATCGATGGCCGGCAGAGCCTGGGCCACCGCATGACCGGTGCCGAGCTGTTGGGCTTGCTCGACCCACAGGACACCGGGCTCGTTCGCAAGCGCTTTCTTGACCGTTTCCCCGCCGTGACCGTAAACCACCACCCGCGCCGCCGCGTCAAGCCGGCTGGCCGTGGCGAGCACGTGGGCCAACAACGGCTTGCCGCCCACTTGGTGTAATACCTTCGGCAAATCCGAAACCATCCGCTTGCCCTTGCCGGCGGCAAGGATGACGACCGAAAGTTGCTGCATGTTCGATAAGCCTCTTGGGGGATCTTTGCCTATTGTAACGAACCTCCCGCGCGGAATCCCGCGCGCCGGCGTCCGCCCGCCCGTTCTAGGGCGGAAAATAAAAAGGCCGCGACGCTGTCGCGGCCTAACAGGGGGTCTAAAGTCTTATTATTATTAGACTGTTTAACCTGCTTTGCGCAATTTGCGCAGCTTTTCGATCGCTTGAAGCTGCGCGATCGCCTCGGCCAGCTCAGCCTTGGCCCGGGCGTAATCGAAATCGCCTTGATGCGCCGCGATCACCTGCTCGGCGCGCTGCTTGGCGGCCTGCGCGGAGGCTTCGTCGAGATCGCGCGCCCGTTCGGCGGTATCGGACAAAATCGTCACCAAGCTCGGCTGCACTTCCAACAGGCCGCCCGATACGTAGAACAGTTGCTCCTCGCCGCCTTGCAGCCGGACTCGAACCTGACCGGGCTTTAGCCGCGTCAACAACTGGCTGTGGCGGGGCAAAATGCCGAGTTCGCCCAATTCACCGGGCGCCGTCACCATCTCGGCGGGTCCGGAGAAAAGCGCTTTCTCCGCGCTGACGATGTCGACATGCATTGTCATGGCCATGCGTGCGTCTCCTGCTCGGTTGGCGCGGAACGCGGTCCCCTGAGCGGGACCGCCATCCCATTACAGCTTGGTGGCCTTTTCGACGGCCTCATCGATCCCGCCGACCATGTAAAAAGCCTGTTCGGGCAGATGGTCGTATTCGCCGGCGACGATACCTTTGAACGCCGCGATCGTGTCCTTGAGCGCGACGTATTTGCCGGGGGAGCCGGTGAACACTTCGGCCACGAAGAACGGCTGCGACAAGAAACGCTGGATCTTGCGGGCGCGCGCCACCACCAGTCTGTCTTCCTCGGACAGCTCGTCCATGCCCAGAATGGCGATGATGTCCTTCAGTTCCTTATAGCGCTGCAGCGTGCTTTGCACGGAGCGGGCGGTGTCGTAATGATCCTGACCCACCACCAGCGGGTCCAACTGCCGGGAGGTGGAATCCAGCGGGTCCACCGCCGGGTAGATGCCCAATTCGGCGATCTGGCGGGACAACACCACGGTGGCGTCCAAGTGGGCGAAGGTGGTGGCCGGCGACGGGTCGGTCAAGTCGTCGGCGGGCACGTACACCGCTTGGATCGAGGTAATGGAGCCGACCTTGGTCGAGGTAATCCGCTCCTGCAACACGCCCATTTCCTCGGCCAGCGTCGGCTGATAGCCCACCGCCGAGGGCATCCGGCCCAGCAGCGCCGAGCATTCGGTGCCGGCCAAGGTATAGCGGTAGATGTTGTCGATGAACAGCAGTACGTCGCGGCCCTCGTCGCGGAAATTTTCGGCGATGGTCAGACCGGTCAGGCCCACCCGCAACCGGTTGCCCGGCGGCTCGTTCATCTGGCCGTAGACCAGCGCCACCTTGTCCAACACGTTCGACTCCTTCATTTCATGATAGAAGTCGTTGCCCTCGCGGGTGCGCTCGCCGACGCCGGCGAACACCGAATAACCGGAGTGCTCGATGGCGATGTTGCGGATCAATTCCATCATGTTGACGGTCTTGCCCACGCCTGCGCCGCCGAACAGGCCGATCTTGCCGCCCTTGGCGAACGGGCAGAGCAGGTCGATGACCTTGATGCCGGTTTCCAGCAGCTCGGTCGCGCCCGACTGATCTTCATAGCTGGGCGCCGGCTGGTGGATGGCCCGATAGGCGTCGGTTTCCACCGGACCTTTATGGTCGATGGGCACGCCCAACACATTCATGATCCGGCCCAGGGTCGGCTTGCCGACCGGCACCGTCACCGGCGCGCCGGTGTTGGATACCGCCATGTTGCGCTTCAATCCTTCGGTCGCGCCCATGGCGATGGTGCGGACCACGCCATCGCCCAACTGCTGCTGGACTTCCAGGATCAGCCCGTTCTCATCGAGCTTGAGCGCGTCGTAGATTTTAGGCACCGCTCCGCGCGGGAACTCGACGTCCACTACGGCGCCGATGATTTGCACGATATTGCCAGAACTCATTGGTTGGGTTCCCCTTAAGCTTGTTTCACCGCGCGCCCGCCCTCACAGCGGCGAGCGCTCGCCGCGTTCCCTACACCGCGGCGGCGCCACCCACGATCTCGGCCAGTTCCTGGGTGATCGACGCCTGCCGGGCCTTGTTATAGATCAGTTGCAACTCATCGATGAGCGCGCCCGCGTTGTCGGAGGCGCTCTTCATCGCCACCATCCGCGCGGCCATCTCGCTGGCGACGTTCTCCACCAGCGCCTGATACACCACCGATTCGCCGTAGCGCCGCAACAGCAACTCGATCAAATCCCTGGGATCGGGTTCGTAGATGTAGTCCCAACGGTGGGTCGGGGCGGCGTCATGCACGTCGGAGGTGATGGGCATCAGCCGCTCGATCTTGGGCTTCTGGCTCATCGTGTTGACGAACTCGTTGTACGACAGGTAAATCGCGTCGATCCGTCCCTCGGCGAAGGCGTCGGCCATGACCTTGACCGGTCCCAACACGTCCTCGAACCGGGGCGAATCGCCCAGGTGCGAAACATGGGCGACGATGTTGCCCTTCAACCGCCGGAAGAATTGAAACGCCTTGGTGCCGACGGTGCACAGATCGATCTCGACGCCGCGGCCGCGCCAATCCTGCATGGCGATGATGGTCGCCTTGAACAGGTTGGTGTTCAAACCGCCGCACAGACCGCGATCGGTCGAGACCACGATCAATCCGACCCGCTTGAGCTCGCGCTCGCTCAAGCCCGGACTGCGATATTCAGTATGGGCGTGAGCCAAGTGCGAGATGACGTTGCGGATCTTGGTCGCGTAGGGCCGGGCCGCCTTCATGCGTTCCTGGGCCTTACGCATCTTGCTCGCCGCCACCATTTCCATGGCTTTGGTGATTTTTTGAGTACTTTGAATACTCTTGATCTTGGTGCGTATTTCTTTGGCGCCGGCCATGCTCGATCCCGCCTATCCGACGAATGTGGGCTTGAAATCTTCCGCGATCTTCTTCAGGCCGCCTTCGATTTCATCGTTGAAATCGCCCGAACCGTTGATCTGATCGATCAACGCCGCATGATTGGCCCGCGCGTAGGCCAGCAAGCCGGACTCGAAATCGCCGATCTTGTTCAAGGGCACATCGTCCAGATAGCCCCGGTCCACCGCAAACAGCGAAACCGCCATATCGGCCACCGACATCGGCGAGTACTGCTTCTGCTTCATCAGCTCCGTCACCCGCTGGCCGCGTTCGAGCTGCTTGCGGGTCGCCTCGTCCAAATCGGAGGCGAACTGGGCGAAGGCCGCAAGCTCGCGGTACTGCGCCAGCGCCAAGCGGATGCCGCCGCCGAGTTTCTTGATGATCTTGGTTTGAGCGGCGCCGCCGACGCGCGACACCGACAAACCCGGATTGATGGCGGGCCGGATGCCGGCGTTGAACAAATCGGTTTCCAGGTAGATCTGGCCGTCGGTGATCGAAATCACGTTGGTCGGCACGAACGCGGACACGTCGCCGGCCTGGGTTTCGATGATCGGCAAGGCGGTCAGCGAACCGGTCTGACCCTGCACCGCGCCGTTGGTCAAGCGGGCAACCTCATCGGCGTTGATCCGAGAGGCCCGCTCCAGCAAACGGGAATGCAGATAGAAGACGTCGCCGGGAAACGCTTCGCGGCCCGGCGGGCGGCGCAGCAGCAGCGAGACTTGGCGGTAGGCCACGGCCTGCTTGGACAGATCGTCATAGACGATCAGCGCATCCTGACCCCGGTCGCGGAAATACTCGCCCATGGCGCAGCCGGAGTACGGCGCGGTGTAGAGCATCGCCGCCGATTCGGAGGCGCTGGCGGCCACCACGATGGTATGCGCCATCGCGTCGTGCTCTTCCAGCTTGCGCACCACGTTGGCGATCGACGAGTTTTTCTGGCCGATGGCGACGTAGATGCACTTGATGCCGGTGCCCTTCTGATTGATGATCGTGTCGATCGCCACGGCGGTCTTGCCGGTCTGGCGGTCGCCGATGATCAATTCGCGCTGGCCGCGGCCGATCGGCACCATGGCGTCGATGGCCTTCAGGCCGGTCTGCACCGGCTGGCTCACCGACTGACGCTCGATCACGCCCGGCGCGATGACTTCGATGGGCGAGGAGTGGGTGGAGTGGATCGGCCCCTTGCCGTCGATGGCCTGGCCCAGGGAATTGACCACGCGGCCCAGCAGCGCCTCGCCGACCGGCACTTCCAGGATGCGGCCGGTGCACAGCGCCTTGTCGCCTTCCGCCAGGTGCTCGTAATCGCCCAGGATTACGGTGCCGACGGAGTCGCGCTCCAGATTCATGGCCAAGCCGTAGGTGACTGGATCGCCTTCCCTGGGAGCCGGGAATTCGATCATTTCGCCCTGCATCGCATTGTCGAGACCGTAAATGCGGGCGATGCCGTCAGCCAGGCTGATGATGGTGCCTTCCGTGCGCGCTTCGGCGGTCGCCTCGTAACCTTGCAAGCGCTGCCGGATCAGATCGCTGATTTCGGATGGTTTGAGTTGCATAAAGCGATAGTCCTCTTACTGGCTCAAGGCCGTGGCGAGTTTGTCCAGCCGACCGCGCGCCGAACCGTCGATCACCCGATCGCCGATCCGGATCACCGCGCCCGCGATCAACGCCGGGTCGATCTTGCAATCCAACACGACGCTGCGCTTGAACTTGGTTTTAAGCGCCTTGGTCACGCGCTTGCGTTGGGCGTCGGTTACGGCGACAGCGGAAATCAGCTCGGCGCGCAACACGCTTTCGGCTTCCGCCCGAAACCGCTCGAACAGAACGGCGATGCCGGGCAGCAGATTCAAACGGTGAAATTCGGCCAGCATCTTGAGGAAGGCGACGAAGCTCTCCGGAATCGCGCCGGCATTCTGGCCGCGAAGGTCCCGGCATAAGTCGGCCACCAGTTCGGCTTTCTGTTCGCCTCGCATTTGAGGGTTCCAGGGGCCCAACAAGCGCTGCATCGCCGGATCGGCGGCGACGGCGGCGGCGATCTGCAACAGCTCGGACCAAAGCGGCAGCGCCTTGGCGGCCTGCGCGTCCTCGAAAGCGGCGCGCGCGTAAGGCCGGGCGGCGGAGGTCGGTCGGACGACGGGTGTCGTGTCAGCCATGAGCGTGGTCCATGGGGTTAGAGCTGAGCGACCAAGTCATCCAGCATGGCGGCGTTAGCCGCTTCATCGACTTCGCGCTTGAGCACCTTGCCGGCGCCGGCGACCGCGAGGCTGACGACTTGATTGCGAAGCTGCTCGCGGGCGCGGTTGACCTCCTGCTCGATTTCCGCCTTGGCGGCGACGAGCTGGCGGTCGCCCTCGACGCGGGCTTCCTGTTTCGATTGCTCGATGATTTCGTTGGCGCGCTTGTGGGCTTGAGCCACGATTTCGGCGGCTTGCTGCTTGGATTCCTTCAGCATTTGCGCGGCCTTGGCCTTGGCCAGTTCCTGCTCGCGCACGCCGCGCTCGGCGGAGGCCAAGCCCTCGGCGATCCGCTTCTGGCGCTCCTGCATGGCTTCCATGATCGGCGGCCATACATACTTCATGGTAAAGAGCACCAGCAGGCCGAACGTGATCATCTGCCCTATGAGAGTGGCATTGAAGTTCACGCGATTACCTCCTCGGGTACACGGGGCGAACCTGTCGTAACGTTACGGAACGGACGCTCAATGACCCAGGGCCGCGTTGACGGGACCGAGGAACGGGTTGGCGAAGGTGAAGAACAGCGCCACGCCGACGCCGATCATGGTCACCGCGTCCAACAGACCGGCGACGATGAACATCTTGACCTGCAACGCGGGAATCATTTCCGGCTGCCGGGCGGCGCCTTCCAGGAATTTGCCACCCAACAGGGCGAAGCCGATGGCGGTGCCCAGCGCGCCCAGGCCGATGATCAGAGCCACGGCGATAACGGTCATACCCTGCACGTTGGCAATCAGGCTTGCAGCTTCCATTAGTGTGTCTCCCGTCTAGAGATTGTGGTGTGGATGAAAGAAAACCGATGGCGCGCTCCGCGAGGCTTGCGGGCCGGAGCCGCCGCTTGCGAACCGTTCAATGATCTTCGTGGGCCATGCTCAAATACACGATGGTCAACACCATGAAGATGAACGCTTGCAAGGTGATGATCAGGATGTGGAACACCGCCCACGGCCAGCCCAGGACGAACTGGATCCACCAGGGCAGCAGCGCGATCAGGATGAAGATCAATTCGCCGGCGTAGAGGTTTCCGAACAGACGCAAGCCGAGCGAAATGGGCTTGGCCAGATCCTCGACGATCCGCAGCAAGAGATTGAACGGCATGAACCACTTGCCGAAGGGATGCGTCAATATTTCCATGGTGAAATGGCCGGCGCCCTTCACCTTGATGCTGTAGTAATACAGCAGCAGCAGCACCGAGATCGACAGGCCAAAGGTCGAATTCAAATCGGTGGAGGGCACGCTGCGCAGGTAGGGAACGCCGAACAAGGCGGCGATGGACGGCAACAGATCAACCGGAAGCAAGTCCATGAAATTCCAAAGAAATACCCAGACAAAAATCGTCAGGGCCAACGGTGCGATCACCGGATTGCGGCCGTGGAAGGAATCCTTGACCTGGGTATCGACGAACTCGATGAGAATCTCGCATAAATTCTGCAAGGGTCCGGGCACGTCGCTGGTGGCCGATTTCGCCGCTTTCATGAACAGCCACAGAAAAAAGGAGCCCAGGGCGATCGAGAAAAACAGGGTATCCAGGTGGAGGGACCAGAATCCCTCGCCAATCTTGAGATTGGTTAGATGGTGGATGATGTACCCCGTTGCGGAATGACCGGATTCGCTCATAGCGTCCTCACCGAAGCGTCGAATGTAAAGGGTAAAGCCAGCCAGTAGGCCATCAGCGCGGCGATGTACGCCAGCAGCAGCGGAAGGGGCGAGACATCAAGCCAGAGCAAGGCGACGCTCAGCAGGACGACGGTCAACAGCAGCTTGACGACTTCGCCCAGGTAAAAGGCGCGGGCGATTTTGGCGGCGGGTTCGCCGGCGCGCACCGAAAAAACCCGGCTGGCGAAATAGAGGGTGACCAGCGTGCTGATGCCCCCGCCGATCGAGGCCGAATAAGCGGTCTTGAAGCTACCGAGAACCAAAGAGGCAACCGCGATCAACAGCGTGAGAGACAATTGAATGGCAGTGATTTTTCGGGTGACCTGTTTTGCGCCCATGGCTCGCATTAGTTCTAGTTGTGCAGGCACCGCATTGCGCCGGGCATGTTTTAAAATCGTTATATTCTGTTCTGTTTATTTATTCTTCAGACTGCGCAAAAGGCCGGGCTCCTCTTGAGAAACATCCGTTTTTCGACCTTTTCCCGGCTCCGCAGAGTGCTACGGATTATAGGGAATATAGCGCGGCGGGGTCAACGAAAATCACCTTGTCACTTCACGCGGGCGATAATCCCGTCCAACTCGTCCAAACTGTTGTAATGGACGACCACCCGGCCCTTGCCGGAGGCGTCGTGGCGCAGTTGGACCCGCGCGACCAGCCGCTCGGACAAGTCGTTTTGCAGCGACTGGATATTGGGGTCCGCCGGTCTGGCGCGCGCCGGCGCGGCGCTCGTCTCCTGTTGTTGCAGCCGCCGCGCCAGATCCTCGGTCTCCCGCGCCGACAAGCCGCGCAGCAACACCTGCCGGGCCGCTTCCAGTTGCAAGGCGGGCGGCAGGGGCAACAAGGCGCGCGCGTGGCCCATGTCGAGCTTGCGCTCCCGCAGCCACTGCCGGAGCTCTCCGCTCAGTTCCAGCAACCGCAGTAAGTTGCTCACCGCCGCGCGCGAGCGGCCCACCGCGTCGGCGGCCTGCTGGTGGGTGAGTTCGAATTCGTCGATCAAGCGCTGCAAGGCCAGGGCTTCTTCCAAGGGGTTGAGGTCTTCGCGCTGGATATTTTCGATCAGCGCCATGGCGATGGCGGCCCGATCCGACGCCGCGCGGATCACGGCCGGCACTTCGCTCAAGCCGGCCAGCTGGGCGGCCCGCCAGCGCCGTTCGCCGGCGATCAGCTCGTAACGCCCATCGTCCGAGGGCCGCACCACCACCGGCTGCACGATGCCCTGCGCGCGGATCGATTCGGCCAGCTCCCGCAAGCTGTCCTCGCGCAAGTCCTGGCGGGGTTGATAGCGGCCCCTGACGATCCGGTCGATGGGCAACGACCGCAGCGTATCCGCGTCTGGAGCCGCCGGATCGGCGCCGGTTTCATGGCGTTGGGCCACCGCCGCCCCCGCGCCGAGCAAGGCATCCAGACCGCGCCCGAGCCCGCCTTTTCGTCTGATCATGGTTTCTTGCCGCTCCCTGTCGTGGTTTTCGCCGCGGGCCGCCGCAGCCGTTTGCGGACCTCCTTCGCCAGATCCCGATAGCTTTGCGCGCCGCGCGATCCGTCGTCGTAATGAATGATCGGCAAGCCGTAACTGGGTGCTTCCGCCAGCCGCACGTTGCGCGGGATCAGCGTTTCGAACACCGCCTTGCCGAAATGCTCCAACAGCTGGGCCGACACTTCGTTGGCCAGCCGGTTGCGGGGATCGAACATGGTGCGCAGCACGCCCTCGATGCGCAGATCCGGGTTGGTGGATTTGCGCACCTTCTCGATGGTGTCGAGCAGCGCCGACAATCCCTCCAGCGCGTAATACTCGCACTGGACCGGAACGATCACCGAATGGGCGGCGGTCAGCGCGTTGACCGTCAGCATGTTCAGCGACGGCGGACAGTCGATCATGATGATGTCGAAGTTCCACTCCACCGGGGCGAGGGCGGCGCGCAACCGCCCCGGCGCGTTTTCCGTTTCCAGCAGGTTGATCTCGGCGGCGGTCAGATCGCCGTTGGCCGGCAGCAGTTGCAATTGCGCCTTTTCTATCCATTGCAGGGCATCGGTCAGGGTCGCCTCGCCCAGCAGCACGTCGTAACTGGTGGCGGCGACCGCGTGCTTGTCCACGCCGCAGCCCATGGTGGCGTTACCTTGCGGATCGAGGTCGATCAGCAGCACGTTTTGCCGCAGCGCCGACAAACAGGCGGCCAAATTGACGGCGGTCGTGGTCTTGCCGACCCCGCCTTTCTGATTGGCGATCGCGATGATGGTAGCCATGACCTCAACCTCGGGAAGCGGGCGCGGGGGCCATATGGACCAAATGGCGCTCGGCGTCCAAGCTCGGAACCCGCAACGGATAAACGTCCACCACGGCATAACCGGCCGGCAGGCGAGCCAGTTCGTCGTCGGGAAATACGCCTTTCATCGCCAGCAGCCGGCCGTCGGGCGCGCACAAGCGGCCGGCGTCGGCAACCAAGTCGGCCAGGGTTGCAAAGGCCCGCGACACCACGCTGTTAAAAAGCGTCTCCGGCCGGTACTCCTCGACCCGGCCGCGCACCACGCTGACGTTATTCAGGCGTAATTCGGCGCTGGCCTGGACCAAAAAACGGGTCCGCTTGCCGTTGCTGTCCAACAGCCAGAATCGATCGTTCGGGCGGACGATGGCCAGCGGGATGCCCGGCAAGCCGGCGCCGCTGCCCACATCCAAAACGCGCGGCCCTTGCAACCAGGGCAAAATCGATAAACTGTCCAATAAATGCCGGACCACCATTGCCTCCGGCGCGCGCACGGCGGTTAGATTATAGGCCCGGTTCCAGCGCTCCAGCAGGATCAAATACTCGCTCAAGCGCCGGCAAGCGTCCCCCGGCAACCGAATTCCGAGCTCCTCGCACCCCTCGATAATGGCTTGTTCGATGCTCATGAAACGCTGTCGCTTGCGATCCGTCAGGCTGAATTTTTAATAAGGTTCGAATTGTAACATGCCTGCCAGCGCCGGCCGGATTACCGCGTCGGCCGGCGGGATAGCGGCCCGGCCTCCTGGAGCCGTTCTGGAGGACGGCTTTCACCCGACCCCGCGCGCGCCGCCGAAACCGAAACCGCCGCCGCGCGGTCAGAACCAACACACGCCGCGATGGCGCTTGCCGGTCGCCGGGCGGTTCGCTTCCCTAGCCGTGGAGAGTGTTTCGATGACCCCCCCACCCAATCCACCGCGTTATACCCTGGGCGAGGAAATCGCCAACAGCGTGATCCACGGTCTGGGGATCGTGTTCGGCATCGCCGGCCTCGCCGTGTTGATCGCCTTCGCCAGCTTGCGCGGCGACGCTTGGCACATCGTCGGTTGCAGTATTTTCGGCGCGGCCTTGATCTTGCTTTACACCACCTCGACTTTGTATCACAGCATCCCGCTCCCCCGGGTCAAGGCGGTGTTGCGGACGCTCGATCACGCGGCGATTTTTCTGCTGATCGCCGGCACCTATACCCCGTTTTTGTTGGTGAACCTGCGCGGTCCCTGGGGCTGGTCGCTGTTTGCGGTGATTTGGGGATTGGCGCTATCGGGCATCGTGTTGCGAATCGCGCGCGGGCGGCGGTCGCCGCGTTGGGCGGTCGGTCTGTATATCGGCATGGGTTGGGTGGTGCTGGTCGCCATCGAACCGCTGGCGACCCGCGTCGCGCCGGGCGGTTTGTGGCTGTTGCTCCTGGGCGGACTGGCCTATACGCTCGGCGTCGGCTTTTACCTTTGGAGGCGGCTGCCCTACCATCACGCCATCTGGCATATCTTTGTCCTGGCCGGCAGCATCTTGCATTTCTTCGCTATCCTGTTCTACGTCATTCCGCTGGCAGAGCCCGTTCAGGGCGGCGGCATCGATTGATCGTTCGCTCCAACCGGTTTGGTTCCCACTGTGTCCGAGTCGTTTGTTGTTGAATTACCCCACGCGCACGGCCGGCCCCGGCTGAAAGGCCGGCTGCGCGCCGCGCCCGAGGATTTCCAGGTTCGAGAGGAATTGAGTTTTACTCTGGACGGCGCCGGCGAACATGTATGGCTTTGGGTGCGAAAGCGCGACGCCAACACCGAATGGGTGGCGCGACGCTTGGCGCAACGGGCCGGCGTGGCGGCGGGCGCGGTCGGTTACGCCGGCCTTAAGGACCGCCACGCCCTGACCGAACAGTGGTTTTCGGTGCATTTGCCCGGCCGGCCGGAACCGGATTGGAGCGTTGCCGAGGGCGATGAGTTTAGCGTGCTGGAGGCGGTGCGCCATTCCCGCAAGTTGCGGCGCGGCGCGCTTTCCGGCAACGCCTTTCGCATCGTGGCGCGCGAAATCGAAGGCCAGCCCGAGGAACTGGCGGAACGGCTGCGCCGCGTTGCCGCAAACGGCGCGCCCAATTATTTCGGCGAGCAGCGCTTCGGCCGGGAAGGCGGCAATCTGGAACGGGCCGAGGCGCTGCTGCGGGGCGAGGAACAGGTGCGGGACCGCCACCGGCGCGGTCTGTACCTGTCCGCCGCCCGCGCCGCCTTGTTCAACGCCGTGCTGGCGCGGCGGATCGCTCGAAGCGATTGGAGCCAGCCGCTGCCGGGCGAGGTCTTGATGCTGGACGGCAGCCACAGCATTTTTACCGCGACCGAACCGGATGCGGCGATCCGCCAGCGGGTGGCCGACCTCGACCTGCACCCGACCGGTCCGCTGTGGGGCGCGGGCGAGTTACTCTCCGAAGGCGAGGCGCGGGAATTGGAGCAGGCCGTCGCGGCGACCCTGCCCGTGTTCCGCGACGGGCTAGCGGCGGAGGGTTTGCGTCAGGAACGCCGCGCCTTGCGGCTGCGGGTCCAGGACGCGGCGCTGGAATGGTCGGATTCCAAAACCGCCGTCCTGAATTTTCGCTTGACGGCTGGTGTTTACGCCACCGCCGTGCTGCGCGAATTGATTCAAGCGACCGACTGAGGCGAGGCGCGGCCGCCATGTCGATCACCACCGCGCCTCCGCTTTCACAATGGCGGCCGCTGGCCGTCAGCGCGCTGCTCGACGCCGCCGGCGCGCTGCTGTTGCTGGCCGGCGCGGCGGCCGGCATCGGCGCGCTGTTTGCGCTGCCCTCGGGCTACACCGGCCAATCCGCGCTCATCTTTGCGGCGCTGTTGCTCGCGCTGCTGCCGTTGTTGCCCCAGCATCTCCCCTTGCGGCGGTTCGGCGCGGCCAACCGCGTGACCTTGCTGCGGGCGGTCATCGCCGCGCTGGCGGCCGGCTTGATCGGCCGCGCGCCCCTCTCGTCCGCTCTGCTCTGGACCATTGCCGCGCTGGCGGGCATCGCCCTGGCGCTCGATGGCGTGGACGGACGGCTGGCGCGCCGGCGCGGCCTGCAAAGCGCGTTCGGCGCGCGGTTCGATATGGAAGTAGACGCTTTTCTGATTCTGGTGTTGGCCGTCTTGGCCTATCAAACCGATAAGGCCGGGGCTTGGGTGCTGCTCTCAGGGGCGATGCGCTACGGCTTCGTCGCGCTCGGCCGCGCGCTGCCCCGGTTGAACCAGCCGCTGCCGCCGCGCAAGCGCCGCCAGACGGTTTGCGTGCTGCAAGGCATCGTCCTGACCGTGATCCTGACGCCGGCGTTGACGCCGCCCTGGAGCGCCGGGCTGGCCGCCGTCGCGCTGGTCGCGCTGAGCGCCTCGTTTGCCGCGGATCTCATCTGGCTGACCCGCCGTCCGA
>ERZ761592.138-NODE-138-length-39015-cov-23.939348_pt1 | contig 39015 bp, 38 predicted proteins | sample MGYA00433095_ERZ761592 | MGnify/ENA primary metagenome ERZ761592 (study PRJEB28899, sample SAMN03785554) | bioreactor sludge metagenome | biome: EBPR Sludge; feature: EBPR Bioreactor; material: 0.22µm filtered reactor supernatant | place: Saint Lucia: Queensland... | reverse complement strand
ATGGACGAATGGGCGGGCCGGCTGCCGAATCAGGAAGTCGTGGGTTCACCCGGGGACCTCACGGTAGAGGATATTGAGGCAAGGTTTCTTGAGCAGTCGGGGAAGCAAGAGGAAGTTTGGCCAATCTTTGCCGGGCAGCCCGTGAGCCGTGACCAGGCGGTGACGATGCTCATTGAGTTCGGTTCGCTTAAGGCGACGGTGGACGTGGCCGAGGCGGTCGGCTTGCGCAAGGAGGCGGTCCTGAAGTTCATGAAGAGCAACGCTTCGGTGATTGCGCGGGTCCGAAAGGCATACGAGGCGAACCAGGATATCGATTGGCCGCGGCTCACGTACTCGGCAAAGGGGACGTTTTCGCCGAAGGAACTGGAGTCGTTGATCCGGCCGTCCATGGTCGTCGTTTCGAAGGGGCCGGACGGGGAGATGGTCAAGACGAATGAGCCGCTCGGGGTCAGTTTGGCGGAGCATCAGGAGGCGCAGGAGTCGGAAGCCGAGACCGTGGAGGATGATGAGCTGGGCCGTGACGACGCGGGCCGAGAATCTCGGATACACGACGCGGTTCAGGATTGGAAGGATGTCCAGCTGATCTTGCGGCATTGGCATAAGGCGACGGTTGAGAAGACGTTCCAGGGGGGACTCATTTACGCGGAGGCGCAGCCGGCATTGGCCGCGGCTTGCGGGATGGCCGAGGACGACGTCTGCGCGCTTCTGCAGAGATACAGCGCGGCGATGATCGCCTACCAGAATGGCCATTCGCTGAGGACGGTGAAGGCCTCAGTCGCTCACTTCCACAAGGTGTATCCGGAGGACCTGAGTTGACGTATCGGGGAGCGGTTCGGGAGCAGACGGACTCGCAGGGCCGGGTCACGTTCGTCGCGTGTGTGCTCGATGCTCGGGGGCGGATTGTGCGGTATGTGCCGCTCGGCATGAGCGAGGATCGGGCGGAGGTCGTTGCCGGCGAGATGGCCGAGGACCTGGTGAGGAAGTTGCGAATCAAGGAGGATTCCGGTGGCCAACAAAAAGGGAAATCCCGGAAATCGTAGCGGCAACGAGGCGGCGCCCTGCCCGTCGTATCGGGAGATGCTTTCGCCGGAGACACGGGCTCGATTGGAGGCGGTCGAGGAACGACGTCGGCGCGACGACACGGATGACGAGGCGTAAGGGGTGGCCATGGAAAGGCCGCTCGAATCCATCCTCGCCCGCTTAGACGTTGTTGACCGGAAGGGCCGGTATCACAATTGCCGGTGCCCGGCACATGAAGACCAGGCTCCCTCGCTGAGGGTTTGGGAAGCAAGCGACGGGGCGGCTTGCGTCAAGTGCATGTCGGCCGGTTGTTCGACGGAAGCGATCCTGGGCGCGATCGGCTTGGCGAAGCGAGACCTGTTTCCGGCCAAGGACAAGCGGACGCGGGAGAATCGGTACTCGAACCAACGGCGAGGGAAGCCGGCGGTCTGGAAGGATGGAACCAAGGAGATCGGGACGTTTCTCTACCAGGACGAGGCGGGGAAGACGCTGTTTGAGACCGTGAGGGTTTTGCATCCACCAGGCGAGGACGGCAAGCCGGCCAAGAACCGGATGATCCAGCGCCGGAAGCTGAGCAATGGGGATGTGATTGGCTCGCTGTCGGCGGGTTGGTATATCCCGAAGGGAAAGTATTGGAGTTTGCTCGATGCTGACCCGGACAACATGCCGGCGGATTCGCGGGCGATGTGGTTCGAAGAGGTTCGCTACGTGCTGTACCGGCTGATCGATGTTCGGGACGCGATCGCGAACAAGTGCCGGATTTGGCTTTGCGAGGGTGAGCCAGATGTTGAGGCAATCCGGCGCGAGGGTGAGAGCGCGACGTGCAATCCCATGGGCGCCGGGAAATGGCGAGCGGAGTACACGCATGAGCTGCTAGCCGCGCGGGAGATCGTGATCGTGTGCGATCGGGACAAGGCGGGATACCAGCATGCGATGAAGGTTGCGGAGGCCCTGCGGGAGGCCGGGCAGACTCACTTGAGGATTGTGCAGGCCGCGGTCGGCAAAGACGCGGATGACCACTTGGCGGCCGGCAAGACGCTTGACGAACTCGTGGAGATTGACCCGGCCGCGGAGCTCGAGCGCCTTGCCACGGAGAAGGCGGCGAATTCGGAGCAACCGGCCCTTTCCGTGGTCGAGGGTGGCGGAGCTTCGGGCCCTCCCCGCACCCCACCCACGCCGCCGCCGGGAGAATCGAACGCAGAAAAATGGCTCCCGTGGACCGACACGGATAACGCGGAACTGCTCCTAGAGCGGCATGGCGAGGATCTTCGGTGGTGCCATCTATTTGGGTCCTGGATGGTTTGGGATGGCCATTGCTGGGTTCGGGACGAAACGGGAGGGTCTCCGGTTCAACAGTTTTGGACGCCGATCGCGAGAGAGGTGGACAAGACCGGGAGGCAGATGTTTGAACCGGTCGAGGGTGAGTCGAAGGACGAAGCAAAAGAGCGCGAGGGAGCACAACGAGCGGCCAAACGGTTTGCGAAGTACTCCCTGGATTCTAAAGGGTTCCAATCAATGATGCAATTAGCAAAAAACATGCCTGGGGTTCCGGTAGTGCCGGGCATTTTCGATCAAGTTCTTGAAGTGTTACCTGTGCGGAATGGTTATATCGATTTGCGCACAGGCCAGCTCCGGCCAGCGGAGCGAAGTATGTACATCACAAGGGCTATTGACATTGACTACAAGGCCGACGCGGACTGTCCCTTATGGATTAAGTTTCTGCGAGAAACAGTTGGTGATGATGATGAGTTGATGAGATATCTGTGGAAGGCCTCTGGATATTCTCTTACGGGCTTAACGAGCGAGCAAAAGTTCTTCTTTCTTTACGGCCAAGGGAAGACGGGGAAGACCACGTTCTTGGAGACAATTTCACGGATTGCCGGCGGCTTTACGACGACGATCGATCCCAAGCATCTGATGATGAAAAAGTATCAGGACGCGGTGCCTGAATACCTTGCTCGATTGCGTGGAGCTCGGATCGTGAAGGCCGTCGAGGTCAATGAGAATGACCGATTCGATGAAGGCTTGGTGAAGAGGCTGACCGGTGACGAGGTGATTCAAGCAAGGTATATGCGCCAAGATTCCTTCGAGTTCTACGCGATTTTCAAATTGTGGTTGACGGGAAATGCAAGGCCCGTTATTACCGATCCAGGCGACTCGTTTTGGCGAAGGTTGGTGCCTATCTCGTTTGTTCGACAAGTCGCAGAAGAGGATCGTGACCTTGACCTGAAAGCGAAGCTTTGGGGCGAACGCGAGGGAATTCTGGCCTGGATGGTGGCAGGGTGTGTTAAGTGGTATGAGGAGGGACTTGGCCTGCCGAAATCGATTAAGGAATCTCACGATGATTACCGCGACGAGATGGACGTTATCGGACAGTTTCTTAGGGACTGCACGACGGTCGATGCCGGCGGGTGGGTGCAGTCGAAAGACCTGTATCGTGCCTACGTCCGTTGGGCGAAAGAGGGCGGGGCGACTCCGTGGAGTCACACGATTTTGGGTCGCCGTCTGGCGGTCTATGGCCTGGCGAAGGCGAAGACGGCCGGAAATTCAATCCGGTACCTGGGGATCGAACTCAAACCGGAAGCGGAGGCGACGGAATGACCCGGATAGTTTCGGATAGTTGCCGGATAGTTGCCCGGATAGTTTCCCGGATAGTTTTTGAACCTAAACCGGATAGTTCGGATAGTTTTTGGGGGGTTACGCGTACAGGCGCGCGCACACGCATACACGCACACATGCACGCGCCTTGCGTGAAAGTGGCTAAAACCCTCCGAACCCTCCGGTTTGAACTTACAAACTATCCGGAAACCCTCCGGGTTTTGAGGGTTTGGCCATGAGTTGGCGCGATGATCCGGCTTTTGGGAAGGATGCGCCGCCGGCGAAGAGCGTGCCCGATCCGGATTGGGTCTCGCGAGCGCGGCACTTGACGTATTCGCTTCGGCATTGGGCGGTTGAGTCGAAGGTGGCCAGGCGGCAAGATCGCGACGAGCTGGCGGGAGTGCTCACGCAGTTCGAGGCGGCGATTGACGCGGGAACGGGTGAGGAATGGGCGCAGAAGCATGGCGCGGCGGTGCTCGAGCTGGCGTCGCGTTGTGGGATTCGGGTCTCGGGTCCGGATGATGTTATGGCGGGAGCGGAGCTGGCCGCGGTGGCGAAGGAGGTGCTGAAGGATGAAGAAGCCTAAGGAGCGAAAGACACTTGTCCAGATGGCAAAAGAGGACGTTGAGCGGCTGCTAGCCCATTGGGGCGAGGTTGTGGTTTGGCAGGCAGCGGGCAACGCGGGAGCGCCTCCGAGTGGCCATCGTTCGCGATCCGCGGCCGTCATTCCGGACGTGACGTCGATGATGGCCGACTATCTGACCGTCGAATGTTGGCTTGGGGTTGCTCCCGTCGGCATGCGGGAGGCGGTGACGATGCGCTATACAGCGATGGCCGTCGGGCGCCAGGTGACGGAAGAAGAGATGATGGAGAGGTATGTCGGGAAGAAGATTCTCACGCGATCGGAGTTGGCTTCGGCTACGGAGAATTGGCAGGTGATTTGGGATGCCTGGATTTTGGATAGGGCGTGGGAGTTGGTGCTAGAATCAAAATAGATGCTCAAGGACGACCAGAAGAAACGAGGGCGAAAGCCGGTCCCGTTGGACAAGCACGTCGTAAAGTTTGGAATCTGCCTACCTCCAGACGAGGCAAGATGGCTTCAGTCGCGGCGACAGAAAAGTGACACGATCGCGCAGCTGATACGGAATCAGATGGAGCTAGAAAAACTTCAGGAATCCCCTTGACTTTTCGGGAATAATATTCTAGAATAAATATGTCGGGCGATGTTAGCGCATCCCCGACCGGTCGAACCAGAAAATCAATTCGACGACCGGGAGTATACAGAAAATGGAAAAGCAGAATCCGTCATTGAAGAAGCCGCTCGGCTTTGGCCGTCAGTATTGCCGCGTGTGTGGCCGGCGATTGCGCGATGGAGTTTCGCAGCGTCGAGGAATCGGTCCGGAGTGCTGGGAGCGGATTCAGATCGGGAAGTACCGGGGACGCCAGGGAAAGCTGTTCAGCGAGATGTAGACATCTCCAAACCCTGCGGGAGTAGACTGACGGTGCATCGTTTCATTCGGTGCACCGTCTTTACTTGTGGCTGTCGTATTCGATGGCCTAAGTGATTCCTATGAATGTAACCAGTACCTTTATCTTAAACTACTCGAAGGAGATCGAAGATATCCTCAGTTACGTCAGCAAGTGGCATCCCGACGCGCGCGCCCACAAGGCGTCCCATGGCGCGGTGAGATTCTACATTTACGACAAGAGAGAGCGGCTGAGCGCCGAGCTGATCAAGTCGCTGCGAGCCTCATATCCTGCGGCTCAGACCCTGCTAAATCACTACGCCATTGTGCTCGTCTCAATGGTCGAAGACGTCGTTGATATCATGGACCTCGAGGCCGAGTATGTTGGCACAGATCATCCGGAAGAAAAGCGGCAGGCCGGATATCGCCTTGAACGGGCTGCGATCGTCGTCTTTGAAAAGTGGGAGATGTTGAGGAGTGGCGACCCGCAGCCTGACGAGGTGTTGAAGAAGTTGGAAGACGACGAGCGGATGCGGCACGGTAATCGCGCCGAGGATCAAAGGCAAAGAGAGCTGAAGAGGCAGCGGCAGAAAGAGGAGGCCAGTTTGAACCGAAGGGCGCGAATGGAAATCCGCTAGTATTTTCCGAAAATTTCGTCCCGTAGGCTTGACAGGCCATCGGGCCGGCTTGTATAGTCGGGAAACCATCAAGTCGTGTGCCTGTTAAAAGGCCGCGGCTTTTTTGGTGCCTGCCAATCAGGGCATGGTCGAATAGGGACACCCGGCGAAGGCCCGGCGAGAGATCGTCAGGGCCTGGTTCGGTTTTAGGGCAATGAGATTCCGGACGACGCGCAAGGTTACGCATATCGTGATTCACACGTCGGCTAGCTTCAATGAGTCTCGGGGCGTCTTGGACCCGTCCGCGGCGGACATTGACCGGATGCATCGTGCGCGCGGGTGGAATGGGATCGGTTATCACTTCGTGATCCGGCGCGATGGCCGGGTCGAGGCGGGTCGCTCGATTGACAAGAGCGGGGCGCACGTCGAGGGTTTCAATCGGACGACGATCGGGGTGTGCTTCAGTGGTCACGGCGATCATGCGGACTTCACGGCCGAGCAGAAGCGCGCGGGTTACAAGCTGGTGGCGAATCTGGTTCGGGAGAATGGGCTAGAGGAGGAGTATCGGGCGAATCCGATGCGAGTGCTCGGGCATGCCGAGGTAGGGAAGTTCCGGCGAGCGCTCGCGATCATGACGGGCGTGCTCGATATCCCTGATCCGCGCAAGTCATGTCCAGGGCGGAAGGTTGATATGCGAGCGTTCCGGATCGGCGTCTTGGTTTGCCTGGGAGCGGAGGATTGACGCAGGTGCAAGATTGGCAAGGTCTGATCGTGTTCCTGCTAGGTCTCGCAGTAGCCGGTGGCGCGATGATGATTCGGCTGAGGATACAAGTCGAGGACCTGACTCGCAAACAGGCGGACCAAGAGGTGGATTCGGCGCGGATCGAAGCAAAGTTGGACCTGTTGCTCAGGGACATGGCGGAGCTGAAGGTGCAGATTGCTCGGCAGGAAGAGCAGATGAAGACAGTTTGGAAGCGTGGCAAGGATGTTTGACAAGGAAATCAAGTGGAGAACGGCGGCAGCGTTTGCGACGGCGGCCGTGGGACTGGCTCAGTCGTTCGGTTTTAACGAGCCGTGGATGAAGGCGGTGGCCGCGGTGGTTGGTTTTGTGGGTGGCATCGTGTACGACCGGCTGATGTTCGACTTTAAGGATGGCCAGAGCGGAGGCCTGGAGTGAACGGAGCGAAGTTCGCGGTTCCGATCGAAGCCGTGCTCGATGTTCCGCGGCCAACGCTGAAGCTGGGCGAGCTGCTGGGCGACACGCTCGCGGTGGTTCCGATGGAAGGGATCGAAGAGAGTGTGAATGGGATCCTGACCGTGCGGACCCAGCAGGGGCGGAATCTGCGGATCGGCAAGGTGATTGCGGCAGGGCCAGGGGCGTTCTTTCCGGCAGCCGCGGGGCTGATGGTGAAGGAAATGAGCGTTCATGTCGGCGACATCGTGATTTATCGTTCTTGGGCCAGCGGAGACGAGATGGATCGGATTCGATTGGGCGGCGAAGCGTTTGACCTGATCAATGAGTCTGACGTGCTCACGAAGTGTTACTACAGCGCGATTGAGACGCTTTGACCCGGGGTAGGTGAAAAGGAAATGAAAAGACTAGGACAGATTCTTCTTATGATGATCGTGGCGATGATGGGGATGGCTTCGGCCGCTCCGGATGTTGGCCGCGAGACGGCGGAGCCAGCACAGGGACGTGCGCAGTGGGTATCCCAGGCCCACCAAACTCCCGGGCCAGAAGTGGGGGCGTTTGGCAAGAAGAGCGCCCTCCACTGGTCCTTTTGTGCGGAGTCGGTTTGGCCAATTCGGCCGGCAAGGCGAGAGCAGACGACGTCCGGGGCGTGGTCCCCCTATGTGGGGTACTCGTGGAGTCTGTCGGGCTCGGAGTATCTCGAACCGAGGTTTTTGATGGAGTCATGGGGTGGGTTTAGCATGGACCTGGTGACAGGTCTACGCCTCGATGACAACGTGCCGTCGCCGGGAGTGGGTTTCGGCTATCGGTACGAGCGGGAGAAATGGGCGGTCATGGGTGGCTTGGCCGTCCTGTTCCCGCAGGGTGGACAGCCGGATTTGACGATCGGGCTGAGTTTCGCGATTAGGGCGCAGGTGCCGGATACATGGCTTTCCGGATGACCTTGCTCACGTACAACGCGGTGATGGTGCTGGCCGCGGGTGGTACGGAGAGTGCGGCCGCGGCGGCGGCGATGGTGACGGAAAGAACGATTCAGAACTGGAAGCAGCAGCCGGAGTTTGAGAAGTGTCTGAAGGACGTCGAGGAGGACATTCTCGGCATGATTCGGAGCAATGGCGTTCAGCTCGCGGTGAAGGATCGCGAAGCGCGGTTGCTCAGGCGCAATGAGCGGGCGAATCTCTTGGCCGACCGGATTGAGCGGGCGAAGGCGGGCGACGTTGGGGACCTGGTGAGGTTGCTGAAAGAGGAACGGGACAACGAGCGCCAGGCGGCGATTGAGGTTGGCGACTGGACCGAAAAGCGCGAGGTCGATTTGACGAAGGTTCCGGCTGAGAAGTTGGTCGAAGTTTTGAATGCTGAAGCTGAGTCCTGAAGCAAGGCAGCGGATCATTGACGAGCTCGCCAGGCGGGGGATCAAGTACGGCCAGGAGGAAGAGGTCGGGGTCGAGAGGCCGGGTACCTGGAGTAAGTGGTGCCCATACAATCCGACGCCCAAACAGCAGGAACTGCTCGAAGCAACGGAACTAGACATTCTTTACGGTGGCGCGGCCGGAGGGGCGAAATCGGTCGGCTTGCTCATGTGGATGGTCAAGGATGTTGAGCGTCCAGCGTTCCGCGGAATAATTGCACGCAAGACGCTCGAAGCGCTCCAGGAGCCAGGTGCGTTGATGGACGTGGCGGCGAGCTGGTGGAAGGGGACGGCGGCGCGATGGCAACAGGAAAAACGGCAGTGGTTGTTCCCGAGCGGGGCGACAATCGGCTTCAAGTTCCTGAAAAACAAACAGTCGCTCGAGAGTTGGCAAGGTACGGGAATCTGGAAGATCGGCATCGATGAATCTGGGCAGATCGTGATGTCCCTCCAGGATTGGGTGAAGACCCGCTTGAGGGTGGCGCCTGCATACAATTTCGTGCCGCAGATGCTCCGGACGGCAAACCCGGGGGGAATCTGTCATGACGAGCTGCGGTTGCGGTTCATGGGCGACGAGGAGAATGGAATCGCGCCGGCGAAGGACACACGGTTCATTCGGTCCACTTTGAGCGATAACCCGCACCTCGATGCTGAGGAGTATGCAAAGCAGTTTGTGGACCTCGATGAGGTGACGCGGGCGCAGCTGCTCGCCGGCGACTGGGACGTGATTCTGTCGGGCAAGTACGCGAAGACGGACTGGTTCAAGTTCGCGTCGGTCGGAAGTTTGCCGCTGTTCACGCAGCATGTTCGGTTTTGGGACATTGCGGTTACGGGAGAGGGCGACTGGACGGTCGGGCTCTTGATGGCCAAGGTGGGATCGGTCTACTACGTGCTCGATGTTATCCGGGAGCAGATCGATTCAACGCAGGCGAAGCAGGTGATTTTGGAAGTGGCGGCGAGTGATCCACCCGGAACCATCGTGGCCATGGAGCACCAGACGCTGTCGATTCAGGCGATGAATGACCTGAGGGCAACGGGCTACTTTGAGTTCCGTGAGATGGACAGTCGGCCGGAGACGCGGCTTTGGCTGTATGGAGCTCCCGAAGGACGGCAGAAGATTCGACTCGTCGGAGTCAAGCAGGGGACGAGGGACAAGCTTGCGAAGGCGAGTGGGTTCTTGAACCGGCTCAGCCAAGGCGAAGTCGTCTTGGTGGGTCCGAATGAGATGGAACGCGCGAAGTGGGCGAGTAGCTACATGCGCGAGCTGACCAATTTTGAAAATGTGAGTGGCCAGGCGGACGACCAGGTGGACGCTAGCGGCGGGGCTTACGAGGTGGCGAGAGGGTTCTCGGGCATCGTGAAGCTTCCGAAGGTGGACATGGTGGTTCCGGGGTCGGTTGAGTGGCGAAGGAATTTGATCAGGGCAGGACAGAGACATGGCAACAAAGAAGGACAAAGACGTAGACGGTAAGGAGCAGAAGGCGCTTGAGGAAGGACGTGGACCCAAGGGCGCTGAAGTTGCCGCCGGTGGAAATGAGTTGGGAGACGGCGGAGCTGGTCCGGAAGGTGGAGCCGAGCAGGTTGAACCGCGAGATCGTGGACCCGGCGCAGAGGGTGCCGACGTGGCGGATGCTCAGGGTGGACTGGAAGAGCAGTTGACCGACCCGGTTGACCCAGAAGACGAGGCGACTGGCAAGACGCCAATCGATAGTGAGTCGACGGAAGGCGAGGGCCTGACCGAAGAGATCGTGTACGACGCCTTGATGACATTGCTCGAGAACGAAGCGGAAGAGGGGGCCGACGAGGACCTGCTGAACGTGGTCGAAGACTACTTGGACGGAAACGCGGGCGACGGACAGGTGTATGACGCGGTTGTGAAGGCAGTCGTGGATTTGCGGGAGTTTGCCGATCGTCGGGCCAAGGAGCTGGGCAAGGAGCCGCAGCTTCCAGCAGACGGGGAGCAGATGATGTTCCCGGAAGAGCTGGCTTTGAGCGAGCCGGTTTTGCGCTTGGTGATGTGTCAGCGGGCGATCATCCGCGGCGAGCTCGATCCGGCCGCAGTTCCGCGCGAGTTGTGGGTCGAAGGGGCTTACTACGAGGTTGGCCGTCACAAGGACGGTGACGATATTCGCCTCACGGTGATGCGCGACTTTACCCAGCGCAGCGCGAAGACGGTCGAATTGACGACGCTTGAGGGTGAGTTGGTGGGAGTGCTTCGACGCGAGACGTTTGAGCAGGAGCAGCTCCAGGGATTTGACCAAGCGATTGACCAGCACCTTGGGAGTGCGGCGATTGACGCCGAGCAGAAGGCGACGGTCGAGGCGGGCGCGGTGGCCGATCCGGAAGGAAGTGAGTCGAACAAGGCGATCGCCTACTTTGTGGGTGAACGTGAGAAAGCGGGCGACCAGGTTCGCGAGTTGCGATCGGAAAAGAAAAAGATGGAGGGCAAGATTGCGGGGCTGAAGCGGTGGCTTAACCAGCCGCATGCCGAGTCTTTCCTGATTCCGGCCGACATGCCGCTCAAGCAGCTGATCATTGGGCCGCTCCCGCCCATGCCGATCGAAGAACCCGAGGCGGCCACTTAGGGAATGTATCGGGGTCGATGCAACGACTGCGGGGGTGAGTTCGACGTGATTCCCACCCTCGCAGATAAGTCGTGCCCGGAGTGCGGTAGCCAGTCGCATGCGAAGGTGTTCGCGGCGGAACGGACGGTTATGCATTCGCTCCAGGAGAACCTTTTGTCGGAGGCGGATCAGAAGGTTCGGCATGACCACGCCAAGTTCATCGAAAAGCATGCCGACGATTTTCGGTCGGGCAAGAAGTTCCTGGAGAAGATGCAATGAGTAAGCCGAGACGATTGTCGCCGGCGGAGATCTCCGATCTTCAGCAGGACATGTTCGACCGGGATTTCTACAACGCGGTTCTCGAGGAGCAGCGGTACGCGTTCGGTGGCGGCGACTCGTTCGCGGTGGGCACGGGCGATTTTGGCGATATGCCGATCAGTCCGGACGTGACGAGCTTCTACAACAAGGTCGGCAAGGTTCGAATGAGCATGCAGGCGGCGATGGTGGCGCAGTCGCGGGTTATGTCGATCGAACCGGAGCCGGGTTGGACGGGGCTTGATGAGATCAACGTCGAGGTCCGCAAAAAATGGTGGCATTACCGGTACCACGGTATGGGCGGCGGCGATCCGTGGGGTCAGGCGATCCAGGACGCGTGGATGGACGGCCGGCAGCACGGCGTGGGCGCCCTCGAGAGCGGGCTTGAGACGAATCGCGAGACGGGCCTGCAGCGGGTGACCGTCGGGCATGTTCCGGCTTTGCAGGTTTTGTGGGACCCGGCCGCGCGAGACCCTCGGCGATCGCGGTATGCGGCGGTGGTCAAGTTCCTCCCGTTCGCGGTGGCTTGCGCCCGGTATGGCCGGGAGCATTGTGAGCGGCACAAGCGGGAAGAGGTGGCCAATAGCGGGCGAGGGGCGAAGCTCATGCCCTATGTGCCCGTGACAGAGTTTTGGAGCCGGGAGTTTGGCGACGCGGAGCCGACGATGGCCGTGACGATCGGCGGGCTGAACAACAAGCCGATGCGCGTGCGGCGAAATGAGTTCGGGGGGATTCCGCTCGCGTGGATGGTTCATTTTCTCGCGCCGGGGATGCGCAAGCCGATCGGACAAGTTGCGCTTCAGCGGTCGGCTGAGGAACAGATTGGGGACATCATTGAGTACCTGAAAGAAGTACTGGCCACAGCTCCCGGCATGACGATGATGCGAACGGACTTGCTGAATCCGGAGCAGTTGGAGCGGTGGCGAGAAGGGGCAGAGATATCCATATTTGAGCTCGACGGCGATCCGGGTGGATTGCCGGCGTGGCACATTCCGGGGCCGCAGGTTGACAGTAGCGCGGTGAAGCTCCTTGAGATGATGATGCAGGAGTTCGGGCGTATGTCGGGTCTCTCAGAGATTGACCGAGGCGGAACGCTTCAGGGCGACAAGACCAAGTTTGAAATCGCCCAGATGCAGAATGCGGTCTCGCAGAACATGTCGGGGACGACGTTCCAGACGGTGAGGTTCTTACGCGAGGCGATGACCAAGGTGTTCGACATTGCGAAGCGGTTCGATCGCGATCCGTTTGAGGTGACGGTGAAGGGGGAGATCATTGCGATGAACGACCCGGAGGACCTCAACTCGCAGATATCGGCTTGGTTGCGCGAGCCGGCTCAGCTCGTCTTGACGGCGGAGAGCTTGACCAGCCAGGACGACGAGGCGAAGAGGATGCGCCGGATGGCGCAATTGGAGCGGATGGCGCCTTACATTGGCCAGCTGTACCATCCGTTCCAGTTTGCTACAGAGTTTTTGCGGACGCTCGGGATCCAGGACGTGGACAAGTGGCTGATGCAAAGCGGAGACGCGGCAATCGCGCGGGGAGCGAATCCTCAGGCGGTTGGCCAGATCGTACAGGGGTTGCAGGGTGCAGGCGCACCGGGCGCGGCCCAGGGAGTGTAAATGATGAAAAACGACCAAAAGCCCACGGAACTGGACAGCATGATCCAGGTTATGGGACTCGAAGAAGAGGAAGAGACGACGGACGCCGAGGACGGTGACGACGACGATTCCCAAACTCCGGACGAAGACGACGATGACGACGCCGATGGTGAAGGGACGCCAGACGACGACGACGAAGAAGAAGAAGACGGAGAGGAATTGCCGGGTGAGCTGGCCAAGTCGGTCACAACGATCGAAGCGGCGAGACTTGCCTACAAGAAGGCGATGGCCACGGCCAAGGACACGATGGCAGAGACGCAGAAGCAGCTCGACCAGTTCCAGGCCTTTGGCAACATGCTTTTCGACGCGGATCAAGGACCGATCAAGGCGGTCGAGTTCGCGGCTTACCTGATGGAGCATCACGACCTGAGCCTGGCCGAGTTTGGCCAACGGGTCGAGGCGCACCAGAAGCTGAAGGGCACATGGATCGAACCGGAAGAAGAGCCGGACTTCGACGAAATGACCCCAGTGCAGGTTAAGGAGTACTACGAAAAGAAGGCCGCGCGGGATCGGGAACGGGAGCGCAAGCGGGCGACGAGGCAGGCAGGTCAATCGCAGGTTGGAAACGACCAGCGAGAGGCTCAGTTTGCGGACGCCGCGGCGAAGGCGCGAAAGGCGATCAAGGCTCAGGAAGACGGCTTCATCGTGACGGATTCGATGGTGGCGGAGGCGCGGAAGCGTTACCCGTCGGCATCACCGGCAGAGCTGAAGGGCGCGATTGAGCTGGTGGCCGGGCCGGCGATTATCAAGTTCCACAAGGCGAAGATGATCAAGGGTCTGCCGAAGGGCACGACGAAGACGCCGGCGAAGGAAGTGGCCGACGAAAAGCGCAAGCGCAAGGAAGGGGTTGACCTCACGCCGAACGATTACGCGGAGATGGCGGGAATCCCGCTCGATTAGAAAAGAGTCCCCAAGACGGTCTGGAAGGGCCTGCAGTCAAGAGAGAAAAGAAAATGGCACTATGGGCTAATTCAGCAATCACGACGATCATGCTCGCGAGTTTGAGCGCGAACGTGATCACGCGGGAGGCTTACGACCTCTCGTATCAGATCAATCCTTATTTGCACCACATCATGGGCAAGCGGGAACCGTCCGAGCGAAACTACGGATGGAACTACACGGCGCCGGTGGACATCACGCTCAAGGGCAACAAGTTCGAAGCGACGATGATCCAGGACACCGGGACGGATACTCCGGTGACGCAGGGGTCGGGCGAATACGCGGCGGCCGGGGCGTTGAGCTACACCAATAACATGGGTGCGATGGTCGGGGACGTGACGCAGATTCCTTTTGAGGACTCGATGCCAGTGTCTCACTGGATCAAGATCGGCGACCAGAAGACGGACAAGCAGCGGGTCTCGATGCTCGTTCAGCAGTTCAAGGCCTTTGCTCGGCGACGGGAACGAACGCTAGCTCAGGGGACGGCAGCGAACGCGGACCAGGCGGCGGCGACGATCGGAGGATACAGTTACGCCCTTCGGGACGACAACACGTATCTCACGATCGATCGGACGGACGTGGCCAACGCGAACTTCAAGCCAGCGGTCTACGTTGCTTCGCAGACGGCACTTCCGTTCCAGACGATTCAGAATGCGCAGACTCTCGCCTCGATCAAGGGCGCGATGAAGCACATTCTGCTTTGCGGGGCGGCGGTATATGGCTACATGCAGGCTCGCGCGGCGACGGCGTTCGGGATCAACGGAACGGTGATCCAGGATGCGGACTGCGTGAAGTGGGGATTCAAGCACTTCATGCTCGGCGACATGCACTTCATGCTCGATCCGAACACGGAGGCGGGTGCCCTCGTCGGAATCGATCCGGCGACGTGGGGATTCAAGGTGGACTTCCCAACGGAGTGCGTGAAGGATTGGGATCGACATCCGACGCTCAAGGCGGTCATGCATCGCATGGGTGACTACGTGGTGGCCCACGCTTGCATCGGCGTGAATCGGAACTTCCAGTTCCGCGGCGTGACGAGCTAGGTTCCCTTTCACGGGGACAACGACGGCCCCTTGGCCACCTCTTCGGTGGTCTGGGGGCATTTTCGGTTTAGACGATGACGATAGCGCAGTTTCGAGATCATCTAGGGAAGTACTTGGCGGCCGACTTGGATAACTTCCACGGCGAAGCTCCGGTGAATGCGGACCTCGATCAGCAGATCAACCGGGCGTATCGGGCGGTGGCTCGGCGGATTGGTTGGTATCAGATGGGGGTTGCGCTTACCCTGTCGGCGAATGTTTGGATTTACGACTTGGAGGACGTGGCGTTTGCGCGTCCGATGCTCGCGGTGGAGATCGTGCGGATTGACGGGGTGCCGCTCATGGATTGGCGGCAGAAGCCGGGGATGCTTAGTCAGGCGGAGATGGACGCGACTTACCCGGGTTGGCCGGCGGGCGGAACCGCGGGGACGATCGTCGGGGCGTCTCAGATCGGGCGGAAGCTCTACGTGTATCCGAAGCCGAACGCGGGCGGAACGGCGCATGTCGATGGTTATGCGTTGCCGGTGCTGCTGAGCGATGCGAACACGACTTCGGAGTTGCCGGAGGCCCTTGACGCGCCGATCGTGGCTTTGGCGGCGATCTATGCGGCGACGCCTCAGGTGAGCGAAGAAGAGGGTTTGGCGCGGCTTGCGAGCTATGACGCGGCGGCTTCCGCGGAGATTGAGAGTTTCGCGAGTGCGAACCGCGAGATGAGGATTGCGCGAGGGGCTCAGCGGGCGAGCAGGATGGCCGGACGATGAAACTCTCGGAGATCCTGCTGCTGAAGAAGGATTTTGAGCAGCGGCACGAGAACTACCGGCAGGTCGCGACGCAGGCCGAGCAGATTGCGCAGGTCAACCGGGCGTTGCGGATGATCGGCTGGAAGTTGAAGCCGTTTCATCCGCGGATTCCCTTGACCTTGCAGGCGGGCGTTGGTGAGTATGACTTCCAGTCGCCGAACGTGGTGGCGCGGCGGATGCACCGGGTGACGAACGCGGTGATCAATGGCCGTTTGCTCGAGGACGAGAAGGGGAAGAACCGCGTGGGCTCGGTGATGGAGCTCGATGCGGAGTATCCGGGTTGGCGCACGGGGCCGACCACAAGTTATGTCCGGCGAGCGGTGACTTCGGGGTCGCGGCTCTTGCACCTCTATCCGAAGCCGGCGCAGACGGTGGTCGAGGCCGGCGAGAACTTCCTCGCGGGGTACTACTTGCCGGGGGCGATCATGTCCGATGGCACGTATGCGTTCCACGGGTTCCCGACCGAGGCGAGTGGCGACGGCGCGGGGGGAACGGTCACGGTTTACGCCACGGCGACGACGGCGACGACGGGCGTGGTGGCGATCGCGAATGCGGCGGCCGCGGGCGGCGGGTATTCGACCCTCGCGAGCAACGCCGGGATTTGGGAGCTGGGCGGGTTTGATTTCTCGGCAGTGCCCGATGATGCGACGCTCGAAATGGTCTGGGTGGAGAACTTCCTTGCGGGGTACTTCAGCGGGCCGGCGACGGCGATGGTCTACTTTTACGGGTGGCCGACTTACATCGTGCCGGGGACGAATCTTAATGTCACGGACGGGCATCCGACGCTTACCGAGCATGGTCCGATGGCTCATGCGTCGAATCTCTCGATCGCGGAGCTGAAGGACCCGGGGTTTGCGCTTGCGGTGCACCAGCTGAGCAACTCGATTGCGCTCGATCAATTGCGGGTGGCGGTTCGTTACACGGCGGCGGGAGCGAGTTTGCCGACCGACGTGGATTTGGACGCGGTTCCGGACCTGGTGGAGGAACTGCATGACGCGCTTGCTTATCTGGCGGCGGAGCTCTCGATTGAGCCGACGATGAGTGACGAAGAGGCGATGATGCGCGTGGCCCGGTACCGGGCGGCGTGGAGTGATGCGATCCAGGATGCGATCAAGGAGAACCGGCGCGAGCTGAGTCCGGCCGACGCGGGTGGCCGCGGATATCGGTGGCGGCGGCATTATCACGGGCGATGACGAACTACATTGATTTCGGCCCGTTCCTCGGGGTGCTGCGGAGCGTGGGTTCGTTCATCATGCCGCACGGGTATGCCGAGAGCTCGCTGAACGTCAACACGGAGACCGGCGCGATCGTGTCGCGGAACGGGGTCCGGAATCTCAACGGAATCCCGGCGGGCTTCCAGGTGGCTTACGGGTTGCACTGGCTGAGCGGGTGGAATAGCTCGGGGGCTTACGCCGAAGAGTACGTGTCGATCGAACAACGGACGGCGGTTGTCAAGCCGTACTCGGTGGCGGCGGCGACGGGCGTTCGGACGGAGATTTTGAACGGGGCGGTACCGCTTGCCTTGGGCGCCGGCGAGTGGCAGGCGTTTGCGTTCGCGGATCGGTCTTACCATTGGCGGCCGGGGTTCACGGAAGGGGTTTACGGTCACACGATCGGGGACTTGGCGAGCTTCGACCTGATTGACGCGGCCGCGCCGAGCCCACCGACGACCGCGCCGACGTTGGGGTTCGAGGTCACGCAGGAGGCGACGGCCGACACCGCGGGTGGGACGATCGATTTCACCGGTCTCGCGGCGGTTACGGATACCGGGACGTCGCCGGCGACGAGTGTTTTTGGATCTCTGACGGGAACCGATTTCCTCAATATCACGCATGGCATCTCCGGGCCGCCTTACACGGCCGGGTATGGCTTCCGGTTCGACATGTCGGCGACGGCGACGGGCGTTTGGGATTTGTCCGCGGAGTCGGGGTTTGAGTTCGAAATGCTCCAGACGGAGACGGTGCAGTGGCAGCTCGATGAGTACAACGCCGGACTGATCGAAGTTGACCTGATCAATAACGACGGGTCTCCGATGACGATCCAGATGGACGTGACGTTTGTCTATTCGACGCAGGAGATCATCTTCGGCACGACTCACCGGAAGTTCAAGGTTCGGGCGAAGTTCCCGAGCGGGTACACGGCGAGCGATTGGGACAACGTCCGATTTATCGAAGTTCGGCTAACCGACTTTACCGATATTGTAGCCACGGGGCCGGCGACGGTGAGTATCCGGTACGGGGCGTTCACGGCGTTTTCGACGGCGGCTGATCCACCGGCGACGGGTGGGCCTTCGGGCGAGCATAAGGTCAGGTTTGGTTACGCGTACTACGACAGTTTGCGCAATGTCGAGTCCGAGACGATCGGGGTGACGGCGTGGGTGCAGATTGCCGATCCGAAGCAGTACTTCGACATGGCGGGCGACTTCGTGGGGAACCTGCCGACGATTGCGACGGTGGCCAGCTCGGAGGCGTTCGTGGACAAGGTGGCGATCTATGTCCAGTTCGACGATGACCAGAAGTACCGGCTGATCAAGCGGGCGGACGACACGGTTTTGACTCACGAGTTGAACTATTCGTATGGCCAGCTGCGCGAAATGCCGGAGCGGGCGGTGCCGACATCGGCCAACAACGTGGGCGCCATTGAGTTTGCCTGCGCTCACAAGTCGTTTGTAGCCTGGCTGTACGACAAAGGTCAGGCGAATGTGCGGCTTTCGGCGATCAACCGGGCGTTGCACCTCTACCGGGAGGGGACGTTCGACGAGGACGACATCACGCGGCCGCGGGACATGAATCTCGCGGCGGACTATGGGGATGCGCCTCGGTGGGCTTCGACGGCCGGTGATTCGCTCATCGTGATCGGAGAGCGGGGCGCGTATCTGAGCAATGGCGAGACGCCGAGCTCGATGACGGAGTTTCGGAAGGTTGCGAATTCGAAGGGGATTCTCGGGCGGGCGGCTTGCCGGTGGCGAACGGATGAAGGTTGGCCGTGCGTGGTGTACCTCGGCCAGGATCAGGAGGTTTGGATGGTGATCGCCGGGCAGAGTGCGGAGTACGGGGACGTGCTGTTTGAGCTCACCGCGCCATGCCGGGGCTTGATTCGGCAGGAGTTGACTCAGACCGACACTCCGGACTTGACTCAGCTGTCGATTCATGCGGACGAGTACTCGGATTCGCTTTGGGTGTGTTACTCGAATCGGGCGATGGTTTTGCGGCGGCCGTCGCAGCTCGATGGTAAGCGACATTGGCACCCGCACCAGTATGCGGCGGGGTTGACGTGGGTTCGGTGGACGTGGGCCGCGGGCTACGGGCTGCGGGCGATTCGGAGCACGGGGGAGATTGACGAGATTTCTCGAAACTCAGCGACCGGCGCGGCGATTCGGGGCCTGCTGCGGGACGCGGGAACGGCCATGCCGACCGGTCATTGGCGCAGCGGGAAGCTGGTGGGGATTCGCCGGCGATGGTTCGCGGCTCAGGTGTTCCGGACGCCGATGACGAACGCGGTGACGGTGAAGGTTTTGACGGAGGCGGGGACGGTCACGAACATTGTGGCGGCGACGAAGCTTTACAAGCGGCTGACTTCAGTTCCGCGGTCGAAGTGGTACCAGCTGCAGGTGGACGTGAGTGAGTCGACGGACGCGGTGGAGAAGGTTGTGATTGAGGAGTGGGGCCCAATGGGCAAGAGGCGACGAGAATGAGGGACCTCGATTCGGTTGTAACTCAGACCGAGCTCAAGCATCGGGCGACGTATGTGACGGAAAACGGGGGCGAGGCGACCTGCGACGTGTACCTGATGGAGTATTCGACGGGGACGGCATCGGTCTATGTGACGAATTTGGAAAGCAACGGGGACGCCGGGGCACTCCGGGGCGTCTTGCGACAAGCCCTGGCAGCGGCTGATGACCTGGTGAGCAAAGGCGCCGTCGGGATCTACGCGGCGGTCGAGGACATGAGGTTAGTGGGTTTGTACAAAAGGGTCGGGTTCGTGCCCAAGACAGTGTTGATGAAGAAGGGATAAGACGATGGCAAAAGCAGTACCAATCATTTCGGCGGTGACGGGTGTCATGGGCCTGATCCAGAACATGCGCGCCCAGCGGGACGCGAACAACCTCAATAACCGGGCGCTCGATGCTCAGACCCGGGCGCAAGGGATGCAGATGGAGGCGTTCGAGACGGCGTCGAGCATCCAGGAGCAGCTCGAAAAGATGTTTCAGCAGCACCAGGCCGAGGGGGTGTATGACGCGGATCGGCGGATTGAGGCGGTAAAGCGTCAGCTCGGCGACTATGAAGAGCGGGACATGGGGAACACGGCCGGGGCACTCGCGACGGCAGGATTCAAGCCGGGTGATTCGGAGATCGGGGTTCGGCTGGATTCCGTGAAGCAGAAGAACCAGCAGACGTTTGCGGATATCGTTTCGCAGCTCATTGGCCAGGTGGCGGGCGAGGAGATGAATGCCCTCAGCATGCTCCGTCCGGACGGAATGATTTCCGCGGCGGGGCTGGGGACTTCGGGGGCGGGTCAGGAGTCGCAGATTTTGATGGACATGGCTCGGCAGAAGATGGGCCAGCAAACGAATCCCGCGGGGTTCTTGCAGATGTTCATGAACCAGTGGATGACGCAGGGCCAGACGCCGGCGATGGCCACGCCTCTCCCGGGGGTGAACCCTCCGCCGACGTCGCCGGTGGTGACGGGATTGAACTGGCAGCCCTCGGAGTGGGACGGGTTCCTTGATTACTCGCAGGTGCTGAAGCGGTGAATCCGTTCGAGATGTTCTTGGGGGGGCCGGGGAGTCAGTACGAAGAGACGCCGGCCGCGGGTGGGCAGGACGTTAACGATGATCTCTCGGGGCCTCACCAGTACCTGAAGAATCAGATTGCGGCGGCGAAGAAGAAGAAGCGGAATGTGGCGTTCTACTTTTCCGACGAGAACCTCCACAAAACGACCGACGAGATGCAGCGCGAATGGGACCAGAAGCGCGAGGATAACCAGTTCATGCAGCGGCTCAATTGGGGTTTGCGCGAGTTTGGGTCGATCGAAGCGATGCCGCCCGAGCTGTTTGGCAAGCCTTATGAGGAACTGCAGGCGATGATCGGGAAGATGCCGACACGGCCGGACTTGGTCCAGCCGGGGGCGCCGACGACGGGCCAGGCTTTGGCGGGTTTGGTGGTCGGTTTGTTGAACCCTCAGTTTGCGTTCGATGCGGCGGCGGCGCCTTATCAGGTCCAGGCTCGGAGGGCGGATATGACGAACGCCCAGAACATGCAGGCTTATGAGGACCAGCTCAAGAAGTTCCAGCTGCAGTTTGGGATTTCGCGCGAGAAGGCGGGAGTGATCGTGCAAGCGCAGCAGGACCAGCAGCGGATGAAGTTCCAGGCGCAGGAGGCGGACCTTGGGCGATTGTTCAACGCTCGGCTCACGGAGTTCCAGGCGCGGCATGACTGGGACTTGTTCGTGGCCGGCGAGCAGTCGAGTTTCATGAAGATGGACCGCCAGATGCAAAACGCGATGGCCGGGCGGGCGCTCGATGCGGCTTTCTCCGAGACGGGTGGGCCGGGGTATCGGGCGGCGGCGGCGGCTTTGCTTGAGGGGTTGACGGGCAAGAAGTTCGAGACGTTGCAACAGATGACGCCGGCCGAGCGTGACCAGGAGGTCATGACGAAGCTCCGGGAGTTCCAGCTGCAATCGGGGAAAGAGATGTTTCCGATCGAAAAGAACAAGGCTTTGCTCGAGAACACGATCCTCGGAATCACGGCGAAGTACTTGCCCGCGGAGAAGCAGGCGGAGATCGCGAATATCTACAGTTCGATCGAAGCGAGGACGGCGGCGGCGGCGCAGGGCTGGGCGGGGCTGGACCTGCAGAAGCAGCAGATCGGCCAGTCCAACGGGGCCTTGGATAAGGCGCTCTATGAGGCGGGAGAAGCGGCGAGTGAGCGGGAGAGGTCTTTGCGGACGGACAAGTCGAAGCTAGAGGCGGCGATCCGAGCGGAGATGGAAAAGAACGGCGAGTTCGTCAAGCCGGGCGACGGTGGCCATTGGTGGACCGGTGGCCTGACGGGTGGGAAGACCAAGGAGCAGGCGGCCGCGGAGAATGAGAAACGGTTCCAGGCGAAGCTCGAATCCGATCCGGAATGGCAGAATTACCGCGACCAGCTTGCGGAAGTCCAGGACGAAAAGAAGCAGATCGAAGCAGAGCGCAAGAGTCGGGCGAGTGGCGCGAGTTCGGCGGGGACGGTGGGTGATAATCCGGTGGCTCGCGGCGGGTTGGGCCGGAAGTACATGCCGGGCGGGTCGAACCCTCAGCGGTACTCGATGAGTCAGCGAGGATCCAGCAACTTCACGGATTGCTCCGAGTTCACGCAATGCGTTTACCGGGATGCAGGGATTCAGATTCCGGCGACGGCGCAGACGCAGTTCGATGCGAGTGTGCCAGTCAATCAGATGCAAATGCAGCCGGGCGATCTGGTGTTCTTCCAGGATACGAAGCCATCCAGCGGTCGGAAGGGGCTCAGGGTCCACCACGTCGGGGTGTTCATTGGTTACAACGACAAGGGCCGGCCGATTATGCGGCATGCGAGTGCGGCGAAGGACCGGATCGTGGAAGTCGATCTTCAGGAGTACTCGGCGGGCGGGCGGATGCGTTTGCTCGGAGTTCGGCGACCGACGGCGGTGAAGTGAGGTGAGACTTTACAAGGATTGGAACGACTGGGTTACGAGTGAGGGCGGCCAGGTCGGGCAGGTTGAAGAGCCAGGAATGCCTCGATCGTACAACTCTTTCGATGAATGGGCGAGGCTGTCGGTTGACGAGCCGGTCATGCAGTCGGCGGTAGGTGGCGCAGGGATCGGAGTGCAGCCGGAGCGCCGGCCGTCGTCGGTGTTTGAGATGTTCCGGACCGGGGTTCAGGATGCGATCGACTATGGTTTGGTTTCGCCGTTTGAGCAAGAGCAGCTCATGGAGTTTGTGCGCTTACCAAGTGGTCAGAGTGTTCGGCGGTATGACCTTGAGAACCGTCTGAGGCGGTTGGAGCGGGCGGCGCCGAAGCGGGACACGGAGTACTGGATGGGTCTCGCGGATATCGCGATGGTGGGCATGCCGACGTTCGGCGAGAAGAAGCACTCGTACGTGGGCCGTGAGTCGCTGGTTGAACGGTTGCGGGCGATGGACCAGGGCGGTCTCACGGCGAGCACGGCGCAGGGTTTGATCGTGCCGGCGGTCTTGCAGACGTTCGGGGTCGAAGAGGGGAATCAGCGGCTTGCGTGGGCGGGTCTGGATCAGGACCTCAGCACGGACGAGGAGCGGTTGGCCCAGAGCGGGGCGGCCGGGGATTTTGGACCAGGCTCGATGCTGTCCTTGGGGATTGAGACGATTACGGACCGGGGGAAGACCGATCAACTGATTGCGGCCATGGGCCGGAAGCTGCGGGGCGATCCGAATCCTTCTGATGATCCGAACGCGTGGGATCGGGAGTCGATCATTGAGCGCGAGCTGGCGAAGCCGCAACCGGGCGACAAGATTTACCGGGCGGTTACAAACATTGGATCCTTCTTTGTGCCGGGGCTTGCTCATCTGCGAGTCGCGGATGAAGCGTGGACGTCGGTGGACCGGCTTCAGCAGCAGGGCGTCGTGGCGGGGGCTAAGAGCCTCATTGGCGAGGCGGTGACGGGGATCAACGTGTTCGAGTCGGGGATCGACCTGGAAGAGCGGATTGCCCGCGGATTGATGGCCGCGGTGGCGGTGGCGGGTGTGACTTATGGGACATCGGCGGCTCGTGGTGCCCATAGGAACATTCTCGGGTTGCGCGAGGCGGGGTATTCACAGGCGTCCGCGGTGCAGGCGACACTCGCGAGGTACCCGGTACTGCGGAAGGTTTATGAGGGGACGATTTACGCCGACCCGAGTTTGAAGTGGGTGGCCAAGGCGGGGGATTCTCAGACGACGATCGCGTGGCGGAATTGGCTGAAGCGGACGCCGGAGCAGGCGCGAAAGACGGAAGGGGTGGTCAAGGACCAGATTGAGGCGTTGTCGCCGGCCGAGAGGGTGGAGCTGAAGGCGGAGGCGGAGCAGATCGCGACGACGATCGCGGATCAGTCTCCGGGGGACGTCCAGCCGGCGAAGGTGCAGGGTTCGGGATTCGATGCAGGATCGGCGGCGGAGCGGCTGAAGGCGAGCGGGGTGGTGATCGAGGTCGATACCGATTTGCTTGAGCTGCAGAGGCGGAACGAACAGGACGCGGCGGACACGACGCCACGCGAGAAGTTCATTACGCGGGTGACGAATCGGTTCGAGTTCCAGGCGGCGATCGAAGACAAGTTCCGGCTGCGGCCGGATGAATCGAAAGCAGTGACCGCGCTCGCGGATGCGTGGGCTTCGACGTGGGCGGCGGAGACGGGCCGGACGCCGGAGGAGTGGTTCACGGAGAAAATCGCGGGGATCGGCCGGGATGGTGAGCGGTTCCAGGTTTCCAAGGAGCAGGCGGAAGCGGATGCGCGTCGGCGCGTTCCGGGCTTGACGAGGCAGGGCCCGAAGGTTGAGTTTGAGTATCGCGACCCGGAGACGGGCGAGGTGTCGGAGCTGAGCGGACAGGTGGTTTGGGCGACTCAGGGCAGGCCGATTATTGAGACGCCGGACGGTTGGCGGTACCACGTTGAGCCGGAGGACGTGAAGGCCGGTTTGTCCGACGAAGTGCGCGGGCGGATGGAGAGTGTTCGGGATGCGAGTCTCGCGCAATCGGGCCGGGCGATGGTGGAGTTTCTTGACGATGGCCGGGCGCTGATTCGGGCTTTGGAGAAGCCGGACGTGAGTTCGATCATTCACGAGCTGGGCCACATTTACCGGCGCGAAATCTACCGCGATAACCGTTTGGCTGATATTGATTTCCTTAAGGTTGAAAAGTGGGCGGGCGTGAAGGGTCGAGTTTGGACGGTCGAGGCAGAGGAAAAGTTTGCGCGAGCGCTTGAGACCTATGTAGCGACGGGGAAGGCACCCACGCTTGGGTTGCGTGAAGCGTTCGCGAAGATCAAGGAGTGGATGAAGCGGCTCTACCGCGGGGTTAACGAATCGCCTCTCTCGGAGAAATTGTCGCCGGATGCTCGGCAGCTCTTTGACCGTTTGTTTGGAAAGGAGATCGAGGAGGGGTTAGCCAGGCAGGAAGCGGAGGCGCAGGCGGCGATCTTGGCGGCCGAGGCTCAGGAGCGGGCGGAGCTTGAGGAGATATTCGCGATCGATCCGGATGATCCGCGGCTTGATCCGTATGGGGACGATGTTGACCAGGCGCTCATCGATCGAATTCTGGCGAGGCTCGGGCGCGAGCATGAGACGCGATCGATCGAACAGATTATCTCCGATGCGCGGGAATCGTACCAGCGGGCGGAAATGGATTCGGGCGCGTGGGATGAAGGATCGGACCTAGACGAACTCATATGGTCTTATCTTAAGCCTTTGGTGGAAGGGAAGAAAGGTCCGCGGCTGAAGCCGGGCGAGCGGGTTTACACGCCTTGGCATAAGCGGAATGGGCAATGGACGCCGGACAAGCGGAACCTGACGTACACGGTGGACCGGGATGCGTTCAATCCGACGCTGATGAATGCGCTGATCAATTGGGTGAAAACGTACTACAACGATCCGGGTTATGTCCTGGTGCCGTCGCTTTCGCGGGAGACGATCCACGGTCAGACGGTTGCTCCGAGGGACGGCCGGCAGCCTTCGGAGATGATGTTCCGGGAGGATGACCTTGATCCGGAAGAGATTCCGTACCCGATCGTTCGGGCGTACTACGATCATATCAAGGCGAAGCGGAGTGGCAAGTCGATCAATGAAACCTTTTTGGACGTCAAACTCGTCAATGATTCTGACGGTAGGAAGAGAGCTCGATTCAAAGCCGAGCAATACGAGTTTGATTATGAAGTCAGACCAGACACCAAGCCCGAACAAATCGAAGGCGCGCGTCAAGCGATCGAAGCAGTTTTATCACGACGAGGAGTTAGCCAGCTCGCTGCTCGAATCATTGAAGACGTTGAGAAAGCCGGCGGCGCAAGCCTCATCGGAAAAGAAGTCACCTCGATCGAAGACATAGCGACGATTTTCCAAGTTGTTCGTGACCCGCGCTGGGAGACGAGCCGCGTTATCTATGTTAAAGACGGTGTCATCGTTGACGTCGAGTCCTTCTCGGTACGCATGCCGGCATCCGCAGTTTGGTATGGCCAGGATGATGATGTTGCAGGGATTGGTCGGCGAATCCGTGAGTTGGGGGCGGACTCGGTCTACCATCTTCACAATCACCCGTCAGGTTCTTCAACGCCGAGTACGAATGACACCCGCTCCTGGAAACAAACCTTCTCCGAGATTCCTGAGTTCAAGGCGGGAATCGTCATCGACAACAATGAGTACTCGTACATGGATCGTGTCTCGCGCAGAGTCGTCACGGAGCGAAAGGCATTTCCAGAGAGGAAATGGGATGTTGCGCAAACGTCGGAATATGGCAAGCTGATTGGAACGCCGATGCGCGGGGTAAGCGACGCCTGGTTACTGGTTGGAAAGGCGGTGCCGAAAGCTGAGGTCGTCGTGGTTGGCATGACAGCGGGGGCCACACCAAAAACGGCCTACATCGCGTCGCTCAAGTTGAATGACTTGGCGGGTCTGCTGAATCGGCGAGGCGAAGGAATTGCCCGGCGATACAATCGGCAGCAAGGGGCCGTAGCGTCGATCATGTTCATCGAAGCGGATTCCTTTACGACGCTCACAGCAGGGCAGCGCGCAGCCTTGCGTCGAGGGATTAGAGACGGACACATCTTTGGAGTCATGCTCGTTGATGGCGACGTCCTGGCGGACGCCTTTTCGACGACTACCTACAAGCGGCCTGAGATCAACAAGAACCGAGGAATCCACCTTGAGGAAGACTTCAGTGGAATTGACCAGTTGTTTCAAGGTGCGGGCGAGCCGAGAGAGCTACCGGAAGGGTGGGAAGTTCGCCGGCGCGACGCAGATAGCGCGGGGAAGAAGCCGTTCGAGTTCTATTCTCCGGATGGTGAGTTGCGAGGGAGGGCCGACTCAATGGATGATGCGATTGCGCGGGCGGTTCTTGAGGCGAGGAAGGATCAAAGGCAGGAGTCGAGGGCTTCCATGGCGGCCACGCAAGGGCAGGACCCGAAGGCGCGAAAACGGCCAGGGATGGCGCCGGAGTTGTTCCAGGAAGTGGTTGACGATTTAGCGGTGGTCATGGCGTCGAAGGCGGATGACTTCCAAGGCGAAAAGGGCACGATGCGCCGGTGGCTTCAGACGAACAAGAAGCTGAGCCACGCGCAGGCGAGCGAGGTTATCCGAAGGGTTGAAGAGATTGACGCGGCGCGGGCGATCGGGGAGGTCTACCGGGATTCCGGGGGCAGTTACGGGGCGATCAAGCAGATGCTCGAGCGCGAGTATCCGCAGATCGCGAAGTCTCGTTATAACCGAGCGGTGAGGCGGGCTTTGGAAATGGCGGGGACACCGATGGCCACGCGGCCGTTCTACAAGAAGGACCCGGTGACCGGACGCAAGGAGGCCGACCATTCGACGCAATTCATCGTGATCGGTGCCAATGATGTTATGGTGCCGGCAGCGGTGACTCGCGATATGAACACGTGGGCTTCGAGGCTCGAAAACACGGCAGAGGCTTGGACCAACGAGGAACGGTTTGTCGCGAAGGTATCACAGCGAAGCGAAGAGGTTCACGACTGGCTCATTGAGAACCGCAGGGAGGCGGCGACGGCGATGACCGAGGAGATGGTTGCGCTGCAGGAGGAGATGGCCGCAGTGTATGGGAATCTCGCGGGGGATAAGGAAGCGCGGAAGCTGATCTTTTGGACGGCGGAGGGCTTCAAGACGGAGATGAAGAGGGCGAAGGATGGCTTAGAGGAAGTCGTTCGAGTGCCGTTCTTTGAAGACGAGCTGAAGGCATTGAGGCCGAACGATTGGTTCCGGATTCGGGACATCGCAGATTGGCACCAGGCCAAGTACGCCGATCTGCTGCAGCGGATGAATGCCCAGCGCTCACGATACAAAATGGGACTCATTCCGGAGCGGCCGGACTACATGACGCACATCCGGGAGGAAGCCGAGATTTGGCAGAAGCTGCTGGGCTTGGATCCCGAAGCACGCGCCATGGGTGGAGCGTTTGACTACAAGCGGAACAGCGTGGCGAACCGGTTTGCCAAGAAGCGGCACGGGGTCATGGCCAACTTTGATTCGCTTGCCGCGTTCGAGGCTTACACTAACGTCGCCTTGCGGGAGATTCATTTGATGGAGCCGACCGTGCGCCGGCGAACACTCTCGCGAGTGCTGCAGCAGAACGACGTGAACTCCGAGTGGGGTCAGGTGATCGGCTACATTGAGAACCTTGCGAACCAGCTCACGGGCCAGAAGCAATCAATGGACGTCGGGCTCGACAAGGTGCTCGGGGGGACCGGCGGAAAGCGGTTGGACATCTTGCTCGATTGGGCGGCCGCTCGAATTGGCCGCAACAAGATTGTCGGGAATCTTCGATCGGCGGTGATGCAGACGGCGGCGATGCCCGTGGCCTTGCCGATCATGGGCGGTTCGAACATGGTTCGTGGGGCGATGGCCAGGGTGGCGACGATCAGTGGAGCGGTGCCCGATATCTCGCAGGCTTCGCCATTCTTGCGGCGTCGGTACGGCCTGCAACAGGAGCTATCCGCGGAGTTTTGGGACAAGGCGACGCACGTGGCGGGGACGCCGATGCGCGTGATCGAGGAGACGGTGACGAGGACGCTTTGGCAGGGGTTCCACCTCCAGGCGAGCGGCGCGGGCAAGTCGATCGAGGACGCGGTTCGGTATGCCGATACGATGACGGAGAAGATCGTGGGTGGTCGGTCGGTTGCGGAGATGCCTCCGATCTTTAAGACTCGGTGGGGGCGGCTTGGCCTGCAGTTCCAATATGAGGTTGGGAACTTTGTGCAGTTCCTTGGCCAGGACATCAAGTACGACTATCTGAACAAGCGGCAACGGACGCCTCAGGAAATGGCTTGGATGGCATCGAAGCTGATGGTGAGTCTCTACGTGGCGAACTCGGTGTACGAGCAGGTGTTCGGCTCGCGGCCGTTGCCGGATGCGATCGACATGGCCAATGACATGGCGGGGATCGTCGTAGATGATTCGAAGGGCGCCGCGGAGAAGTTGATCGCGTTCTTTGGCCGGCCGGTGGGTGAAGGGTTATCGGCCGTGCCGGGAGGAACCACGGTCGCGGGGGTGCTGCCGCGGGAGATTTGGGGCATGAAGGTCCAGGACGTCTTGGGAGACACGGAGGCGGTGACCTTCGCCGGCACGACACCGTTGACGTCGTCGATCGGGAAGATGCTGAGCGGGGATTCGCCGGCAGAGGTCGCCAGTGCGTTGACGTTTGAGATCGGGCTACCGTTTGGTGGAGCTCAGCTGAAGAAGACGGCCGAGGGAATCCTGGCGGTTGCGGAAGGTGATCATAAGGATCGGTTCGACGTCGAGGGGAGTGATTCGATTCGGGCGATTCTCTTTGGTCCGAATGCGACGGGGGCGGCGATCGCTCATTACTCGGGCAAGAAGGACAAGAAGAAGGACGATTCGGGGCCATCGCGATCGCGATCGCGCACTCGGTCGAGGGTACGGAGTAGGTTCTAAGGAGCTGACGACAAGGTTCGGACAGGAGGCACTCGTGAGGGTGCCTTTGTTGATTTTAGGATAAGAGAACATGAACAGAACAATTCATTCAGTAGGGCCGCGGACCGTGACGACGGTGACGAACAGCGAGACGAAGATCACGCCGGCGACGAACCGGGAGGGGCGGATCGAATGTCAGGTCTGGAATACGGGGACGGTTGATATCACGGTTCGCGCGGCCAACATTGTTGACGGGGCGCCCTCGATGACGGTGATTACGGACGGGACGGTGCTGATTCCCGCGGGGGCGGATCGGCCGTTCGCTTTCAGTGAGAAGGTTGACCTTTACGCGATGTCCTTGGGCGCCGATGTTTCGGTGGTCCTGACGGAGTTTGTCTGATGCAGATTGGCGCGATCGGGCCGACGGGGCCGCGAGGCTACACTCTCAACCCGGCGCTGGCAGCACTTCGCAGTTTGCCGTTGACATCGATTCGTGGCATTGCCGGTCTGTTTGATGCAGACTTCGCCTATACCGACGCGGCGAGAACGACGCTGGCGGCCGACGGGGAAGAGGTGCTCGGCATGACCAATCTCGCCGGAGCCGTCCATGCGAGCACGACGGCGACGAACGGTCATACGTTGGTTGTGGATTCGTCGGGGAAGCGATGGATCAAAGCCGGTGGAGCAGGAAAGCGGTGCGTGGCCAGCGCATTCTTTGGGGCCGGAGTTGCGAGCACAGGCGCGAGTATGTACGCGCTCGTAAAGGCCGTCGATGAAGACGGTGTTCCGTCGGCCAATGACGGCCGGGATGCACTGGGCGGATCGGCGGGACGCTTGTACCGGACGTGGAACGACGGGAGTAACTGGCAAGCCGCTACTACAGGCCACGCCGATGGTGCTACAGCGTTTCCAGGAGAAACGATTTCGCAATACCTGGTTTTGTGGTCAGTCACCACAGCGACCACTCGGACGGTAGGGGTCAATGGTCATTACGTGACCGAGACGGGCCTGTCTGGAACTTGGACCACGGCAGGTGACTTGATCATCGGGAACCACACCGGCTTCGCCAGCGCGTGGGACACGCTTCTCAAGAAGGCTTTGGTGTGTACCGTGAACCACTCGATCGAAGAGGCCCGAATGGTGGTTGCGCAGCTGCTAGCCAGCAATGGAACGATCCGGAACGTCGGCATTGACGGGGACTCGCTCGTGGTAGGCGGCTCGATGTCGGAGTTCGCGACTGGACGAGGTCGAAAGTTGCAGGGTTCCACCGGGGCGCGGTTGCAGATACTTCGACCCGACATGGCCGTCACGCTCTACGGCACGTCCGGCGCGGTGCTCGATGACATGCTTGCGGATGATCAGTCGACCGTTGGCCTGCAAGAGCTGCCACACATGCAGCAGACGGCGGCCGTACTTTGGGGCGGAACCAATGACATCGACGCAAGCACGGCGGCGGCTACGTCGTTTGCGAAAGTCCAAACCTGGGTCGCTGCGCAGAAGGCCCTTGGATTGACGGCGATCGTCTGCACCATCCATGACATCAATTGGTCGGCGGCAAAAGAGTTGATTCGGGCGGAGTTCAACGCGTTGATTCGCGCAAACGCTCCGGTCGACGGATACTTTGTAGCGGACCTGGCCGAAACGGCCGAGCTGATGGACCATACAAGTGCCACGTACTATGAGGCGGACGGACTGCATCTCAAGGTCGCGGGAACTTCGGTAGCGGCAAGGGTTATCTCGGACGCGTTGACAATGGCGGAGAGGTCCGCATGAGAGTCATGATTCTTGCCGCCCTGTCGGCGATTTGCGCCGCGTCTTGTGCTCAAACAACCAAGTTGTCGGGGCACAAGCGTTGGAGCGGCGAAACCGACGATACCGGGCGTCTGGCGCGGGCTTTCAAGGCGGCGGAGAAGACCGGGGTTCTGGAGCTTGATCAACGCGGGGTGTTTCGGACAACGCGCACGATCGACGTTACGCGGGTTCCGGTGATCCGTGGTCTGGGCAAGCGGATCGTTACCATCGAACTGACGGCGCCAGGGCTTCCGGTGTTTCGGTCCCTGACAGCCTTGCCTTACGAACGCCATTCGTATGCGTGGTCGGGCTTTACTTTGCAGAATGCTCATCGGCCCACGGCTTCGACTCCGCTGCAGTACGGCATCATGTTCGACGCCGGAGGTGTGAAGGACGCGAACGGGGTCTACTGGGGTCACTTCCATGACCTGCGTCTGCATAACCAATACATCGGCTTCGGGAACCATTCGACGGGCCAAGGGGCTTCGGCCTTCTGGGGGAACTCCATTGAGCGGGTCGAGGCTACGGGGATTGCGTACTCGGGCTTCTGGTTCGGGAACGCGGGCGCGATCGGTCAGCCTTACAATCGGTTCCGGGACATTGCGGTACTGGGTGACGGGGTGCGGCAGATCGCCGGGGCCAAGGCGTTCTATGGGATCGGGGTTGGCGGGTTGATCCTTGAGTCCTTGGGCGTTGAGGATTGGACCGGGAACCTCATCACCATCTACGGCGGCGGCGTGGCGTCGATTCGGTCAGTCACGACCGAGCGGTGTCGGTTCGATGGGTTGAGAATCTTGGACCTTGCCGATGGTCACTTTTCGGTCACCAATATCGACATTGAGCGAATCACCGAAGGTTCGGCTCATTCGATTGTCAGTCTCTACGGGGCCTCGACCGTGGGCGAAGTGGCCGGGGTCTATGGACCTGACGGGTGGGCAAAGGTGTTTCTGGAAGCCGGGGCAGTAGCTTCGACGAGTCGTTAGCCTATGTCAATCGAATATGTAATCGGAACCAGTCGGTACGACCTTTCCTACCAAGAACTTAAGGAACAGTACGAGAAGTTCGTTCAAATGTCCGACGAGGAATTTCTGGCGAATCTCCCAGCGGCAGCTCACCTAGCTTGCGTCATCTGCTGGCTCAAAGAGGAACCGGGGAGCGTGGTGCTGGGGGATCAGGGCATCATCCATGAGTTGATTCACCTCATTCACATGCCCGAGACATGCGGGCCTGACATTGAGCGGATTCGTCAATGCTTCAAGACTTGGTGCGCGTTGGCCTAGCGGCCCGCTACCATTGGTGTTCGTCCCAGCTCAGGGCAGGGCTTGCCGCCGCCTCTTTCTTTGCTCGGAGCTTGTCGAGGATCCAACGAAGGTCGCCGAGAATAACGTCCCAAAACTTGCGTGTTGCAACTGCCACGTATCCCTATTGTCTGCCGGCAGGCGTTTTGTGACAAAGACTTGCACGGGTCGCTAACTCACTTGGGTTGGCGACCCGTTTTTTTCGTTTAGCCGCCTGGGTTGTGGTGATAGTTTTGGTGATAGTTGCGTCGCGATTATCACCGCTCGCGAGCGTGATTCGGGGGAGTTGCCTGCCATTTTGAACTAGAAATCAGGTTCAAAATTGGCTGCCGGACTAGGATTCGAACCTAGTGGAAGCAGGTTCAAAATCGGGGTTATGAGCCGGGTTTGGTGATCATTTTGGTGATCTTTAGTCTTCCGCGGGCGCGGGCGATTGCGTCGTGTTGGCCGGTTTCGGTGGACTGGGCGTAGTGTTTGAGGAGGACTTCGACGGAGTGACCGGTGATTGCGGCCGCTTGTTTGACATCGACGCCGGCGCCGAGCATTTCGGTGGCGATTCCGCGGCGGAAGGCGTGGGCGCCCCAGCGAGGCGGGAGGGTGAGGCCGGCGAGCTGAGCGAGGCGTCGGACGCGGTAGTTGATTGCGGGCGGCCGCATGGGAATCTCATCGGTCCAGCCGACGAGGTAGCCGGTTGCGCTGCCGATGAATTCCGAGAGGGCAGGCGGGACCGGGACGAGGCGGGCGACCTGGCCGTCATCTTTGAGGCCCTTGATTTCCACACCCTTAGAAGTGACCACGGCCGCGCGACTGATGCGCAGGCTGTTGCTGATCCGATCTTCATGCCTGACGGCCGCAAGTTCTTCGCGGCGCAATCCCATTTCAAAGAGTGCGCAGACGATGACGACGTCGCGCCAATCCACGGGGTTCTGGCCGGCGACGGTGGCCAGCTGCTCATACATTGCGTTGGAGACGAACGGTTGGGGACTGGCCAGCTTGCGGGGGGCTTTGACGGCCGTTGTGATATCGGCTTGGCGGAGGACGGCGCGAAGGCTATCCATGACGTTGTTGATTGTCGATCGGGATCCGCTTTGGCGGGCGAGGAAGGCGGCGACGTGGACGTCGGGATTGGCGGCGATTGTCTCGAGCAAAAGGTCCGCGATCGGATCAGTCAGGATTCTCGATCGAAGATTTTGGCGATGGAGATCCAGGGTTGTCGTTGCGTAGGATTTGTGCCACGACGCGGAGAGCAAGGGCGTTGCGAAAGTCCGAAGGGTCTGTCCGTTTGGGGTGGGCGGTTCGGGGGCGGCGAACTTTTGGCGGAAGGCCGTCTGCGCTTCCTTGCGGCTCAGCATCCACGGGCCGACGAGGGTTTGGCCGGTGACGCGCATGCGGAGTCTGACCTTGCCGGTCGAGGGCGAGGTTTCGAAGGTTCCTTCGTGATTGAGACGTCGTGGCACGGGCGGCGATGCAGGCGTGGTAGTCCTGCCAAGTGACCAGATATACCCCACCGACCATACAGGCGACGAGCTCGCCGGCGCGAATCCACTTGGTGAGGGTGGAGAGTCCCCAGCCGGTTTCTTCGGCGAGGCGGGAGAGGCGGATTGGGACGTCGGGCGGGATCACCTCCAGCCTCCAAAGGGAGCTCGAGGTTCTCGGTACATCACTAGTGGCTCCTGGTCACGTTTTACAATGGCCTTGTGCAGTTCAGCGAGGGAGTCAAAACTGTAATTATTCCCCCATCTTCCTTCCAGGCTAGCAGTGAGTTGTGTCGAATCATTGTAGGTATCAAGCTCACCGGAGATATTAATCACGAATCCGTCAACCTTAAATCCAAGGGTGCTTCCGGAGTGGTCAAAGGTTGCATCTATGATCTCCACCCCCGGCAATAGATCGAAGGCAAAATTAAACATTGTCTCTATAAGCTCTTCCCGCTTTCTTTGCTGTTCGGACTCACGAGCCAATACATCGGCATCAAAAGCGGCCTTTGCGAGTTTGCGGATTGGGACGTCGGGCGGTGTCATCAGTGTTTTGCGGCGTGGCACTTAGTCATCCTCCGCGCTTAGATGACCGAAGGTTTTCAAGGACATATGGCCCCGTCGAACCAAGGCGATATCCTTGATGAGTTCTCTTAAGGATTCCGCAGTCACAGCGGCGCGGTTATTGAAGTCGTTTTCTCCGTGAACTTTCGCACGTAGATCATCTAAGGTCTCGAGGAGGTACCAAAGGGCTTTGAGGAGATCTTCGCGGCCGTTCTTTTCGGCGTGGCGGGCGACGTACTTGATGACGTTGCCGAGCTCGAAGTCGAGGTCGTAGGCTTTGATCAGTTCGATCGGGCTTACGGCGTGGTTTTTGTAGTGGGAGGGGTTGACGGGGTTTCGGACTTCGGGGCCGGGCTCACAGCTTTCTTCGTCTTCCGGGTCCCTCTGCGCGTTGTTATCGAGCCAGCGGGTCATGGCCTTGATGTGTTGGCATGTGGCGCAGCGGGGGCCGGATTCGGGTGGGCGAGATTGCTTAACGAGTTTCGCCATGATCTCAAGGTGAGTCTCGAAGCCGGCGCGGTTGAGCTCGATTTGACGGGCTTCGATCGGGGCGTGGATGGAAAGCCGCGAGCCGTTCCAGGAGCTCCGGATATCGCGGCCGTCGAAGTGCATCAGCCAGATTTGGCTGACTTCTTTACCTTCGCCGGCGGCGGGACGACGAAGGGCGAATTCATAGGCGTGGACCTGACGTTCGAATCGCTTGAGCGATCGTTCGCCGGGGATGCCGGTCTTGAATTCCGCGATCGCATACGTGTGGTCGACCAGCTGGGCTAGGCGGTCAAGCTTGCCGCGGATTTGGAATTGGACGCCTTCGACTTCGAATACTTCGGATACGAGGGCTTCGACGGGGGTGAGTGATTCGACTTCGATTCCGAAGGTTCGGAAGGCAGCGACGTCGAGGGACGCTTTCATCCTTTGGTCGATCGTCTGGAAGACGCCGGGGAGCTGGTCCTTCGGCGGCTTGAACTTGTGGCACTTGAGATACCAGCATCGGGGACAGGTGTCGTAAAGGTAAGCGAAGTCAGAAGGGGAGAGGGTGATGGTCATGGTTGTAGCATGTCCCTCTCGATATTGTTCACCAAGTCCATGGCATCGTCTGACGACATTCCGACAGGTTCAGAAGTCAGATACTTGAAGATCTCGCGATCCGCTTCGGCCTGGTGAGCGGTGGCGATCAGGATGTTCCCGAGAAGGACGGCGGCCTTGGGTGTGATCTTGATTGGTGGTGCACCGCCAATCTGCAGCCGCACCTCTGCCTCGCCGAGTTCAGGGGAGAAGATGGAGCCGACTCCGAATTGGACCTTGCCGTCGCTCATGATCGGGTGTTCCAAAGGGCGATTGCCGAGTCGCAGGCCTCTTTGAATTCGGGCCAGAGTTGGTCGTAGGTTGCTTCGAAAACGGAGCGGGTTTCGACGCCGTGCGTGAAGTGAAAGCGAGTATCGCGGTCATGTGGTGACTCGATCAGCCGGCCCGAAACATTGCATCCGCAATCCAAGCAGGTGATGGTAAAGAGCGGGTGTTTCCCGTTGGTAATCTCGAGGTTTTCGCGGCCGCAGAATGGGCAGGGCTTAAGCTCGGGGTCGAACTTGACGGCGGTCTTTACCATTGGTGGCCGTCCCAGTTGTCATCGGATTCGTTGAGGTCGTAGCAGTCGGGGCCGTCGATGCTTGAGCATTCGACTGGCGGGGGGCCGAGTAAGGCGGCGGCCGACGCGAGCACGGCGAGAGCGATGAAGATGAGTTTTCTCATAGGGCACGATTGCCATTGTAGCAACTAGCGATACAAAAAGCAACTTTCATGATGAAAAAAGCACGACGTGATCGGCGAAATGTTCAGGGATACTGGTTGTATGGGTCAGTTTCGCGAGATTGCGAGTGGGCTGTTTGGGCTCATTTGCCTGCTGTCCGGGCCGGTCGCGATGGTCGGGCTGGCGGTGGTGAGTCGATCGCCGTGGGGCGCCTTATTGTTGATGGTGGTGATGGCGTGGGGGGCCTGGCTTGTATGGAGAATTGAAAAGGTCGGCGACGACCAGCGCGATAGGATCATGCGGCTGCAGGAGGAAGTCGATCGGCTCACGCGCCGGATTGTCGTTGTGAAGACGGAGAAGGGTGAGCGTATCCAAGAGCTGAAGGTCCAGCTGCGGGGCCTTGCGGCGACGGAAAAGCGGTTAGAGCGCTGCGAATACGAGTTGGCGAAGTATCGCGACTAGATTAGGCCGGTTTGCTTCTTGGCAAAGTCGGCCGCGGATTCGATGGTGGCCATGGCCCGGGCGCGAAAGGTTGAAGTTGGTTCGCCTTGGGCGACTTCGCGGTAGAGGTCGATGGCTTCGTCGAGTTCGCGCAGGAGATCCTGGATACTGGCCCGGATTGATTCCATGTTGTCATTGCTTGCCAGACGGGCAATGGCCGAGGCGGAAGTGCGGATCGCGAGGAAGGCGGCAAAGTCAGAGGCGGCCATTCCGTTATAGGGCGCGGGCCGTTCGGCCACGGCGTCATCGGCATCATAGAACCAGTCGAGGGACAGTTGGTGGCCGGCCTGGTTTGCGTGCTCGATGAATCGCTTGAGTGCGTCGACGGTGGGTTGTCGATCGCGACGCCAGCTCCGAACGGTGGCTTCGTGGAGGTTCACGATATCAGCAATGTCGGCGGTGCGTAAGTTCAAATCCTTCGCGATGGCAAAGAGTTTCTCGGCGGCGGTCATAAAGGTAGTAGCTCGTCTACTGGTAACCATTTTCCGAATTATTTCGACGTATTGCCGATTGACTTTGTAGCAAAAACGAGACAAACTAGCAAATCTACGATGCCAATAGTAGCGTAGAGGTTAGGTTTATGTCCCATTCAGAGATTCGAATCTTGTCCCTCACGGCGATTTCGCCTTCACCTTTGAACATTCGAAAGATCGTTGATGATTCGGCGATCGATGATCTGGCGGAGTCGATCCGGGCGGTTGGGTTGCTCCAAGCGATCATCGTGCGGCCGGCAGCGAAGGAGGGCCGTTATGAGATTGTCTGCGGGGCTCGCCGGCATGCGGCTTGCCAGAAGGCGGGGATCGAGGAGGTGCCGGCGATTGTCCGGAACGATTTGACTGATGATGCCGACGTAATCGAGGTCATGGTCGTTGAGAATGACCAGCGCGAGTCGGTGAATCCGATGGAGGAAGCGCTTGGTTTGCATGCGCTGGTTGAGACGGGGCGGTATGGCTTCGGGTCGGAGGCGAAGCAGAACCTTGCGGCGAAGCTCGGCCGGAGCGAGCGGTACGTTGGCCAGCGGCTGAATCTGATGAACTTGTGCGAGGAAGTGGCGGACCGGTTGCTCGCGGGGAAGGTGAGTTTCTCGGTCGCGCTTGAGCTGAGCAAGTACGGGGAAAGCTTCCAGCAGAAGTATGTTGACGACGAATATGTGACGGTGAAGCAGATCCGCGACGATGCTCGCTGCAATCTCCATGTGCTAGGGAAAGCAACGTTTGACACTCAATGCGGGGTGCTCGCTGGGATTGGCTCATGCGATGGTTGCCCGAAGCGAAGCGACGCAATGCAAGGTCTGTTTCCGGAGATGCGCGAGGTTGAAGAACCAAGGTGTTTGGATTCGGAGTGTTGGCAGAAGAAGTCAGAGGCTGGAGCGCAAGTACGAAAGCAAGCTCTCTTGGACCAGGGCCGGGACGTTCGGGAGGCCAACATTGGCGAGAACTCATACAGCTATCGCGAGGATGAGCTGTGTGCCAATGACGGCGTCATCATTTGGATGGTGGGGAGGAACGCCGGGATGGTGCGCTACAAGCCGAAACCGGTCAAGGTTGGCGGAAAAGACTTTGATCCCGTGTCCGCCAAGGCGAGTTGGGAGCAGAAAGTCCGGGCGAAGTTTCGAGAGTCCTTGGTTGATGCGACGATGCTGGCTCGGAAGTGTGAGCCGATCGAAGAGTTGATCATCTTGGCGAGGATGATTCCTTGGGAGTGGAAGGCTGAGATAGCGAAAAGACGAAAGATCAAGGCCGAGGACCTCGTGCTGGAACCAGGGGAAATCTTGGACGTGATCCGTGCGAGGTTTTATGATCGGCTCGCAGGAGGTTATGACAAGCTTAACGGCAAGAGCCTGGGCGAGCTCGCCGTGGACGCGGGGATTGACGTTGATCACCTGATGGCGGAGGCGGAGCTCGAGGTCAAGAAGCCGAAGAAGTTGCTCCAGTGGGAAAAGGAGCAGGAAGAGGCGAAGGCGGTCAAGGCAACCGTTTCGAAGCGGAAACGGAAAGGGCCGGGGGCGGTTTCGTTTGAGAAGGCGGAGGCGGGATCGTGACTCATCTTTCGCAGGATCAGTGGCAAGTCGTGATCGATGCGGTCCAGGAGAAGCGGAGCCTGCGGTACGGCATGAGCCAGGCGGAGATCAACGTGGTTTATGATCCGATCATCGCGGAGTTGATTCGGGCGCGAGACTCTAAGCTGCAGATTGAAGATGCCCTAGCTATGCTCGTGCCGCCAGGTCCGTTAGGGTTGTTTCCGCCCATGCGCCTGATTCCAGGGATTGGAACACCTAAAGTTGTCGGCGTAGACCATGCGGCAGGTGAGTCGAAGCATATCGAAGTATCGTGGCCGGTCGAAGACGAGATGGACGAATGGGCGGGCCGGCTGCCGAATCAGGAAGTCGTGGGTTCACCCGGGG
>ERZ761592.137-NODE-137-length-39185-cov-14.855405_pt1 | contig 39185 bp, 24 predicted proteins | sample MGYA00433095_ERZ761592 | MGnify/ENA primary metagenome ERZ761592 (study PRJEB28899, sample SAMN03785554) | bioreactor sludge metagenome | biome: EBPR Sludge; feature: EBPR Bioreactor; material: 0.22µm filtered reactor supernatant | place: Saint Lucia: Queensland... | reverse complement strand
ATGATCACCTCAATGTGCTTGTCGTTGATCTTCACGCCTTGGACCCGGTAGACGTCCTGGATTTCCTTGACCAGATAGGCGGCCAGCTCCTGCACGCCGAGCAAGCGCAGGATGTCGTGCGGGTTGAGTTCGCCGTCGGCGATGATTTCGCCCTGTTCGACGTATTCGCCGTCGAAGACGCTGACGTGCCGCCATTTCGGAATCAGTTCTTCGTAGAGAATTTCGCCGTTTTTGTCGCGGATCACCAAGCGTTGCTTGCCCTTGGTTTCCTTGCCGAACTCGATGATGCCGGATTTTTCGGCCAGGATCGCCGGTTCCTTGGGGGTGCGGGCTTCAAACAAATCCGCCACCCGCGGCAGGCCGCCGGTGATGTCGCGGGTCTTGGAGGATTCCTGCGGGATGCGGGCGATCACATCGCCCACCGCCACTTCGGCGTGATCGGAAAGGTTGACGATGGCGCCGGTCGGCAGCGGGTATTGGGCCAGGGTGCTGGTGCCGGGGATAAACAGATCGTTGCCGTATTCATCCACCAGCCGCACCATCGGCCGCTTGTCCTTGCCGAGCGCGCCGCGCTGCTTGGGGTCCATCACCACCAGGCTGGAAAGGCCGGTCATTTCGTCGGTGTGGCGCTGGACGGTGATCCCTTCGTCGAATTCGGCGAAGCGGACGAAGCCCGCCACCTCGGTGACGATCGGGTGGGTGTAGGGGTCCCAGCGGGCGATCACCTGACCGGCTTCGACCGGGCTGCCGTCATCGGCCGACAGCTCGGCCCCGTAAGGCACCTTGTAACGCTCGCGCTCGCGGCCTTGCTCGTCGACCAGGGTGATTTCGCCCGAACGCGAGACCGCCACCCAATGGCCGTCGCGGCGTTGCACGACTTTCATCTTATGCAGGCGCAGCAAACCCTTGGATTTAGTCTGGACGTTGTTGACCACCGTGGTGCGGGAGGCCGCGCCGCCGATGTGGAAGGTCCGCATGGTCAGCTGGGTGCCGGGTTCGCCGATGGATTGGGCGGCGATCACCCCGACCGCCTCGCCGCTGTTGACCCGGTGGCCGCGCGCCAGATCGCGGCCGTAGCACGCGGAACAGACGCCGTAGCGGGTCCGGCAGCTGATCGCCGAGCGCACCATGATGCTATCGATGCCCATCTCGTCCAGCCGCGCCACCCACTTTTCATCGAGCAAGGTGCCGGCGGGAATGGCGACGTCGTCGCCGCCCGGCTGGAACACCTCGCGCGCCACCGTCCGGCCGAGCACCCGGTCGCGCAGCGGGTCCTTGACATCGCCTTCCTCGACCACCGGGGTCATCCAGATGCCTTCGTGCGCGCCGCAGTCCGGTTCGGTCACCACCAGATCCTGGGCCACATCCACCAGCCGGCGGGTCAAATAACCGGAATTGGCCGTTTTTAGCGCGGTGTCGGCCAAGCCCTTGCGGGCGCCGTGGGTGGAGATGAAGTACTCCAGCACGCTCAAGCCTTCGCGGAAGTTGGCCTTGATCGGCGTTTCGATGATCGAGCCGTCCGGCTTGGCCATCAAGCCGCGCATGCCGGCCAGCTGCCGGATCTGGGCCGCCGAGCCGCGCGCGCCGGAGTCGGCCATCATGAACACCGAATTGAAGGAGTTCTGCTCGGCCAGCTCGCCGGCGCGGTCGAGAACTTTTTCCTTGCCCAGGTTGCGCATCATGGCGCCGGCCACCTGATCGTTGGTGCGCGACCAGATGTCCACCACCTTGTTGTAGCGCTCGCCCTTGGTCACCAGGCCCGAGGTGTACTGCGAGTCGATTTCCTTGACCTCCTGCTCGGCTTTTTCCAACAGGGCGGTTTTTTCGGTCGGAATCTTAAAATCCTCGAAACCGATGGAGGAGCCAGAGCGGGTAGCGTAATAAAAACCGGTATACATCAGTTGGTCGGCGAAGATCACCGTCTGCTTGAGGCCCAACCACCGATAGCATTCGTTGATCAGCCGCGACACCGTTTTCTTGGTCAATACCTGATTGACCAGCGAGAACGGCAAGCCTTCGGGCAGAATTTCGGCCAGCAACACCCGGCCGACCGTGGTTTTGACCCGGCTCGGGCCGTCGCCGTCGGCGTCCGCCGCGCCGATCTTCTCCGGCGGCAAGCGGACTTCGATCCGGGCGTGCAGTTCCACCCGCCGGCTTTCATAGGCGCGGTGGACCTCGCGCACGTCGGCGAAGGCCATGCCCTCGCCGCGGGCGTTGATCCGGTCGCGGGTCAGGTAGTACAAGCCGAGCACCACGTCTTGCGAGGGTACGATGATCGGCTCGCCGTTGGCCGGGCTCAGGATATTGTTGGTGGACATCATCAGCGCGCGGGCTTCCAGCTGCGCCTCGATGGACAGCGGCACGTGCACCGCCATCTGGTCGCCGTCGAAGTCCGCGTTAAAGGCGGTGCAGACCAGCGGGTGCAACTGGATCGCCTTGCCCTCGATCAGCACCGGCTCGAACGCCTGGATGCCCAAGCGGTGAAGGGTCGGCGCCCGGTTGAGCATCACCGGATGCTCGCGGATCACTTCCTCCAGAATGTCCCAAACCGCCGGCTCCTCGCGCTCCACCATCTTCTTGGCGGCCTTGATGGTGGTCGACATGTTGCGGTATTGCAGCTTGCTGAAGATAAACGGCTTGAACAGCTCCAGGGCCATCTTCTTGGGCAGGCCGCACTGGTGAAGGCGCAGGGTGGGGCCGACCACGATCACCGAGCGGCCCGAATAATCCACGCGCTTGCCGAGCAGGTTCTGGCGGAACCGGCCCTGTTTGCCCTTGATCATGTCGGCCAGAGACTTCAGCGGGCGCTTGTTGGTGCCGGTGATGGCCCGGCCGCGCCGGCCGTTGTCCAGCAGCGAATCCACCGCCTCTTGCAACATCCGCTTTTCGTTGCGGACGATGATGTCCGGCGCGCTCAGTTCCAGCAGCCGCTTGAGCCGGTTGTTGCGGTTGATCACCCGGCGGTAGAGATCGTTCAGGTCGGAAGTGGCAAAGCGCCCGCCGTCCAGCGGCACCAGGGGCCGCAGGTCGGGCGGCAGCACCGGCAGCACGGTCAGCACCATCCATTCCGGCTTGTTGCCGGAATTGAGGAACGATTCCATCAGCTTGAGGCGCTTGGACAGCCGTTTCAGCTTGGTTTCGGAACTGCACTCCAGGATTTCCTGGCGCAATTGACCGACCAGCTGCTTGAGGTCCAGACCGTGCAGCAGTTCGCGCACCGCCTCCGCGCCCATCCGCGCGTCGAAGTCGTCGCCGTATTGTTCGACCGCTTCCAGGTAGGCTTCGTCGGTCAGCAGTTGGCCCTTTTCCAGCGGGGTCATGCCGGAATTGATGACCACGAAGGATTCGAAGTACAGCACCCGCTCGATGTCGCGCAGGGTCATGTCCAGCAGCAAGCCGATCCGGGAGGGCAGCGACTTTAAAAACCAGATGTGCGCCACCGGCGAGGCCAGTTCGATATGGCCCATCCGCTCGCGCCGCACCTTGGCCAGGGTGACTTCCACCCCGCATTTCTCGCAGACCACGCCCCGGTGCTTGAGCCGCTTGTATTTGCCGCACAAGCACTCGTAATCCTTGGTCGGCCCGAAAATCTTGGCGCAGAACAAGCCGTCGCGCTCCGGCTTGAAGGTCCGATAATTGATGGTCTCGGGTTTTTTCACCTCGCCCCGGCTCCAGGCGCGGATCATCTCCGGCGAGGCCAGTCCGATGCGGATGGCGTCGAAATCCTCGATCTCGTCGAATGTCTTGAAAGGATTCAGCAGGTCTTTCATCGTCTCTCACTCACAGGGTTGCCTCGTTCCCGCCGCCGGCGGGCGGCGGGCGCGACGGCTTCACTCGGTGCGCGGCAACGGCAGCGCGTCGTTTTCCAGTTCGATGTTGATGCCCAGCGAACGGATTTCCTTGACCAATACATTGAACGATTCGGGCATGCCGGCTTCCATGCGGTGGTTGCCGTCCACGATGTTCTTGTAGACCTTGGTGCGGCCGTTGACGTCGTCGGATTTGACCGTCAGCATTTCCTGCAAGGTGTAGGCCGCGCCGTAGGCTTCCAGCGCCCAGACTTCCATTTCGCCGAACCGCTGCCCGCCGAACTGGGCCTTGCCGCCCAAGGGCTGCTGGGTGACCAAGCTGTAGGGACCGGTGGAGCGGGCGTGCATCTTGTCGTCCACCAGATGGTTCAGCTTGAGCATGTACATGTAGCCGACCGTCACCGGCCGGTCGAAGGCCTCGCCGGTGCGGCCGTCGAACAGCGTGGTCTGGCCGCTTTCCGGTAGTTCGGCCAGCCGCAACAGCTCCCGCAGTTCCTGTTCGGTGGCCCCGTCGAACACCGGCGTGGCGATCGGCACCCCGTCGCGCAGGTTGCGGCACAGGGTGATCAATTCTTCGTCGTTGAATTGACTGAGATCCGCGTTTTGTTCGCCGACGCCGTTGTAAATGTGCTCCAAAAAGCCGCGCACCTCCTCGACTTGCGTGCGCGCCTCCAGCAGCCGGCCGATTTTGAGGCCCAAGCCCTTGGCCGCCCAACCCAGATGGGTTTCCAACACCTGACCGACGTTCATCCGCGAGGGAACGCCGAGCGGGTTGAGCACGATATCGACCGGGGTGCCGTCTTCCAGATAAGGCATGTCCTCCTGCGGGACGATCATCGACACCACGCCCTTGTTGCCGTGACGGCCGGCCATCTTGTCGCCCGGCTGAATCCGGCGCTTGACCGCCAGATAGACTTTGACCATTTTCAGCACGCCGGGAGCCAAATCGTCGCCTTGGATCAATTTGCGCCGTTTTTCGTCGAACTTCTTGTCGAAGGCTTTGCGCTGTTGGTCGAGCTGGCGGGCGATTTTCTCGAACTGTTCGTTGATCTCCTCGGCCTGCATCCGGATTTCGAACCAGCGCTCGCGCGGCAGGTGGTTGAGGTAGTCGATATTGACCGTTTCACCGCCCCGCAAGCCGTTGGGGCCGCCCTCGGCCGGATTGCCGACCAGCATCCGCTCCATCCGCTGGTACAGATCGTCTTCGAGGATGCGCAGCTGATCGTTTAAATCCTTGCGGATGCGCTTGAGTTCCGCGTCCTCGATCTGGCGGGCGCGCGAATCCTTCTCGACGCCGTCGCGGGTGAACACCCGCACGTCGATGACGGTGCCGTCCATGCCGGAAGGCACCCGCAGCGAGGTGTCCTTCACGTCGGACGCCTTTTCGCCGAAGATCGCCCGCAGCAATTTTTCTTCCGGGGTCAGCTGGGTTTCGCCCTTGGGCGTGACCTTGCCGACTAGGATATCGCCGGCCTTGACCTCGGCGCCGATGTAGACGATGCCGGCCTCGTCCAGCCGCGCCAGCGCGCTTTCGCCGACGTTGGGGATGTCGGCGGTGATTTCCTCCGGGCCGAGCTTGGTGTCGCGGGCGACGCAGGACAGTTCCTCGATGTGGATGGTGGTGAAGCGGTCCGCCTGCACCACCCGCTCCGAAATCAGGATCGAATCCTCGAAGTTGTAGCCGTTCCACGGCATGAAGGCGACCAGCAGGTTTTGGCCCAGGGCCAGTTCGCCCATGTCGGTGGAGGGGCCGTCGGCCAGCACGTCGCCGCGCTCCACCCGGTCGCCGACCTGGACCAGCGGGCGCTGGTTGATGCAGGTGTTTTGGTTGGAGCGGGTGTATTTGGTCAGGTTGTAGATGTCCACGCCCGGTTCGCCGGCTTCGGTTTCGGCGTCGTGCACCCGGACCACGATGCGGCCGGCGTCGACGGAGTCCACCAGTCCGCCGCGCTTGGCGATCACGCAGACGCCGGAGTCGCGGGCGACGATCCGCTCCATGCCGGTGCCGACCAGCGGTTTTTCGGAGCGCAAGGTCGGGACCGCCTGGCGCTGCATGTTCGAACCCATCAGCGCGCGGTTGGCGTCATCGTGCTCCAGAAACGGAATCAGCGCCGCCGCCACCGAGACGATCTGCTTGGGCGAGACGTCCATGTATTGCACCCGATCCGGGGTCGAGAGCATGAACTCATTTTGATAGCGGCAAGAGACCATCTCGTCGGTCAAGCGACCTTCGCCGTCCAGCGCGGCGTTGGCCTGGGCGATCATGTACTGGCCTTCCTCGATAGCCGAAAGATAGTCGATCTGATCGCTGACCCGTCCTGCGTTGACCCGCCGGTACGGGGTTTCGAGGAAGCCGTACTGGTTGGTGCGGGCGTAGACCGCCAGCGAGTTGATCAGGCCGATGTTGGGGCCTTCCGGCGTTTCGATCGGGCAGACCCGGCCGTAGTGGGTGGCGTGCACGTCGCGCACCTCGAAGCCCGCGCGCTCGCGGGTCAGGCCGCCCGGACCCAAGGCCGAGACCCGCCGCTTGTGGGTGACCTCGGACAGCGGGTTGTTCTGGTCCATGAACTGCGAGAGCTGCGAGGAGCCGAAAAATTCCTTGGTGGCGGCGGCGACCGGCTTGGCGTTGATCAAATCCTGCGGGGTAAGCCCTTCGGATTCGGCCAGGCTCAACCGCTCCTTGACCGCGCGCTCGACCCGCACCAGTCCGATGCGGAACACGTTTTCGGTCATCTCGCCGACGCAGCGGATGCGGCGGTTGCCGAGGTGGTCGATGTCGTCCACCGTGCCGTTGCCGTTGCGGATGTCGATCAGCACCTTGAGCACCGCCAAAATATCTTCCATCGACAGCACGCCGGGCGGATGGTCCTTGCCCGGCACGCCGGGGATCGGGCCCCGCCGGTGGCTGACCCGGCTGTCGAATTTCATCCGGCCGACGTCGGATAGGTCGTAACGTTCCGCCGAGAAGAACAAATCGTGCAGCAAACGCTGGGCGGCGTCCTTGGTCGGCGGCTCGCCGGGGCGCATCATCCGGTAAATTTCGACCTGCGCCTCCCATTGGCTGCGGGAAGGATCGGCGCGCAAGGTGTTGGCGATATAGGGTCCCCGGTTGACGTCGTTGACGTAGAGCGTCTGAAATTCGGTGATGCCGGCCGCCTGAATCTTCTCCAGTTTTTCCGCGGTCAATTCATCGTTGGCCTGCGCCAGCAATTCTCCGGTCGCGGGGTCCGGCAGGTCGTGGGCCAGAATTTTTCCCACCGGATAATCGTTGGGGATCGGAAGGCTTTGCACCCCGGCCTTGGCCAGTTCGCGGACGTGCTTGGCCTTGACCCGCTGGCCGGCCTTCAACAGTTCGCGCTCGCCGATGAAGATATCGAAACTGGTGATTTCGCCCTGCAAGCGCTCCGGCACTAGATCCAGGCTGAAGTGTTCCCCGTCGGAGCGGATGGTGTTGGTCTCGAAAAAAATATCGAGAATCCGTTCGTTGACCGAGCGCGCGTTGGGATCGTTGGGGTTGGGCTCGTCGAACAGCGCCCGCAGCAGGATGGTGACCGGCAGCTTGCGCCGGCGGTCGATGCGGGCGTAGACGATGTCCTTGGCGTCGAATTCGAAATCCAGCCAAGAGCCGCGATAGGGAATGATGCGCGCCGAGAACAGCAGCTTGCCGGAGGAATGGGTTTTACCCTTATCGTGGTCGAAAAACACGCCGGGCGAGCGGTGCAGCTGGGAAACGATCACCCGTTCGGTGCCGTTGATGACGAAGGTGCCGTTGTCGGTCATCAGCGGCAACTCGCCCATGTACACTTCGTTTTCCTTGATATCCTTGATCTTATGGGTGCCGGCCTCAGCGTCCTTGTCCATCAGCACCAGCCGAAGCCGCACCCGCAGCGGGGCGGCGTAGGTCAAACCGCGCAACTGGCATTCGCGCACGTCGAACACCGGCTCGCCCAGGCGGTAGCTGACGTATTCCAGGCGGGCGCTGCCGGAATAGCTGACGATGGGGAACACCGAATGAAAAGCCGCGTGCAGCCCGATGTCCCGGCGTTCGCCAGGCGGTGTCTCGGCTTGCAGGAACTCGCGGTAGGAATCCAACTGGATCGCCAATAGATAAGGCACTTCCAGGATGCTGGGACGCCTGCCGAAATCTTTACGAATGCGTCTTTTTTCAGTAAACGTATAAGCCATCGGGATTCCTCTTACGAGAGTGCCAGCCAGGGGCGAAAGCCGCCTGAGTCCATAACCGGGTTCAGTCCGCCGTCGCGACAACCCAAACGCCGGGGTTCCCTTCCGGATTCAAACGGAAACAGGCCGGCGACCCACGTCGCCAGCCGTTTCGCGTTCCGCCATCCGAGCCAGAATAAAGCCGCGCCGCCATATCCCATGGGGGATTGGGGCGCTTACTTGACGTCGACCTTGGCGCCGGCTTCTTCCAGTTTTTTCTTGACGTCCTCGGCCTCGGCCTTGGGAATGCCTTCCTTGATGGTGGAGGGCACGCCTTCCACCAAATCCTTGGCTTCCTTCAAGCCCAGGCCGGTCAAGGCGCGCACCACCTTGATCACTTCGACCTTCTTCTCGCCGAAGCTGCTCATCACCACATCGAACTCGGTTTTTTCCTCGACCGGCGCGGCGGCGGCGGCGGCGACCGGCGCGGCGGCCACGGCGGCGGCGGCGCTAACGCCGAACTTGGTCTCCATCGCGGAAATTAAGTCCACGATTTCCATCACCGTCATCCCGGCGATGGTGTCCAAAATGTCATCTTTCGAAACGGCCATTACAGATATGCTCCTGGATAAGGCTAAAAATTGAGGTGTAGGCTAGGTAGGGTCGTCGCTTCAGGCCGCTTCCTTCTGCTGCCGGACTGCTTCGACCGTGCGCACCAACTTGCCGGGAATTTCGTTGAGCGTCCGCGCGAACTTGTCGAGCGGCGCTTTCATGCAGGCCATGAGCAAGCTGATCGCCTGGTCTCGAGTCGGCAGGCTGGCCAAGCGGTCCAGCTCTTTGGCTGGAAACGCTTGGCCGCCGACCGCCAGAGCCTTGACGACCAGTTTTTCATTGGCCTTTTCCTTGAGAAATTCCTTGAACAGTCGCGCCGCCGCGCCGGGATCCTCTTGGGAGAACGCCAGAATCAGCGGTCCCACCAGACTGGATTGCAGGCATTCGAACCCGGTGCCCTGGACGGCGCGCCGCGCCAGGGTGTTCTTGACGACGCGCAGATAGACGCCGGTTTCCCGCGCCTTCAGGCGCAGGCTGGTGATCTGAGCCACGCTCAGACCCCGGTATTCGGCGGCGATCGCGGAGTGCGCACTGGCAGCCACTTGGGCGACTTCGGCCACCACAGCCTGTTTTTCTGCCAGATTGAGACTCATTGACTTACCTCGTGGTTATCTCCATCGCTGGAGACTGGAAACGGTGGCCTTACCAGGAATCATCCGGAAGGGCCTTGCCGTCTGCGCGGGCGGGCTCGGCTTGCGGCCGAACCGGATTGAGCCTTGCGGCGCCCGCGGTCTTTGACACAGGCCGGAAAATCCGGCCGGCCCAAAGTTCTCTTTCGCCCGGCGTCGAGACGTCGGACTCGCCTGCGGTTATAGGGACAAACTGGCCTGATCCACGGCCAAGCCGGGACCCATGGTCGTGGACAAGGTGACCCGGCGGATGTAAATCCCCTTGGAGGTCGCCGGCTTGATCTTTTGCAGGTCGTGCAGCAGCGCTTGCAAATTCTCCTGAAGCTGGTCGGAGGTGAAGTCGACCTTGCCGATGGTGCAGTGAATGATGCCGGCTTTGTCGGTGCGGTAGCGGACCTGGCCGGCCTTGGCGTTGCGGATCGCGCCGACGACATCGGCCGTCACGGTGCCGACCTTGGGGTTGGGCATCAGGCCGCGCGGCCCGAGAATCTTGCCCAGTTGGCCGACCACGCGCATGGCGTCGGGGGAGGCGATCACCACATCGAAATCCATGTTGCCCGCCTTGACGGATTCCGCCAAATCCTCGAAACCGACCACGTCGGCTCCGGCCTCGCGGGCGGCGTCGGCGTTGGCGCCTTGCGCGAAGACCGCGACTCGGACGGTCTTGCCCGTGCCGTGCGGCAGGACGGTGGCGCTGCGCACGACCTGATCGGATTTGCGCGGATCGACGCCGAGATTGACCGCCACATCCACCGATTCCCGGAATTTGACCGAGGAAACGTCTTTCAACAGACCCAAGGCTTCGCCGACCGGATAGAATTTGCCGGACGCGAGCTTGGCGCGAATGGCTTGAAGGCGTTTGGACAGTTTGGCCACGATCACATCCCCTGTACGTCGAGGCCCATGGAGCGGGCGCTGCCGGCGATGGTCCGCACCGCCGCGTCGAGATCGGCGGCGGTGAGGTCGGGCTGTTTGGCCTTGGCCACCTCTTCCAACTGAGCGCGGGTGACGGTGCCCACTTTCTTGGTGTTGGGGTTGGAGCTGCCTTTATCGATGCCGACCGCCTTGCGCAGCAGCACCGAAGCCGGCGGCGTCTTCATGATGAAGGTGAAGCTGCGGTCGCTGTAGACCGTGATCACCACGGGAATCGGCAGGCCGGGCTCCAGATTTTGGGTCTGCGCGTTGAAAGCCTTGCAGAATTCCATGATGTTGACCCCGTGTTGGCCGAGCGCGGGACCGACCGGCGGGCTGGGGTTGGCCTTCGCGGCCGCCACCTGCAATTTGACGTAGGCGGTAACTTTTTTTGCCATGGTGACTCCTGATGGGTGCGAACGCCTTGCGGCTCCCCGAATTAGCCGGCCTCGCGGGCGGCGGATTGCTGTCTGGCGACACTGCCTGTCAGCGTGAAACCTTTTCGACTTGACTGAATTCCAGCTCCACCGGCGTGGTGCGGCCGAAGATCATGACGCCCACGCGCAGCCGGCTCTTCTCGTAGTTGACTTCTTCCACCACGCCCTCGAAGTCGTTGAACGGCCCGTCGGTGACGCGCACCATCTCGCCGGGTTCGTACAACACCTTGGGCTTGGGCCGGTCGACGCCTTCCTGCACCCGGTGCAAGATGGTCTGTGCTTCCTTTTCGGAAATCGGCGCCGGCTTGTCGCTGGTGCCGCCGATAAAACCGAGCACCTTGGGGACGTTACGCACCAAGTGCCAGGTATCGCTGTCCATCTCCATTTGCACCAGGACATAGCCCGGAAAGAATTTCCGATCACTTTTGCGCTTCTGACCGTCGCGCATTTCCACCACTTCCTCGGTGGGAACCAGGACCTGACCGAAACGATCTTGGAGCCCTTCTCGGATGATTCGTTCCAACAACGAGCGTTTGACGTGCTGTTCGAAGCCGGAATAAGCCTGCACCACGTACCATCGCATAGTCATTGACGCGCGCGCTCCCCTAACCCGTAACCAGCCGGACTAGCCAGAACAGCAAAACGTCCAACAACCACAGCAACAACCCCATCACCACCACCATGACGATGACGATCAGGGTGGTTTGGGTCGTCTCGGCGCGGGTGGGCCAAACCACCTTGCGCACTTCGGCGCGCGAACCCTGCAAAAATTCCAGGATTTCAGCGCCTGGAGCGGTTTGCAAGGCGACGACCACGGCGGCGACGCCAGCGGCGAGCAAGCCGAGCACGCGCACCAGCAGCGAGTGATTCGAGAAAAGGTAAAATGCCGCAAGCGCCACTACGACGATGGCGCCGGCTCCGACCAACTTGAAGGTATCGATACGGCTGATGGCTTGCGTTTCGGACTTGGTTACATTCATGCGTGGTCGCGTGTCAGATAGCCTGAAGCTTCGCGGGCGGTTCGGCCGGACAGAAGTCAGGAAATGCCATACAAAAGATGGCAGGCCAGGAGGGAATCGAACCCCCAACCTGCGGTTTTGGAGACCGCTGCTCTGCCAATTGAGCTACTGGCCTGTAGTCGATTAAGAGGTGGAAGCGTCAGCGGCGATCCACCTCAAATTTAGCTTGAGTTTCACTCGATAATTTTGGCGACGACGCCGGCGCCGACGGTTCGGCCGCCCTCGCGGATGGCGAAGCGCAAGCCCTCGTCCATGGCGATGGGGGCGATGAGGTTGATGGTCATGCGCACGTTGTCGCCGGGCATCACCATCTCCACCCCCTCGGGCAAGTCGACCGAGCCGGTGACGTCGGTGGTGCGGAAGTAAAACTGCGGCCGGTAGCCCTTGAAAAACGGGGTGTGCCGCCCGCCTTCTTCCTTGGACAGCACGTAGACTTCGGCTTCGAAGTGGGTGTGCGGGGTGATGGTGTTGGGCTTGGCCAGCACCTGGCCCCGCTCGACGTCATCCCGCTTGGTGCCGCGCAGCAGCACCCCGACGTTGTCCCCGGCCTCGCCTTGGTCCAGCAGCTTCCTGAACATCTCGACCCCGGTGCAGACGGTCTTGACCGTGGGCCGGATCCCGATGATGGCCACTTCCTCGCCCACCTTGACCTTGCCCCGCTCGATCCGCCCGGTGACCACCGTGCCCCGCCCGGAGATCGAGAACACGTCCTCGATCGGCATCAAGAAGGGTTTGTCGATCTCGCGCTGCGGCTGCGGGATGTAGGCGTCCATCGCTTCCACCAGCTTGTGGATGCTGGGCTCGCCCAACTCGCCGCCGTCGCCTTCCAGCGCTTTGAGCGCGCTGCCGGTGACAATCGGCAGGTCGTCGCCGGGAAAGTCGTAGCTGGATAACAGCTCCCGCACTTCCATCTCCACCAGCTCCAACAGCTCGGCGTCGTCCACCATGTCGGCTTTGTTCAAATAGACGACGATGTAGGGCACCCCCACCTGGCGCGCCAGCAAGATGTGCTCGCGGGTCTGCGGCATCGGGCCGTCCGCCGCCGAGACCACCAGCACCGCGCCGTCCATCTGCGCCGCGCCGGTGATCATGTTCTTGATGTAGTCGGCGTGCCCCGGACAGTCGACGTGCGCGTAGTGGCGCTTGGGCGATTCGTATTCCACGTGCGCGGTGGCGATGGTGATCCCTCGCGCCTTCTCTTCCGGCGCGGAGTCAATCTGGTCGTAGGCCTTGAATTCGCCCCCAAACTTCGTCGCCATCACCTTGGTGATCGCCGCCGTCAGCGTCGTCTTGCCGTGGTCCACATGACCAATCGTCCCCACGTTCACGTGCGGCTTGCTCCGCTCAAACTTTTCTTTGGACACCGTGCTTACTCCAACCGAAACAGAACTTCAGCCCAATGGTTCAGGATGCTTTTTTGACGACCGCCTCCGCAATCGCGGCGGGGGCTTCGTTGTACTTGGCGAATTCCATGGAATAGGTGGCGCGGCCCTGGGTGGCCGAACGCAGGTCGGTGGCGTAGCCGAACATCTCGGCCAGCGGCACCTCGGCGCGGACCACCTTGCCCGACGGGGAATCGTCCATGCCCTGAAGGATGCCGCGCCGGCGGTTGAGATCGCCCATCACGTCGCCCATGTAATCCTCGGGAGTGACCACTTCGACCTTCATGATCGGTTCCAACAGAACCGCGCCCGCCTTGTGCGCGCCTTCCTTGAAGCCCATCGAACCGGCGACCTTGAACGCCATTTCGTTGGAATCCACTTCGTGATAGGACCCGTCGAAGATCGTGACCTTGACGTCGACGACCGGATAGCCGGCCAACACGCCTTTTTCCATTTGTTCTTGCACGCCCTTGTCCACGGCCGGAATGTATTCCTTGGGCACTACGCCGCCGACGATGGCGTTGACGAATTCGTAACCCGCGCCCGGCTCGCGCGGCTCCAATTTCAACCAGACGTGGCCGTATTGACCGCGACCGCCGGATTGGCGCACGAACTTGCCTTCCTGCTCCACCGCCTTGCGGATGGTTTCGCGGTAGGCGACGCGCGGCTTGCCGACGTTGGCGTCGACCTTGAACTCGCGCTTGAGACGGTCGACGATGATTTCCAGATGCAGCTCGCCCATGCCGGAGATGATGGTCTGACCCGACTCCTGATCGGTGTGGACTCGGAACGACGGGTCTTCCTGCGCCAGCTTGCTGAGCGCGACGCCCATCTTTTCCTGATCGGCCTTGGTCTTGGGCTCGACCGCCACCGAGATCACCGGCTCGGGAAACTCCATCCGCTCCAGCGTGATCACTTTATCCGCAGCGCACAGGGTGTCGCCGGTGGTCACATCCTTTAAGCCGACGCAGGCGGCGATGTCGCCGGCCCGGATTTCCTTGATCTCCTCGCGGCTGTTGGCGTGCATCTGCACCAAGCGGCCAATGCGCTCGCGCCGGCTCTTGACCGGGTTGTAAACGGAGTCGCCCGAATTCACCACGCCGGAATAGCAGCGGATGAAGGTCAGCGTGCCGACGAAGGGATCGGTGGCGATTTTGAAGGCCAACGCGGCAAACGGCGCGTCGTCGCTGGCCGGCCGTTCGCCTTCGCTCTCGGCGGCGTCATCCAGCACGCCCTTGACCGGGGGCTTTTCAACCGGCGAGGGCAGGAAGCGGATCACCGCGTCCAACATCGCCTGAACGCCCTTGTTCTTGAAGGCCGACCCGCACAAGGCCGGCACGATCTCACCCTTGAGAGTGCGCGCGCGCAAGCCCGCGTAAACCTCGTCCTCGGTGAGGGTGTGGCCTTCCAGGTATTTTTCCATCAATTCGTCGGAGGCTTCGGCGGCCGCCTCGACCATCTTCTCGCGCCAGGCCTCGCAATCGGCTTGCAGGCCGGCGGGGATGGGGCCGTACTCGAATTTCATGCCGAGGCTGTCTTCATCCCAGTTGACGGCCTGCATCTTGATCAGATCGACCACGCCCTTGAATTGATCTTCCGCGCCGATGGGCAGTTGCACCGGCACCGGCTTGGCGCCCAGACGGCTTTGAATCTGCCCCACCACCCGCAGGAAATCGGCGCCGGCCCGGTCCATCTTGTTGACGAAGGCCAAGCGCGGCACGCCGTACTTGTTGGCTTGCCGCCAGACGGTCTCGGATTGCGGCTCCACGCCGCCGACCGCGCAGAACACCGCGCAGGCCCCGTCCAACACCCGCAGCGAGCGTTCGACTTCGATGGTGAAATCGACGTGGCCGGGGGTATCGATGATGTTGACCCGATGCTCGTCGAACTGGCCGGCCATGCCATCCCAGAAACAGGTGGTCGCGGCGGAGGTAATGGTGATTCCGCGTTCTTGCTCCTGCACCATCCAGTCCATGGTGGCCGCGCCATCGTGCACCTCGCCCAGCTTGTGGGAGACGCCGGTATAAAACAGGATGCGCTCGGTCACCGTGGTCTTGCCGGCATCGATGTGGGCCATGATGCCGAGGTTGCGGTAGCGCTCGATGGGGGTTTTACGGGCCACGACTCAATATCCCTTGCTTACCAACGGTAATGGGCGAAGGCCTTGTTGGCTTCCGCCATGCGGTGCACGTCCTCGCGCTTCTTGACGGCGGCGCCGCGACTTTCGGCGGCGTCCAGCAACTCGCCGGCCAGGCGGCGGGCCATGGATTTTTCCCCGCGCTTGCGGGAAGCGTCGATCAGCCAGCGCATGGCCAGCGTGTTGCGGCGGATCGAGCGCACCTCGATCGGCACCTGATAGGTCGCGCCGCCGACCCGGCGGGACTTGACCTCCACCACCGGCCGGACGTTATCCAGGGCCTGTTCCAAGGTCTCCATGGGGTTTTCCTTGCCCTTCTCGGCCATGGCTTCGAGCGCGCCGTAGACGATGCTTTCGGCCACGGATTTTTTGCCGCGCTCCATGACCATGTTGACGAACTTGGCCAGCATCTCGCTCCCGTGCTTGGGATCGGGGAGGATGACGCGCTTGGGAACTTCTCTTCTTCTCGGCATAACCGTCTCAATCCGTTAGTACGAATGTCAGGATTTGGGCCGCTTGGCGCCGTACTTGGAACGCCCCTGCCGCCGCTTGGTGACGCCGGAGGTGTCCAGGCTGCCGCGCACGATGTGGTAGCGCACGCCGGGCAAGTCCTTGACGCGGCCGCCGCGAATCAGCACCACGGAGTGCTCTTGCAGGTTGTGGCCCTCGCCGCCGATGTAGCTGGTGACTTCCTGACTGTTGGTCAGGCGCACGCGCGCCACCTTGCGCAAGGCGGAATTCGGTTTTTTGGGCGTCGTGGTGTAGACGCGGGTGCATACGCCGCGCTTTTGCGGGCAGCTTTCAAGCGCCGGAACGTTGCTCTTGGCTTTTTTGCTGACGCGCGGTTTGCGCACCAACTGATTGATTGTGGCCATCGCCCTCTACTCCAATCGAGCTTAGAATTCGGTGAACCCGGCAGCGGGCCTGCGCTAGTCGAAAATATCCGGGCTTGCAAAGAGGCGGAACTATAAGCAGGTGACCCCACCGTGTCAAGTTGGATCGGTTGATGCCAGCGAGCGAGGTTCGCGGCGCTTTTGGCCAGCAGCGCATTCGGCGATCCCCTCACCGATCACCTTTTAATCTCGGCTCGACCCACAACCGATCCCGCAGTCCGGACGAACGCCGCAGCCGCCGCTCCACCGCCGCCGCGAACACCTCCGGCGCGCCGTAAAAACTCGCTTGCTGTTTCGCCCTGGTCAGCGCCGTGTACACCAGTTCCCGGCTTAGCACCGGCGAGAATTCGTCCGGCGTCACCACCAAGACGCGGTCGAACTCCGAGCCTTGGCTTTTGTGCGCCGTCATCGCATAAACGGTTTCATGCTCCGGCAGACGGGCCGGCGCGAACCCCCGCAACAACCCGTCGCTACCCAAAAAAAAGACCTTCACCCGCTCTGACTCGTTTGGGTCGGGCAGCGTGATGCCGATGTCGCCGTTGAACAGCCGCAAGTTGTAATCGTTGCGCACGATCATCACCGGTCGGCCCGGATACCAAGTCTGACGGTGGTCGATCAAGTTTTGATCGTGCAGCACGGCCTCGCACAAACGATTCAACGCCTCCACCCCGAACGGTCCGCCGCGCAGCGCCCCCAACACTCGAAACCGATTGAACTGCTCGAAAATCCTCGCCGGTTCAGCGCGGCTTGCCACCGCCTTTAGATAGGGTTTGAAGCCCACCGTCACGGGCAGCGCCAGCTGCTCGGGCAAGGCGCGGGCGCCGGCGAGCGAGCGCCAGGCGATATCGCCATAATGATCGTCGTTTAAGAGCCGCGCCGCTTCCATGGCATTGCCTTTGTTGACCGCCCGCGCCAGCGCGCCGATGCCGCTGGCCGCGCCGAACCGAAAACTGTGCCGCAACAAAACGATGGCGTCAGCTAGCGGCGACGCTTCCCGACCTTCCGGCAGCGCCTCTCCGGTCAGCGCCGCCAACCGCGCCCGAAAGGTCGGTGAAAACCGTCCGGCTCCAGCGCAAATCTCACCCAGCACCGAACCGGCTTCCACCGAGGCCAATTGATCCTTATCGCCGAGCAGAATCAATCGCGCCTCCGGCGGCAGCGCATCGAGGGTTTTGGCCATCAACGCCAGTCCGACCATCGAGACCTCATCCACCACCAGCACATCGAGCGGCAACGGATTTTCGCCGTGATGGCGGAAGGATGCGGAATCCGGCCGGCCGCCGAGCAATCGGTGCAGCGTGGAGGCTTCCTCGGGAATCCGCGCCGCCTGAGCCGATTCCAGCCCCAAACCGGGTTTGGCGGCCCGAATCGATTCCTGCAAACGCGCCGCCGCCTTGCCGGTGGGCGCGGCCAGGGCGATGCGCAGCGGCCGGCCGCCCGCTTGAGCCGCCAACAACGCCAGAATGCGCAGCACCGTGCTGGTTTTGCCGGTGCCGGGGCCTCCGGAAATGACACAAAGCCGCTTGAGCACCGCCGCCGCCGCCGCCACTTTCTGCCAATCCGGGCCTTTCAAATCAGGATGACGGGGAAACAGCCGGTCGAGATCGGCGCGCAGGCGCGCTTCATCCACCGCCTCCGCATCCGCATCCGCTTCCGCCCGCAGCCGCAAGTCGTCGGCGAGCTGCCGCTCGTAGCTCCAATAGCGATAGAGATACAAGCGGCCCCGCCGGTCGAGAATCAGCGGATGGCGCTCGCCCGGCCAGCCCACCACCGAACTGGCGCGCAAGTCGTTCAGCCATCGCTCGATGGGAGGCGGAGTGACGGTGGCCGCGGCGGCGCCCGCATGCCAGCGCCACGTCCATTGCCGCAAATTCACACACACATCGCCCTGACTGCTGGCGCGGCTGGCCAGCGCCGCCGCCAGTTCCAACGCCGCGACCGCCGACCGCCCCGCCTCTGCCCCGGCGGCGGACGCCGGCGCAAGATGGCCGGCCAAGCGCGCCATGAAGCGGGCGAAATAGACATCGAGATCGGTCAGCGCCTCCTGTTCGCGCAAGATCGCCAAGGCATCGCGGCGGTCGGCCGGCGCGCCATCGCTCACGCCGCGGTCCCGCCGGTCGCCATCAACTCATCCAGCGCCGTGATGAGCGCGAGCGTCGGACGGTCCTGAAACACCCCGCACTCCGGACCCACTTGCGGGTCCATGCCGCGCAGGAAAAAATAGAACACGCCGCCGAAATGCCGCTCGTAGTCGTAATTCGGCACCCGCAACCGCAAGTAGCGGTGCACGGCGATGCTGTAAATCAGATATTGCAGCAGGTAAGCCTCGCGGGCCATCGCCTCGTCCAGCCGCGCGCGCCGGTAAGCGGCCGGTTCGGGACCGAGCCAGTTGGACTTGTAATCGGCCAGGTAAAACCGGCCTTGCGCCTCGAACACCAAATCGATAAACCCCTTCATGTAGCCCCGCAAGGGACTGAACTCCAGCCGCTCGACCGTCTCGCGCAACGGACCAACCGCGCGGCCGTGCCGCGCCAAAACCCGCCGCAGCGCCTCATCTTTTAAGTTATTGATCGGATAGTAGAATTCCAATTCGTCGAGCCGCTGGGCCGGCGCGATCCACGCCAACCGCAAGCCGTTCGCATCCAGCGGCGTCGCCAACACCTTTTCCACCATGTCCGACACGGCTGCGGTCCACGCCAGCGGATCCAGGCCGTGATTTTTGAGTGTCTTGGCGACCAGCTCTTCCAAGCGCGCCCGGTCGCGCTGCGTAAAATCCCAGCGCTCGAAAATCGCGTGCAGGCAGGTGCCCGCGCGCGCGCCGCGCGGAAAATCGAAAATGCTAACGCCGGGAGCCGGAATCGAGGGCTCAAGCGGTTCGAGGGGTTTCTCGTAAACGGCCGCCATATCGTAATCCGGCAGCTCGCCGGATTGACCGGTCGCCAGCGCGCTGAAACTGCCTACCCGCCAGGAGTCCATCAGCGTACCTGTCCACGGCCGCGCCCTCGATTCGGGTTCGACGACGGATGGCGGCTGATAACGTTGGCCTGATTCTCGCGGGAGCGCCGAAACGGCGACCCCCTCCGCCGCCGCGAACGCGGCTTGCACATCGCCGAGAAACGCCCCCGGAGTGAGGCCCTCGAACCGTTTTCGAGTGACGTCCAACGCATCCTGCGAAGGCCCCGCCGCTGGAGGATGATGCAGGAGCCAAGCGGGCGGCGCGGTTCCGGCGTCCTTGATCTTGCCCCAGACCAGATAGCAACGCTGCTTGGCGCGGGTCAGGGCGACATAGAACAGCCGCAAATTTTCCGCCATCTCCTCATGGCGCGCGAGCGGACGGGCGGGATCGCCTTCGCCCGCGCCGAAGGCGAGAAAGGTGCGGCTCGGATCCAGCGGATCGTGATAGAGCAAGGTGCTGTTGCTGGCCGCATCGCTGCGCAGCTTGCCGTTCCATGCAAACGGACAGAACACCACCGGATATTCCAAGCCCTTGCTTTTGTGAACCGTGACAATCCGCACCAGGTTCTCGTCGCTTTCCAGCCGCAACTGGTGTTCCTCGTCCTGACCGCCCGGCAGGCGTCGCCGCTCGACCAACCACTTGCACAGTCCGGCCAAACCGGGTCGAGCGCGGCTGGCAAGGTGCAGCAATTCGCCCAGATGCAGCAGGTTAGTCAGCCGTCTTTCACCGTCGCGAAACGCCAGCAACCGCCGCGGGACGCCCTCTCCGATCAACCACGCTCGAAAAAAACGGATGAAGCCGCATTCGAGCCACAACTGCCGGTAGTTTTGCAAGGTTTCAAGCCAGCCCGCCCAGGCCCGCTCGTCCTCGCGCAGCCGGTACAGCGCCTCGCCGCTCAATCCGAACAGCTCGGAAGCCAATAACGCCCGTACGCCGCCCTCGTTGCCCGGTTCCGCCACCGCCGCCAGCAGCCATTCCAATTGCCGCGCCTCTTCCGAGGCGAACACGCTGTCATCGGCCTGCTGGACGCTGGGAACGCCCAGCCGCAGCAGCGCCTCTTGAACCGCCCGCCCTTGCCGGTGGCTGCGCACCAGCACGGCGATATCGCCCCCGGTTAAATCCCGCGCGGTTTCCGCCCGCGCGCCCTCGCCGATGCGCGCTTGACCGCGCGCCCCGAGATTGAGCAGCCGGGCGATTTCGGCGGCGGTGGCGCGGATGGCGCGCTCGTTAGCGATCCCTTTGGCAATCGGCTTCTCCGCGTCCGCTTCCAGCAACCAAAGCTGAAACGGCGGCTCCGAGCGGCCTTGCAACCACAGCGGTTCGAACGGTTTGCGTTCGGTCGGCCGCGCCGGATGAAACGGGATGCCTTCGAACAGAAACGGTCGGGGCCCGCCCGCTCCGAACACGGCGTTGAACGCTTGCAGCAGGCGCGGGTCGGACCGCCAATTCACGTCGAGGGTGTAGTGGCGCGGCGCATCGCGACGGGCGGTCAGATAGGCGAAGATGTCCGCGCCCCGAAAGCTGTAGATGGCCTGCTTGGGATCGCCCACCAGAAAAACCGGCTTGCCGGTGCCAGCGTAAATGCGCCGGAAGATGGCGTATTGCACCGGATCGGTGTCTTGAAACTCATCGATCAAGGCGGCGAAATAGCGGCGGCGCAGGGTTGCGCTCAGCGCTGCGCCCTGGCGGTGCTGGCCTAGCGCCTCATGCAGGTTGACCAATAGATCGTCGTAAGATTGCAGCTGTTGCCGGCGCTTTCGGGTCGCCAGTTCGGCGTTGCAGTACGCTAGCAGCTTGACCGGAAGTTGATGCCGGCAATAGTCCGCCAGAGCCTCGCAAGCGACTTTAAGCGTTTCGCAGGCATCGAAAAAAGGATGCTGGGGGGCGGTTTTGCCTTTGTTGACCGAAGCGTGCAGCCGGGACGCTGTAAACTGGTCGAATTTTCCGAACAGCACAGGCGCAGGCGGTTCGGCGGCCAGATAACGTTCCATGCTTTCCAGCCAGACCGGAATCGACTGTAAGCCGTACTTATTACGGTTGAGCGCAGGCGATTTCAGCAGTAGCGCCTCAATGGCGGTCCGCTCTCGCGACCATAAGTCGCCAGCCTGGCGGAACGCCTCGACAAAGCCCTGCTCTAGCGCCGCGCCATCGCGTTGCCCGCCCGGCGTCAGCACGTTCAGATACGGTTTGCCCAGATGGCGTTGGATCTCGCCGAGCAGGCGCTCCGGACTGTAGCGCTCGTCTAGAACATAACGGACCACCGAGGGCGATGCGCCGTACAATTCCCGCCGCCAAAAATCGTCGACGATCTCCTGGAGCAGATCGGCGGTGTCGGCCAGCAGTTCAGTGTCGAACGACAAGCCGCTTTCGAAAGCGTTATCGCCCAGCACCCGCTTGCAAAAGCCGTGAATGGTGAAGATGGCGGCCTCGTCGAAGCCGCGCGCCGCGTTGGTCAAGCGGCGCAGGGCCAGATCTCGATCCCGCTGCAAATCCAGCAAGCGCGTGGCGAGATCGTCCTCCTCGGACGCCCGCCCGCGCAAGAACGCCTGACGGACTTGCCCCAGCCGTTCCCGGATGCGGTCGCGCAGTTCCTTGGTCGCGGCGTTGGTGTAGGTGACCACTAAAATCCGGTTGACCGGAATCCCCGCCTCGACCACCAACCGCACATATAGAGCAGTGAGGGTATAAGTCTTCCCGGTTCCGGCGCTGGCTTCGATCAGGTTGAAATGATCGAGCGGGATGCCGAGCGGATCGAGGCTTTCCACGTCAAGCGCGCTTCAAGCTACGACCATCAGCGCCGCGGCTCGCGAGGCCGGTAAAACACCCGAAACAGCACGCCCCATTTATCGCGCCAGCGCAGGCGATCATCCGACAACGCCTCCAGAAAATCCGACAGGGCCTTGGATTTGGTCACGGCGTAGATCACTAGCAGCACGCTGGGCGTAAGAACGCCGAAGAAAATCAAGATTTTGCCCCAGATAGGATTATCCGCCTCGTCAAAGATATTCATGCCGAGAAAACCGGTCGCCACGGTGGCGATCAACCCCAGCGTGGTGACCACGGTCAAGCGGACCACGGTGTTGGCTTGCCGGCGCAGGCCGTCGCTATCCAGATATTGATTCATCTCCTTCACCGCCGCGCTGACATCCTCGTAAATCCGGTCGGTGTCGAGATGGCCGGTCAGCAAGCGGAACAGATCGCGTGCTTGCGCCTGATTGGACACTTCGTGAAACCAATAGCGGTGGGTAAAACGCAGGAACGTCTCCATCACCCGACGGATTTCCCGCTTGAAGCTCTTGACCGAATCCATGTCGCGGATTTCGAGTTGGCTGATCGCCATCACCAGCCATTCCGAAAACAGCATGAGGGTCGCTTTGTGAAAATGGGCGATGAGGTTGACCAGAAAATATTGGTGGCGGAACTGGCCGAGCAGGCCGGTTTCCGGATCGGCGAAGAACCGTTCGCTCGCCTTGCCCACCACCACGAAGGCATGGCCGCAACAGAGGTAGCGGCTGCTGAGCGCCGGATTGGTGGGGTCCCAGAATTTGTCGTAGCAATACTGCTGTTCGAAATGGGCCAGTTCCGCCTCGGAGTACGGCAGCGTGTCGGACGGGCCGGCCTTGGTAATGAGGGCCAGCCGGGCAAAATCGCCGCGCGTCAGCGCCTGAGGGTCGTTGACGCTCACATAGGCCAGCAGCGGCATCCGATGGTATTCGATCTGCCGGTAGCGAATCACGCCTTCCTGGCTGGTGTTATACAGCGCCAGCGGCCGCAGCAAGAATTCCCAGTGGGCGGAGATGTTGGGCGTGCGATTTTGACAGACGAAGTGCAGATATTTGCGGCGGTTTTCATAATCGGACACCGCCAGCGTTTCGCCGCTCGCGGACAGCCATTCCACCCGGTAGGGACATTGACCGCCCTGGCCGTCGGCCTCCCAGAATCCCGGATAGGTCCGGCCGACCTTAAACAGCACATCCTCGACCAGCAGCAGCGGCAGGTCGTTGGCGAAGAACTCGACCGCTAGAATGATGATGTCGAGATCGTAGAAGAAGTGCAGATCGACATGGGCGACTTGAAAAAGCAGCGGCGGCGTTTGTTGGTCGAGGATGACCCGCATCCGGCTGATATCGCGGCGGCGGAAAACCCGAATCGGCGACTTGCCGTAGCCGGCTTGTCCGGCGCGGCTGCCCTCGCCGTACAGGAAGCGTTGCACGTACGGTAGGAAAGTGATGAATTCCTTGTAGTGGCGTTCCTGAAAATCCTCGGGATGGCCAAACTCGTCATCCACCTCCCGCCAGGGGCACGCATCGCCCACGGCTTCCAACAATTCCCAGTATTTCGAGATGTGCGGCTCGCCGGCTGGAGGCCGCATGATTTGCAAGGGCCACAGCAGGATTTGCCGGAAATGGCGGACGATGGGGGCATTTTGGCTCACGGGCTGGCTCATTAGTTAGTGACTGAAGCGAATGATTCCGAACGGTCCCTTATCCACCCCTGCGCCATTTCATCAGGTCCGACGATAGACGATAGGGGTAGCGCCGCTCTAAGCGGCGCTACCCCCAACGCGCGAGGCTCAGGCTTCCACCACCGGGATCTTGCCGATCTTGGCTTGCCATTCTTTCGGCCCGGTCTTGTGGACGCTGGACCCCTTGGAATCCACCGCCACCGTCACCGGCATGTCCTTGACCTCGAATTCGTAAATCGCTTCCATGCCGAGATCCGCGAACGCCAGCACCTTGGCCGCTTTAATGGCTTTGGAAACCAGATACGCCGCGCCGCCGACCGCCATCAGATACACCGCTTTGTTGTCCTTGATCGCGTCGATGGCGATTTGGCCGCGCTCGGATTTGCCGACCATGCCCAGCAATCCAGTCTGCTCCAGCATTTGCCGGGTAAATTTGTCCATGCGGGTCGCGGTGGTGGGTCCGGCGGGGCCGACCACCTCATCGCGCACCGGATCGACCGGGCCGACGTAATAAATGAAGCGGTCGGTGAAATCGACCGGCAGTTGCTGGCCCGCGTTCAGCAGGTCGGTCATCCGCTTGTGGGCGGCGTCGCGCCCGGTCAGCAGCTTGCCGTTCAGCAACAACACCTCCCCGGTCTTCCAACTGGCCACCTCCTCGCGGCTGACGGTCGCCAAATCGACCCGGCGGGCGTTGGTCGGCGCATAGGTCAGCTTCGGCCAATCGTCCAGGCTCGGCGGTTCCAGCTTGGCCGGGCCGCTGCCGTCCAGGTGGAAATGGGCGTGGCGGGTCGCGGCGCAGTTCGGCACCATGGCGATCGGCAGATTCGCCGCGTGGGTCGGATAGTCCAGCACCTTCACGTCGAGCACGGTGGTCAGGCCGCCGAGGCCCTGCGCGCCGATGCCGAGCGCGTTGACCTTGTCGTACAGCTCGATGCGCAGTTCCTCGGCTCGATTCTTCGGGCCACGGGCGATCAAGTCTTGAATATCGACCGGCGCCATCAGCGATTCCTTGGCCAGCAGCAGCGCCTTTTCCGGCGTGCCGCCGATGCCGACGCCGAGAATCCCCGGCGGACACCAGCCGGCCCCCATCTGCGGCACGGTCTTGAGCACCCAATCCACCAGATCGTCGGAGGGATTGAGCATCGCGAACTTGGATTTGGCTTCCGAGCCGCCGCCCTTGGCCGCGCAAATGACTTCGACATGGTGGCCGGGCACGATCTCATAATGCACCACCGCCGGCGTGTTGTCCTTGCTGTTTTGGCGCTTGCCCGCCGGATCGCGCAGCACCGAGGCGCGCAGCTTGTTATCGGGGTCGAGATAGGCGCGGCGCACGCCCTCGTCGACCATCTCCTGCACCGATAGCTCGGCGTCCCAACGCACGTCCATGCCGACCTTGAGAAACACTAGGGCGATGCCGGTATCCTGGCAGATCGGGCGATGGCCCTCGGCGCACATCCGCGAATTGATCAGGATTTGGGCGATGGCGTCCTTGGCCGCCGGGCTTTGCTCGCGCTCGTAGGCTTGCGCCAGCGCCTTGATGTAATCGACCGGATGGTAATAACTGATGTACTGGAAAGCGTCGGCGATGCTTTGAATGAAATCGTCTTGACGGATGGCGGTCATAATGTGCTCCCACAAGCGAGGAATGAGACGCGCGGGCGCGCCCGGAAATCGGAACTGATCTTCGAAGTTTCATTTTATCCCATTCTCGCGGCGCGGGCGGCAGGATGCTCGGCGCGCTCGCGGACGCCTTGCTACACTTTATCGTCATTGGCCGGGCCCCAAACCGTTCTGGCTTTAACCTCCCGTCGACGTTTTCGCTCTCACCTCAAGGATTCCCACAACATGGCCGATGATTTCAATGAAAGCGCCTTGCGCTACCACCGCATGCTCCCCTACGGCAAGATTGAGGTCGCGCCGACCAAGCCGCTCGCCAACCAGCGCGATCTGGCGCTCGCCTATTCGCCGGGGGTGGCCGCCGCGTGCGAAGTCATCGTCGAAGACCCCCGCGAGGTGTCCACTGTCACCGCCCGCGGCAATTTGGTCGCCGTGATCACCAACGGCACCGCCGTGCTCGGCTTGGGCGATATCGGACCCCTGGCGGCCAAGCCGGTGATGGAAGGCAAAGGGGTGTTGTTCAAGAAATTCGCCGGCGTCGACGTGTTCGATATCGAAATCAGCGAGCGCGATCCGGACAAGCTGGTGGAAATCATCGCCAGTCTGGAACCCAGTTTCGGCGGCATCAATTTAGAAGACATCAAGGCCCCGGAGTGCTTTTACATCGAGCGCCAGCTACGCGATCGCATGAAGATTCCGGTGTTTCACGACGACCAGCACGGCACCGCGATCATCACCGCCGCCGCCGTGCTCAACGCGCTGTCGCTGGTCAACAAGCAAATCGGCGAGGTGCGAGTGGTGACCTCCGGCGCGGGCGCGGCCGGCATCGCGTGCCTGGACTTGCTGCTGGACTTGGGGCTGAAGCGGGAAAACGTCGTGGTCTGCGACAGCCGGGGCGTGATTTATAAAGGTCGCGGCAATCTCGATGCCGAAAAAGCCGCCTATGCCGCCGACACGCCGGCGCGCACCCTGGCGGAAGCCGTGGTCGGGACGGATATTTTCCTGGGCTTGTCCAAGGCCGGAGTGCTGACCGGCGAAATGGTCATGACCATGGCCGACAAGCCGCTGATTCTGGCGCTGGCCAATCCGGTGCCGGAAATCTTGCCGGAAGTAGCCAAGGCGGCGCGGCCCGACGCCATCATCGCCACCGGCCGGTCCGACTACCCCAATCAAGTGAACAATGTCCTCTGTTTTCCCTATATCTTCCGGGGCGCGTTGGACGCGGGCGCGACCACCATCAACAAGGCGATGCAACTGGCCTGCGTGCGCGCCTTGGCGGAACTGGCGCGCGAGCCGCACTCTCAGGAGGAAACCGCCGCTTACGGCGACCAAGACATCAGCTTTGGGCCGGAGTATCTGATCCCCAAACCCTTCGAGCCGCGGCTGTTGCTCACGTTGCCGCTGGCGGTCGCCAAGGCGGCGATGGACAGCGGCATCGCCACCCGGCCGATTCAGGATTTCGCCGCCTATCACACCACATTAAGCCAGCGGGTCTATCGCTCCGGCCAGATCATGCGGCCGATCTTCGAGCGCGCCAAAGCCGAACGCAAGCGGGTGATTTACGCCCAGGCCGAGGAAGAACGGATGCTGTGGGCGATTCAGGGGATCATCGACGACGGGCTCGCCAAACCGATTCTGATCGGACGGCGTTGGCGGATCGAACAGCGGATCGCCGAGTTGGGGCTGCGCATCCGCGCCGATCAGGATTTCGAGGTGATCGACCCCCAAAACAATCCCTATTACGAGGAGTGCTGGCAGGAATACCATCAATTGCGCGGGCGCTTCGGCGTCGATCCCAACAAAGCGCGGGTTCGGGTCAACACCCGCGCCACCGTGATCGGCGCGCTGCTGCTGCGCTTGGGCTACGGCGACGCCTTGATCTGCGGCTTGATCGGCGGTTATCCCGATCACATCAATTATGTGTTGGACATCGTCGGCCTGCGCGAGGGCGTCAAAACCCCGGCGGCGATGAATATGCTGATCACCTCGCACGGTCCCTTGTTTTTCTGCGATACCGACATCAACGCCGACCCGAACGTCGAGGAAATCGCCGATATCGCCTTGCTGGCGGCGGAGGAAGTCGGCCGTTTCGTCACGCCGAAAGTCGCCCTGCTATCCCATTCCAGCTTCGGATCGCATAAATCGCCGCAGGCGCGCAAGATGGCGGAAGCGCTGCAACTGATCCGCCAGCGCGCGCCCGATCTTGAAGTGGACGGCGAAATGCGCGGCGATGCCGCCTTGTCCGAGGAACTGCGCAGCCGGGTATTCCTGCATTCGCGGCTGAAGGGAGCGGCCAACCTGCTGATTATGCCCAACGCGGACGCCGCCAATATCTCGCACAATCTATTGAAAGAAGTGACGAACGGGGTGTCGGTGGGCCCGATCACGCTGGGCCTGGCCAAACCGGCGCATATTTTGACGCGCTCGGCCACGGCGCGGCGCATCATCAACATGACCGCCATCGCCACGGTGGACGCGCAGGAACACCACCTGCACGGCCAAGGATAATAAGCGGCCTCTCTCCGGCGGAGAGGGGCTTTAGCCTCTTGAAGATCGCCGTTCGCGGGATGCGAACGGCGGATTTAGAACAGTTCGATTTCTTCGTCGCCGCCGGCGCTGGCCGCGCCGGCCTTGTGCTTCTTCTCTTCCATCGCCTGGATATACAGCATCAGCGCCTGCTTGACCGTCTTGCCCTGCATGATCGCCTCAAACATCAGCCGCTCCTCTTCCATGGTGTAGCGGGATTTGATTTTTTCCTGCATTCCCATCCATTCATACGGATTGTAGAGCCGGCGCGGGTCGGCGATCAGATCCGCCAGAACGGTCATGCTGCCGTTGACATGCCCCAGCCGCTGGGTCAGCTTGTCATAAAACTGAAAAGCGACAATCGCCGACCGCATCATCTCGCCGACGGTGTTACAGTGCTCCATGATCGCCGAACGCGCATCGGCGATGTCCGGCGTCTCTGGCAAGGCGGCGGCGGTGCGTTCGACCATCTTGACCTGCCCCATCATCGAGGTGAAGGAATTGCTCAACACCTCGACCGACCCATCGCTGTCGCGCATCGACATTTCGATCTGGGCGACGGACAGCGCCAGCATGAGAATGGTTTCCCGAATTTGACTCCAGTCGAGATCGGGATTGCGGGCGGTCGAACCAGTCAAATTATTTTCTGACATGATATTAGCCTCCATTGGACGGCGGAATTTCGCTGGCCCATCCGAGGGCCCGCAGTTGGATTTGATTGAAGCGAGCCAGCGACAATTGCGGAAATTCGCCTAGTAAAACGGCGACTTCGCCAAACTGGTTGCGCTCGTACGCGCGCACGATGGCGAGCAGACGCCCTAAAAGCCCTTCGCCGTTCAACAAAGCCGCGCGCACCGGATCGGCCAGGTTCAATTCCGCGAGCAATTCTGGCAGCGGCGCTCCAAATAGCGCGTCCAACAACGACAGCACGCCCACCATAAAGGCTTGATCGCCTTGGGCGCGATTGCTGGGGGCGATGGGCTCCATCATCAATTCCAGGGCCTTGCCGCGCGTCGCGGCCAAGGTCAGCAAAGGTTGGCCCGGCGGCGCGCCCTCGGCGCGCTGGGTGAAGAGCAGCAACTGCAACCAACGCTGCAACTGCCTCCGTCCTAATATCGCGATGGCGTGGCGCAGGGAATCGATTTTGGCGGGCAAGCCGAAGGCGACCGAATTGACCAGCCGCAATAAGTTGTAGGTCAGATTGGGATAGCGCTTGAATTCGCGTTCGAGCTGGCCGATCTCGCTATCGCTGGCCACCAGATTGATCAACCGCAGCACGCCGGCGCGGGCGGGGTCGATCCGCCGGCCGACCAGAATCGTCGGCTTGGCGAAATAGTAGCCTTGAAAAAATTCGAACCCGAGTTTGAAGCAGGCTTGAAACTGCTCGCCATCGTCGATTTTTTCGGCCAACAGCTTGATCGGCCAATGTCTTAACTCGCCGACGAGAGAAGGGAGCTTGCCGGGATCCAGCGCGAGTAGATCCACTTTGACCACCTCCACCAGATCGATGATCGGATTGTTCTCGGCCTGAAGGCGCGTGAAATCGTCCAAGGCCAGCCGCAACCCCTTCCGCCGGAGTTCGCGAATCCGCGCCATCATCGACGGCGTGAATTCGACCGTTTCCAAAATTTCCAGCACGACGCGATCCGTCGGCAATAAATCGACCAAATCACTGTTTAAAAACTGCTCGTCCGCGTTGATATAACCCAGGCAGTCGCCCAGCACATGGGCCAACCCTAATTCGACGAACGCGCGAACGACCACTTCGGCGGTCGCCGTAAAATGGTCTTCTATAATCGCGGCATTACCCCCGCCGGCGGTTCTGAACAACAATTCATAGGCGACGATATGTTGATTGCGATCAAGGATCGGCTGCCGTCCGAGAAAAATCGGATTAGCGTCCGCCTCGAGCGTTTCCACCGTCATCAGGGTTTGCTCCGGGATCGGTCATGCCTCGTTGAGGCTGCGACAGTCATGGCGAACCAACCCGCCGTCGATGGGTTGCGGTTTGGAAAATTGCCTAGTTTGAAGATCGATGGCGTCAATTTTTTGTCGGATCGCCAGGAAAGTTGCCCGCCCAACAGGATTACCTTAAAAAATCTTTTAAATCAATTAACAATAATAATCCACTTCATCGGAAATTCAGTGGTGGCGTTTGAGTGAGCGTATAGTGTCCAATATGTGCAAGGAACGTTCCGAACTTTATAGCCAGAGGCTTAGGGACGCTTTCACGCTGAACGTCTGGCTTAACCCTCGATTCTTCGCGAAAGCGGCTGGAAGCTTCTATGTCGGCATTCTGGCGGATAGAGTCCTACACTTAGCAAGACGATGAAATGGGCGGACGCTTCCGATAGTCCCCGCGCTCGGCGAAGGCCAACCGTCCAGCCGGTCCGGCGCGCGAGTTTGGCCAAGCCAGAAATAGCCCGAAACCGCTCGCCATGATTTTAAATGGGAATCAAACCCGCAGCGACCTTAATGCTGGACGGTGTGAACGCGGAAGCGGGACGCTTGATTTTTTACACCCGAGAACCAGACCACGCAGCCATGTCTAACAGATCGACCGCGATCCGATGCGATCAACACCCTAATTTGGCCTCCTTACGATCTTCGATCGAGCGCGCTTAGCATGAGGTTTCCATTAAAAAATGATCGCCTGATCAAAGCGTTGTTCAGACAGGCGACCGACCGGACGCCGATCTGGCTGATGCGTCAAGCAGGCCGCTATCTGCCGGAATACCGCGCTGCCCGCACCCGCGCGGGCAGTTTTATGCGTTTGTGCCAGACGCCGGAACTCGCCTGCGAAGTCACCCTACAACCGCTGGCGCGATTTCCGCTGGACGCGGCAATTCTATTTTCGGATATCTTGACAGTTCCCGACGCAATGGGTCTTGGGCTGTCGTTCAGTGAAGGGGAAGGACCGCGCTTCGCCCGGCCGGTGCGCTCGGCGGCCGACATCGCGCGTTTGGGCGCGCCCGACCCCGAAGTGGAGTTGCGTTATGTCATGGATGCCGTCCGGTTGATCCGCCAGGAATTAGACGGACGCGCGCCGCTGATCGGTTTCGCCGGCAGCCCCTGGACGCTGGCGACTTATATGGTTGAGGGGGGATCAAGTAAGGACTTTATTCGTATCAAAGGGTTGCTGTACGATGAGCCGGAACAATTGCATCGTCTTCTAAACGTGACAACCCAAGCCCTTATCGCCTATCTCAATGCCCAAACGGCGGCCGGCGCTCAGGTGTTGATGGTATTTGATACGTGGGGCGGCGTGCTCTCGCCGTCCGCCTATCAGGAATTCTCGCTGCGCTATATGCACCACCTGGTTCAAGCCTTGAACCGCGAAGTCGAACACCAGCGAATACCGATTATTTTATTCACCAAGGGCGGCGGCGCGTGGCTGGAAGCGATCGCCGCGACCGGTTGCGATGCGGTGGGCGTGGATTGGACTGTGGATTTGGGAGAGGCGCGCCGGCGGATCGGCGCGCAAGTCGCCCTGCAAGGCAATCTCGATCCCGTGGCGCTGGCCGCTTCGCCCGTTCGAATTCGCTCGCAAGTCCATCGGGTCCTTGACGATTTCGGTTTCGGCTCCGGTCATGTGTTCAATCTCGGCCACGGCATTCAGCCTTGGACCGATCCCGAGCGCGTCCGCGTCGCGGTGGAAACCGTGTGTGAAGAGAGCGCCGCCTACCACGGCGAAGGCGCCGCGAGCAACGCGCCGTGATGCGTGTTTCGAACCCCCATCCCGTGCAAAATCGGATCCTGTCATCCGGCGTCGTGGTGGTGCGCTGGCATCGGGATCATTACGAATATTTGCTATTAAAAGCTTATAATTATTGGGATTTTCCAAAAGGCGTCGTCGAGATGGACGAGTCGCCGCTGCAAGCGGCCATCCGCGAGGTGGAAGAAGAAACCACGTTGACCGACCTGCGCTTCCGCTGGGGCGACGTCTACCGGGAAACCCATCCTTACAACCAAGGTCGCAAGGTGGCGCGCTACTACATCGCCGAAGCGCTTTCCACCGAGGTCCGGTTACCCAATAATCCGGAATTGGGCCGTCCGGAGCACAGCGAATTTCGCTGGGTCGATCATGCGGAAGCCTGGATCCTGCTGACCCCGCGCGTGCGCGCCATTTTGGATTGGACCGATGAGATCATGGCCCGTGTCGCCCGACGGCGCTGAGTGGGGTTTTTAGCCGTGCGCGTCCGAAATCGGGCTTTCGCAACCCCACCGTGGCCGTATTTATCACCATAGGAGGTCTGTCGATGCCGCAACCCTATCAACCGCTTCCGTTCCACCATTTTGAAAGCGGCGCCGGCTATTTTCGACCGAGGCAACAGTTGCCGGAGCACGTCACCGAGGACGATCCGGCCACCAGCGTGATGACCGACTTAAGTCAGGTCACCGCCTATACCACGGAGCTGTCCACGCCCATCAACAAGGCGCTGGAAACCATGGTGAAACGCGGCGTTCGGATGTTGTTGGTGCGCGACGCCGACGGCCAGATCGTCGGCCTGATCACCAGCCGCGACATCGAGGGCGACAAACCCAACCGGATCCTGGCCAAGGCCGGCGGCGCCTGGGAGGATCTGCTGGTCGCCGACATCATGACCCTAAAGCCCAAATTGGAAGTCCTGTTGATGGAAGATGTTTCCAAGGCGCGGGTGGGCGATATCATCGCCACCTTGCGTCATGTCAGCCGCCAACACGCCATGGCCTTGGACACCGATCCCCGAACCGGAAAACCGGCGGTGCGCGGCATTTTTTCTCTCTCGCAAATCGGCCTGCAACTCGGCCTGGACATCGACCGATCCCATCACCCGACCACTTATTCTGACTTGGAAAAAGCGAGAACGCCCCAATAGCGCGCGCTCCCAACGTGCGGCGGCAAGGGCGGATTCGGCGTCCTCAATCGACCCTTGCCGCCAGCGGTTTTCGCTCCAGCGTATCCCGCAACAAGCGGGAATCAACTTGTTCGACAATGGCCCCCTGCCCCAGATCGCGCAGCAGAATCAACCGAAGCCGGCCGTCCTTTACTTTCTTATCCACCGCCATCAGCCGTAAAAAATCGTCGGCGGTCAATTCCGCCGGCGGTTCCAACGGCAATCCGGCGCGGGCCAGCAACGTTCGAACCCGCCGCACTTGTTGTTTGGTCAACCAACCCAGACGCGCGGATAGGTCGGCGGCCAAGCCGATGCCGACCGCCACCGCTTCGCCGTGCAACCATCGGCCATACCCCATGCCGGTTTCGATGGCATGACCGAAGGTATGGCCGAGATTGAGCAAGGCGCGCTCGCCGGTTTCCCGTTCGTCGGCGGCGACGATCTCGGCTTTGTTGCGGCAGGAACGCTCGATGGCTTCGGTCAAGGCGCTGGCGTCACGGGCCAACAAGGCTTCGATATGCTGCTCCAGCCACTCCAGAAACGGCAGAGCCCGAATCAGGCCATATTTGATCACTTCAGCCAAACCAGCGCTCAGCTCGCGGTCCGGCAAAGTCGCCAGGGTATCGGTGTCCGCCAGCACGCAGAGCGGTTGATGGAACGCGCCGATCATATTTTTACCGAGCGGGTGATTGACGGCCGTTTTTCCGCCGACCGAGGAATCCACTTGCGCCAATAAGGTGGTGGGGATCTGGATAAACTGGACGCCGCGTTGATAGCAGGCCGCCGCGAAACCGACCATATCGCCGATCACGCCGCCGCCGAGCGCCAGCAACATGCAGTGCCGGTCAAAGCGGCGTTCGAGCAAGGCGCTAAAGATCGCGTCAAGGGTGGCCAGGGTCTTGTACTGCTCCCCATCGGGCAAAATCAGTTCGGCGGCATTCATCCCCGCCAGCATCGCTCGGGTCCGGTGCAGATAAAGCGGAGCCACCGTGGTATTGCTGATCACCAAGACTTGCCGCCCGAGGAGGTGCTTCTGCAATAAGCCAACCTGAGCTAGCAGACCGGGGCCGATATGGATGGGGTAACGGCGGTCGCCGAGTTCGACATGGAGCGTTTTCATGGGGAGATAATCGTGTTGTCGAAATGTTCAAGAATCCCCGCCGTCCAACTGGTGCAGAATAGCTCTGACTACCTGTTTGATCGGCTGGTCTTCGGTGGAGATGATGCAGTCCGCGACTTCTCGGTAGAGAGGGTCGCGTTGCTCGATCAGTTGAGACAAGCGGGCGTGGGGATCGGCGGTCTGGAGCAGCGGGCGGTTATGGTCGAGCCGGGTGCGTCGCAGTTGCTCGTCCACTGAAGCCTGTAAATAAACCACAAAGCCGCGCGCCACCAGGCAACGGCGGTTATCGGCGTTGAGAACGGCTCCGCCTCCGGTGGCCAGAACGATGGCCGGACGCTGGGTCAGTTCCGCGATGATGGCTTTCTCGCGGGACCGGAATCCCGCCTCGCCTTCCAGCTCGAAAATCAGCGGGATTCGGGCTCCGGCGCGCTGTTCGATTTCATGATCGCTGTCGACAAAATCCTGGCGCAGCGTCTGCGCCAACCGACGGCCGACAGTGGTCTTGCCAGCGCCCATCGGGCCTACCAGAAAGATGCGGGGGGGAGTAGCAGGCATGGTCATAGGTCGCTGGCGGCGAGAGATGAATGGCTTTTAGCTGCCATTGTAAGCAAAATAACAGTTCGGTTGCTCTGGCGCGCGAAAGCTTCAAAACTTGGTGTGGCATGCTTCGACAAACTAGCGCCTCCAAATCGATGGAAATTGTCACTGGCACCACGTTTGCTATAAAAAAGTTTCAAAATAATGGTGCTATACTTAGCTTATTAACAGGGGGGATGACGCGGCCGCTTCGAACCGCGCCTTCCGAACAGGGCAGGTGTACCAGCGCTGTAATGCATTAAAGCGGGGAGTTTTTTCTGATGAGATCAAAAATCGGATTTTTGTCCGCATCGTTTATATTGCTGTTCGTAGGACTCATTTTTTCTTTCTACCCACAAATTAGTTTGGCGGCAACCGTGCCCGACAATATGGTCGGCAACACCGAGGCGCAGGCCAGAGCGGCGATTACAGGGGTATGTGGGCCTGGAGCGCAACCCGACGACCCTCCAGCGTGCCTGAAAGTCGCGGTAACTTATAGCTTCGATCCCGCGTTCGCCGCTGGAATTGTTATCAGTCTAAATCCTGCCTCGGGTGCCGACGTTCCTTCTGACACAACCGTCAATCTCGTTGTCTCCAATCGTCTGATCGTTCCGAACGTTGTCGGAGAATCAGAACAAGCCGCCACGCTTACTATCAACAATACTTGTGTTCCTAACACCACACAGTGTCTCAAAGCGGCCGCTAAACAGGAGGAGAACCCCGCTGTCCCCGCAGGCAACGTCATTCGCCAAGACCCAAATGCGGGCTTTCAAACAGCGGCCGGTTCCACGGTCAACATTTTCGTTTCGTCGGGTTCTAAAACGGTTCCAGACGTAGTAGGCCAGTCATTAGAGAGCGCTAAAACAGCTATTGAGGGAGCAGACCTCAAGCTCGGCACTATTAGTCTAACCGCTAGCGATACGGCACCAGCCGGAACGGTCATCAGCCAAACTCCAAGCGGCGGCTCACCGGTTGTATCGGGTTCAGCTGTCAATCTAACTGTTTCTTCTGGACTTGAGAAACCAACGGTTCCACCGGTGACGCCCGGCGATATCCCGGTTCCCGATGTTAAAGGGCTGACCAAAGCGGCTGCCTCGACCATTATTCGAAACAGCGGCTTGTTGGTCGGCGCGATTATCCAAAAATACGATGAGGCTGTACCTGCCGGCACTGTCATCGACCAAAGCCCGGCTGCCGGCTCCAATGTCGCCGCCGGCACCGCCGTGACCTTGACCGTTTCGCTCGGCCCGGCCGGCGTCGTCAAAGTTCCCGATGTAAAAGGTCTGTCGGAGGAAGCGGCAAAGTCCATTTTGCTGAACGCGGGCCTGACCATCGGTAAGGTTCAAAGACAGCCTGATCCGACAATGTCGCCCGGTAATGTGATCGGGACAGACCCCGCCGCTGGCGAACAAGTCAAGATCGGTTCGGCGGTCGATTTGATCGTATCGGACGGTTTGTCCCAACCTCAGCAATGCGCCGTGCCCGATGTCGTCAATCAGACGGTTGACGATGCTCGTGAGATTCTATTTGCCACCTGCTTGTCGGGCATTGGTTCCGTCACCGTGCAAGCCAATCCCACCGTTCCAGCGGGACGTGTCGCCGTGCAATTCCCCGCCGTCGGCACTCTGATCGGGTATAACACCACGGTCAATTTGGTGATTTCATCGGGCGCGCAGCCGCCTGTCGAAACTCCGAAAGTCATCGGCATGACCTTGGCTGACGCCACTGTCGTGCTCAACAACGTGGGGCTAACTGTGGGTCATGTGTCCCGTCAGACCAGCAACACCGTTCCAGAGGGTCGGATCATCAGCCAAAATCCGCTGATGACCGCGCAAGCGCCCATCGGCTGGCCGGTTAATTTAGTCGTCTCGCTGGGGCCGATACCGGAGGATCCAGGCGCTCGCCCGCAAACCGTGGTTCCAGACCTCGCCGGTCAAACCCTAGCGACCGCGACCGCCAAGCTGATCGAAGCGGGCCTGCGTGTCGGTTTGGTCGCCAACGAGCGCAATCAAGATGTGCCCGTGGGACAGGTGAGCCGTCAGAGTCCGGCCAAGGAAACCACACTGCCGGTCAACAGCCGAGTCAACTTAACGATCTCCTTCGGTCCTTACGCCTACGGCGTGTTGAGCGGTCCCGCGTATATCACCAACTACTCTGGCGGCACCGTTTCCATTATCGATCCGGCGACCGACAAGTTGGTCGACAATATTCCTTCGGGCATTGGCAACACCGGTCCGAGCGGCATTGCCGTTCATCCGGACGGAACCAAACTGTTCGTCGTCAACCGCCCGCAATTCGGACGTAGCACGGGATCGGTTTCGGTGATCAATTTGATCGACCGTCGAGTGATGGCTACCATTCCGGTCGGCGCCGCTCCATTGGGTGTCGCCGTTAATCCGACGGGCGAGCGCGTGTTCGTAACCAACGAAGGCAGTTTTAGCCTCTCGGTGATCGATACCGCCACCAATCAACCGCATATTGACCTCAATGTGCCCAATCTAGCAGTGAACTCATTCCCGCGCGGCGTGGCGGTCCATCCCAATCCACTGCGACCACTGGTTTATGTGGTCAACCGAACGGTGAATTCGTTCTCGGACGATGGCACCAACCCTTATGTCGATCAGTGCGATTCCTTGGTCGCGCGACCGCCGGTTAATGTGAATCCCGATCAGTGTGTCGGCTCGCTCTCGATCTTCGATATCGATCTCAAGCGGCAAGTCGGTTCGGTCGCGGTCGGTTGGGCGCCGGAAGGCGTAGCGGTCCATCCAGATGGGAATTTGGTGTACGTCGCCAATTCGGGCGATAGAACTATCTCCATCATGGAAACCGTGTTCAACCGAGTAATCGGCGTTATCAAACTGGACGAGTTCGGCGGCGCGCCGCAACCGTTGGTGCCGCGCGGCGTGGCGGTCAGCGCAGACGGTAATCGTCTATATGTCACCGACGGTGCTGGGAATCGCTTATTTGTGATCGATACCACAGCCAACCATGCCGTGGTTGGCATCGTGCCAGTCGGCAAAAAGCCCTATGGCGTCGCGGTCAGTCAAGACAGCAAGCGAGTGTATATCGCCAACACCGATGACAATACCGTTACCGTGGTTGACGGCCAAAGTGGGACAGTGATCGCCACAATACCGGTCGGATTGGCGCCCTGGGCTTTCGGTCAATTCGTTGGGCCGTTGGCGACGGTGGCCAAACCGGTCTTCGATCCACCGGCCGGGTCTGTTCGCAGCCCTCGGGCGATCAAGATCAGCACCGCTACACCGGATGCATCCATCCGCTATACCACGGACGGCAGCATCCCGACTTCCACACACGGAACGCTGTTAAAGAGCGGGCAAACGATCACTGTGACTTCGTTGCCCAATCAGGATGGTACCTTTGTCTTGAAAGCAGTTGCCTTCAAGGATAATTGGGCAGACTCAGAAGTGGCGGAAGCTACTTATGCAATCAGGTTTTCCGGGAATTCCAATCCCTGAGTCAAGCTAAGTCTCTTCACAAAGGCCGCGATTGCTCGCGGCCTTTTTTTCGACTCTCAAAGAATATTGCTGTTTGTCCAAAGCAGTGGGAGCAAAGCGGAAGCGACGCAATGTGCTGGGCCATTTCGATGAAAGCGGATTTGCGCCGGCGGCGAGCGGTCGATACAGCCAACGCTGTCGGAGCGGGCTAAGGCCGACTCTGGCCAAAGAAGACTTCTCAACCTCGCTGTTAGCCGACCGCATCAAGTCACTGCAAACCTCCGCTGCTCTTACCGGAACCTGCGATACCATCCGTCTCAAGGCATGATCGGCGCGGCAACTTTATCCTTTATCAGTCCAATATCATGCGGTTATTTTGACAATGCCGCCCGCCATAAAGCCTTAAGATCCGCAAACGGATCCCGGCGCGCGTTTGATCTTCCTATTCTGTATTTCTACGGTCTCAATTCCAGCGAGTGCGATTTCACCATCCTTAAGAAACGCCGTAAATATCAATTCGATCTGAGCTTACTCACTCAGTATCAACTTCATTCCGCATAGCTTGGGTGTTATTTGCAATGACCTACCGGACAATAAAAAAACCGGCGGGGTCGCCGCCGGTTTCAGTTAAAAATCAATGATGATTAAAGCAGTGACCAAGGGTCATGCTACGTCTCTGCATTTAGGGTGTTGGCGCCGCCTGCTCTGGCTTCACCGTAATCTGGAGCGTTTGGGTGAGAATTTCTGGACCCACAGAAGAGAAGAAAAAGTCAACGCTGCCATCCGCGGGCAAATCGCTGACTTCCAGAACGACTCTCGCAAGACCGCCTGCTCCGCTCACTACGGTCTTCGGTGTCACTGACGCGGTAGGAGTGTGTAAGTTGGCTACCAGCCGCGCCTCAACTGCTGCGGTCTTAGCCGTTTCAAGCGCGGTAGCCAGTTCTTTCTGCTTGGTGCATTTTTCCTCATCCCTTGGAGCCGGCGTTGGGTTCGCGGGATCGGTCACAACCAGATCACACACCCCTGGATTTGCCGCAACAAACGCATCGAAGGACGCCTGCGCCTTAGCCAAAGTTTCCTCTGCCAAGATCGCCTTTGCTTCCGACGGATCTTTAATGACGACATCGACAGCCAACGATACGCCCGGAATTGGGGTCCGCCGTAACGCTCCACCCGACGTTACCCCGCCGTCCAAAACTTGCAAAGTGACCGGCAAATTCAGCGCCGCGCCGGGATCTATGGTTTGAACAACAGACACAATGCCGGTAGTAACTGTGGGATCGATCTGCGAACTCAATTGTGGAGGCTGAGTAATCGTGACGATACTACCGTCCGGATTTCCCAAATACCAATGAGTCAGAACCGCGCCAACCTGACCACCATCGGATTCGGCGGATACCATGAACCGGCGACCCACTTGACTGGCCGGATAATTCATGACAGTGCTCGACACGCCGCTGGCATTAGTTACCGCGGTCACTTCAGCAGTGCCGGAAGGCGATATATTACCTTTGTAAGGCGGACAGCCTACCGTATACCAAACATTGGCGCCTACGTTTTGACTGACCTGCTTGAAAGGTGAGTTGACCAGCAGCATGT
>ERZ761592.136-NODE-136-length-39213-cov-7.553297_pt1 | contig 39213 bp, 29 predicted proteins | sample MGYA00433095_ERZ761592 | MGnify/ENA primary metagenome ERZ761592 (study PRJEB28899, sample SAMN03785554) | bioreactor sludge metagenome | biome: EBPR Sludge; feature: EBPR Bioreactor; material: 0.22µm filtered reactor supernatant | place: Saint Lucia: Queensland... | reverse complement strand
GACACCTTTCGTGCTCAAGTCCTGGGTCTTGTATAGGATTCATGCGATTGCCCTGAGCAACTTGGCGATGCCGCGGTTGCGCAGATTGGTGGCGGCTTCCGATTCGTAGATCTCGCTGTCGAGGTCGAGGGTTCTTCCGGCAAACCGGCCAAGGCCCTCCTGGATGAACCGCCACTTGGCTTCGGCGGTGTCGCCTGGCGCGAGGCTCGTGGTGGCGATCGCGCCGGCGTTCACCATCGGGTTCATCGTCCGCTCACTGTTCAGCTCGACAGCCATGACCGAATTGAACGGCAGACCGGTCGCGTTGACGCCAACCTTGCCGCGCGCTTCCTCGCTGCCGATCGCCTCGCACACAAGCGCGAAAACGAAGGGCTTGGACACGCTCTGGATCGAGAATTCGTGCGTGGCATCGCCGATGGCGAAGGTGCGACCGTTGATGCCGGCGATGCAGATGCCGAAGAGCCTCGGCGATACCTTCGCCAGCGCCGGGATGTAGTCGGCAACCTTGCCTTCGTCCAGATCCCTGTAGCGGGCGTACACCTGGCGAACCAGCGTTTCGACCTCCTCAGGTGGCGGCAGATGACCGGTGGAAATCAGCGATGGCAAGCCATCGTCGGGAAGGGGTGTGTACATGCTCCTCTCCTCTTTGCTGTACCGCCGCGGCAGACGGGTTGGTTTCCGGTGGTGCGTACGCCTTCAGTCCCTCGCTCGGCAGGGTTTCGGCACCCAGTCTGGGCGACCATTGTGACAAAACGATGTCGGTCACCTGCAGCGCGTCGCAGGCCTGCGCCTGGTCTGCGGCACCGGGTCGCGCCAGACTGGTGCAGGCAGCCGCTCCCGTCGGCGGCAGTTGCCATTAAGTCGGACTTAAGTCTTGCCCAGGCATGCTTCTCCCGTCGGCGGGCATCGTGCCTGCCCGGAACTCACCCAGGAGAACGCCATGAACTCAAACACGCTCAAGCTGACCGCGGGCGCAGCCGCGGTCGTCGCGGCGCTGACCGGTGCCTACACGATTGGCCATGCCAACGCCCCCGCTTCACCCGCCCCCGCGGCGCAGGTCACGCTTCCCGCCGCGATCAACCAGCCGGTCCCGGTTGCAGGTGCTGCCTTGCCCGACATGAGCGGCATCGTCGCGCGCAACAGTGCGTCCGTGGTCAATATCAGCGTATCCGGCACGCGCAAGGCAGGCGCGCGCGGACCCAGATCGCCGCAATTCGACGAGGACGACTCGATCCCGGACTTCCTCCGTCGCTTTGGTGCTCCGCACAACCGGGGCGACGCGCCCGCTCGTGGCCTCGGCTCGGGCTTCATCGTCAGTCCGGATGGCACGATTCTCACCAATGCCCACGTCGTCGATGGCGCCGAGGAAGTCATGGTCAAGCTGAGCGACAAGCGCGAATTCAAGGCGAAGGTGCTTGGCCTGGATACCGCCAGCGACGTTGCCGTCCTCAAGATCGACGCCAGCGATCTGCCGACGGTCCGCATCGGCTCGGCCGGCAACACCCGCGTCGGTGAATGGGTTCTCGCCATCGGTTCGCCCTTCGGCTTCGAGAGCAGCGCCAGTGCCGGCATCGTCTCGGCCTTCTCGCGATCGCTGCCCGACGGCAGCTACGTGCCGTTCATCCAGACCGACGTCGCGGTGAACCCCGGCAACTCGGGCGGGCCGCTGTTCAACATGGCGGGCGAGGTGATCGGCATCAACTCGCAGATCTACTCGCGCAGTGGCGGCTATCAGGGACTCTCGTTCGCGATCCCGATCGAGGTTGCGATGAACGTCGAAAGACAGATCGTCACCCACGGCAAGGTACAACGCGGCCGGCTTGGCGTCGCGATCCAGGAGGTCAATCAGTCGCTCGCCGACTCCTTCGGCCTCAAGAAACCCGCCGGAGCCCTGGTCGGCTCGGTGGAAAAGGGCAGTCCCGCCGCGAAGGCCGGTCTCGAACCGGGCGACGTCATCCTGTCGATCAACGGCAAGGAGATTGCCTCCTCGAATGAGCTGCCGGCGATCGTCTCGTCGATGAAGCCTGGCGAGCAGGCGAAGCTGCAGGTGTGGCGCAAGGGCGAAACGCGTCCGTTCGATGTCGAGGTCGGCAAGTTCGCCGATGAGCAGGTGGCCAGCAACGACACCCCAGACGCCGGCAAGGGCCGCCTCGGTGTGGCGGTGCGTCCGCTCACCCCGGAAGAGCAGCGGCGCTCCGATGTCAGCAACGGCGTCGTCGTGCAGAATGTCACCGGCGCAGCCGCCAGGGCAGGCATCAAGCCGGGCGACATCGTCGTTGCGGTCAACGGTGAGGCGATTTCCAGTACGGAGCAGTTGCGCGACCTGATCAACAAGGCCGGCAAGCGCATCGCTGTCCTGGTCGACCGCGGCAACGCCCGGATCTTCATTCCCGTCGAACTGGGCTAGGCCGGATCGGCGAGCGGAGGGGACTGGCGCCGGATCCAGTCCCCTTCGCTGCCCGCTTGCCTGGCGGAGCAGCCGATCGTGCGACCCGACGAGCGGCCAGGAGCCCCTCGCGCCCGCTGGCGGCAGGAGCAGGATGCGCGGCCATTCAGGTTCTCCCGAGCAGAATCCAGGCATTGACCGTGGCATGCAAGGCAACGATACTTCGGCTCACTTTGGGTTGTCTTGGGTTGCCGGGTTGAAAATCCTTCTCTTTCCCGGGCGCGTCCTGCGTCGGCATGCGGTGCGCCGGCTTCGATGAGCCGCTGGCGCTGGTTTCTCGTCGCGCTCACGGGCCTCGTCGGTCTCCCGTTTGCTGCGGCGCTCTTCGCCATCGTCGCGCTGTTGGTCAGCGGAGCGACGATCGACGCTTCGCGCTGGCGCGACTGGTCGGCCGAGCGGATGTCCTCTGCCCTTGGGCGCCCGGTCTTTCTGGCGGGGCCTTTCGAGCTGTCGCTGGGCCGCGCGCCGGAAGTGCGCATCGGCGAGCTGCGCATCCTCAACCCGCCCGGTTTCACCGCACGGGAGTTCTTGGCGCTGGCCGATGGACGCGTGCGCATCGATCTGCTCGACGCCCTCTTTGGCGAGTTGCATCTGCGCAGCCTCGAGGCCAGCACCGTTCGCCTGTGGCTCGAACGGGCAAGCAACGGGCGCAGCAACTGGGACCTGCGACGACCGGACGCTCCGGCGTCGCCACCGGGCCGGATCGAGGTCGGGCAGATCGTCCTGCACGGGCTTGCCGTCGACTACCGCGATGAACGCTCGGCGACACACCACGGCCTCGATCTGGACGAGCTGCGGGCGAGTGGAGGGTCGAACGAAATGCTGCGCCTGACGATGCGTGGCCGCATCGGCAAGCAGCTTCCGTTCGCCCTCAAGGCCGAGGGTGGGCCGCTGCGCCTGATCCGGGAAGAGGCGGAGCCGTGGCCCTTCATCCTTGACATCGAATCGCCCGGCGCGCGGCTGCAGGCCAGCGGTGCGGTCGACGCGGGCAAGGGCGAGGCGCGCATCGCCTTCGGCCCTGATGCCGCAGCGCTTGCCCCCGCTGCTGCCGGCGATGAATCGCGCGCCGTCGCCAGGACGAACGAACTTGCCGGGCAACTCGAGCTCGTCTTCGGTGACGCGCGGCCGCGACTCAGCGGGGCGCTGAGCGTTGCCGCCCTCGACCTGCGCCCGTTCGACGCCAGCGACGAGGACGCACCGGACGATGCCCCCGATGCCGTCACGCAGCAAGGGCAGATGCTGCTCCTGCGCGATCTCGTGCCCGTCGACATCAGTGTCGACCTGCACATCGGCGAGTGGCGCGGCCTGCCGGTCGATGTTGAGGACGCGAAGTTCGATCTGCATGCCGATGCCAGCGGCGTGCGGATGCCGATCAGCGCGACGCTGGCCGGCATCCCGTTCTCCGGTCGCGTCGACCTCGATACGGCGGCAGCGACGCCGACACTGGCGCTGCGTTTCGCCGCACGGGACGTCGTGCTCGACGATCTCGTGCGGCAACTTACGGGTGCCGCCGATGGCGCAGGCAGGCTCGGGCAGATCGAACTGCGCCTCGGCGGCCGTGGCGAGACGACCGGCGCACTGTTGAGTGACCTGGAGCTGTCACTGGCGGCGAGTGACGCCCGCTTGAGCGCTGGCAAGCGGGACGACGGCCGGCCGCTCGCCAGCACGCTCGCGACACTGGAAGTCGCGCTGCCGCGCGGGCAACGATTGCGTGGCTACGGGCGCGGGACGCTGCTGGCCGAGCCGCTGCAACTCTCGCTGCGCGGCGATACGCTGCCCGAGATGCTGCGCGAGCTGGCCATGCCGGTCGAACTCGAGATTGCTGCCGCGCCGGCAAGACTGCGCATCGAGGGCATGCTCGCACATCCGGCGGCGAAGCGCGAAGCGGCTCTTGACTTCGCCCTGCAGGTCCGCCGTACGGGTGATCTGGCGCGCTGGCTGGGTGTCGCGCCGGAATCGAGACTGCCCCTCGCCCTGCGCGGCCGCATGCGGATTGCGAGTGATGCATGGTTCCTCGAGCAGACGACGCTCGGGCTCGGCCGCAGCGAGCTGACGGTTGACGCGCGGATTACCCGCGGCGACGACCCGTCGGTCGTCGCCGCGGTGCGCAGCCGGCTGATCGATGTTCCGGAACTCGCGACGCTGCGCGGCGGCAGCGCCCGCAGCAACGACGCGCCGCTTTTTCCCGACGCCCTCGATCTGCCGGACATCGATCTCGACCTGGCGCTGCAGCGCGTCATCCTCGGCCGCAGCGATCTGCAGGGTGTCCGCTTCGCCGGCCGCGTCCGCGCCGGGGGTCTGCTGCCCTCGACGTTCTCCGGCAGGGTCGCCGGCGCACCGTTCAGCGGGCTGGTCGCACTCGACCAGCGCGGCAGGTGGCCTGAAGTCCGGCTCGATCTGGCCACCGGCGAAGTCGACCTCGGCCTCCTGCTGCGTGACTTGGGTGCCGCCGAGAACATCGCCGGGCGTGCGGAAAAGTTGCAGCTCAGCCTGCGCGGGCGCGGCAATACCCAGCGCGAGCTTGCCAGCCTGTCGGCCTTCGAGGCGCGTGTGGTCGGCGGCCACATCAGCGTCCTCGGCGCCCAGCAGCGCCCGCTCGCCGAGTTCCACCTCGGCGAGGCAGCGATCGCAGTCCGACCGGGCGAACCGATCCGGCTTCGTCTCGACGGAACGTTCGACGAGACCGCGCTCGCCCTCACATTCAGCACCGGGACGCTCGCGGACCTGCTGCGTGATGCGGCGCATCTGCCCTTCGCGCTGGCGGCGGAGACGGCTGGAGCGAAGCTGACACTCGACGGTGAGGTGGCGCTGCCGCTCGGGCGCGCCGGTCAGCTCACCCTCGAGATGAGCGGCGAACGGTTCGACATGCTCAGCGGCCTGGCGCGCGTCGAACTCCCGGCGTGGGGTCCCTGGTCGCTGCGCGGCCCGCTGCACATGACGGCGAGCGGCTACGAGGTGCCGCGGCTGCAGCTGCGCGTCGGCGACAGCCGGCTCGAGGGCAGTGGCACGCTGGACATGAGCCGGCCCCGGCCACGGCTCGACCTGCGGCTGAGCGCGCCGAGCATCCAACTCGACGACTTCCCGCTGCCGGAGCGCCTTGCCGATCCCTCGCCACCGGTCGGCGCTGCCGAAAGCCTGCGCCGGTCGGCAGGCCAGCTCGTCGTGCGCAGCGAGCGACTGCTGGGTGCCGGGTTTCTGCGCCGCTTCGATTCCTACATCGCCGTCGAAGTGCAGGAGGTGCTTGCCGGCGACGACCGGCTGGCCGACGGATCCCTGCGCGTCCAGGTCGTCGACGGGCGCGTCTTCATTGGTCCGGCCGAGCTCAACATCCCAGGGGGAACGCTGCGGCTCGCCGCCGAGTACGACCCGAGCCCGTCGGAGGTTGCGCTCGCTGTCGGCGCCTACGTCGAGCGCTTCGACTACGGAATCATCGCTCGCCGTTTCAGGCGGGCGGACGACGTCAGGGGACTCCTCAGCCTGCATCTGGCGCTTGCCGGCAGAGCGCCGTCGCTGGCTACGATCATGCACCACGCCGACGGCGAGGTCGATTTCGCCGTTTGGCCGACCGAGCTGCAGAGCGGCGTCTTCAGTCTGTGGTCGGTGAATCTGTTGCTGACGGTGGTGCCCCTGATCGATCCGGGTGGCGACGCCGTTGTGAATTGTGTCGTTGGTCGCTTCGACCTCAAGGATGGCAAGCTCAGCGACGACAAGATCATCATCGATACGACGCGGGTGCGCATTCGTGGCGCGGGCAGCGCCAACCTGGCGCGGGAGCAGTTGGCATTCGTCTTTCGCCCGCGGGGAAAGGGCTTCGCCGTGTTTCGCCTGCAGACCCCGTTGCGCGTCAGCGGAACGCTCACCGACTTTCGCTTCGGCATCGAGCCGCGCGACCTGCTCGAATCGGTTCTGCGGCTGATCGCATCACCGATCCTCCTGCCGATCGAGTGGTTCACCCTCGGCCCGCTGCCGCGCGATGGCGCCGATGTGTGCACGAACCCGTTGCGTGAGCGCGCTGCCGGGTCCTGATCCGGCAGCTCGACGCTCACTGCACCGCGCCATCCCGCATCGCTCCGGTTTCGCCGCTGACACCCGGTGGCAGGACGTTCCAGGGTGGTCCGGAACGTGCGATCGCGTAACCGAGGTCGTAGAGTTGCTGCATCACCGACGGATCGAAGGTCTCGTTGCCGGCGAGGTTGATGCCCTCCGGGATGGTGATCCAGTGATAGCCCGAGTGTTCGCGCAGCGCCAGCGCGTAGATGCGGAAGAGGTCGCCGACGACGGCTGACTTGCCGGCGGCCTGCAATGTGCGTCGTGCGATGTCCGGAACCGAGCGGCGCGTGGTTGCGGCATCGGCGGCCAGCTGGCCGTTGTGGATGACGTAGATGTCCTCGCGCAGCGCACCGTAGCCGGCCTGCCGACGCAGTTCGCGCGCGCTGAGCAGCCCGCCGATGTTGAATACCTGTGCCGCCACGCCACCGTCGACATGCATTTCGTCATGGCGTTGTCCGCCGGCTTCCACCTCGAAGAGTACCGGCGAGAAGGCGATCGGTATGGCGGCCGAAGCCAGCATGACCCGGCGGAAGAGTGGCAGCGCATCGGGATGGCCGCTGCTGGCGATCAGCCCCATGTTCCAGATGATGAAGCGCTGCGAATCGAGATCCACGCTGCCGATGTACAGGCGCCGGCCGCCTTGGTGGGCGAGCGCGATCTCGCGCAGCAGGGCGTCGTCGACGTGCCGCTCGATCAGCGCGATGAGCGGACTCGTGTCGGCGATGCTCTCGCCGAACAGCAGTTTCCTGACCGTCGCCAGGAATGCGCCAAGGGCGAAGATGTCCCGCGAGCGCGTCGTGGTATAGAACTCGCGCAGCGCCGCGTCGCGGGATTGCCCGAGAAAGGCGAAGGGTGCCATCAGCGCGCCGGTCGAGACGCCGGTGACCACCTTGAAGGTCGGGCGCTTGCCGGTGCTCGACCAGCCATTCAGGAAGCCGGCTCCGAACGCGCCATTGGCGCCGCCGCCCGACAGCGCGAGGTGCGGATGGAGCACGCTGCCGTCGGTCGTCACCGGGAACTCGCTGGCCGACTCCTGGGCAAAGGACTGCACCATGTCGCTTTCCATCACCGGGCTGCGCAGTCCGGAGGCTGCGCGCACGTCCGGCATGCCCGGGATCACGGCGTTGGACATCAACTCGGTCGGCACGCCGTTGCGCGGCAGCGAGCCGCAGCCGACGAATGCCAGCGCCACGGCCAGCAGCGTGCAGCGCATCAGCCGGGCGAGTGGTGAAAGGGGTGTCAATGGCGCGTCCAATGTGTCATCGGGGTTTGCGCACCGCTCGCCGCAGCGCATCAGCCTTGCTGACCGATCCCGCCTGCCCCGACGGTGGCGGCCTGCGGGGACTGCAGAAAGCGGTGTCAACGGTGGTCGATCGGGTTGGGGGGGGCCCCGGTCAGGCCGGCCGGCTGAAGAACGGTGCGGTCTCGAACACCGGTGTCGCGAAGCCCTGGCCATCCTTCTTCAGGTTGCGTTTGAGCACGAAATCGTAGAGCAGGACATTGATGTCGCGCAGCCGCCGCAGGGTATCGACGGCTGCCGCATCGAGCAACTGCCAATCGACCAGCGCCCGCAGCGAAATCAGCGGCACGACACCGGGCAGCGGATAGTCCGATCCGTTCAACAGGCGCTCATGCCAGTCGCGACGCTCGAGCAACGAGGCGACGACGCTCATCCGGTTTCCCTGCGTGATCGCCGAGATATCGCCGAACAGGTTGCTGCGATAGCGCGCATCGTCCATCAGTTGCGCGAACAGTTCGAAGTTGCTGAGTTTGGCCGAGCGCAGATCGTCGATGTGGCCGCTGCCGAGCGACGCACAGTGCGCGACCACCACGCGCACGCCCGCGTCGAGCGGCCGCCGCAGGCGCAGCGGGTTGCCGAGATGCTCGCCGAAGCCATGCACCGCGCGCTCGTCGCCGGCATGCGTGATGAGCGGCATGCGCAAGGCGGCGAGTCTGGCGTAGAAGTGGTCGCAGCGTGCGTCAGCCGGGTCGATGTTCTGTGCCGATGGGAGCCACTTGATGGCCCGCGCGCCAAGCGCCGCCGCGGTGTCGAGGCGGTCGAGGGCGCGCGGGTCGTAGGGATGGATCGATGCCGCCCAAAGGAAACGCTCGGGATGGCTGAAGGCCAGACCAGCCACGTAGTCGTCCGGGACATGGAAGGTCGAGCGATCCGCCATCGGCGCGCCCGTCTCGTCGCGTGCCCAGTCGAAAGCGAAGAGCAGCGCACGAAAACCGGGGGCCATGCTCCGGCACTGTGCCAGCAGGCGCTCGACGAAACTCGTGTCCACCTTGCCCGGCCGCTCGTCCACGCAAGAGGCATTGAGATAGAACTCGCGCTGCACGTAGCCGCGCGGATTCCAGATCTGCTCCATGCGGGGATTGAACCAGAGAGCGCTGCCCGAATCGCCATCGCCAAAGACATGGCAATGGGTGTCGCAGACCTTGCCGGCGTCGAGCCCGTCCCACGCGCCCGTGACGAGAGGATGCTCGCGCAGGTCCGACGGCAGTTCGGCCAGGCAGGCATTGAACACGCCGTCGCGCAACGAGAAATCACAGGCGGCGAGCAGCCCGCAGGCGGCAGCGCCGGCGCCGAGCAGCAGGCGGCGGCGCTTCATCCGGAACGGAGTCACGTCAGTCCTGTCGCGACGCGACGGGAGTGATCAGTTGGGACCCTGCCTGAGCAACTCGATGCCGTTCGCCGTGACGCGAACACGGTCGCCGATGCGCAGGGCTGGCGCCGTCGTCTGCTGGATCGTGGCCAGCGAGCCGTCGTCGTAGCGCACACCGATGCGCCAGACGAGCGTCTGGCGCTGCGCGGCCTGGTTGCCGACGAAGGCGCCACCACCCGCACCGATGAGGGTCGCCGCGGTCCGGCCGCTGCCACCGCCGACCTGGTTGCCGAGGAGGCCGCCAACCAGCGCACCGCCAAGGGCACCGGCGGCGGCGTTGCCGCTCTGCACCGTGTCCTGAACGATCGACTCGACGGTACCGTCACGCCACGAGGGCCCGGAAACCTGGAAGGCCGGCGTGGTTTCGCAGCCGGTGAGCAGCAGCGCAAGGGCGATGGTCAATAGGGCGGCAAGACGCTGCCATGGCGAAATCTGGGTCATCTTCATTCTCTCCGATGCGGATGGACGGACTCTTCAGTTGGGAATCGAATTCAGCAGGAACATCGCCGCCAGCAAGCCGGTCGGCCGTCCCAGCTTGCCCAGCCACTGGGCAAAGATCTGTTCGATGTCGCCGCCCATGTAGACCTGCGTCAGCGCCTTGTTGACCTCGAGACGGAAAGCCGAGTCGTTGCGTGGCAGGGCCATCGCGTAGGGTTCGATCGACAGGTCTTCCGCCAGCAGCGCCAGCTTGGCGGGTTCCTTCGCCTGCACCGCCAGGCCGACGAGCTTGATCTTGTCGCCGGCGTAGGTCTCGACGTCGCCCGCCTCAAGCATCGCCAGGCCGCTCGTCGCATCCGCGACGGTCAGCACAGTGGCGCTGATCTGCAACAGGCGCAGCATGTCGTTGAGTCGGCTCTCGGTGGTCGTCCCCTTGAGCACCGCGATCCGTTTCCCCGCCAGATCGGTGAACCGATTGATCGGCGATCCGTCCTTGACGAGAAACCCGCCGCCATCGATGAAGATGAGATTGGAAAAGTCGACCTTTGCCAGGCGCGACTGCGTCTGCGTCGTGTTGGCGCACTCGAGATCGGCGCGCCCGCTGGCGACCATCTGCAGCCGTTCGCTGACGGAACCGGCGATCCAGTTCACCTTCAGGTTCGCGTCGCCGACGGCACGCGCGATCTGCGCAATGACGCGCTTGCACAGATCGATCGAATACCCGGTCGGCTCCTTGTCGGCGCCGACGAACGAGAACGGCAGCGAATCGGGGGAATAGGCGACGTTGATGAGCTTGGCCGACTTGATCCGGGCCAGCGTTGCGGAGCCGGTCTGCGCCGTGGCCGTGCCGCCGATCAGCGCCGTGCTGACGATGAGTGCCGCGAGAAGAGTCTTGATCATGGAGTCCTCGATTTCAGGTCGGAGTGAGAGAAGGAAACGGTGTCGTCCGTTCCCCGTGCCGGATCATTCGCTGCGTAGTCTACTACAGCCTCTCGCCGGTTCATGCGCCGAGGTTCCGACACCACCGCTGAGGGGGGCTGGCGGCAACGTGGGCCGGGCATCCGGGCTGGCACGTCCTTGACGCGAGATCGTCGTCGCGAATAGACTCGTCCGGCGACACTCCAAGCGGCGATCCCATGGCCTGCTGCCAGGCGCGTCGGCTTTCCCGTTCCGCTAACCCTTACCGTCATCGAAGGAACTGCCATGAAGAATCTGATCGTCGCCTCAGCCTTGTCGCTCGCCCTGATCGGCGGGCTCGTTCATGCCCAGACGTCACCGGCCGCCCCGGCCACAACCGCTGCCAAGGCGAGTAGCAGCGACCCGATCGTGGTGATGCGCAAGGAGCAGCGTGCGGCACGGAATGAGTTCAATGCAGCCGCCAAACCCATCCGTGCGGAACGTACCGCGACCGTCCAGGCTGATGTGGACAAGGCCGTGGCCGCCGCCAAGGCGAGCGGCAAGGATCCGGTGGTCGCCGGGCGAGTTGCCAGGCGGCAGGCGATGGAAGCCACCAAGCCGGACTTCGATGCCAAGATGAAGGTCATCACCGACAGGCGCAATGAAGCCATGGCCGCGGCCAAGGCCAAGCGCGATGCGGCCATGGCCAAACGCTGATCCATCCGCCTCTGGCGGCGGTGCTCGACGGGAACCGCCGCCAGGGCCTGGCGTCGCGGCGGTTCCGTCCAGCCTCTGCGGCGTGCTTGGTCAGCGCGATATGGCGTAGCCGACGCGCACGCTCCACGGCTCGCGCTGGTTGTAGTTGAGCAGGCTCTCGCCGTAGCCGGTGAAATACTGCGCCATCAGGTAACCGGACAGGCCCGTCACCAGCCGGTTGAGCGGGTAGGTGAATTGCAGGTCGGAGCTGAACGCACTCGACTTCGTTCCCTTGCGCAGGATCCACGCCGCTTGCCAGTCGTCGTCCTTGCCGTAGGTGAAGCGGAAGTCGCCGTAGCCACGATACTTCTGGATATCGGGGTTTTCGTTCTTTTCGATGTAGGCATAGAGCTTGGGCGAGAACGTCCAGTGAAAGTCGCTCGTGTCGCCGAAGCTGAAGTATGGCCGCACGAACAGGATGTCGATGCTCCGTGACTCATTGCCGTCCTTGCCGTTGGATTCGTGCTCGTAGCCGGCGGCGATGCCGACCGCGTTGCCGCCGACGCGCCAGTCGGTGTTCGGGACGTAGTAGAAGAAGCTGGGCATGTAGTTGGTGTCGAGGAAAGGCTTCGAATCCGCAGTCAGATCCCAGAACGCCGTCTGCGTGTAGGCGAAGTACAGATTGTCGAGGAAGCGGCGCGAGTTCTTGTCGGCGGGTTCGTAGAGGCGCAGCTTGAAGCTCAGCTGAATCTGCGCGTTGGCATCGACGCCGGCGCCGGCAACGAAGAACATGGGCTCATAAAAGCTCAGGCGGCCTTCATCCTGCCGGTTGGGATCGTTGGCGGAGCGCACGGTCAGGACCGTGGCCGGCGCGCGTTCGGAGGTGCCGGCCGCGGCGGCCAGTGCCAGGCCTTCTCCGCCACTGGCCGCAGGCAGCGGCGGTTCAGCCGTCGCCAGCGCTTGCCGTGGCGTCGAGAGCTGGACGAGCATTGCCGGAGCGTCCAGATCGACGGCGTCAATGCGCACCCGGCCGCGCAGATTCGCTGGTACCTCGCCGACGTAGTCGATGCGCTTGAACTCGCCCTGGCGCAGCGTGATCTGGTCGGGCACCGGCGTCTCGCGGCGCAATTCCACGCGCGCCACTGCGCCCAAATCAGGCGTCAGGTTGACGCGAAGCATCTCGGGCAGCGAATACGAACGCGATTCGGCTTCCCCGGTGACCATCAGCGAAAGCCTGAACGGTGCGCTGGGATCGATGCTGCGGCCCGGCGGAACAAGGTTGATGTCGGCCCAAGCCGTCGTCGGGGCGAGAGCCGGAGTCAGGCTGGACAACATGACCAGTGCCGTGATGGGGAGCGCGCGCCGCGGCGCGCCATGCAAATGGTGGTTCAATTTCATTCCTTCGCGTCCGTGTTGCCTTGAGGTTTGTCGAGACCTGTGCGCTGGCGCTCGCCCAGTCAGGCGGCAGATGGCGTGCGGCCGCTACTGCGTCTGCGCGGTCGTCAGGTTCTGCGCCGTCGGCGCCATCGCGGCCGCGAGGTCTACCCAGCCGCCGCCCATCGCCTGATACACATTGACCAGTTGCGAGTACCGATCGGCAAGCAGGCGCACCCCTGCCAGCTCGGCCGCGAAGAGCTCGTTCTCCGCTACCAGCACATCGAGATAAGCCGCCACGCCCTTGTCGAAGCGCAGCTTCGACAGGCGGGCGAACTCGCGCAAGGCGTCCACCCGCTTGTTCTGCATCGCGACTTCCTCGATCTTTTTCTGCGACCCGGTCAGCGCATCGTTGGTCTCGCGAAACGCTCCGAGGACGGTCTGTCGATAGGCGAGCAGCGCCTGCTGGTACTGCGCCTCGGCCGAACCGACCTGGCCGGCGATCGCGCCGGCGGTGAAGATCGGCCCGCTGACGCCGGCAGCAATCAGGCCGGCGCTTGCCGGGCCGCTGAAGAGACTGCTGAACGCCGTGCTGACGCTGCCGAGCAGGCCGGTGATCGAGACGCTCGGGTAGTACAGCGCACGCGTGGCGCCGACGTTGGCATTCGCCGCCACCAGGTTCTGCTCGGCCTGCAGGATGTCGGGCCGGCGCTGCAGCAGTGTCGACGGCAGATCGGCCGGGATCAGCGGCGCGACGAGCTGGTCGATCGCCTTGCCGCGCGCAATCGGTCCCGGGTTGCGGCCGAGCAGCGTCGAGATCAGGTTCTCCTGCGCCGCGATCGCCTGCTCGAACGCCGGAATCGCGGCCAGCGCCTGCTGGTACTGCGAATCGATCTGCATCACGTCCGTCCTGGCGACGATGCCGGCCTTGAAGCGCAGCTCGAACAGCCGGGCGGTGGCACCGAAGTTCCTCGCCGTTGCCTGCGCGATTTCCAGCTGGCGGTCGAGTGCGCGCAGCGAGATGTAGCTGGTGGCGACGCCGCTCACCAGTGACAGTACGACGCCGCGCTGCGCCTGTTCGCTGGCATAGACCTGCGCCTGCGCGGCCTCGCTGAGGCGGCGCACGCGCCCGAACAGGTCGATCTGCCAGGAGGCGCCGAGCGATGCCTGGTAGAGCGAAAAATACGGGTCGGCGCCGGGCGGCAGTGGCGGTTGGCCAACCCGGCTGGCGCGCGTCCGGCTGGCTTCGGCGCCATAGCCGATCTGCGGGTACAACTGCGAGCGGGTGGTGGCCAGCGCGCCGATGAACTGATCGACTCGCGCCGCTGCGATGCGCACGTCGAGGTTCTCGCGCAGCGCGCTGTCTACGAGATCGTTCAGCGCCGGGTCGCCGAACTGCTCCCACCATCTGGTGTTGGCCACTTCCGCCGCCATCGGATATTCGATGCGCCATGCGGTGGGCGATTCCACCGTCGGGCGCACGTAGTCGGGCCCGACCATGCAGCCGGCAAGGCCGCTGGCCAGCAGTGCCACGAATACGTTGATCCTCATGTCGCTTGCCCTCCTGTGATGCGCAGCCGAGTCCGGCGGCGACCGCTGGTCGACCGCCGTGCATGGCGAGATGCCCCGACCCGCATTGTAGCAATACTCATCCGCGCCAGCCTGCGCCCGGGCTTCCCTGGGCCGGGCCGGGCGGCAGTCATGTCGCCCGCCCGACGAGCAGCAGGGCGCCGAACAGCGCTGCCAGCGTCAGCAAGCCGATGCTGGCGAACGACCAGCGTCGCACGAGCCGGTCGGCCTGCTCGCAGGCGATGCCCACCGCCAGCGCCGCCGGGCGCAGCCGGCCGGCGGGTGCGGCCGCAGCAGGCCGCGGCGCCGCGAGCAACGGCACGCGCGACAGTCCCAGCGCCAGCAGCGCGCCACCCACCAGAACCAGCAGCGTCGTCGCCAGTTCCTTCGGCGCCAGCGGGTTCGCAACGAGATCGCCGGGAAGCGGCCCGAGTGCGGCGAGGGCCAGCGCCAGCGAGCCCACGGCGAGCAGCAGTGCGGCGAACTCGGCAAGGCGCGAAACGCGCTTCACTTGGATCAGTGCAGCGGAGCGACGGCGCAGGGCATTGACCAGCACCAGCACGACATAGGCGGCGGTGAATGCGGCGCCGCCTTGCAGCACGATCGTCCACCACCACTGCCCCGAGCCATCGGCGGCGTCGAGCAGGAGCTTCTTCGCCAGATAGGCGCCACTCGGGACGACTCCCATCAGCGCAATGCCGGCGAGGACGAAGGCCAGCACGGTGACCGGCAGCGCACGGGCGATGCCAGCCAGGTCGGCGATGCGGTCGTGGCCGAGCGCCGCATAGACGAGACCGGCGGCCATGAACATGGCGGCCTTGGCAGTGGCATGCGACACCGCCTGCAGCAGTCCGCCGGTCGATGCCGCGCCGTGTACCAGCGCGTTGCCGGTGGCGTCGAAGGCGAGCGGGAACATCAGGAACAGGTAGCCGATCTGCGCCACCGTCGAATAGGCGACCAGCAACTTCAGGCGCTCCTGGCGCAGCGCGACGACGCTGCCGACGACGATGGCCATCGCGCCGAGTCCCGCCAGCAGTTGCGCCGAGGCCCAGGTCACCACCCCCGGCATCACGTCGAGCCAGAGCCGCAGGACGAGGAACCACGAGCCCTTGATCACCAGCGCCGAGAGCACCGCGCTGGCTGCCGCCGGGGCGCCGCCATGCGCCGGCGGCAGCCAGATGTGCAGCGGGAAGAGCGCGGTCTTCGCCAGCAGGCCGGCGGTCATCAACGCCAGCGCCGTGCGGGCAATCGCTTCCGGCTGCACCGCGCCGGCCAGCAGCGGGATGTCCAGTGTGCCGTAGCCGCCGTACAGCAGTACCGCGCCGAGCAGGTAGAGCACCGAGCCGCACAGCGCAAACAGCATGTAGCGCAACGCGGCGCGCAGGGTCTCGCCGCTGCCGGCCAGGCACACCAGCGGCACGCCGGCGAAGGTCAACAGCTCCAGCGCGACATAGAGGGTGAACAGGTCGCCACTGACGAAAACCAGGTTGAGCGCACCCCACACCGCCATCAGCAGCAGCCAGTAGCTGAACGCGGCGCGCGATTCCCTGACCTCCGGCGGCGTCGCGAAGTCGGCGCGCGCGTACATGCCGATGCCGCAGACCACCCCGGCGACCGCCAGCAGCATGGCCACCGCCAGCCCGTCGGCGCGCAGCGCGATGCCCAGCGGCGGTGCCCAGCCGCCGAGCAGGTAGACCAGCGTCTGGCCTTCGCGCAGCCAGGCGACCGTGATGCCGAGTGCCAGAGCCAGCCCCAAGGGCATGCAGGCGAAGGCCACACGCTGCACCCGGCGCCCGCCCAGCAGGACGCCGAGCAGCATGCCGACGAAGGGCAGGAGCACTGCCGCCGCCAGCAGCGCGCCTGCCTGGGTGCCCGTCGAGAGTGCCACCGCCGGTGCGTCCAGTCACTCGCCGGGCGGTGGCTCGTTGGCCAGCGACGCGGTGGCGGTGGATTCGATCAGCCGCAACAGCACGGCCACGGTCACGGCGGTGGCGGCGAAGGCGACGACGATGGCGGTGATCAGCAGCGCCTGCGGCACCGGGTCGGCGGCCATGCCGGCCGCGGCACCGCGCTTGGCCAGCGAGCCGAAGAGGACGAACACGCCCGAACCCATGATGTTGAAGGCCACCAGCTTGCGCAGTGGGTGTGGCTGCACGATCAGGCCGTACAGGCCGATGCCGACCAGCGCGCAGGCGCACAGCGCGAACAGCGTCTCGACGTTCATCGGCCGCCATCCCCGGCTGGCATGTTCCCGCTGTTGCGCGCCGGTGCGCCGTTCAACAGCAAGGCCAGCACCAGCACCAGGGTCGGCAGCAGTGCCAGCTCGATGACCACGATCATCGGCTTGGCCCAGCCGTCCGCATGGCCAAGGAAGGCGCCGGCCTGCCACGCGCCGAGCAGGCCGACGGCGACGAACGCCAGGGGTCCGACGACGATGCCGGTGCGCAGCCAGCGGCCGTCGATGCGCGGTGCATCGCCCAGGCCGGCCATCTGCACCAGCAGCCACATCGCCGCCAGGATGGTGGCGCTCTGGAACTTGCCACCCGGGTGGTCGGCACCGGCCCAGAACAGGTAGAGGCCGACGACGATGCCGATCGGCGGCAACACGCGCGCCAGGTAGCCGAGGACGCCGTCGGGATCGGCGACGTAGCGCGGCCCCGGGCGACCGCCCCAGAAGCGGTCCGGCGCCAGCGACCAGACGGCGAGCAAGGCAATCACCAGCACGATCGCCTCGAGCAAGGTGTCCAGCGCGCGGAAGGCGAGCAGCACGCCGGTGATCGGGTTGCCGACGCCGGTGGCCGGCAGGTTGTCGGCCGCCTGCGGCGCCAACGTCGGCGCGGGCTCGGGCAAGGCCAGCACGCACAGCGCCAGTACCATGGTGACGCCGAGCGACAGCAAAGCCGCGAACGCGCGCGTACCGGCGCCGCTGCGCTCGGCCGCGGCCGCCGTCTCGGTGCCGCGCAGCCGCCCGACCGCGCCGAGCAGCAGCGCACCGGTCAGGCCGCCGCCGATGGCCGCCTCGGTCAGTGCGACGTCGATGCCGGCCAGACGCACCCACACCAGCGACAGCAGCAAACCATAGACGACGAAACCGGCCACTGCCACGAAGGCATCGCGCGCGACCACGGTCCACAGCGCCAGCCAGAGCAGCAGCAAGGCAACGACCAGGCTGAGCAGCGCCGTCATTCGCTTACCCCGCGCCTTGCGCGCTGAGCGACCGGCAGCGGTCCGCCGCGCTCATTCGCCGCCTTCCCGGCGCCGCGCCGAGTGCGCGATGAGCTGCGACACCGCCGCGCTCGACAGCATCAGCAGCAGCCACACGAGCAGCAGCTTCAGCGCCGCGAGCAAGCCATCCATCTGCGGCAGCAGGCCGGTGACCAGCAGCGCGACGCCGAGGTTGTCGGCCTTGGTCAGCGCGTGCAGCCGCGTGTAGGCGTCGGGAAAGCGCAACAGCCCGACCGTACCGGCGAGAAAGAACACCAGGCCGGCGACGATGGCGACGATGCTGAAGACGTCGAGCACGACGCTCACCGGCTACCCTCCGTGGCGTCGTCGGCGGCGACCTTCTCGTCCTGGCGAAGCGCGAACTTGACGAAGGCGATCGACGCGAAGGCCGAGAGCAGCGCCAGCGTCAGCGCCACGTCGAACATCGCCCGCTCGCCGGAGGCCGCGCCGAACAGCAGCAGCGCGCCGATGGCGCCGCTGCCCAACAGCTGCGCAGCCATCATTCGTTCGGCGCGGCCTGGTCCGCGCGCCACGCGCACCAGGCCGAGGGCGACCATGAGCACGACGAAGGCCGCCGCCGAGAGCAGAAAATCAGCCATCCCGCCGCTCCGGTTGCAGCGCTCTGGCGTAGGCACGCTCCTCGGCGGCCAGTTGCTCGACCACCGCTTGCCCGGTGTCGAGGCAATGGAACTCGATCATCTCCGCCTTGCCGCCGCTCGCCACCGTGCCGGGCATCAGGCTGGCGATCAGCTCGAAGGCGCTGCGCCCCGCGCCGCGTGGCAGTCCGACGGGATAGTCGACGAAGCCCGGCTGCAAGCGCGGCTGCGCTGCGAAGGCGCGGCGCGCGACATCGGTGCCCGCCAGCAGCGACTGCCACAGGAAGCGCGGCAGCAAGAGCAGCAGTTGGCCGAGGCGGACGCGGTTGCTGGCCGGCGGCAGCAGCCTGGCGCTGGCCCAGGTGGCGGCAGCGCTGGCCAGCAGGCCGAAAAGCAGGTTTGCCGGCGTGGCGCTCTGGTCGACGACGATCCACAGCGCAAAATACAACAGCGCGCGCACCGCCAGGGTACGGGTCGGGTTGCCGGCGGGCACAGCACTCACCGCACGCCCCTCGCTGCCGCGTCCGCCGCGACGAGCGCAGCAACGGTCCAGTGAGCCGCCGCCGGCCGCGCCTTCATGACGACTGCTCCACGGCCGCCGCCGGCGGTGTCTTCTCGTTGCCGAAAACCGTCATGTACAGCGTCGGCAGGAAGACCAGCGTCAGCAGCGTCGCCACCAGCAGGCCGCCCATGATGGCAAAGGCCATCGGTCCCCAGAACACGGTGGGCGCGATCGGCAGCAGGCCGAGCACCGTGGACATTGCGGCCAGCATCATCGGCCGGAAGCGATTCGTCGCGCAACCCAGCACCGCATCGCGCACGCTGCGACCGGCGGCGCGCTCCTCCTCGATGCTGACGATCAGGATCACCGCGTTCTTGGCGATCATGCCGATCAGCGCCAGGATGCCGAGAATCGCCACGAAGCCCAGCGGCCGGTTGAACAGCAGCAGCGATGTCACGACGCCGATCAGCCCCAGCGGCATGATCGCCACCACCATCGCCAGGCGACGAAAGCTGACCAGCATGACCATCATCGCCAGCAGCATCAGGACGATCATCAGCGGCACCACCGCGAACACCGAGGCCTGCGAGACCTGGCTTTCCTCGAACAGGCCGCCGGTCTCCACCGTGTAGGGCTTGGGCAGCCTGCCGGCGAACTCGGCGATCTTCGGCGCCAGGGCGCTCACCACGTCGTCGGGCAGCACGCCCGGCTGGACGTCGGCGCGTACCGTCAGCGTCGGCACCCGGTTGCGGCGCCAGACCAGCGGGAACTCCTGCTCCTCGACGAAGGTCGCGAACTGCTTGAGCGGCACCATGCGACCGCTCGGCGTCGGCACCTGCAGCGAGGCGAGCGTCTGGAACGAAGCACGCTCGCCGTCGGCGGCGCGGACCACGGCGTTGACCAGGTAGATGTCGTCGCGCACCTGCGTCACCGGCGTGCCGGAGATGGCGGCGTTGAGCACGCCGGCGATCGCCGCGGAACTGACGCCCAGCTGCCGCGCCTGGTCCTGGTTGATCTTGACGCGCAGCTGCCGCGCCGGCTCCATCCAGTCGAAGTGCACGTGCCGCGCGCGCGTGTCGCTGCCGACCACGTTGGCCAGCTCCAGTGCCAGGCGCCGCACCTCGTCCTTGTCCGGACCCGACACGCGGTACTGCAGCGGCCAGCCCACCGGCGGGCCCAGCTCCAGTGGCGAGACGCGCGAGACGACGTCGGGGAATTGCTCGGCCAGCACCTTCTCGAGCCTGGCCTGCAGCCGCTCGCGCGCCTCGAGGTCCTTGGCGACGATGACGAACTGGCCGAAGAAGGGGTTGGCCAGCTGCACGTCCAGGGTCAGGATGAAGCGGATCGCACCGCGACCGACGTAGCTGCTGAAGTGGTCGACGTCTGGGTCGCTCTTCAGGAGCCCTTCCAGCCGCTTGACCTCCTGCTCCGTCGCGAAGATCGATGCGTTCTGGCGCAGCGTCAGATTCACCGTCAGCTCGGGCCGGTCGCTGGACGGGAAGAACTGCCGCGACACGTGGCTCGACAGGACCAGCGCGGCAACGAAGGCGGCCAGCGTGACGCCGATGGTCAGCCACTTCATGCGGATCGCGCCCTGCACGAAGCCGCTGTAGATCTGCAGCAGCTTGCCCGGTTCGGGCTCGGTCTCCTGCTTCGGAGGCGGCTTGAGCAGCGCCTTGCCGATCAGCGGCGCGAAGATCACCGCCACCAGCCAGCTGATGATCAGCGAGATGGCGACCACCGAGAAGATCGAGAAGGTGTACTCGCCGGCCGAGCTCCTGGCGAAGCCGATCGGCACGAAGCTCGCGATCGTGACCAGCGTGCCGATCAGCATCGGCGCTGCCAGCGTGCGGTAGGCAAAGGTCGCTGCCTGGTCCGGGCTGTCGCCGGCGCCCAGACGGCGCAACATCGCGTCCACCGTGGTCATCGCGTCGTCGACCAGCATCCCGAGCGCGATGATCAGCGCGCCCAGCGAGATGCGGTGCAGGTCGATGTGGGCCACGTCCATGACCGCGAAGACGATCGCCATCGTCAGCGGGATCGCCAGCGCCACCACCGTACCCGGGCGCACGCCCAGGCTGACGAAGCTGCACGCCAGGATGATGACGATCGCCTGCCAGAGCGAGGTCATGAAGTCGTTGATCGCGTGGTCGACGGTGACCGCCTGGTCGGCCACGAGAGTCGTCTCGATGCCGACCGGCAGGTCGGCGACGACCTCGGCAATCACCTTGCGCACGTTATCGCCGAGGGCGAGGATGTCGCCGGCGTCGCGCATGGCGATCGCCAGGCCGATGGCGGGCTTGCCGTTGACGCGGAACATCGGCTGCGGCGGATCGGTGAAGCCGCGCCGCACCTTGGCGATGTCGCCGAGGCGGAAGATGCGGTCGCCGGCGACGATGTTCACCGCCTCGATGTCGCGCTCCGAGTCGAAGGCGCCGGAAACGCGCAGGAACACCCGTTCCTGCTCACCCTGCATCGTGCCGGCCGGACGCACCAGGTTCTGCGCCTGCAGCGTGGCGACGATCTGGCTCAGGTTCAGGCGCAGGCCGGCCAGTCGCTCGGTGGAGAACTCGATGTAGATCTGCTCGTCCTGCGCGCCGAGGACCTCGATCTTCGACACGTCGGGCACCTGCAGCAGCCGCGAGCGCGCTGCCTCGACATGGTCGCGCAGTTCACGGAAGCTGAAGCCGTCGGCGGTGAAGGCGTAGATGATGCCGAAGGTGTCGCCGAAGTCGTCGTTGAGGAACGGGCCGAGCACGCCCTGCGGCAGCGTGTGGCGCATGTCGCCGACGTTCTTGCGCACCTGGTACCAGATGTCGGGCACCTTGGCCGGCGGCGTCGACGTCTTCAGGTCGACGAAGATCGTCGTCTGGCCGGCGACGGTGTAGCTGCGGAGGCGATCGAGGTAGTCGGTTTCCTGCAGCGTGCGCTCGAGCCGCTCGGTCACCTGTTTCATCGTCTCTTCCGCCGTGGCGCCGGGCCAGACGGCGGCGGCGACCATCGTGCGCGTGGTGAACGCCGGATCCTCGCCACGTCCCAGCTTGAAGAAGGACATGACGCCGGCCACCACCGCCAGGATCATCAGGAAGACGACCAGCGAGCGCTTCTTCAGCGCCCATTCCGACAGGTTCGGTCCGATCACGGGCGGGCCTCCGGCACGCGTACCTTCTGGCCCGGGCGCAGCGCCTGCACGCCGGCGGTGACGACGACGTCGCCCGGGTTCAGCCCCGCCGCCACCTGCACGGTATTGGCGTCGCCGCCGCCGAGCTGGACGTTGCGCAACGATACGGTGCTCGACGCCTGGTCGACCACCCAGACCGCGACCTTGCCATCGGCACGTACCAGCGCCGATGCCGGCACCTCGATGGCCAGCGCCTCGGGCAGCTGCATCTTGCCGGTAACGGTGCTGCCCAGGCGCATGGCCGGCGGTGGGTCGATCAGGCGTACGCGCACGGCGAAGGTGCCGGTCACCGGATCCGCGCGCGGCGCGACTTCCCGTACGCGGCCGGCGGCCGTCACCCGCGGGTCGTCGGCCAGCGCCACGGTGATCTCCGGATTCCTCGGCGCGATGTCCTTGATCCGGCCCGGCACGTCGAACACGGCGTCGCGGGCGCCCTCGCGCGCCACCTGCACGATCATCCGTCCGGCCGCAACGACTTCGCCGGGCTCCGGCCCGCGCGCCGTCACGACGCCGGCCACGTTGGCCATCAGGCGCGTATAACTCAAGCGGTTCTCCGCCAGGCTGACCTGCGACTGTACCGCTTCGACCTGCGACTCGGTGGTCTTCAGAACGGCCACGGCCTGGTCGAACGAGGCGCGCGAGACGGCGTCCTCGGCGACCAGCTCGCGCATGCGCGCGTGATTGCTGCGCGCCTCGACCAACTGCGCCCTGGCCGCCGCCAACTGCGCACGCGCTGCCTGCAGGCTGCTTTCCTCGTTCTGCGGATCGAGTCGCGCGATGAGTTGGCCGGGTTTGACGCTGTCGCCGATGTCCACCGTCCGCTCGACCAGCCGGCCGTCGATGCGGAAGGACTCGTTGATCTCGGTCTGCGCCTGCACGACGCCGGTCAGCGAGGCCATCCCGCTCGCGGCACGGCTCTCGATGGTGATTGCACGCACCGGGCGAATCTCCGGCTGCAACGCTTCGTCAGCGCGCTGGCAGCCCGCCAGCAGCGCCAGTGCGGCGAGCGGCAGCAAGACCTTCATTCCGGATGGTGGAGGAGTTCTTCGGATGGCGGGGTTCACGAACACGGAGCGGCTCCTTGTCAAAGTCCTGCGGGCCTGGCGGGCAAGCCCGCGACGCGGGATGGCAAATTCGTTCCTACCAGCCGGGCGCGCTCGCGAGCGAGCCCGCGGCGATCGCGCGTTCGAGCTGCGCGTGGTCGCGCTCGTTCTGGTCGGCGTACAGGCGGGCGAAATCGCAAAGGGCGGTGGCAAACTGTGCGCTCTTGCCCAGGTACGCGCTGATCGCCACGGCGTCCCCCGAGCGGGCGTGCGCCCGCGCCAGCGTCTCGCCGCAGGCGGCGGCAAACTCGACCAGACAGGGAGCGAGCAACTTGATGTCGAGGATGATCTTCATGTCGCGGAACTGGCGCACATAGTAGTCCCTGCCCTGGAAAGAGCCCCAACCGACGAAGATGCCGGTTGCCGTCTGCAGAGCGCGCTTGCCGGCGATCACCCGGGCCCCGTGATGGTCGTGCCGGCTGCGGCCGAGGCGGGACTCGTACACCGACGGACCCGCCTGCTTGATCTGCAGGAACAGCGGGTCGCTGCCGCTGCGGCCCTCGAAGAGGGCCAGATAGACACGCATGCCGACGCTGCCGACCCCCACCACCTGGCGCACCACGTCAACGAGGGTGAAGCGGTCGAACAGGACGCGCCGATCCTCCTGCAGCGTCATCCGGTACCCGGCGAGGAGCTGGTCGGTCAGCGCGTCCTGCTCGTCGTCATCGATGGCGACGCGGAATGGTGGATCCTCGTCGATCCGCGGCCGGCCGTCGACCATCGAGGTGAGTTTGGCGAAAGCGCCGAGGTGCGTACGGCTCCTGGACTCCTTCTTGATGTGCACCTCGATCGGCCCGCGGTCGGCCGCCGTGAAGTAGCTGATCAGGCTGTCGACATGCGTTCCATCGTACCAGAGGCTGAGTTCGCTCATTTTGGCGCAGCGCGCCATGCGCTCCCGATACGCCTCGACTGCCGTGACCACCGCCTCATCCGCCGTCGCCGCCTTGATCCCGTCCTCGCGGGCCGCCACCACCAGGCTCGCGGCGAGTCGCTGCACATCCCACTCGAAAGGCCCGGGCAAGGTCTCGTCGAAGTCGCGAAGGTCGAACAGGAGGTTCCTTTCAGGCGTTGCCCAGAGGCCGAAGTTGAGCACGTGAGCGTCGCCGCAGAGCTGCACGAGCAGCCCGCTGTGCGGCCTGGAGGCAAGATCGGCAGCCATCACCGCAGCGGCTCCGCGGTAGTAGTTCCACGGCGAGGCGACCATGCGGCCATGCCGGACGGGGAGCAACTCGGGGACCCGGATCGCGTTCTGGGCGACGATCGTGTCGAGGGCATCGTGCCCGCGTGCGGCCTCGTCCCAGCGCGCCAGAGCGCTCCGCGGTGCCCGCTTGCGTGCCGCCTTGCCGGCCGCCTGTCGCTCCGCGACGGTTTCCCGGATGTCGTGCCCCGGCGCCGTTGCCGGCGAACTCGTGCTGGTTTCGGTCCCCGTCATGGAGGCAGTCCTCGAAGCGTGTCCGGCGTACCGCCAGAAGGGTTGCAATGAACAGGATGACCCGGTGGCCTCGCTGGCCAGCGGCGGATGAGGCATCCGGCGCGCGGCATCGTTTCAAATCCGGGGAAGGATGCATCCGTGGCAGGGGGTTGTCAACCGGCACGGGGCCGCTGACGGGCGACGGCGGATTGATTTCGTTGCCGCAGGAATGCGACACTCTGCGGCGGCGACTCGGTTGCAGCAGCGCGGGTGAAACCTCGCTGCGCCGGAAGCGACCGTGCCTCGCCGCGGCTTGGCCAGCAGCACCTGGCTGCAGAAGCGCTGGCGTTGCCCAGCAACGTGCCGATCAGGGAGCACGAGACGCATGCGATGTCCATTCCTGCCGTTCGCACTCTGCCGCTGGTCGACAGGCTGCCGCCGGACGTTTCGCCGGCCGCTGCGCCGTGCCTGGATTGCCCTCGGCACGCTGCTGCTGTGGCTCATGGTCGCGGCGGCAGCCGCTCGCGCGCAGGCGGTCACCGCCGCTGCCGACAGCCCTGCGGCGCCGGCGGACGTCGCGCTGCAGGCGCCGGCCCTGCGGTCGGCCGACATCCCTGCTCGCGCCGACGCCGACGAGCAGGACATCCAGGCCATCGTGCGCCGTGCGCAGGTGCCGGATGCCGCCCGGCGCTACGAAGAAGCTCTCGCGAGCCACGCCGCAGCCATCCGGCAACTCGAGGAACGCTCCGGCAGGAACGACCTGGCGGTGTTGTCGGTGCGCCGGCTGGAGAGCCTGCAGCGCCACTGGCTGCTCTACGAGCGATCCATCGCCCAGACGCGTGCGGAACTGGCGCGCACGATCAACGCCCGCTCCGAGGACCTGTCCGAACTGGCGAGCCGCCGGGCGGTCTGGCAGGCCACCGAGCAGAGCGCGGGTCTGGCGCCCGCTCTGCGCGAACGCGTCGAGGAGATGATTGTCCACATCGATGACGCGGAAAAGCTCGTTTCGCTGCCACTCGCCACCCTGCTCGCCCTCGGACGAACTGGTGGCGCGCTGGCCACGCAGGTGCAGCAGGGCGTCGTCGCGCTGTCGGGAATGGTCGAGGACCAGGACCGGCGACTGGTGAGCATGGATACGCCGCCGCTGTGGCTGGCGCTGCGCGACGCCGGGTCGCGCGAGCCGGTGACCTCTGGTCTGACCCGTAGCCTCGATATCGAGCGTGCCTTCGCCAGCAGTTACGACGCCGCCAACCTGCGCTGGCTGCCGGCACTCGCGGCCGGTGCCGTGCTGCTCCTGCCGGCGATGGTCTGGCTGCGGCATCGCGCCCGCTCGCTGGTGGCGAGCGGGCAGGCCAAAGAGCCATCGATGCGCGCGCTCTCGCGACCGTGGGCGGCATGGTTGCTGCTCGTCCTGATCGGCGCCGTCGTCTATGACATCCAGGGGCCGATCTTCCGCCAGCAGGCGGTGATGCTGCTCGCCTGGATTCCGGTGCTGGCGCTCGTCCAGCGCCGCGTGCTGGCCAGCGTCGGTCCGTGGGCCTATTCCAGCGCTCTGTTCTATTGTCTCAACACCATGGCCTCGATGATGCTCGGCGATCAGTTGCTCTACCGCAGTGTCCTCCTCGCCCTGAACCTGCTGATGTTGCTGACCCTTTCCTGGCGCATGCTGCGCGCGCGCCGCCGTGCTGCCGACGAGGGCGGGCCGCTGCCCGTCTGGGCGCTGACTCTGCTTGGCTGCGTCGCCGGCGGCGTGCTGCTCGTATCGGCGGCGTCCAACGTCCTCGGCAACATCTCTCTGGCGACGATGCTCACCGGCGCGCTGCTCGACAGCAGTTATGCCGCGCTGGCGCTGTACGCCGGCAGCACCGTCCTGGTGGCCCTGTTCCAGGTCGTGATTCCGCGCGCGGCGCTGGCGCGCGTCGCCGGGCGCCACTCCGCTTCCCTGATCCCACTTGCCGCCCGGCTCGGTCGCACACTGATGGTGTTGGCCTGGCTGATCTACGCGTTGCAGTCGTTTCGCCTCTACCGCCCGCTGTCCAGCGCGCTGCTGACGGTGCTCACGCACGAATTCCAGCTCGGCCTGCTGTCGATCAGCCTGGGCAGCCTCGCGGCATTTTCGCTGGCGATCTGGGCCGCCTTCTGGCTGGCCAGGACGATCCGCCTGCTGCTCGCCGAAGACCTGCTGCCGGCTCTGTCCTTGCCGCGCGGGGTGGGTGACAGTATCTCGACGCTGAGCTACTACGGCATCCTCTTCATCGGCCTGCTGCTGGCTCTGGCCATGGCCGGCTTCCAGGTGGGGCAACTCGCCCTCGTCTTCGGCGCCCTCGGCGTCGGTATCGGTTTCGGCCTGCAGGACGTGGTGAAGAACTTCGTCGCCGGGCTGATCCTGATGTTCGAGCGACCGATCCGGCTGGGTGACGTGGTCGATGTTGCCGGGATGAGCGGCAAGGTGCGCGACATCGGCATGCGCGCGACGACCATCACCACCTTCGATGGCGCCGAGGTGGTCGTGCCGAACGGCATGCTGCTGGCCGACAAGCTGGTGAACTGGACGCTCAGCGGCAGCAACCGGCGCATCCACGTCGGCGTCAGCACGGGCTACGGCGTGCGCCCCGCACAGACCATCGAATTGTTGGTGAACATTGCGCGGGCGGTCGACGGGATCGCCTCGTCGCCGGCCCCGATCGCCGTCCTGACCGGCCTGACGCCGGGTGCGCTCGAGTACAGCGTACGCGCGTGGACCAAACCGGGTTCCGACTGGGTGGCGGTGCACAGCGAGCTGTCCGTGGCGATTCGCGACGGTCTGGCGGAGGCCGGCGTCGAGGTGCCGCTGCCGCAACGCGAACTGCACCTGCGGAACGCGTCCGGAGCACTCGTGCCGCCGGCGGCTGCGGATCGGTAGCGGCGGCAGAGGGCAGACATCCGGCGCGACACGCACGGGCGATGGACGATCGCCTCGTGCCTGCCATACAATGACGCCATGTGGCGTGATGACGAGGTCCGTCCGGCGGGTTGGTCGTGCGACGCGCAAGCCGCACGCGCCTGCCCAAACCGGATGCTCGTCCTCAACCTTCTGCTCAAGACACTCTGACCATGGGTCTGCTCGGCATCCTGCTCGGTCTCGGACTGCTCGTCTGGCTGGCTTTTCGCGGCTGGAGCGTGCTCGGGCTGGCGCCCATCGCCGCGCTGGTCGCGGCGGCCTTCGCCGGCGACCCGCTGCTCGCCAACTGGACGCAGACCTTCATGGGGGCAGCCGCGGCTTTCATCGCGCAGTTCTTTCCGCTGTTCCTGCTCGGCGCATTGTTCGGCAAGCTGATGGACGACAGCGGCTCGGTCACCGCCATTGCGCATTTCATGACCGAGCGGCTCGGACCACACCGTGCCATCCTCGCCGTCGTCCTCGCCGGCGCATTGGTCACCTACGGCGGCGTCAGCGTATTCGTCGCGATGTTCGTCCTCGCACCGATGGGCCAGGCCCTGTTCCGTGCCGCCGACGTGCCGAACCGGTTGCTGCCGGCGGCCGTGATGCTGGGCACCGCGACCTTCACGATGTCGGCCCTGCCGGGCACGCCGGCGATCCAGAATGCGATCCCGATGCCGTTCTTCGGCACCACGCCGTTCGCGGCGCCCGGCCTCGGCGTCATGGCGGCCGCCATCATGCTGGGCTTCGGCCTCTGGTGGCTGACGCGTGCCGAGTCTGCCGCGCGCCGCGCCGGCGAAGGCTTCGCCCCGGCGCTCGGCTCGGCCTCGCAGGCCGCGCATGATCCGGTGGTGCGCGAGCGCGCCACGGCGTCGCACGAATTCGATCCCGCGGAGGTCGAGCACGGCGCGCGCAGTGCACAATTGCCGGGCTTCGGCGTTGCCCTGTTGCCACTCGTCGTCGTCATCACGGTCAATCTGACGATGTCCCTGCTGGTGCTGCCGCGCCTCGACACGAGTTACCTGGCGGAACTGCGCTGGGGCGAAACCTCGCTGGCGAGCGTCGGTGGCGTCTGGTCGGTTATCGTCGCGCTGGCTGCGGCGATCATCGTGCTCTACCTGTGCAACCGCGGTCGTCTGCTGGCGCTGCGCGAGACCGTGGATGCGGGCCTGAATGCGTCCGCGCTGCCGGTGCTGAGCGTTGCCAGCCTGGTCGGCTTCGGTGCGGTCGTCGCGTCGCTGCCCGCCTTCGCGGCGGTACGCGACTGGGTGCTGGGCATCGAGGGCGGCCCGCTGGTTGGCCTCGCGCTCGCCACCAACGTGCTCTCGGCACTCACCGGTTCGGCATCTGGCGGCCTGACGATTGCCCTCGGCGCGCTCGGCGAGACCTACATGCAACTCGCTGCGGCGCATGGCATCGACCCGGCATTGATGCACCGCGTGGCGGTGATCGGCGCCGCCACACTCGACAGCCTGCCGCACAACGGTGCCGTGGTCACCCTGCTCGCCGTCTGCGGCGCCACGCACCGGCAAAGCTATCTCGACATCGTCATGGTCGCCATCGTCGGCGCCTTGCTGGCGCTCGCTGCGGTCATTGCCGTGGGCTCGACAGTCGGCTCGTTCTAGCCGTGGCGACCCTGACACCGGTATTGGCGGACCGGCGAGCGGGTTGCTTGTGCGCCAGGCAGCGGGACGGATGGCCCTCGAATGGTGACTCGCTTACCCGGGAGGACGCCGCTGCGTCTTCCATTTTCTTGATGAACGTGAAAGACCCGACATGAACACGAAGAAAGTTGCCATCGCCTGTCAGGGTGGTGGTACGCACGCAGCATTCACCTGGGGCGTTCTGACGCAGATCCTGGCAACCAAGAAGGCGTGGGACGCCGAGGCGGGAGAGCAAGGAAAGTTCGACATCGTGGCCATCAGCGGCACTTCTGCCGGAGCGCTTTGCGCCTTGGCCACCTGGTACGGACTCGTCCCGAACGCTGCCGACGCCGACTGTGGCACGCTCGACAAGGCGATCGAGCGGCTGAATTTCCTCTGGAACAACTTCGCTGCGACGACGCCGGTGGAAATCGCCCACAACCAGATGGTCGGCACGCTGCTGCAGTGGAAGGCGCAGGGCATGCCGTTCCCGGGATCGAATCCATACTCCGGGCACGGCGATATCGGCCTGTCGGCACTGGCAATGATGGGTGCGCGCAGCGACTACCTTGGTTTTCCCGAACTGCTCGCCGCGCTCTGTCCGGATTTCGCGGCGATCGACTGGGCGGCAGTGGCGAAGGCCGAGCGGCGCGTGCTGGTCGGCGCGATCGAGGTGCTCAGCGGCAACTTCGAGATCTTCGATTCCAACAAGACGCTCGAGGAACTCGGTCTGCTGGCCCACCCACCGAAGTTCGATCAATACGACAGCACGCGCTGGCGCATGCGCCGGGCGTTCTCGCTCGAGGGTGTGGCAGCGTCGGGAACGCTGCCCGAGATCCTGCCGGCGCAAGTCATCGGCAACACGATGTTCCCCACTTGCGAAGCGAACAAGGTCGTGACGCGAAACGCATACTACTGGGACGGCCTGTATTCGCAGAACCCTCCCGTTCGCGACCTGCTGGACGCCGGGACGAAAGCAGAGAAGCCTGACGAAATCTGGGTCGTGCGCATCAACCCGCAGGAGATCTCGCCGCAATCGCAGAAGGTCAGCCTCGAGGACATCAAGGATCGGGAGAACGACCTCGCCGGCAATCTTTCGCTCAACCAGGAGCTCGACCACATCCTGACGATCAATCGCTGGCTCGCGCGCCATGGCGACCGGCATCCGCCGCTGCAGGGCCGGAAGATCGTCGAGGTGCGGACCATCAAGATGCGGCGCGAAACCGCCTGGGGTCTCCAACACACGTCGAAATTCGACCGCAGCGCTGGTCATTTCGCCAGGCTGCGCGAGGAAGGGCAGGCGGTTGCCGAACAGTGGCTGTCGGATTGGCGGGCACGCGGCAAGGACTTTGCCTCGTATCCGGACGATGCCCGTTACCCGGAGCCTGCCTGAGTCCGGCTGCTGTCGGCTTGCGCGCCCTCGTTGCCGCAGCTAGACCCGCATTTGCAGGTGGAGCAGCAGGTAGGTGACGACGACGACCGTCACCAGCGATCCGGCGACCAGCGGGATGCCGAACCTGGCGAATGAGGCCGAGCTGTAGCCGCCGGGCTGCATCACCATCAGGTTCGATTGATGGCTGAACGGGTTGATGAAGGTGAACGAGATGCACGTCCCGATCAGCGCCAGCAGTGCCACCGGGTTGATGCCGAGTTCACTGGCGATGCCGATCGCCACCGGCGTCAGGATCGACGCAGCCGCTGCATTGGTGACGAGGTTGGTGACGATCGCCGTCGTCAGCGCGAAGACGATGACGACGAGCAGCATGCTGCCTCCCGCGAGGCGTCCGATGGCGTCGGCGAGGACGGCGGCCAGTCCGCTCTCGACGACGATCGCGCCGAGCGCCACCGAGCCGACGAGAATGAACAACACGTTCCAGTCGAGCGCGCGCACGGCGGACTTCGGCGTCAGGATGCCGGTGACCACCATGAGGACGGCCCCGGTCAGTGAGGCGAGCTCGACCGCAACCAGGCCGAAGGACGCCGAAACGATGACCGCGACGAGGATGGCCAGAGCGAACGCGGTCTTCGCCGGCTGCGGGCTCAGCCCGGCGGCCTTCTCGAAGATCGCCACCTCCGGCTGGTCGACCAGCAGGGACTTGCGCGGGGTGGTGACGAAGGCGGTCGCGCCGGGGCGCACCTCGGTATCGCGCAGCGGGAGGCTGGTCCGCGCAGCGATGACCCGGATACCGCCGTCGGTCTCGAAATCGCGCACCGTCCCGTTGGCGCCCGATCCAACCGACACCCGGTAGAGACGCTGTTCGGCCAGGCCGAAGAGCGGGCTGCCCCACAGGGCGGTGACACCCCCCTCGGTCGCCGAGAAGACCAGGGTGTCGCCAGCCTCGATCGGCGCCGACGGATCGAGGTCAGCGTCCCAACGCCGGATCGCATCGAGCGCGTACTGCTGCGTCTGGTCGATGCCGAAATCCGCCGCCACGCGACCAATCGCCAGCGCCTTGCCGGAGACCGGGATTTCGACGCGCCAGTCGCGGGCCGCGACGACCGTTTCTCCCTGACCGCGCAGCATCAGCGGTGCGGTCAGATAGACGATCACCGCGCCGACGATGGCGACCGGCAAGGCCACCGGGGCGAACGACAGCATCGTCATGTCGACTCCTGCTGGCGCGGCGATGCCGGCGATGAGCAGGTTCGAACTGGTGCCGATCAGCGTCACCGAGCCGGCCAGGGTCGTGATGTGCGCCACGGGCAGCAGCACCTCGCGGGCGTTGATGCCGCGGTTCTGCTCGAGTTCCTTGGCCGCCGGAACGAGCATGGCAACGATCGGGGTGGTGTTCATCAGGCCGGAACCGACACTGATCGGCAGTGCGAGCCGACGCACGGCGTGCTGCGCGCTGCTGACGGTCGACAGAAGTGCCCAGGTGACGCGAGACACCGCCCCGGTATGGACGATGCCCTTGGCGATGACGAGCATTGCGGCCACCGTGATGATGCCGCCGTTGCTCAATCCGGCGAGGAGGTTCGGCACCGGAGCCAAACCGGTGATGCCCGCGACGCAGATCGCCGCAGCCAGGGCAAGGACGGCAGGAACCCGCCCCGAGGCCATGGCGATGAGGGTCGCGAGTACGACCAGAGCGGCAAAGTAGATCATGTGATGCCTCCTTCCTGCAGGACGCCAGGCAGTTCCCTGATGGCCAGCTTCCCGTGCACAACGGCTTTCCCGTCACCTCCAGGTGCGCGGGCGCCCTGGCGGGTCGTGCGCTCCCGGATCTTCAGGCCTCATGCTTGCGCCGCCCCGCAGCGACGGGTGAATCCTTGCCCACCGATCGTTCCATGTCTGCTTGCACCAGCCCTGGGTCGGCAATCATACAGAACTTCGTGGCGACCGGGGACGTTGGCCGGATCGAGTGACGGAGGTGTCGGCAATGTACCGGCAGAGGCGTCGTGAAATCCGATCAGCGGCCGGTGGCAGGTCCGCCGGCGCTTTCCCGGAGTGCTTCGGCGTGGCTGGACAACGCCTGCCCCTTGCGCGAGCCGAACCGGTGCGAGTAGACCCAGGTGAATTCGGCGCCGAACAGGAAGATCTGAGCGGAATAGTACACCCAGAGCAGCACGACGATCAGCGAGGCCGAAACGCCGAAATGCGATGAAACTCCGCTTCTCCCGATGTAGGCACCGATCAGCGCCTTGCCGGCGATGAACAGGAGTGATGTGACGATGGCACCGACCCAGACATCGCTCCAGTGGATCCGGACGCGCGGCATGGTCTTGTAGATCATCGCAAAAACCGCCGTCGCCAGCATGAGGCCGAGTGAGACCTCGCTCGTGTTCTCGATCGTCGCCCAACCTGTGGCATGCGGATCAAGCCACTTGCTCAAGGCGGCCAGGCCCGCACTGAAAGCCAGCGAAACGGTCAGCAGGAAGCCGATTCCGAGAATCATGCCGAACGACAGCAGACGGGCTCGTACCAGCCTCCAGACGCCGGAGGTTCTCGCCCTTTGCGGCGCGCGCCAGATGCGATCGAGCGCGTCCTGCAACTCGGCGAAGACCGATGTCGCGCCAATGAAGAGAAAGATCAGGCCGAAGATCGCTGCCATGGCGCTTTCGGCGGGCCTGCCCGCGCTTTCCAGCAGAGCCTGGACGGCCAGCGCTCCAGGTGTCCCCAGCAATCCCTGCAGTTGCGCAAGGATTTCACCGCGCGCGGCCTGCTCGCCGAAAAAGAACCCGGCGATCGAAATCACGATCAGCAGCAGGGGAGCAATCGAAAACATCGTGTAGAAGGCCAGTGCCGCTCCCATGCTTTGGGCGTAGTCAGCGACCCAGTTCACGGCAGCCGCCTTGAAGAGATCCAGGATGTCCCGGAACGTCACGCCCCGACGCCCTGCAGGTCAGCGAGACCGCGCGCGCGCGTCGGCCCGCCGTGCAGCGGCGAGCATTTGACGCCGGTCAGAAACGGCTGCGGCTGACGCCCCGCCTCGCCGAGACGCTGCGGCACTGCCTTCACAGACTGCCGTTCCGCGAGAGGAGGACTGCGATCGGGCGCGTACTCGGGAACCCGGAAAAAATGATGACCATGACGGCGGTAATCGGCACCGCAAGGAATGCGCCGGCGATCCCCCACAATTCGGACCAGATCGCCAGGCTGACCAGGATGGCGAATGGACTCAGGTTGAGCGAATTGCCCATGAGGTAGGGGTCGAGAAAGTTGCCAATCAGGAACTGCGCGAGCACCAGGCCGAGCAGCACCCAGAACACCACGTTCGCATCCGGGAACTGCATGATCGCCATGATGCCCGGGAAGAGCACGCCGAGAAAGGAGCCAATGTAGGGAACGTAGTTCAGAAGGGCGATCAGCACCGCCCAGAACGCGGCGAATTCAAGTCCAGCAAGGGCCATGATCCCCCAGCTGACTGCTCCCAGGAACAGGTTGATGAGCGTCTTCAGTGCCAGATAGGAACCGATCCGCTTGTTGATGTCGGTGGTGATGGCCCGAATCCGCGCCACGCGGTCCGCGTCGCTCGACATCTTTTCGATCTTCCGGGAGAAGAATCGCCGCTCGGCCAACAGGAAGGTGGCATACAGGCAGACGACGATGATGCTGAAGATCATCGACGACACCGAGGCCAGCATCGAGCCGAGCAGGCGCTGGATGTTGATCTGGGCGAGAAGTTCCTGCCGCAGCGTGCTCCACGTGGGTTCAGCCTCGATGCGCAGCAGGACGGCGAGTCTCTGGATGGCGGCGAGAAGCGATTGCTGATATTGCGGGGCAATCGCCAGAAACCGGTCCTTGTTGATCAGGAACAGGTACACGACGACGAGCAGCGACAGCGTGATGACGAGCACCGAGAGCGCGTATCGGGCTTGCAGCGGCAAAACGCGGCCGAGCAACGGAAGTCCCTGCATGGCCTGCGCCAGGCCGACGATCACATAGACGACGAAAAGGCCGAAGAACACCGGAACGAAGATGTCCTTCCCGATGTACAGCAGCCAGCCGGCGAGCAGCATCAGGGCGGTGCCATGCACGAACCGCTGCAGTCTATCCATGTCTGAACCCGCCCGCTTCCCTGGCCGTCCCGGTGTCCTCTGGCGCTGCCGCTGCAAGCACTGGCCGACGCTGCATGACCGGCCGGGATGTTCGGCAGTGCCGGCCTGCGCGCAGCTCTTGACGGACGGGCTCCGCACCTGACGATGCGAGCGCTCCTGCTGCCGAGGTCATGCTTGCGACCGGTCGCGCTGCGACTGGCATCGCGGCATCGCCAGGCTCTTCGACAGCCTAGCGAGCAGCGCGAAACAGGCTTGCCGAAGTGGCGACCCGCGTTGCCGTGGGACCGTCGATCATTGCCTGGTGGCCGACACGGGCGCACGCCATTCGCGCGGTGGCGGGCGGCGGTCCCAGCGCTTCTGCCAGTAGGCCTTGCGCCCGAACCAGTGCTGGCGCTGGTAGTGGGCGTCCCAGTATTCCCCGAGAGAAAAATCGGCTTGCGGCAGGCCGAGGTTGGGACCGCCATTGAGAATGGTCACTACACGGCCATCGAACGGGATGGACAGGAAGCGGGCGTACACCCAGCCGCGATCCCGACCGGCCGTGACATCGCACCACCGCCAGTTGGCCACACAGCCGTGGACGGTCACCCTGGTCCCACTCAACAGCCAGGTGACGGTCGGGAAGTTCTTCTCGGGACCGGCGCGGACATTGACCGAGGTGGTCGTGGTCGCAGTCTGTTCGGCCGCAGTGGCCATGCACGACGCACTGGCGATGAGCAGTGCGAGCACCAACTTCAGAGGACTGAGCATAAGCATCCCGTCGCAGGTTGATTCAATCGATTCCGAGAACTGCCCGCCGCCCGCCGTGCCGTCGCGAACTCCTGGCAGGCGAGCCGCCGGTTTCTGGAATGACGGTTGGCGGCAAGGTCATCGGCACATACCGTCGACAGCGATGGCTTTTCGCGCGTCGCGGGTGATTATCGGTGATCGCCGCGCCACCGGTCAACGTCAGCTCCGATCATGGGTGCAGGCAAGCGAGTCGCACCGGACCCGTTCACCGTTCAGCCCCGGTCGTGATCCTGGCCACGGCTCGCAAGCCAGCACCGGCAAGTCGGCATCGTCCTGCCGACCAGGACTGGCCAAGCGAAACGCGCACAGCGGGGGCCATCGCGGCGCTGGCGCGGACGGCTTTGCAGCTGCGTGCGAACCGCTACTTCCCGACGGCCTTGGCGACCCACAGGTAGATGTTCAGCGCCGCGATCACCAGCGCCACCGGCACGCCGATGTCGACCAGCGAGGTCTCGCCATTCCAGGACATGATCTGGCCGAGGAAAGTCACCGCCATCACCGCGATCACCACCGTCACCAGACTGGTCTTGAGATCCTCGAAGCTGCTGATCTGCAGACGGGACGCCACTTTGAAGTCCGCGTCGATGAACAACTCATAGAGGCCGAGTGCAAGGATCAGCATGACGGTGCCGAGCAGGAACAGATCGAAGATCTCGATGAAATAGAGCATCAGGGCCTTGGCGCCCGTGCTCGAGATGTCGCCGGAGGTGACCGTCCGTGTGATGACCACGATCGTATCGACGAGGCCATAGACGTAAAGCGCCATCGCCGAAAGGAGCGCACCAAGGACCGCGGCGAGCACCAGGAAACGACTGGCGTTGAGCAGCGGCCTCATGCGGGCGGATCCTGCGGATGAGCCGGATGCGCGCCGCACACGGCGATTGATCGGGGAAAAGGGAGGAGCAGCGGCGCCGTCGACAGGGTGCGCATCGGGAATCGGTATCCATTCATTGCCGGCCTCGTGATCTGGAAAGCGGCAAGACTATCACCTCGCTGTGCCGCAGACACCAGTCCGGAACCCACCCGCGTCCGGTACTGCGGGTGATCACGGCCACCAGGAACGACCGGGCCAGCAGCGCTGCGCCGTCGGGCGTGACGCCGGGTTCGAGCGGGCTGTCGCTCGATCGTGATCAACTTCGATCAGTGAATGGTCGCGCAGCTGAAGCAGGCAGTCTCTTTACTTGTCGGCGGTGAGCGACTAACCTTGCGCGACGAGGTCCAGAGCCCTGCATCGTCGCGGTCGCGTAGCACGCGCGGCGGCAGCCGCGGCCAAAGAGCCGCATCCCCGCGTTCGCGCCGCATGGGCACTGCTTCCGGAATTGCCGCTTTGTTCGGATGATGGCGCGCCAATTCGGCGGAACGACGCCGTCACATCGGAGATGCTCTGTGGGCAGCATGAACGAATTGATGGCGCAAGCCCGCCACCGCCTCAGCGTGAACGACTTCCACCGGATGGGCGAAGTGGGAATCCTGCCGCCGGAAAGCAGGGTGGAGCTGATCGAAGGGGAGATCGTTGATATGGCGCCCATCGGCAGCAAGCACGCCTTTGTCCTCAACCGCCTCGCACAGTTCTTCGCGGCCGCCGCCGGCGATCGGTATCTGGTCAGCGTGCAGAACCCTCTGTGTCTCGACGAGCATTCGGAACCGCAACCGGATATCGTTTTGCTGCGGCCGGGCAATTACATGGATCGGCTACCTGGCGCAATCGATGCGCTGTTGGTCGTCGAGGTTGCGCACTCGTCGGTTCACTTCGATCGCGGGGTGAAGTTGCCTCTCTATGCTCGCCATGGCATTCCGGAAGTCTGGCTGCTCGACCTGATGGGCGGCGAATTGCTGATCTGCCGCGAGCCGGTGGAGGACCAGTATCGGGTCGTGCATAAGCCGGGCGCTCGGGATGAGATGACGCCGCTGTTGGTGCCAGAGGTGAAATGGCGACTGGGCGACGGAAAAACGTGGTCTGTCCCCTATTGATTTGGTCCCCTATTGATTTGCTCTATTGATTTGCTATTGACTTGCTCCTGTTGATCAGCCCGGCTGGCTGGCGTTGCGCAGGGAGATCTGCTGGTTCATCGTCCAGAAGTCGTACAGGATGCCGATCAGGAACAGCCCGCCGGTGAGCAGGTAGAGGATGCCGGTCGGCCATTTGCCCTGATACATCCGGTGTACGCCGAGGACGCCGAGGAAGGTCAGCAGCAGCCAGGCGATGTTGTAGTCGATGGCGCCGGAATGGAAGCGCAGATCCGCGTCGCGATCCATTCCCGGGATCAGGAAGAGATCGATCAGCCAACCGATTCCCAGCAGGCCGAGCGTGAAGAACCAGATCGTCCCGGTCACCGGCTTGCCGTAATAGAAGCGGTGCGCGCCGAGAAAGCCGAAAAGCCAGAGCAGGTAGCCAATGAGCTTGCTGTGGTTGTCCCGTTGCTGCATGTACATCACTCCGTGTCGTCAGCTTGCCTGCCGGGTGAAGCGACCATGGCCCGGCGGCGCGAAGCGCGAAGGGTACCATCTCGTCGCGCCGATGGCACCCCTCCCGACCCGGTTCGCGGCGACGGTGGCTGTCGGCGACGTCGTTCAGGCGGCGCGGGCGACGGCAGTGGCAGTGGTCTCGCTGCCGGCGGCGAGCCGGCGGCGCCAGCTCTCGACCTGCTGCAAGAGGTCGTCGGGCCTTTTCCTGACGACCTCCGGCCTGCCGGCATGGATGCGGCCGTGGTTGCCGTCGAGGCACAGCCAGTCGCCCTCGGCGAGCTCGTGGCCAGCGATCCGGCAACGTCGCTGCGCGAGGTCGGGCACCAGTTCGCGGCAGCCGACCAGGCAGACCTTGCCGAGCTGTCTTGCCACCACCGCCGCGTGCGAGGTGCGACCGCCGAGCGCGGTGAGGATGCCGGCGCTGACGGCGATCCCGGAAATGTCCGCGGTCGCCGTTTCCTGCCGTACCAGCAGCACCGGATCGCCCGCCGCTGCCAGTCTCTCGGCAGCCGCGACATCGAGGACCAGGCGGCCCACCGCGATGCCGATGCCTGCCGGCGTGGCGCTGGCCAGGAAAGCCTGTTCGTCGGGGTGCGCCAGGCTGACTTCCTCGACGCTTGCCAGATCGATACCCTGCAGTTGCGCGAGCGCCGCCGCGGGACTGACCAGACCGGCGGCGACGAGGTCGACGGCGATGCGCAGCGCCGCCAGCGGCGTCCTCTTGGCAACCCGCGTCTGCAGCATGAACAGCTTGCCGTCCTCGACCGTGAACTCGAACTCCTGCGCATCACCGAATGCCCTCTCGAGTGCCGCGGCGATCTGTTCGATCTCGCGCCGGGTGTCGGACAACAGCTTCTCGAGTGGCACTTCATCAGCCAGCGCGTGCCGGCCCGAGACGACGTCCTCACCCTGGGCGTTGAACAGGAAATCCAGGTACAGTTCGCTGGCCCCGGTCGACGGGTCGCGGGAAAAGGCGACACCGGCGCCGGACATCCCCCCGGCGTTGCCGAAAACCATCCTCTGCACCGTCACCGCGGTGCCCGGCGAATCGTCGATGTGGTGCGCCCGGCGGTAGCTGACGGCTTTCTCGGACTGCCACGAACGAACCACCGCCACGGCTGCCTGTTCGAGTTGCAGCATCGGGTCCTGTGGAAACGGCGTGCCGGTGAGTTCCTCGAAGAGTGCGAGATAGTCGCGGGTCAGCGAGGCGAGACTGCGAAAGTCGATCTCGCGCGAGCTGCTGGCCCCGCAGGCGCGCATGCATTCCTCGATACGACTGGCGAAGGCGCTGGCCGGGCACTCGTGCACGACTTCTGCGAAGCCTTGGACCAGGCGTCGGTAGCAGTCCCAGGCCAGGCGCGGATTGCCGGTGCTGCGGATGATCGCGTCGACCGTCAGATCGTTGACCCCGACGTCGAGCAGCGTTTCCATCATTCCCGGCATCGATACCGGCGCCCCGCTCCGCACCGAAACGAGCAAGGGCCGTCGCCGCGCGCCGAAGCCGAGGCCGCTCTCGCGCTCGACATGACGGATTCCCTCGACGAGCGCGTCGCGCAGTTCGGCCGATGCGCCGCCGGCAGCGGTGACGGCCTGCCGGGCGAAGCTGGTGGTGAGGACGAAACCCTGTGGAACCGGCAGTCCGAGGCCGCTCATCGCGACCAGGTTGAAAGCCTTGAAACCCATTTCCTCGACGCTGCCGGGCCGTGAGGCGGCCGCCTTGCCGCCGAACGGAAACAGCG
>ERZ761592.132-NODE-132-length-39819-cov-13.814506_pt1 | contig 39819 bp, 49 predicted proteins | sample MGYA00433095_ERZ761592 | MGnify/ENA primary metagenome ERZ761592 (study PRJEB28899, sample SAMN03785554) | bioreactor sludge metagenome | biome: EBPR Sludge; feature: EBPR Bioreactor; material: 0.22µm filtered reactor supernatant | place: Saint Lucia: Queensland... | reverse complement strand
AGGCCATTGTCCGGCTCATGGATCCCGCCGACTACCACGCATACCGGGTAGCCGTTGAGCTTGCGCCCGCCGAAGAAGAAGTCTGTCGCATTATCCGCAGCGCCCCCGGCAACATGGGCAGCACTGGCGACAGCGTAACCAAGCCAGAGCAGGCGGTGAGCGCATGATAAGTAACCCACGGATCGGGACTCCTGTAATTGTTCGATATAAAAAGAGCCTGAAAACCTGGTTCCCGCTTGAAGGGAAACGCGGCACGATTGCAATCGTCTGCAAAGCGCGGCGGTGCCGCAATCATGGTGTGCTAATTGACGGGCAAATGGTTGTCATCCCTTGCGGTAATCTTTTCCCTGCCCCTATGCAGATGGAGCTATTACCATGACCACCCACGAAGCAAACCGCATTCTATTATCCTTTATCGTTCGCGAAGGAACGCAGCGCGAACGAGTGTTCAAGAAAGACGCAGCAAAGCTGGCCGAGAAGGTAGGCCAGTGGACCGCCGCCTTGGCACACCTGGAACGCATTATCAACGGTGGCCCAGTGCCCTTTGATAAATCCTATCGATTCATTAAGTCTTTTATCAACGGGGAAACCTATTGGCGCGGCCGCCTATTCAATGGCAAGACGCGAGAGGACAAGCTTGCAGACTGCGCCCAGGCCATGACCGCCTTGGAGTTCCTACACGAATCACTAGCACCGGCGCCGGAAGTAGGACAGTTATCATTATTGATAGGGTAGGGGTAACGATGAATGCAATCTTGGTAGCTGCTCAAGCTCTGGCCGCAAAAGGCTATAAATTATTCCCGGTGCATACGCCCATCACGGACAAGACGGGCAAAGTCACCGGGTGCAGCTGTGAGGAATACAAGCGCAGCGAGAAGTACAAAGCCTACCTCGAAGCCAAGGGCAGGGCAGGAGAGTTTAACCCGGCCTTTAAATGCGAGAACATTGGCAAGCACCCCAGGCTTATGGACTGGGAAGAGCGCGCCACCAGTGACCCCGCCCAGCTTGACAAGTGGTTCGCTAAGGCGTGGTGTAGCGTGGACGTGGACACAGGCCGCCGCGTGTGGCTTGTGCCTAACCTTGGCCTTGCCTGTGGCCCTAGCGGGATTCTGGTACTAGACCGGGACAAGTACAAAGCAGACTACCAAGAATTAGATCTAAGCATCCACGACCAGACCACCATCACCGCTATCTCTGGCGGTGGTGGCGAACAACTATGGTATGCTATGCCGGATGACAGACGATACACCAATAGCCCCAAGGGATTACCCCCCTGTAACGATGTGCGCGGATGGGGTGGGTTTGTAGTAGTTGCGCCATCGCTCCACAAGTCGGGCATCTGCTACACTTGGGAAGAGGGATACAGCCCCGCCGACCTTGACCCCGCCCCGATCCCCGGCCCCCTGCGCACCGTGCTAGATGTCAACCGCGCCAACTGGCGACGGCCCCGCCTGACAGTGGAAGTCAACAGCGTAGCGGTAGAACGTTCGTTCAGTTTAGTTACCAAAGTGCTGGGCCTAGTGGGGATTGAGGACACCAGCGCGGAAGGGTGGGGGGAAGATGGCCATAAGTTTATCTTGTCCGCTTGCCCCTTCAACCCAGCCGACGACCCGCACAAGGAAGACCGCAGCGCGTTCGTTGTTGTCCACGCCGACGGCGCCATATCCGCCGGGTGTCATCACAACCGATGTCAACACCGCATGGCCGAGAGCGGTTTGTCTGGCTGGCAACTACTCAAACAGATCGCAGGCATCCAACCCACGGAAGCGAAGGACGACAACGCCTTTGACGAACTGTTAGCCACGGCCCGCGACTGGTGCAAATCGACCAGCTTCGCGCCATGGATTCCCGACCAGTACAAAGCCCACATCTACGCCAAGGATTGCGAACGCATCCCGGCCAACCTGCTACGCATCGAATACCGCACCGACGCCACCGACACCAAGCTGTTTGATGCACTGCTCGACCTGGCCGAGCAAGCCCGCAGCTTCACGGTATACGCCAGCTACGAAACGTTGCGCCACTTGGCCGGGCTTGGCAGTAAGAGCACCGTCAAGGCAGCGTTAGCACGCTTGTTCGGTTGGCTCATCGACCGCAACGAAACCGCTCCCGACCACGACCAAGCGTTAACGTACCGGGTACGCATTGACTGGATAGCGGATTTTGTCGCGCGTAGATCGAACGCACATTGGCCTTTGTATAATACTGTGCGTTCGATCTACGCGCGACAAAAAAACGATGACCCTTTTTTGACTGGCCGCAGCCGCACCGCCCGCCGCCTGGAACTCCTGGCGCCAGGACTGGGGGAGTCAGCCCTTAGAGTACTGGACATCCTGGCAGGGGGGGAGGGATGGACGCGGCAAGAGCTACAAGCCGAATGTGAGAAGTCGCTAGGGGGGATAGGGCGCATTTGTCGCCGGCTTGAGGAACTGGAAGTAATTTACTCGGAACGGGAATACCCACGCCAGCCCAAGACTTTCTACCTAGACCCTGACGGGTGGGCGAAGATTGACAATTTGCGACCCCAACTCAAGACTTACCGACTGTCGGCCGAACGCCGAGAGCGCGCTTTCGCCGAGATGCAGCGCCGTGCAGAGATTCAAATGGACATGGCCGAGAAGCCCAGAGTAGTGGCACGCAAGGCGCAGACCATCGCTGATACCATCGCCGCCCGCCGCCGCCTGCTGGCCGTCATCCATCCCGACTGGACAGACGCCGAAACACTTCGCTGGATTCTATCCCCTGCCCCACACGCCCGGCCCTGGCTGGACGCACAGCGCACCCGCCAGCAGAAAGAGGCAGCCATCGCCGCCCGCCACCTGGCCCGTCAGCAGGTAGCCCCGCCCGCCGCCTATCATATGGCCGTTGTTGCTGGCTACACCGAAACGGAAGCTGGCCTTATTGCCAAAGGAGTAACCCAATCATGGCAAAACGCAAATACGCAAAGACAATGACGCGCGGCAACGAGCGCCTACGCACCGTGCCGGATCTGGCAGGCTATGCCAGTAGCGCAGGGATGCCAGCCATTCACAAAGGAACCAGTTTTCGTGTAGAGATACGCGCAGGCAAAGTCTATCAAGTAGTTGAGCAGCGATACATGCTGCGCTAGGGGAGGGGTATGATTTACGTCACGTTGAAACACCCGGTCAACATCGTAGACTTAGGCTATGCTAGCACGCCAGCCCAGGCCGCCGAGTATACAGCGCTTGGCTACCTGTTGCTTGAAGAGTGGCGCGCTTATCCTGATTTAATACGCCACATGAACAGTGTAATTGCGGATATGCAAGCTACGATCCTGGAACAACAACGCCGACTTGACGACCAAGCCAACTTAATTAAGAGCCTACGCCGCCAAACTGGCGAATGATTTTTTTGCCCAATGGTACACCATGAAAGGGGTAGCTTATATGAGTAGACCAAAGTTATTAGACTTGTTTTGCTGTGCTGGCGGCGCAGCAATGGGCTATTACCGCGCAGGGTTTGACGTGGTAGGGGTGGACATTAAACCACAGCCGCGCTACCCGTTCCAGTTTGTGCAAGGTGACGCCCTGGAATATGTGGCGAAGCACGGCCATGAGTTCGACGCCATTCATGCAAGCCCGCCGTGCCAGGGCTATAGCCGAATGCGCCACGTTACCGGCAAGAAATACCCGTTGATGATTGACGAGGTACGCGCTGTACTCCGGGCGACCGGCAAACCCTATGTGATTGAGAATGTAGAAGACGCGCCACTCATCGATGATGTGTTGCTGTGCGGCACCATGTTTGGGTTGAAGACTTTCCGGCACCGCAAATTTGAGACAAGCTTTTTCCTACTCGCCCCACCCCATGCAACCCATACCGTGTATGGCAAGGCAGCAAAGCAAGGCCGACCAGTCACAGAAGAGCGGCAATACCTAACCGTGACCGGTAACTTTTCGGGGATAGCCAACGGGAAGCGGGCAATGGGCATTGAATGGATGAGCCGCGCCGAACTATCTCAAGCCATACCACCGGCTTACACCGAATACATTGGGCGTCACTTGATGGAGGTGTTGTCATGAGTAGAATCTTGGAACATGTAGCGCCTTGGCTGGACGCCACACCAGAAACACAAAATGACTGGTGGGAGAAGGTTAGGGAATTGGCTAGCCTAGAGCGCGGTGCAGGTTGGCAACTGGCGCGCTGGATTAGTTGGGGCATGGATGAATACAAGATAACCGCCGAAGATTTAGCTATCCAGTTAGACCGCGCCGAGCAGACGATCCGCAACTATCATAGTGTAATGCACAATCATGCCGCCACCATTGCCTCCAACTACGGGTTATCTGTCTCTCATGCTGTGGAAGTGTTAGGACTTGGGGCGGAAGAACAAGCCGAATGGCTATTCAAATGCCATGAGGAACGATGGAGCACAGGCAAGCTTAGGGCTGAACTGCGCGCCGTTCGGGTCGCGACCCTTAGCCAAGTGGGGCAGCACCCGCCCGCCCCGCCGCCGTTCCCTTACCCGCAGTGCTACCAGTGCCGGGAAGAGGGGCGCAGCACCGACGCGACCCGCATTGGCGTAAGTGGCCGCCTGTTGTGTGACCACCATTACAGCACCGGCCCCGACCACGACCCGCAACCAGACCCCATTGACTACCAGTATACGGAAGACTTTGATTATCCCGACGACGACGACGAACCCCCGTTCTGTCACCAGGAGATAGCGATAGAGATACCGGAGCCTGTCAAAGCCTTTGAGATAGCCGAGTATATTGTATCGAAATGGGGACAGCCCATGGCGCGAGAAGTAGTAGAAGAATTAGCGAGGTGGTGGTAGATGACACAGGAAGAATTTAATAATCTGTTGCGCAAAAATCCTGCTATTCGGCTAGAGGTTCGCCAACCAAACGGAGAGGTGTACACCGTTCCCGCTACTGTCGTCAGTGTCCCGGCGCCGTCTTTTCTCACACCTGTACCGGACGCTAACCCCCTGGCCGCAAAGTTTGAACGTATGTGGGAAGACCTTGGCGGCCCGCTCCTACTCAGGGAATATAAGTTTCATCCTGATCGTAAGTGGCGCGCCGACTACTGCCACGAAAAAACAAAGGTGCTGATTGAACTGGAGGGGGGGGTATGGAGCAAGGGCAGACATACGCGTGGCCTCGGTTTCATTAATGACATTGAGAAATACAACGCCGCCGCCCTGCTAGGCTATCGCGTGTTGCGTATCCCAACTGGCGGCGTTGTTGTCCAGACAATTCAGGAGTTTATCCGATTTATCGAAACCAATATTGGCTAAGCACGATTAGCAGGATCGCAGCGAGTAAATAGCTATTTAGTTGGCCCTGCCATTTTTGAGAGCGCATAGACTTGAGCAACCCCGGCTCGCCGCTCCTGCTGTCGTCATACATATAGCGTTCCAAAAGTTCTACTCTCTCTTCAATTGTCGGCTTGTGCCGTTGTTCGTCTCCGTATACATTGACTGTGCTCTGTCCCCCGGCCACAGACACCCGGTCAAATTCTGCGCCCTTTACATCACCACTCATCAGCAACACGTATCCTATCCACCCGAATTCACTTACCAAGTTCTACCCCTGCCAGTGCCATTTGATAGGCGTATTCCCTATCTCTATATATCTGGCTTTCCCAAATCGGAACCACTGCCGCAATCTGGCCAAACCTTGTCCATTGGCCAACAAGCAGCGCCCGCGCGGCGTTGTCTCTCTGGGCTATGTCCGCCCGGCTGTGCCAGTAGTTTCCATCAATCGGCCATGCCAGCACTCGCCCCACATTCACCACAAAATCTACCACCTGACCGCCTGCCAGCTTGCGCCCGCCATTGATCGGAACCTGAAAGGCAAAATCGTACTGATTGTCCGTCAGCCAAATATAGGTTATAAGCTCTGGCGTAGTGGCGTAGGGTAGTTCTGTTTGCTTCAACTGGATACAGCGCCGCGCTAATTTGAGGTCAGCGGTTGTATTGCTCTTGAGCAACCCCAATATATACTGTACCTGTGGATCTTCCAGGTTGCGCACCGCTGGAAGGTCCGGTTCAGGCAGCGCTGGCAGCCTGTCATTGGATGGCCCCAAGCCTTTTAGCTTCTTGCGCCGTTTTTTTAGCTTCCGAGTCTTTAACTCCCTAAGCCCCTGCATATTCGTCCTGCGTCACTTGCTCAACGGTGACATGATACACCCCGCTAATGCGCGCTTGCCCCTCGTTGTTAATGTAATCGTACCTATCCATCTGGAAACTGGCATCCACGATTTTTACTTCTAACTGGACGCCAAAGGGATCTTCAAAGATGACGGGTGGAACCTGTTTAGTAAGTGCCCGAATATGTGTCCATTGTTGTTTGCCGGTGTAAATATTCAGGTCATCGTCAACCATCATTTGTTGATCGCTTACCTGTATCGGTAGTCTGAATCGTTCCCAGTCGGTGACCATTGAGTGATATTTGACGCGCACCGCCCGCAGCATAGGGGAAAGTGCGGCGTCATTGGTCTGCAAAAGAAAGCCAAGTCTTAGCCCGCGCGTATTCGGGCGCGTGTCGTAGTCACTCCAGCGCAATTCTGTGCGATCACCGGTTGCCGTGCCAAGCAATTCCCAGGTAGTTGACTCGTCATCCTGCCAGTACACGCTAATCTTTTGCGTAGCGGTCAGATTTTCGCCCAGGATATAAACGCTCTCCATATCCTTCTGTACTTCCCGTAGACCGCCATACCACCAGTCTGTTTCAAACCAGCCGATAGGGGCGTACTCTGGCTCTGTGGTGTCGATGACCCCCGCCACGTCAGGCAGGTAGACGGAAAAGATAAGCCCCGTATCTGTGCCAATGTACAGCCGTTGATTGCTACGACGATAGTAGAGGCAGGAGATTGTCATAGCCGGCGGTAGCATCGTGATATAATGCCACCCCTGGCCATTGTGCGCCCACACCGTTGCTGAACTTTCCGCCGACCGTGGGTCAATACCGACCATCAGCCAATTGTTGTTGGCCGTGACCGCTGCAATGTTGCCCTGGTATTCATCGGGTAGGCCCTCGCCTAAGTCCGGCCCCATCGGGAGCATGTTGGCGCCGTCCCACCGGATTAGGGCTTCCTGATTAGGGATATACAACGACCCTTGATAGTGCGCCATGCCCCGCCCCATCACAGGGCTTGGGCTGCCCCATACCGATACCCCTAACACCTGGTCGCCATAGCCGATGTATAGTAACTCATCGGTAGTGGCAACATAGAGATAGTCGCCCTGGCCTGCAATCCCGGTAATGGTAACGCCAGGGTGTGAGACCTCGATAGGCCCTGTCCAGTCGGCGCCATCGGCGGCCGGGAGGTCGGTATACCATACGTTGTTGCCATAGGCCGCCCAGAGTAAGCCGCCCCATAGCGCGAGATAAGCGACTTCCCCGCCTGTCCCTGGTACGAAAAAGTTAGCAGTTGTCTCGTCAGTCGCCATATTACTCGGCGCGTCACTGGCGACATTGTTGGCAATATAGAGATAGTCGCCCAAGGCTAGCAGTTGTGTTCCCGCTGCACTGCCCGCGCTGTTGTTCCAGCCCGGCGCGCTGGCATCCCGTTTGTAAATCAGCCCGTCCCCCACGACATACAGTTGATCGTTAAACTCTGCGATCTGCGAAGAATCACTAGGCACAGCGTCATCATAGGCCAAGGGATTAAGGATTAATCCAAAATAGTCGGTTGTGCTTTGCCACGCGGCCCCATCGTAATATTTACTTGTCGGCGTAGCATGGTCGCCCGCCACCTTGGGCACAATGCCGGTAGTGCTAGGCTCTAGACTAATCCAATAGTTGGTGGAGGTAATGGACTGGCTTGACCAACTGGCCTTATACCAACTGTAGCCGGGTCGGTCGGTGCTGGTGGTAATGCTGTCAGTCTGTAGGCTAGTGCCAGGCGCGCTGCTTGTCTCTCCTGACAGTCTAACCGTGTAGGTTGCGCCGTCATTTTTCAAATACACCCACGCCGTTGTACACGCTTGGCCTGTGCCGCCGCCTATACGCATGGCCCATTTCTGTTTGGTTTGCCCTGTGCCTATTGTCTCTTCGCCCGTGACGGTGGAAGCATCCAACGCGTACACATTGCCCGCGTCCTTCATCTCAAGGTGAAGATGGCGCGGTAGAAACATTTGGTTGGGGTAACGGGTTTCGGTAGTGGCGAAGAGGAAGCCGCCGGACTCCGCGTCCTTTTTCCCGGACCCGGCCCGCCAGTCATCCATCACCCAGGCCGCCCAGGATTGAAGGTCATTGTAATCGCCCGCCCCGCCGCCGATCTGGGCTGCCATTTGGTTGGCAGTTGACTCTAGATACTGGCGAATGTCCACCAGCATGTAATCACGTAGCGCACCAACGGCGCCGAGCCTTATATGACCGCGCATGTCACCCCTTATACCACGCTAAAAACGATGTTTAGGGAAACCCAAGTTGTTCCGCCGCTATTGTGCGTAATGTTTCCGTCATTCCCCACATCAATACGTGCAATACCGCTGTCGCTCATTTGTGCTGTCAGCACCCCCGCTAGTGGCCTATAGCCGCTAGGCAATGTGGCAATCGTGGTCGCACTTCCACTAGTACGCCCCACCAGCCCGCGCAGAAAAATGAGGTCGCCAACCTTTTTATACTCGCCTTCCACAAAGCCGCTTCCGAAATTTCCCCATCCTGTATTAAACGTGAAATCCGTCCATGCGCCAGTACTGCCGGTAATAGTCGGGTCGCTGATCGCCGGACTTGTTAATGTTTTATTTGTCAACGTCTGACTATTCGTTGTGCCGACTACAGCCCCGGTTGCCCCATGCGCAGCCGTCAGCGCCGCATGAGCAGCCAGGAGCGTTGTTATAGCCGCTTGGGTGTAATAGCGCGCGTCTGCCTCTACTTTGGTCCAAACGTTCTGGCGTATCCATGCCTTGATATTGTCTACCACCATGCCCCCGTTCCCTGTAGCGTTAACACCATCCGCGGCCCGCGCTTGGGCGCATAGCGCCGCCAATACCGATTGGCCAAGTCTTGATAGAAAAGCATCTGCTTTTCATACACTCCTGTCTCTCGGCTGCTGCTGTTAAACAGCCAGAAGCGCATGAGGAAGTGCAGGGTATTGTCAGATAGTTGTTGATATAACCCGGTGTCATCGGCGGCTACGCCCCAATAAACGCTTGTGCTGCTGGTATGGCTGGCCGCTGTTGTTCCCAGTAGCCCGCGCGTCAGGTTGGTAAGCGTCAACGTGCTGGCCGCCTCTGTATAGCCCTGGTAGCTCATCCACTCGCTATCTATTTTGACATAGCCCACCCGCCCGATTGTTGGCTTACTGGCTAATGTCAAACTCGTGTCATCGCTATCAATGCCTGCGCTCAGGGTGGGAATTGTGGTAGGCACTGGCCCATTCTCTGCCCAATACAGAATGCGCCCAGCCCCGGCATAGGGCAGGTAATCAATTCGCATGGAGCGCCCGCCGCTGCTGTTTGGCTCGATATGCCAGTTGTGCATATCTACCCAAGTATCATCCGCCGATGGGTATACCTGCCATTCATTCACAAAGCGCTTTTGTTGCGGCTGTATGTTGTGCTCTATGTAATCCGGTAGGGTGTATTCATACGCGGTACTACTCCACCCGTTGGTAATGGTGTAGAGCATAGGGAAGCGCACCCGGCCCGCCCACTCTTGCAGAGCTTGGTTAAGTGAGCGGTAAAATTCCGGGTCACTCCACCGCCGGTTGGTGGTATCTCTTACCAGATATTCAAGCCCTTGCTGTAACTCTAATTGGGTGCGTAGTGTAATCATCAGTCCCTACAGTAAATAATGAAATAGCACTCGTGCGTGTTGCTGTCCTCATCGGTAAATTCAATATCAACCCGGTATTGATTGCCCACCGTCAACGACTGAATACGCTTGGTGGTGATGACATCCCCAGCCACAGATTGACTACCCGTTGTGACGCTACCAGTAACGTCACTGGGGCTGTTGCCGTCCGTGACATCCCAGACCACAACCGAAACCGACGTAGGCCCGCTGCCCCAAGGGGTGGTTGTTACCCCATAGGCTAGGCTTTCGTCTGGGCTTTGTTCTACTGGCGACTCTTGACACTCGCGCTTGCTGCTCATGGCGCCCCACTATCCACCCGTGCTTACGGTATATTGGTACGTAAACTCAATGGCATCGCCTGACACCACGTTTACCGCCGAAAAGACTGTCCGGTCTAGCAGGGTGCCGGTGGTGCTATTGTTAAAAACGCCATGCTCGGTAATGGCCTTCGTGCTGGTGTAAGAGATCGTGCCGACGCTCTTGTAAATGTTGGCGCTGGCCCCTTCGGTCTGGGTGCCGGTGGCGCGGCTCTCCCCGTCCGTGGTTTCCATCGTGGTATTGCTCACGTTCTCCGCAGTGGTGCCAACGCCCCCATCGTGATACTTAAAATCACCAATGGTACTATCTTCGGTTTGCAACTGGTCAACCAGGAAGTTAGCGAAGGCTGTTGTAATCGACCGATAGCCGACCACACCATAGTCAATTGTCCAGCCATCAGCCCGGCGCACCTTGATAGATAGCTGGCTATGCATAGTAGGAATACTAGTGAGCCAACTAAATGCAATGGCGGCCTGTACAGCCAGCCAGCCGCCCCAATACGATGGCCGTATCCCGTTGCGAATACGCCACCATAGGGGAGCTTTTTTATAGAGTTTGCGCACGCCCAAGGCGCCGCTTGAATTCATCGTTCCCGAAAACATGTTATTTCCTTCGCAATGTAAAGAGGAGCGTGCGCGCACTAAGCGAGAAGACGCGCGCCCGTTCCGCCAGGGAGAAAAGCACAGCCGCAACCGGCGCACCAAATCGTGAGGTTGCCAATGCCCCTAGACTGGCTTGCACCCCCGTCAATGCCTTCAACGTTTTGCGGGTTAGTGCGCCGCTACTTGCTTGAATGCCTTCGATTGCCACCTGATACAGATGAATGATAGCGGTCGCTAGTGCGCCGCTGCTACTCTGCGCGCCTGCCACAGCCTTGAGCGTTTTTCTTGCCAGCGCCCCGGCTGATGACTGTGTGCCTGCTACTGCCTTTGCCACCTTGCGCGCTAATGCCCCGCTGCTACTCTGCACCCCGGCCACAGCTTTGGATACCTTGAGCGTAAGTGCGCCGCTACTGCTCTGGGTGCCAGCATTCGATTGGGTGTAGGTGGTGCCGCTGGCGATCAGAACTTCAATCGCTGCTATGGCCCAGTCGCCCGCAGCCGACAAACTAAAATCGGTTGTGGTTGCCGTGCCGCTGCTGGCAACGTCCTTATACTCGCTGTTGCTGCGCGCCACACTGCCGCCGCTGTTAGCGGTCTGATTGATAGCAATGGCAGTAAAACCACTGCCAACCGTGTAGGTTTGGCCGCGGCCCGACGCGAACCCAATCACGCGGCTATTGTTGGCAGTGGTCGTTACGCTGGTTGTTGCTGGTGTGGTGTCAGTGCCGCCTGTATCTACACTGGCCGTGTTCCCAATCGCCGCGCTGCCATTTGTGCCGCCTTGTTTAACGCCACTAATGCGCAGAAGCTGAAAGCTACAGGCAGTAGGATCCACCGCAAACGTTACCGTCACTGCGCCAGTTGTTGGACTGGCCCCCATCGCCCGCCACACGGACAGGTTGATTTGCCCTTGGGTATCGTCCTGGTTTAGAACGTTTACCCAAGTTAGGCCATTGCCCGATACCGCGCTGTTGTAGTTCCCTGGCGTGTTGCTGCCGCGGTTGGCAATCAGGCACAAACAAAGCTCATTTGCGCCAGGCGTCCAACTAGCAGAAGCCGCCGATCCGCTAGGCGTATCGACGGCTGTTACGACTGACTGTTCAATGACAATAGCCATTAGGCTACCGCTATCGCGTAGGCGGTCACATTGCCATTGGTGTAGGCGGAGACGCGCGCGCGCACTGCCTTAAGCCCTTTGACATCCGCCTGGAATATGCCCGCCGCGGTTGCCGTTGTCGCTACTGTGCCAGTGGCGATAGGTGTCACGCGTAAGGCGATCCAGTTGGTTCCGTCCACTGTCGCTTCAAAGGTGACAGTCGCGGTGAAGGTGCCGGAAAGCTGAATCGCCACCGTCTCCAACCCGCCGTAGGCATCCCCAACCAGCGTAAGGCTTTGGCCGTCGCCGGTCGCTGCTGCCGCGTCCTGCAACGTTTTGGTTAGATAGAATCCACCGGGTGTATTCACGCGCCCCCCCTATTTCAGATAGTAGATTCTGATCGTCAGTTGGCCCGCTGCCACATTGGTAAAGTCTGCCCCGCTTGTCACCGTCAGCGTAACGGTTTTTTCAGCGGTATGAATCTTAGTCCCGCTTGGCACGCCCATATCTAGGGCTGTAACCGTAGTGAAGACGGATGGGGTACCGGTGTTATAGCGGTCGGTGTCTGTCCCGTCGCCCACAATCAGCACCGCGCTTGTGTCGCCAGTAAACCCGGTGACATTCTCAAGCACCGTTTGCAGCACCCAAGCGCCCTGCGGAATCTTTTCGGCCAAGGCATAGGTGCCGGCGGTTGACCCGCCATCGGTAAACTGACTACGGGCAACGGTTTCGGTAATGCAGTGTAACCCACCCAGGATAACCCAATCGTCATCGCGCTGATCGTTCTTAGCCTTGCGGTACGTTTTCGCCAGGTCGTTGGTAGCGTCGTAGTAAACGTACAAACTACCGACTTTCAAATCAACCCATGGCCGCGCATCACCGTCGGGCAGGCTCTTGCCCCACCGCATTTCGGGATTTTGCCCTAAGATGGCGTCATAGGGCTGATCGACATAATTCGCAATTGCGGTCATGCCGCACCCCCTTTAGGTTGTGGTAGAGAACCCGCTGATAATGGCGTGCGCCTTTTCATTGGTGATGATAAAGGAGTACTCGCCAATAACTTGGCCTTTCACGTAGTCGCCGGACTTGGCCAATGGCTCTTCAAACCAATCGCGCAGCGTTACCCAGCCGAGTAAATCACGCTGCAAGATGTACATTTTGTTGGATGGACACCAGCGATTGAGCAGAATATCCAGATCGCCGAAATGGGTGCGTACAGTCGTGATGACAATCCCGCCCACATCCTCGCGCCGTTCGGTGCGCACTTGGCCCTGGTAAAAGCTGGTAATCTTGCGATGGCCCCAACTGTTCGTGACAATCACGTTAGGCTTGCCGCCATAGCCCCAGGCATCTTCAACGGCATTTTCGATTGTTACCGGGTCAAGTGCCGCGCCCGCCATTGCGGTAAGATTGGTGGTGACAAAGGTGTCAACGCCGCCCATTGCGCCGGCCACGCCGCTCGAACGTTGCAGCCGTTCACCATAGAAGAAGGTTTTCTCCAAATCGATCATCAGATCGCCCGCGTTGCCTTTGCGCCCGTTGCCGCCGCCGCTGCCGCCCAATAGCTTCATCATCTGATATTTGTAGCTGTCAGGGATACCGTAGCGGGAGACCGCTTTCATTTCTGAGCCTGACACCTTTACTTCGCCCTGGAAGATTTGGCTATAGTTGTAGAGGTTGGTAGGCACGGTATACGGTTGGTCGTCGCTATCGTCGCCTTCTTCGCGCGCATTGAACAGATAGGTGATGGTCGCTCCGTTGCTGTGAGCTGCGCCGCTGGTACTACCCCACCCGCGCAGAACGGTTAGTGTATTGCTGGCAATAGACGAAACATAAAGCTTTTCGCTATCAACTAACAACACATCCCCTGGCCGCCACATGGTGCCGTCCGCCACATCTACGCCGGTTTCACTGTCATCAAGGTCTTCGCCAATGGTGGAGGTTCGCACCCGTAACGTATCCTCTAACCACTCTACTTTGTGGTTAGGAAAGTTCTGCATCCGAATGCTTTTTTCCTTGCCCTTACCAAACATGGTGAGGCAGGGAACATCGTTCGGATCGATATTTAAAATCAGATTAGCGATAGTCCGTTGCGTAGTGACTGTATCGCTAAAGGTTTTTAACATGCCCTGTGCCATTTTGCTTTTCTACTCCTAGGCGTATAGCTTGAGGTCAACCCCTCGCATATCCGCCTCATGCATAATTTCCAGCGCTGCCGCTGTATCGTAGCGCTTCATTGCGCGGTTGTACTTCTCTTGCAAATCATCCACCGGAGAACTAGAGCGCCCGCCGCCCAGGTCAACCGCATTGCGTTCACGCTTGTCCTGTTGCTGCTGTTGGCCCCCGCTGAACTGCTGGCGCATGTACGCCGCACCAGTGGCCCAAGCTTGCGTAGGGTCCTCAGCGTCAAGGATCATTTCCATTGGCACGCCGGTTTGTTTGACAATCTCCTGCAGGGTGGTATAGCGCGCGCGGTTAATTTCGTCCTGCTGTCGCTCCTGCTGTAGCCGCTGATTTTCCTGGCTGACTTTGCCATACTGGTATTGCAATTTCTGGTAGTCATCCATCCCCGCCAATTGTTTTTCTTCCAACTGGCGTTCATAGGCGGCCCGGCGCTCCTGCTCCTGGCGCCACTGGGTTTGATACTGCCGCTCTAGTTGCGCTACCCGTTTATCTTGGTTGCTCTTCCAGGTGCGAAACTCTTCAAGTTCATCAAGATTGACCTTGGGCTTTTCGGCCTTAGTCTCTGGCTGTCGCTCAGGTGGCGGGGCTGTCGTATCGGGGGCTGTCGGCTGTTCTGTGCCAACTCCCTGATCAACTCCCTCGCCCTGTTGCAACTCCTTTTCATCCTCGAACATGTGTTCCCCTTTTTGGACAATAAAAAAGCGGACAACCTCTATAAAGAAGTTGCCCGCTGGTTCCCCGGTGGGTGCTTATTCAAATGCCGGCGCTTCCCGGCTAGGGCTAGGCGATAGACTTGCACCCACAGGACGGGGTATGAACCCGCCCCCCACTTTGGCGCCTAACCAAATATCGTCGGACCATGCACACAATCTGAAAATTCTGAACCAAAACCAGTGTACCGCACCCGCGCCAAAAAAATCAATAGGCAAATTAAAAGCCCTGTGGCCGCAGTTGCGCGCCGGCCTGTAGCCACGCCTGGCCATTACTGGGCGGTCGCCAGGGATTGATCACGCCTGGCGCTTGCGGCTGTGGCATCAGCCCGCCACGCATGGCCGAAGGTGCAACCTGCGGCATGTTGGCCAAGGCGCGCGCTTCCCCGCCTGACATGCTTGGCCTTTCTGGCTCTCTGGCGTTCCAGTTCCAATTGACATTGCCTACCCCGTCAATCCAGGGGGGGCGCTGCTGCCCGGTTGCTTGCTCGTATGCGTTCCAATCCATTTTGCACCTTTTAAGGTTTATGCTACACTATGACTTATGCCGGGTTGATAGTAGCGACGGGTGTCGCATCGGGGGACTATCTACCCGGCAACCTTTTTTATTTGCCTACGTAGTGATATACATGATCAGACTAAGCAATATCTTCTCAGGTATCTTTGACCTACTTGGCCTACTGGCAACAGGAGCCGCAATCATTGCGGCGCTCTGGGCTATCTTCGCACCATTCTTCTAACCCTTATTCCACTTGCTCCCTGGCGTCCATTTGGCTAAGGGCGCGGTCGGCGCCAAACGTTGGCCCGCATTTAGCCAAGCCATGCTTGCATTCTCTGGCCGCCATTTATTGATGTAGTTCTCGCGGGGCATTAGGTAATTGTCCATTTCATCCGCACTGACATAGGGCGAATTGAAGTAAGGGTTAAAGCCTGGTCGTTTCTTGCCGTCCTTGTCGTAGCTGCCACCACTATAGCCGCCGCCGCCACCATACCCGCCATAGCTGCGCCCGGTTCCCGCGCTCTTGCCTTTCCCATCGTCACCATACCACCAGTCAAAGAAGTCGCTTAACTGCGGGTTAGCCTGGAAGTAAGCGCGGGTCTGTGCCTTGTCCCATCCGCGCTTATAGCCGCCGGCGATCTCCCAAATGTTATCCCCAAACAGCTTGCGCGCTTCGGCATAGTCGGCGCCGAAGTTGTACTTGGGTGTCTCGCCTTCCTGCTTTGTTTCGTCATAGTTGGCGGGTCGGCCATTCAGCCAAGCGTTAAAGAGCCAAGCCTTGGGATTCTCGTCAAAGTATTGATCTCTGGCCGCCTTGTTCTCTGGCGTGCCATCATAGGCGGGAATCCGTGACCACGCCAAAGCGCCATCAATGCCTATCTCTGTAAAGCCGCGCTCCACGTCGGCCCGGTTGTAGGCGTACAGGTTAAGCAGCTTAAAGCCGGGATTGTCGCGCTTGTATTGTTCCCGCGCTTCGCTGCCCTTGGGGAGCTTATAGTACCCCTCCCAGATCGCCAGGTCTTCTTTACCAAAGCGGCCCGCCACGTTGTTGTATGCCTGTCTATACACAGCACTGCCGCCACCACTGCCGCCCGTCCGTTCTATTTCTTCCAGGCGTTTGCGTTCGGCCTCTGTTGCGTATTGATATTTATTCTCAGTAATTAGCCCTTGCGCCGTGGTCGGGTCGGTCGCCAGTTGTGCAGCGTCCACCGCAGTACTGCCCTTCATCCAATTCGGCATCAACTGAGCGCCGCCGGTCGTCAACTGCTGCATCATCCATTGTTGGCGCTGTGCATCAATTGCCTTCTTCTGTTCCATGTAGGCCGCTATCTGTTGCGGTGTGCCGCCTTCGGGAAAGGTGGGGTAGGGGAATTGTTCAGCCGCTTTCTTTAAGGTGTCTTCCTGGAAATTCCATTTTTGTTCGAGTGGCGCGTAGTCCTTCGGCTTGCCGCTGCCTTCTACCAAGTCAGCGCTTGGATATTTGGCCGAGATGGTATCGGTCACGAACTTGACTACCTCGCTATAGTAGGCGTCAGGGTTAGCTTTTAGCCATGCGTCAAGGGCTGCCGGATCAACAAACTGGCCGGCATTGCCGATGATCGCTTGTGTTCTGGCTGCTGCCATTTCCTTTTTGGTCGCCTGCGGATTGGCTTTGAGTAGCGCATCTACCGCCGCGTCACCCATCCCATACAATGTATCTCTGGCGTCTTTTGTCTCAGCAATCCGTTGGCCTAATGCAGCGCTCGCGCCTGGGCGCGTGTTGTCCTCATTGAGTACAGCACTTTGACTAAAGCGCGGTGACAGTTCGGGATACTGGTCAAAGGTGGCTGATTGCGCCATCTCGCTTCCATAGGGATTAGAGACAGGATTATAGGCCCGCTCCTGGTACATCTGTTTGGCTTGCATGGCCTGGCGCTCGTCCTGATCGAAGGGCTTCACCTGTACGCCAGTGGCCCAACTGCTGCCGCTGGCCATCAGTTCTTTGTTTGCGGCCCGTTCGGTGGCAGTGCGTAGGATGGCGCTTAGTGCTTCCTGCTGCGCTTGCACCTCCGGTATCATCTGTTCCCCAGTGCGCCAGGTGCGTAAAATGTCCTGTGCATACTGGGCTTGGTCGGCGGTAATGCTGCCTTCGCTCACCATCGTTGTAAGTTCCCGCGCAATGTTATACTCATAAAAGCCAGGTTGCGCCCACTGTGGCAATTGCACCCCAGCCCGCGCCGCAAGCCAAGCCAGCGGTTTCCCAATGGGCACGTAATCAACTACGCTCATATCCTGCCCCGCTGGCTTGCCCTCTTTGATATTGCTGTAAGCCTTGCCTATAGCATCGAACCACGGATAGGGATTAAAGCCGCTGCTGCGCACCGCCTCTAGGCCAAAGCTAAAGGCATTGTTGGCGCTCTCTGGATCGGCATAGTCGTTCTGCATAAAAAGGCCCAACGTTGGCCAATATTTTGATGGGTCAATCCGCAGATAGTACGTCATGCCATTACCCAGGTCAACGGGAAACAGACCGTCGTAGCGGTCTGGGTCGCCGCGCTGATCGGCCATTTGGTTCATGTAGTTATGCGCTTGCATCATGCGCCGCCAGATGTGCGGCTCGAAAATGGCGCGCTCTCTGGCATTCTTGGCCGCACGCGTCGACCAAAACGAGTAGGGAAAAGCGAGTGACAATAATTCATCCACGCGTGTATTATTGGCGAAGTCCACCATTGTAAAGCTGCGCATACGGTTGCCATACTCACTAGCCACCGCCTTCGCATTGTCCCAGGCGGGAAGCACTTGGCGCCGGAAGTCATTAATCGCCCTGAGCGCTTGGCCTTCGGCTATGGCCCCCTTGGGCGCCATAATGTTGTCAAGATTGCCATTGACATAGGCTAGCAGATTAGCGATCTGATCTCTGGCGTGCTGCGCGCCATAGGCAATATCATCAGCGAGAATGCCCCCGGCTCGCGTTGTGTTGCGTATCGTAACATCTGCCACTTTATTTAGGTCCTGAACCTGGGCACTGTTGCCCAGGTTCAGTGCCTTTTTCACTTTCTCTACCAGGTTGCCAAGCCCAGGTGCAAGACTTCCCTCGAAGAAAACCATACTTGGATCGGGCAATGGTTTCTGTGTGGTAATCTCAAGAAAGCGCAATATCTCATTTCGGGTTGCCGTGTTTAGCTCTTCTGTGCTATAGCCTGCTTTTAGCAGGTTGTCACGTTCAGCCCTCAGGATTTCGGCCTTACTCATCTTGCTATATTTCTGGGTTGCCTTGACGGTCTGCTGTGCGCTGGCCACGTCCGACCGCAGCCCTATATATTGCTCGACCAGCTTCAACACATCGTTACTATTTTCAATCCGCTTTCCGGCGACGGTGGTCCCGTGGAGGTCTTCAAACTCAAAAACCCGTTGGCCATCCCGATATTGCTTGGCCAATATCTCCATCTTGGGTAAGCCAAGCTTGGCCGTTACGTCAGCATCCCACATGGCCGCCAGGTCTTTGGCCGCCGCTGCACCGCCCGCAGCTTGCGCCCGGTACATGTCGCTGGCCTTTGTCACGCCGACCCGTTCCCCAACAAAGCGAATCGCCTGTTCCAGTTCCTGGCCGGCTAGGTCGGTCAGCTTCTGCGCCTGCAAAGGAATGTTGTTATCTGCAAAATATTTTTTGACGGCGTTCCATAGGGGCAAGTCCAGCGGTGAGCCGTTGGCGTTCGCGGTCGGTAGGCCCGCTTGTTTGGCAATATCGCGCAAAGTTTGTAGGGTATTGGCTGCGGGTGTTGCCTGAACAGCGGTGGCCACCTGTCCAGGCTGGACAAATGGCGCTACATCAGCGACCGGCGCCGCTTGTTGAACGGGTGCCGCCGGTAGTGGTGCGCTCAGTCGCTTATAGTCTTTATAGACTTCGCCCATTCTTTTGGCATCATTGCCCGCTTTTTCGGTGAGGTCAATCGCTATATTGACGGTATCCGTATTACGCGGAGCGCCATCCCTTATCAGTCGCTCATACACTTGATTGATCAGGCTGTTTGCTTGCTGCTCAGGCGCAGGCAGTTTGCCCGTTTTCTCCACTGCTTGACGCCATGCCATCCTTAGATTATCACTAATCGCCCGGCCCAACTCGCCGCCCATTGCATCCAGACCCGTAACACTGGCAGGCGCAATGGGCGGCGTAACAGGCGCCGCCGTCACGGTTCCCGCTACTGGTTTCCCTCCCTGTACTACTTCGATTCCTTGCGCCTGTAACTTCTGTACTTGCTCAGGTGTTAGTACACTCTTAGTGGCAATCTCATCTACTACCGGTGTAGTTATTTCGTCAACCACCGGCGCGCCCTCATCCGCTTTGACGGTCAGATCGTCTAATACTTTTTGGGCATCTTCGGCGAAGGGGTTGGCACTCGCAATGTTATCTAGTTCATCTTGCACCGCTGTTTCTACATCCGCCGGCGTGACGCCCCGGTATTTATCCTTTAGCGCCTGAGGCACTTGGCTATCTGGGATTGTAGTTGTGGTGCCATCTTCGCGCCGGACTAGCCAATCGGTGTAGGTCTGTTCGGTAACGGTCTTCTCTCTGCCTAGCCTGCTCGTCTTTGGCCCCTTCACTTCGACCGGAGAAATTAACTCGACAACTCCGTCAAACCCATTGTTAAACTTTAGCCCGGTTGTCTTCTCAGCGCCGAGGCCATCCCGTACAATGTTGCGCTCTGCAATGCCCCATATCTGTTGTTCATACTGCCGAAGCTGCCGCCAGGTCTCATTACGAATACTATAGTAATCTTCCCACTTGCCATTTTTTAGCGCAACCTCCAGCACTTCATCAAGATAGGCTCTTGCTTGCGCGCCTGCCATCTGTGCATTGCGTTCGGCGGAAATGATATAGTCCATGGCGTCTACTTCGGCAAAGCGCCGCGCAGCCGCATAGGTGCGTGCAACGGCTTTATCGGTCAGTTGCCGCCCAGCGTCGATCACCTGCGCCAGCCGCCGATCATAGGCGCCTGCTGCCGGTTCAAGGCGCAGTGTGTCCCATAGCTTTTGTTCGTTGACTTTGGCCGTTCGCTCTAAGATATCCCACTGGCTTAGGTTGGGGGTAAACGCTTCCCCACTGGCTACCGACTGGGCGCCCTTCTCTAGCAGGTCGTTTACTTTGGCGTTGCGCTCATCCCACAGGCGCCGCGCTTCCTCCCAATATTTTCCCCAGGCTTGATTACGTTGCGCAGTTGGCAACATGCCGGCGCGTTCGGCCATGTCGCCCAGCTTGGCGCGTACGTCGGTCGTCAAGTCTGTCACCTGGCCCCAGATGTTATAAAGCATGTAGCGGTTTTCAGGCTTGGCGCTCTCTGCAACCACATTCATTAGCGCTTCCATGCGCCGCTGTGTATCCTGTAGCGCGGCCGTTGTGGCCTTTTTCCATTCAGTAATGGCCTGTGTTGGTACGCCGCCTTTTTGCGCCAGCTTGCCGACTTGCGCCAGGTCTGCCGCGTCCTGTACCGCTTCCTGTTTCAGCCAGGTATGCCGCGCGGGGATGACTGGCGAGGACTGGATCAGATTATCCCAATAGGCGGTTGCCTTGTCTGCCCAGGCGGTAAGCTGCGTTTGGGCGGTAGGCACGTCGGGCGCCTTGCGGATAATGTCGTAGAACTCGCTAAGACTGTCAGCGGGCAGGGCATCGAGCCAACCGGCATTGACATCAGACAGCGAGAATACCCGCGCCTGTCCTGTCACCAGTTTGTTAAATTCCTCTACGAGATTACCGCCACTGTAGCCCGTTTCAAACAGATGATTGATTAGGCTGCTTGCCTGGCGCGGGTCGGTGATGCCAATGCTTTGCAGGATCGGCGCCATCGTGTTTTGTAAAACGTCCTTGCCGGTTTTTTGGAGCGCATGAGTAACCCCGGCATAGTAAACGCGCGTGCCTACGGTCTCATCAATTTGGCCGTAGGCCTTCTTGAGCGGCCCCCACAGGCCGCCTAGCTGCTGCCCGGCGGCCGTCATGGAACCCGCCGCCCCTTCCAATCCTCTTACTGTCGGGTCTACGCCGTAGAGTTTCGTTAGGTGGGACTGGATATTTTTCCAAGCGTCAGTCGCAAAGGTCTTGTCACCAAAGGCGCCCACTACGCCGCTAAGATAGTTAGTCGCCCAGCCGCCGGGATTGAGATAAATGTAGATGGGACTGACTGTCTTTCTGAACATGTCGCCCAATTGGCCTACAGGGCTTGGCTTTAGCTTTCCCGCCTCATCTACCACGTTGTAAAACTTGTACCCGCCCGTCTGCATGGCGTCAATAAATTCGTTGGCAAAGTCTACCTTATTGAGCAGCACCCCATTTTTTAGCGATTCCGCACCATTCAGAAATTCATCGGCCACTTGCTGGAATATCTTTAATGGGTCGTCGGCTTTGTTGGTCAAGCCGGCAACCTTGTACATAAGATTGCTGTCTGTGCTAGTAATCGGGGAAAGCAGGCCCATATTGCCAAAGCGGATTAGCCCATCCTGATCAGCGCGTGCCAGTAGTCCATCACTCTGGAAGAGATTGGCGGCTATGCCCTGGATAAGTGCCGCTGGTTTTTCTGCCACCTGACGCAAGAGCAGTTTAGCATCCGCAACCGTATCAACGTCCGCCATGAGGTTAGTTACAAAGCGGTGCATTTTGTCGGCGGCAATCCCGGCGCGCGCTTCGCCCGTTGTCCACCAAGCCGAGGGTTTGTACAGCGCCGCCGGATTATAGCCGCTAGTTGCGGCCTCCATCGCTTTTCTGTTTTCCGGTGTCACCGTGTACTTGAGTAGTTTTGCCAGCACATTCTCATCTTGGTCGATTACTTCGCCGGTAGCCCTGGTCAGCCGCCGCGCTGCTGGCGTCATGCCAATGACATCAAAAACACCGCCGAGCAGATCGGTAACGTCAGGCTGTAGCAGTTCAGCTATCATTTGGCGCGCAATGTTGGTATTCTCATTCACCAGCGCAATTGGGTGCTTATGCTCTAACTCGTAGGCTTGTGTACCAAAGTCTGCCGCCTGCGTCATTAGTTCCTGTCTGGCGTCTTCATCTTGTTCTGACTCTGCCGCCTTTAGTGCCGCCTGCGCTTTCTGCGTCAACGTCTGTACGGTAGATGTCTGATCAGCAAGCGCGTCGAACGTCTTGGCCACGGCGGCGGGATCGGCAAAGTTGAGGTTGGCGCGGTCTTGTTGCCTGCGTAATTCGGCGGGTGTCATCGTCGCTGCCTGTTCTGCGGTCGGTGTGACTGCCTCACGCTGGCGCGCCACCTCTTCCCCTGCGGCTACCATATACCGAATCAGCGCGCGCTGTATGGGGTACTGTTCCCCGGCGGCTGCGGCTGTCACTGCCTCTTTGGCGGCTGCCGGGATTCCAGCAAAAAGCATTGCGGACCAATAGGAGCCGAATGGGTCATTGCCGATGTCAGCTTTTTGGCCCGACACAACGCTAAAGGCTTTTTCCATCAACGGAGAAACGATGGGAACCTCATCGACACGCGTCAGATTGATAGCGTCTTGTGCGGCTTGCAAACCACCGGTTACGGCTGCGAAGGCATCTTCGCCCCATTGCGGCGTGGCCTTTTCCGCTACACCCATCGCGCCGGTGAGCAGCGCTCCGCCAATGCCGCGCCAGTCCGTTGGCCCTTCAATCTGGCTAAAGTTCTCGCCCAATTCTTTCCACGTCGGGTCAATGCCGCGCCAAAGTTCCCGATCTGCCATCTGTTGATCGAAGCGCTCTTTAGCTGCACTGTCTTGCCACCATGCCGCCGCGCCTAGTGCTGCGTCACCGAATGTATTCCAGCCAGCCTTGATTCCATCCCATATTGTATCCCCAGCCATGCCAGCGCCCGCCTTCGCAATCTCCATTAGGTCAGGCGCCAGCACATCAGCCGCACCCAATGGCAGGTAGGCATTGGCTATAGTCTGGTTGCCTCCCCCAAACTGCGGGAAGTTCCACCGATCTTCGGGCGCCGGTTCAGCATAGGAAGCAAAGGGCTGTTGTTGCGGTACTGTCACCGTTGGCGGCCTACTTGCCACCGCGTCAAAGCCAGACGGCCCGGTGTCTGGTCGGTCTAGCGCATAGGTCGGCTGACTCGGTTGCACATCATAGGTTACCGGTATGTTGACAGGTGGCGGATTTAGCCAGGCGTCTAACTGTTGCTGCCAGGGGTTGACCTGGGGGCGCGGTTGTGGCCCTTGCACCGGCGGAGGGGGCGCGACCCAATTGTTTTGTACCTGGTCTAGTAAAGACTGTGGCGCCTGGGGGGGAGTGGTCGGGCGCGGTTGTGGCCCTTGCATTGGCCCACTAGGCGGGATGGTCGGGCGCGGTTGTGGCCCGGCCGGTGCCGGTGCGCCAAAGCCCCCGAAAAAAGAGCCGCGCGCTTGCTGCTCGCGCAAAGCGGCCTGTCGGCGCTCCTCTTCCAGACTAGCCAGATACCGATTGATACTGCTGATATTGCTAAAGTCAGGCATGGCCGTTCCTTATGTTGCTCGTAACCACCGCGTGTTTTGCGCCCGGTTGCGCCCGGTCGCCTGAAGTGTAGCGATCTCTTTATCCTGCTGCCAACGCATCCGGGCAATCTCCATCTCTTGGGCCAACTGCGCTCGCGCCAGTGCTTCTTGCTGCGCCCGATACTGTTGGGTTGCGCCTAGTTCCGCGTACTGATAGCCGTACTTTTGCGCTAGTTCCTGACCGGATAGCGCTAGTTGGCCCTGCTGTACGCCCAATTGTCCCTGCTCAATCTGGTTACGCTGTGATTGGGTAAGCTGCGCAAGCGCGTAGTTCTGTTGCTGCGTTAATTCGCCTAATGCGATCTGCCGCTGCTCGTTAGATAGTTGACCCGCGCGGTACATCTGCTCAATGTCCTGGGCGCGATTCTGTACGCCAATCGTTGCCTGGTTCATCCAGCCTTGCTGATCCAATTCCCGGTTGCGGCTCTGCGCCGTCTGCTCATTCATCCACTGCTGTTGATTGACCTGTTGCCGTTGTGTATCGTTCTGGAAATTCTGTAAATGAAAGTTCTGCTGCTGCGTCAACTCAGCCAGGGCAATTTGTCGCTGTTCGTTGGACAAGCGTCCTTGGTTGTATGCGCTTTCAATCTCCTGGGCGCGGCCTTGCAAATCCAACTGGCCTTGTTGATATTGCCGCTGCCAATCGTTCATTTGCTGCTGCTGGCCTAGTTGCGTGCGCGTCTGATAATCTTGCAATCCAAACTGGCGGTTGGCCAATCCTTGCTCGAACTGGTCGCGCTGCTGCGTCTGGCCGAATTGCGCCGCCCACTGGTTGGCCGCCTCGCGCGCCTGCCATTCAGCCATCTGCTGTTGCTGTGTAGCAAGCTGCGTGTTGAACTGGTCTAAATTCTGTTGCCATCCGAACTGCTGATCCCACCGGCGCTGCGCTTCATTAAAATCAGTTGAGTACTGATATTGATTTTGCATCAACTGATTGTAGGGAATCATCGCCTGTATGTATTCAAGGCCCTGCTCGCGGTTGTCGTCCTGCGCGAACCAATCTAGGCTCATGCCCGGCGCGTTCTGCCATCCCTGGCTAGTGGCTGGCTTCACTGTTGGCGCTTGCCCTGGCTGGGTCACGCTTGGCAATGTGGGATTCCAATAGGTATTCCCGCCCGGCTTGGGGGTGGCCGGATCTCCCGGTTGCGGCGTCGGCTCATAGGTGCTTGGATTATTCGGAAGCCCGCCGCCTCTGGCCTGGGTTGTACTGTAGTTGCTCCACGGATTAGCATAGCTGTTCTGATTGTTGGCGTTCGTTATCCGCTGCATTCCCGGTTGCGGAATGCCGCCCCATCCCTGTTGGGTGGTTCCCCAGGGGGAAGACGCGCCGCCGTAGGATTGCCGGTTCTGTTGCGGCATCCCCGAAGAGCTATACATATCGCCGCCGCCGCCTACATTCTGATTGTAGCTTTGGTTCTGCGCGGCGGTTGCCATGCGGTTACTGATTGCCATTTTACATTACTCCTGGGGGTGCGCCCCCTCCTGCTAGCGCCGCGAGTTCCTCACCCGGCGGCAACGGCTGCCCCATCATTTGGGCGAATAGTTCAGGGGGCATCCCCGGCGGTAGGCCCATCGCTTCCGGGGTTAGTTGCCCTTGCATCTCTGGGGGTATGCCGCCCCCCATCGGCCCCGCCATCCCTGGGGGTTGAATGGGTGCGCCCCCTGGCGGCCCCATCATGTCAGGCGGCGGCCCACCCGGCCCCATTGGCGGTGGCCCCATCATCCCCATGTCCGGGATCATCGGCGGTGGTGGTGGGGTAGGTGGCTTAATCAACTGCTCCGCTACCTGCTCTAATGGCGTTCCCTTCACCAAATCCCGCCACTGGCCATTGGGGAATAAATCCATCAGGCGCAGAATCGTGACATTCTTCATAATATCGGGATTCTCAAAGGCCATTTCTGCAAAGATGCGATCCTGTTCATCCTCTGGCATGGCAACCGATAGGTACTTTTCTCTGAGGGTTTGCCGGCTGATGTACTTTCCATCGGCCAAGCGAACGCCCAAGGTCTGCACTTGCAAATCATCCTGTGGCAGTTGCGGACGTAACTTCACTTGATTCTCATAATAGCCATCAATATCTTCGGCCTTGATCGTCAGACGATATAGGCGCTCTGTCCCCTCCTGGCGGCCCCATAGTCCTATTTCATCCTTGCCCGCAAATTCATCAATCAGCGCTAATACCAGTTCGTTGATATGCGTCACGAACAATTCTAGGTATTCCAGGAAAGATTTGATTCTTCCTTTAGCCGCATCGCTCAGAAGGTTAATTCCGTAGCCGGCATTCATATTGCCGCTATCCCCGTACATGACATTGGGGAAAGCGGTTTGTTGTACGCCCGCGTCAATTTGGCCTAGCATGGCCTGCAATACGTTCAGATCCACGCCGGCTTTAATCGTGTCGAACCGCGTGCCGGCTGGTACAGGCACGGTTGCGCCCGGTCTAACCTGCACATCATCCACAATTTGGCCGTTCTCATTCTGTACCGCAATGAATGGCCATACTGCCCATAGTACCGCAGTTCCTAAGTTACTGGCTAGCCTGCATTTGTAGGGCCATAGTTCCTCTAGGCCATGCAGAATAGAAAGCCCCTCATAGGTTTTGTCTTTAGTAGGGGCGCTATCGCCGTAGACCTCGATAATAGGGACATAGGGGTAATCGGTTTCCACTGGCTTCTTTGCAAACTCTTCGTCAACCAAAATAGAATTCCATACGCGCCCGGTTGTCGGGTTAGTCCACCAAAAGTCAGTGATCGTTACCTGGGTGTCTTCGGTTTGAATGTCATCGTTATTGGCCTGTTTCCAGATGGACAGGCGCGGGTAGCGTTGCCGAGCGTCGGCGCGGTCGGTGCGGTATTTGTGGAACGCATATTCGACGTACATTGGCCCGCGCTTAATGCCTACGTCGAACGGGTCTAGCGTGCGAATTAAGATCGGGAAGTTGCGCTTTTGAATCAGCTTGGGCAAATCTTCTTTAACCCATTTGACTTCAGCGCACACGCGACCACGCACCAGGCTAAACCAAATAGCATCATCCAACACAATGCGCCCCTGCTGCCAGTTCACCCGCTGCCACATGGCGGTGAGAAAGCCTTTCAGCTTATCGGCGGTACGTTGCGCCTGATCGTCAACGTCGCGCGGTGGAACGTCAATCCGCGGGTTGCTGCTGATTAAGCGCTTCCCCAGGTTCACGATATTTAATGGGTCGGGTAGGGTGACTTGCTCGCGCCCCTCTTTTTCAACCGCGTCGCGCCAGTCCTGTTTGAACCCAGCGTCAAGCCCCCACATTTTTTCCCAGACTTGCGCTAGGCTTTTCCAGCCCTGGCGCTCGCGCTCAACAATCATCACCCTGGCGCGGATCTCGTCTACAGTTAGCTTCATGGTTTCCCCAATAAAAAACGGGCAATCCCTATTAAGAGATTGCCCGCTGGTACGTACCCGGTAGGTCTTTTATTATTCGCTGTGCTTTGGTCGCCTGGATCGCTCTATCCCTAGATAGGTTTCGATGGCCCCCAGGAGGATTAACAGCGCCTGCCTAAATGCTAAAAGTAATACCCGGTTTTTGTCTTCCATCATTAAATGCCCGGCCAAAATGTTTACGCTCGAAACGTGCTAAGCGGCGCCCCCATTTCGCTCTTTTCTGGGCTAGAGGTAATTGCCACCACTCCGTAAGCCTGTGCATGATTTCCTCAGCAGCGGTTTGACTTAGCGCCCACCACCCCACCGGCCGCAGGTCTATATATTCGGTTATATAAAAAGTGCTTACCTCGTTCACTTCCAACGAGATATGTATCTCGCGCCATTCCTCCCTGCCAGAAAAACCAAACACCGGACTGTCACTCTCTCTTAGTCGAACGGCTAAAATTTTTTCAGGTTTTTCTAACAGGCGTTTCATAAGATAATCACGCATTACCCGTTCAACGCAGTGCTGACGTATAGCTTCGACTTGTTTAGGAGGTGTGTTAATTTGATTATAACGATAGGCATACTGGTGTTCGTCATGCATACGATCTAATCTTCGCCTTTCCTGGCTTGCGCTTTTCCAGCACTGGCCCGAACCAGTCATACAAGAGATAGCCTAACGCCTTCAATGCGTGATTGTTGGCGTCAATCGGCGTACTGCTTTCGCTGCTTCCCTCCACATAATCCCGCCACCGGTATAGGCCCATTTCGGCTATGGTGCCAGTAGCCCGCCCGCCTGTCACCCGGTCAGATAGCCGATTGCTGAACAGGAGTAGGGGCGCTTTCGTCACCGGGTCAGGCCGCAAGCGCCGCCGCACTGTGGCAATGCTCTCTTGCACCGGGACATAATTCGCCCGTAGCGGTATGCCTGTCTCATCCATCCACGTTTGCACCTGGCTTTTGGTGCCTTGTTGCCGTTGGCGGCCTGCTACGTCGATCACTCCGTTTTTAACCGCCTTAAACCAAGGGCGAGATTGACAGCGCTCGATGACTTCTTCGGCTATGGCCTCCTGCACATACACCTCATCAATGACATGCACCCGCGTTTTGGGTACCAGTAGGCCGCTTTTGTAGTGGCGCACCATGCCAGCCGAGGCCGGTAACGTTTCCCGCTGCACTGCCAGCACCACATACGCCCGCGTTCCAGGGTCTATTGCTAATTCTACAGGTAGTTTCGGGTTAAAATCAATAGGCTTGACGTGTTCCCGGTTAGAGAAGATGCGGAACACCAAGCCTTGTGGCTTATAAGGAACCGCGCCTACCCGCTCTAAGAATAATTCCGGGTCGTTTAGACTGTTCTCTAAGTCGATAATCTTCGGATCTGAACGCCCCCCAGGAAAGATAAAGTGATTCGACCAACTTGGCAGGGAGAAGGAGCGCCCTCCCTCTGGATTAGGCGCCTGCCACCGTGACCACAGTTGCGGATACCAGGACAAAGCGCCTTCAAACGTGCCTGACATCATGACCCTAGCGTTATGCTCTAGCGCTCTTTCCGCCAACTTATTAAACGCCCCTTCTGCCTGCCTACCCATCTCCACCCCAAGCAGCACATGAGGCGCGAAGGAGGAAAGCGCCGCGAGATCGTCGCTGCTCTTCGTCTCGCACCGAAAGCCCCACGCCGTTTCAAACATCCGTTGGCCCCGCTCTGGGCTTGTGTAGTGGCTGATGAAGCCCAGTTTGTGGATAGGCTCAAACAGATAGCCCCATTCTGCATTGGCGTCGTTATAGTTTGGTCCAACAATCCACATGAGGCCATCCTTAATCAGCGTTTCCTCTATGGCCTTCATGGATAATGTCTTGCTTTTGCCGGCGCGCACCCCGCCCGCGAGAAGTAATAGGCGTTCGGTTGCGTCCATTACCTCTTGTTGGCCGTAGCTGGTCGTGATTAACTCCCCTTCTATGCCGTGGATAGGGAACTCCCCTACCGTGGGGGTGTAGCCAGCCGCTTCCCAGCACAATTCACGCCAGTCTTTTTTATCCTGGTCTGTTGGTAAGACAATCATTTACATCCCATGCGGTAATAGAAGTAGGTAGATTGCCCCCAGGATGAGAGCAATCACCCACCCGATTAGCCTATCGGCCCATCTTGCCACCCTTACCACCTTTGCCCGGCTTGGCCTTGCCGCCTTTCGCCCCTTTGCCTTTCGCCCCGCACGTACAATCTTTTGCTGCTTTCCCACAGTTAGGACATTTTGCCATTGCCATAATTCGGTTCCCCTCGCCTATTGATACAATCCCAATATCCACAGCACCGCACCTATACCGATGACTACCACCCACACCCAGAACAATACCAACAGTTGGTAGCCAAACACGAATAGCCCGCGCTTGCTTGCCCCTGCCTTGTGCCAGTCGTCCGCTTCTAACCGCTCGATGCGCTGTTCCAGTTCGCGCACCTTAACCATAAATTCCCCGTCCCCCATACCACAAAGCCCCTTTCTTTTGCTGATACTACACTGAGCTTTTACTGATACAAGGCCCATCCCCCATCCGCCGCCTTTACCGCTACCCGCTTCCAGTCGATTAGACTGGCGTGCTTGGCCTCTGTGCTGCGTTGTACCAGCTCGGGCCACTCCGCCCCTTCCACCATGCGCGCCGCCGGGATTAAATATACCGTTGCCGTTCCCTCACGCAGTAAGTAAAACATGCTTATCACTCTCCTCTTTACCTTGAACTTATTCATTGTACAAACTCTTTCAGCCACAAGAGCGCCCGGCCCACTTCGCCCAGGTCAACGCCCAGGTATAGCGCGCCGCCGATAAATACCGCCGCAAGCAGAACGAGCACCGCCCAATACTGTCTAGTCGTCATACTCACCTTCCATACGTACACTTTTCATTGTACAATTTGCCTTCTGCCCGTCAGCGCCGCCTAGTGTTACCAGCACTAGGCATTGCTGTTTAAGAGGGCTGGTGAATTGTTACGCACTGGCAGTGATGGCGCTTGCGTCCTGAGAAAACTTGGCGCTATCACTGCTGTTTTTCATTTCTCCAACCAGTACAGTCGGCTTTGTCTGTACCTCTGCCGCCTCAATTAGCAGCCCTATCGTTTTATTTCGACTCATCCCCAAACTTGCGGCAAGCCGATCTGCCTTTTCAAGTTGCAGGGTGGTTAACCGCAACCCGGTATTTACCCCGTAGTCCTTCATTTGCTTTACTCCTTTGGAACAAAAAAGCGGGCGCCCCCCTTTATACATGGAGTGCGCCCGCTGGTTGCCCGGTGGACAGAGTTATTTATCTGCCCCCCATTATACCGCACTCCTGTGTTTAGAACAAAAATTCGCACCTACTATTGGTACACATTAACAGGGTCGCCAAAAACAATCAATAGCCTTTTACCTTAAAATTTTCGACTTTTTAAAACTTGCTACCACCTGTAAATACTTCGTTCCTGTTGCCAGTACTCCCTTACCTTAGTGCTTGCCGTTGCCGTTCAGTACTGGTGCGGGTGTCGTGGGTAGGGTGGCGCTGATCGTGTGCAGCGCAACACCCGTCAACACCCCGACAAATAGCAGCATAAGCACACCTTACACAATCAATACCCCGTCCGGCACCTCAACCCCCGTCCAGCGCTCATTCACGGATTCAGGCGTATCATATGGATTGACCCGAATCATAAAGCCCATGTGCTGCGCCATCTTCGCAATCAGTATCAATTGATTGTGTCCTGTCGTACCATGCCCGCACTCGTTAGCGTAGAAAATAGCGTGCTTAATCTCCAACAGTTCCCGCTCTGTCAACCGCAAAATGCCTGTTTCGTCGCTTGCTTCAATCATTTTTACCCCCGATGTTTTGCCCCAAAAACTGCGCAATGGTTACTCTATACCGATACCCGCTACACCCTCATCGACCTTTACCGCCAGTTCGCCAACCGCCGTTACTATCGTCAGCAGCGCTACACCCTCCATCTCTATCGGCGTGTAATAGGTTGGGTCATGCCTTGACAGTGATGCTTCTAGCGATTCTTTCATTGCCCTAGACATTGTTAGCACCCGCGGCGGAAACCCCTTGTCAGTGTAGTACTGTAGAGCCACATCACTGACGAGGGAATAAATAGCAGAAGACATTTGCGACCCCCAATGTTTTGGATTAAATTTCGCCATGCCCCAAGGCAATTTCCACGGCCTCGCGGACGTTGTCGCTGCCCTTCTCTGTCGTCAGTAGCACGCACATCTCATCATTGCTAGGGTCGCGCATAATCAGCGTCACCCTCGACATGGGCACGTTTCTCTTCCTGCATAGCTCCTCTATCTTTATCAGATAGTCCACTACCTCCGCCTTGAAATACGACATCTCAATAGAAGCCATAGCACCCCCATTTTTTGGATTAAAAACTGCACGATACTACCTTCATTGAGGTGTAGTTATGGTGTAGTATAGTGTAGTCCCCTTGTAGTATCATCCTAGTCTAGTATCATCCACCCACCTACCCTACTCTCTTCTCTATCTACCTATCTACTCCCCATGCTCCCCTGCGGTATGCCATGCGCCTATGCTGTATCCCCTATGTTTTTCTGTGGCTAGTGGCGTTGCGTTTTCCCGGTGTTTTCGCTGCCTCGCTCAATTGTTGTGTCCACATAAAATAAATAAATAGGTTCATTAAATGATTGTTTTATGAATCTATTCGCTTTTCAACCGACGCTGTTCCCGCAGTTTCTCGAGCAAGGTAATGTATATCTCCTCTACTTCCTCCTTGCGCGCCACTGGCAAACCTGCTATGTGGTCAAGATAGAGCTTAGCGCCGGCGTAGTTGGCCCGCCAGCTATCCATAAAGAGCAGCCGGTTAATGGTGTCGGCCACATGAAGCGGGTCTACATTATTAATGATGGCGTCAATCACCGCCTTGCTGGCCTCTCTGCGGGTGCGACCAGGTCCGCCTGGGTTGCCTGGGAGAAACCGCCCGTTTTCCGCCCGATGCGCCCGCACAATCACACCGTCTTTCCCCTCGTTTTCTTCCGCCATCGTTCCCCCTCTCTACCGCTCTAATCCTCTGGTATCTCCCAGCATATACCGACCCCGCGCAAACAATCAAGCACCTTGCACGGTCGTAAGGTCTGACCCCCATTTAGAACAAAATTGCTATGAAATTGGTGCAAATTGGGGGTTAACTATTTACATTCGGTATGATAGAATGTAATTACAGGCAAGCAAGAAGATAACGAAAGGATAGAGAGAGATGAACAAGGAAACAATGGCTAAGATGCAGATTGAAGCGGAGTTAGCAGCACTAGAGGCGAAGCTTACCACCCTATCTCAGTATATCAACGGCAGCAGCGACTACGGGAAGGCGCTGGACATTCTAAAGGCGACACTCAAGCGCAATGCCGAACGGTTAGCGAACGCAGAGTAAGACGAAAGGATAGAGGGATGAACACAGTCTAATCGAGAAAGGATAACTGATGACCGAACCAAAACGCAGAGGCCGCAGACCGGGCGCCGCTTACGGCAAGTGGGGAGGGGGAGCGCAGCCCAAGCCGGAAGCCGAGAAGGCAAAGCGCTTTACCATCACACTACCGCCCGACCTCCTGGCATGGGTCGATAGCCTTGGCCCTAATCGTAGCCAGACCATAGCCCGCCTACTGACAGCAGCCAAAGAATATCTAGCGCAGGAATAAAGAAGCCGGGGAGATCTCCCCGGCTTTTCTTATGCTGGTACTCTATTTCTTTTTAGCCACGACTTAGCCGCCTCATATCCCACCCCGGCAGCGTCCGCCAATTCTCTGGCCGTTGTGACGCCCTGGCCACTGTCGTATAGTTCCCGCATCCTGGCGGCCCCCTCGCCCTTCGCTTTGGGAGTCCCCGCCGGCGCGTCCCCTTGCAGATTATCAATTGCGCCGGCGGGATCGCTCCTGTCACCAGGAAGTATAGCAGTACTACCGCCATGCCGCATAACTTCCACGTATGCCACGATCACCAGCGGCAGGAAGGTGGACAGCACCAACGTACCACACCACACCCAGAGATACCAGCCCGGCGCCACGTCCTTAACCTGTACCGTATGCCCCGCCCCCATCAGCATCGCAAAGACGACTGGCGTTATGATCACCAAAGCACTGGCAATCTGGCCCAGGTTCAGCGACAAGAGCAACCCATCACGCCGTCTGAAATACTCATCCCACCCTTGCGCCGCAGCGTAGGCCATCAGCACCGACACCGCCACGCCGGCCCATACCGGTTCATGCGCGCCGATGAAAGCGAACGCCCAGCGCGGCGCCTCTGTTGCAATGGCCAACACCAACCCAAAGGTAACGTTACGCCGCACCCATGGCGCGCACCACGCACCCACCGCACCGAGCCACGACCCCAGCGCCCGCCCCCACCCGCTTACCTTGTCCATCATTCACCCCCTACCCCTTCCTCCTCCATAACTCCGCTGGCTATTACCCAATCGCTTACCACTTTATAAATTTCCGCTAGGCGCCCGGCCTCTGTTGCCAGCAGCACTGCCGATAACAGATCTCCTATCATTGCATCCCCAACTACCGCCCGCCGTTGCAAATACCCCTCTACCCCTCGCACCACCTTTATTGCCGCCGGACTTACATGTTCCATCATTGCCCCCTATCCTCTAACAATCGACGCACTCGCACCGGGTCACGCCCCGGCACCGTCAACCAGTACACCCCCTCGCATTCACTCACGACCCCACCCGCAGCCCTGGCCGCGGCCCCTGCGGCCTCGTCAAAACCAGGGTCGCCAGGATACAGAGCCGGGGCGCGACCCCGCGCAGCCCTAGCGACAGCCACCAGCACCAACACACCACCCACCGACAGACACGCCCCAGCCACCAACAGACCCAGTTGTACCGACGACGACCCCGCCGCACCCTGCGCAGCCACTGGCACAGCCACTGGCACAGCCACTGGCACAGCCACCGGCGCGACCTGGATAATGTAGCGCGGCACCAAGATCGGCGCCGGCGTCGGTCGGTTCGCAAGCTGTTCAATGACGCGCCCCTGAGCGTCAACCCGCGCCGCTAATGCGTCCCGCTCTTCCCGCAAATCCCCCGCACTGGCAACCAACATAACAAGCACAGCCCCGACGAGAAAGCCAAAAAAAATCTTATCCATTACTCTACCTCGATTCTATATTCTACCGTAGCCAGACCGCGCGCAGCCCGGCGCACATCCCGCACCGCCGCGCGCCGCCGATTCACGCCGACCATTGATCGCCGCACCCGATACGCAAGCTTGCGGCCCAGCCCCGCTACCGTCACCACTTCCGGCACGTTGCGCCACACGTTGACCGTCAGCGCCGCATAGATTACCGCGCTCCACACAACACCCAGCGGCCCGAACCAATCTTCAACTACTACCCCCAGTAGGGTGCAGACACCCGCCGCTACAAGCGGGGTAGTAGTGGCAGCCACCGCCACCACAAACAGACAGGGCCACAGCCGGCGCCGACTGCCCGCCCACGGAATCAACACCCCAACGATTAGCACGTACCCGATTACCTGTCCTATTGCCATCGCTACCCCTCCCCCCTATCCCCTATTTTGTCGGTCGGTCGTCGGCATTACACGAGCGTCGGGTCGGTCGGCAGCCGACGCCGACGACAAATAGGGGAGTTAGTTAGCGGTTGTTGGCCCGCCTTCAAACTCTTCCCACGTCTGCGCCCTGGCCAACACCGCCCGGCGCGCTTGGCTCTCATTCTGCGCGGTGATGGTACGTTGCCGGCCGCCAGGCCCGCCCCTCCCACCCACGCCCGCCGCATCGAGCAGACGGAAAGCCCGCTCCCATCTGGCCCGCTCCATTTGCATATCATCCCGCCCGTATGGGCGATTGCTAGCCCAGTGGTCAATGATGGTCATGGCATCATTCAGGATGGCGTTAGCCACCGGCGCCACTCGGCGATTGTCGGCGACTGTCGGCGCCACGCCCCGCAGATCCGCCCGCCGCGCCTGCTCTTTGTAGCGCAGAAGTTCCCGTTTCAGGTCGGCGATCACTTCCTCCTTATCCCGCATGGCCAACAACAAATTCGCATTCATCTGCGTAAGTCGGCGCCGCTCGCCGGCTTCGCGCCACTCGTCCAAGGAAAAGCGCACCAGCGCCAGCCAGCCGTACACGCAGCCACCCACCACCATACTAACCGAACCATGCACGACCCCCAACGGCGCCCCCGCGTATAGCACCCATGCCCCCAGTAAACTTAGGGTCAGCACCGCAGCCCCGACCCCGGCCCATAGATTACCTAGCGCCGTAGCGTCCACCCAATCCCTAGTCCGTACCTGTTCCCGTTCCTCTTTTACAGTTGACATGGGTCGCGCCCCCTTACTCTACCGGTGGCGGCCCCGGCGTCGGAGTCACGACCCGGGTCACCATCGGTTCAGCACTAATAACGACCGACATGTTAGGGGTATACGGTAAATACACGACCCCCAGCACCACGAGCAACAACACCGTAATTATTTTAATGGCCATCGTGACCCCATCGCATTAATAAAAAATTTGTTGCCGGCCCCATCCACCACGAAGCACGCCCCCTTCACGTCAGGGCCATCATAGATTGTTTCGTCCGGCTGCAGCCCAATGCACCCCGGCCCCACTGGATCGACCAGCGTCAGGCCCCCGCTTGTTGGCACTGGTTGCACTACTACCGGTGCTGGTTGCACTACTGCTGGTTGCACTACCGCTGGTTGCACTACCGCTGGCGGCGCTTCAACGATCACTGTCTGTTGCTCTATGTTGGTATCAATGTGAACAGGCGCATAATTCACGTCCGCCTTTAGGTCGAGCGCTGGCGAGAACTCCATAGCCGGCGCCAGTGTGGGCGAGAACGTAAGACCGCCATCCCCGAAGAGCGCAATCAGCGCCAGCACAATCAGCACAATAATTAAAATGTCCTTCATTGCCCCCCCTCGCAGATAGAAATAACTTGCAACGCAACAACGGCGCGATCAACGACACTAGCCGCCGCCCATTGCGGAGATAGCTGCGCTTGTGCCTGGTCATAGCAAAGTTTGGATTGTTCAACAGTGAGTTGTGGCCCAGGGTCAGCCGGCAGCTGCGGCATACACCCGCCCAGGTAGGCCAAGAGGATTACAACAAGAAGAAAATAGATCGGTTTCATGATAGCCCCCCATCAAAGCTATACTATACTTGCGCCCCCATCAGGCGCAGGGGTGAGGCTGTTCAGAGCAGCCCCGCCCCACTCACACTGCTTCTTGAATCGCCGTCTTTAGCACTTCTGTAGCGCCCATCGTATCCAGAGTGACTACTCCCCCCGGCTTTAGCCGTGGGGAGTAGTCACATCCCCATGGCTAAAGCCAGGGGTCTTACGGGCGGAAAGCCGATAAATTTGCAATCCGCCAGCGAGCGAATGTCGCCCTGCTCGTACGCTTTCCGCACAATGCGAGCTATCCTGCACGCCTCTGTTAGTGTCACTGCGCCCCTTCTCTCTGCCGGCGCTTTTCGCTGAGTTCCGCCTGCGCAGCATCAGTCATGGCGCCACAGTCTGCTGTGATTTTTCGCCCGTCCGGCGGTACGTGCTGGAGCAATTTCCCGCCCCGGTATGTCGCTTTCACCCACTCCCTGGCATCACGTTCGGATACAGCCTCAACGGCCAGCGTCCACGCTGGATGAATCCCCGGGAATTTCCCAAAAACCCAACATTGAATCATACTGTCTCTCTCTATCGCGCGCTAGCACCGTCCATGTTCGCCGTAAATGTCGCCCGTTTTAAGCAGCCGCCTCATTCCATGTCCACAGCCCTAGTTCCCCTCTGCTTACACCTTCGCACCCATTGCCGCCAACGCCGCCGCCGCTATGTTCTTAACGGCCGCCTCATACTTGGGTGCATACTTGGGATTGTCCACCCACTCGCCCGACGCCCGGTCTTTACTCTGCTTACTGAGCAAATCCAGTAAGCCACCGGCTAACGCCTTGCCTATCGGTGCGTCCTTACTCACTGGCCGCCCAACCAGCACCGACAGCACCGCGCCATGCTGCTTGCCCGTCAGGTCATCCAGCCGCCGCGCTACCAATCCATACTGCGCATCACTCGCCCGATCGGTACTAGCCTCTTGTTTCTGCATAGCCCAGTTGACGAATTGGCGTTCGTTGCCGGTTAGCTCGGCCTGGATCCGGCCCCAGATGTCAAGGCCATCACTCGCCCCGTCCATCATTTGCACATCAGCAGCCAGGCCCGGGGCCATCAGACTACCCGTCAATCTATCCGGCAGTATTCCCCAGGCGCGCATGAATTCGACGCACTCCGCGACCTCCGATATCGACAACTCGTCAACGTTCTGCGCAGTCATCCACTCGCTTAGAACTTGCGGCCAGGCCTCCCCATGATGATGGAGGCCCAACGCCTGTAGTTCCTCCATCACATCTACCGCCGGCGCAAGCTGCGCCCCGCTCGATACCACGACGGTAGGCTTAGGGTCAGGATCACGCGCCGTCCGGTGCTGTGCCACCGGTGTTTGATGCTTCGCCTGCCATTCTTTGTAATGGCGGTCAAGCATGGCCGCCAGCTTTTGCCGCCCAGCCGACGCAAACTCTTTGCGGTTGGCGTCCCAGTCGGCCCAAATGGATGGCAGCTTATAGAGGTATCTCCCGACCCCGAACATGGCACAGGCGCGCTTAAAGGCTTGCGCTTCCGCCACCGTCCCAGCAATCTCGCCCCGCTCACTCTCTTTGTCCGGCTCGCCTGTGCTGCTGCGCGTAATCCCGTCAATGGTCAGGTTGCAGATAATCCTGTCCCCCCAAGGGGTGTAGCTCACTGACCACCCCATATCACATACCTCGTCAAGCCGTTCCATGTACGCCCGCAGATCCCCATAGGCTAGCGCAAGGGCCGCCGTCCCATCCTTGCGAATCGAACCCGGTTTCCATGTAATGGTAGCTGGCTCGAACGGTCGTTCTAACTGCTGTAGTAATTCGCTTTTCATTCTATCCCCCTACATCCCTACAAACTCATCACGTTCCCACGACATACGCACCGGAGCCGCTTCTTCCAGTTCCGCTATCATTTCACTGGTATAACTGTCGCACCCCTGCGCCTCTGCCCACCCGTCAGCGATGCGCCAAAATTCGTCTTCGCTTTCGGCAATGGCTAGCAGTTGGCCCAAGGTAATCCCCCGGCTCCGCTGGTGATAGGCCATCGTGCCGATGCCTTCGGGTGTGATACTCCACTTGGCCGGGACTTTCAATAAGTTCTTTGCAGCAATTTCTAACATGGTATATGATTCCTTTTGTAGCCCTATCTGGTTACTGTTCTATCCCGGCGCTAGGTGCTTGTCCCACCTAGCGCCCCTTTCATCCTACCACCTAAAACGGCGAAGAATCCATATGATGTTGCAACTCACACATGCATGGATAATCACCGTCATCCTCCTCGGTAAAGTCAGGAGGGCAACGCTCAACATACCCCGTGACCTCAAGACAAAAGCTATTGTCTTCAAACCAATACTGACCGATGACTTGATAAACTGTTTCAACCTTTAGCATAGAGAAGAATACCAACACTTCCGGCTCGTTGTTGTTCGCCATGTAGCGAATGAAGTTAATGTCTACCTCTCTGCCACTGAAGCTAAAGAACTCAATATATAGCGGCTTTGCCAAGTGGCTGTGAATAAATACCACGCCGCCGAAGTCTTCCTTAACCATCCTACCCCACCTTTCACCTTCAACGCCCAATCTTTTAACGATAATTCAACGCTAAAAAAACTTTCCTGTCACCAGTATAGCATACACGCGCGCCATTGTCAATCAATTAGTTTGCAATTAGTTTGCAATTATACTATTGACAATGCGCTATTTTGCTGCTATCATGTCATGCAGTGTATAGTGTTGTATAGAAGGAAGGAATAAATTTGATGATACTCAGTAATCCGCAGGATATTAGAGTGCAACTAGCAGAACAAAGGGAATGGCTAACGATTGACGAAATCGCCAAGGGGTTAAACGCGGGCGCCCGCACCATTCAGAAGGCGCTAGAAGGGAAACCGGTTCGCCCGCGCACAGTGCGCAAGATCGCCCAGGCCCTTAACCGGCGCCCTACCGAAATTGCAACATTTAACTGACACGACCCTACGCCCCTGGAGAAAAGGAGTACAACAAGAAAGAATGGAAACGCATGGAATACATAGCGCGGGCAAAGTTGCGCAGCCTACGCCTAGAGCTTAGCTTAAGCCAAGAGGATTTAGCCCGACTGTCAAACGTAAAACTCAACACGATCAGCCGGCTTGAGGCCACCCCTGGCCATGATCCAAGATTATCTACCGTTGTTCAAGTCGCCCAGGCTTTAGGGGTGAAGGTTTCGGAAATTCTCAATCCCGAAATCGCATAGTTGTAAGGTGTATGTATTCCTAGTAATTTGTGATTTAATTCACGTTATGAGTTTAAGCTTTTAGCGCGAAGGAATTTACGGAATTTAGCGATTAATATAGTAAGATAGGGGTACCATCATTGCAGCCCCATCGTAACCTACATTACTGCTAATTGCTATTACAAAAACAAAGAGCGCAACCCACCGGTTTACCAGGCTAGCGGGTCACGCTCTCGTCAAGCCAGGGTCAATCTATGGCGCCGTCCTATCTACAGCATATCATTTTTCCTCTTGCTGTCAAGATAGGATAGACCTACATCTACCTGACTTCTGTACCAAGTTAGGGGAATCCTATATGACAACACCTAAATTAATTTCCACTCTCTGTGATGCAGACTTAGCCACATGCACCAAGCACATGGCG
>ERZ761592.131-NODE-131-length-39820-cov-25.527625_pt1 | contig 39820 bp, 62 predicted proteins | sample MGYA00433095_ERZ761592 | MGnify/ENA primary metagenome ERZ761592 (study PRJEB28899, sample SAMN03785554) | bioreactor sludge metagenome | biome: EBPR Sludge; feature: EBPR Bioreactor; material: 0.22µm filtered reactor supernatant | place: Saint Lucia: Queensland... | reverse complement strand
TATTAAAGCCAAAACATCAGCTACCGGGACAGCTATTAGCGGAACTACATTAACTAATACCCAAGGTACGGCCGTTGTGGGTGACACCATAACCTTAGTCGCGGACGGTACAAACTGGGTAGCGGTTGCACAATCAGGTATATTCGCAGCAGCATAATACTCCCATGCCTTTTACTAGAGACAAGGCTCCACTTCCACGGGAAGCAAACAACACCGCCGTTCAGTTAACCCCTTGCCGAGTTGCGCTTGCACGTACAGTTGACACCTCAATTAGTACATCCACTGAAATTGAATTGAATGCCGCAACAACATTAATCCGTGTATATGCTATAGACAAAGACGTCTACTTAAAGTGGGGTACTACTGACGTCACCGCCTCAAACTTTGATGAGGTTGTCCCTGCAAACCAGATAATAGACCTCTATGTGCCGCTTGACTCGTCAACAAACAACCCGTTCACCGCAATTAACCTGATAGAACGTGCCGCTACAGGTGGAGTTATTGTTATTGAAAAGTAATATGTATGCAGAATCTTCAAAATCTCCAAGGACTGACATTCGGAGCTAAAAAGTCATACGCGAGTGCAGCCCCGGCACAAACACTTCCTGAATACATTCAATCATTGTCCGGGCTCGTTGCCTATTACCAAATGGACGAGGCATCAGGTAATGCCATTAACACCGCCCCAGACACAATAGGGACGCTTGACGGTACCAATTCAAACATTACCTACAGTACTCCAGGCCAAGTTGGAGATTCATACACATACAACGGTACGACCAGTCAGACGGTGGTCGCTAATAACGCAGCACTGCAAGTTACAACAGGATTAACGCTTGGTGCCATAATACGAAGAGATGTGACCTTAAACGTTGAAAACGGTATTAGTACAAAAACGTTCTACAATCTCATCTTAAATAGCTCTGGTAATATACGTCTCGAAATTGAAGCAATGGGATATACGAGTGTTCTCTCAAACGGGGTGGTGCCTTCTGAAACATGGACATACGTAATTGCAACATATGACATGGTTAACTTAAAAATATATATGAATGGGGTGATTGACCCAAACGTTGGGAACAGGACCGACCCCATATCAACAAACAGTGACGACTTTAGAATGGGTGTTCATTCGGGAGGGTTTTTCCCAGGAGAACTTCAACATGAGATTGTAATGAACCGTGCTGTAACGGCTGAAGAAGTCTTAACAATGGCGCAACTGGCAGGGTTGGCTTGATTGGTATAATGGGTTATGAATGACCCTAAATATTGGAAAAAAAATGTTAACCCTGTTTCCTTTAAAAATCCTCTTGAGCGGGAGATTTCAATTGATCAGTTCAACCCACAGAATCGTATTGTAACCACCGTTTTTGCTCCCCTTAAAACGTATACGATGCCTAAATACAAAGCTGACTACTTTATTAAACACATAACAGATGCTGTTATAAATGACAGGCAAATGGGATATTTAACTCCAGAGGCACGTATTGAGGTAGAGAAAGAAGTACGCATATGAGTATACAATCACTCGCTGAGACGCTCACCCAAGAGATACAAAACGAGCTTTTGAAGTTAGACGACATTGAACGAAGAGAACGGGCACTTGAGGCATTTGATCAGGTAAACGCCAAAAAACGAGAGGAAGTTGACGCAAAAGAGCGGGCTGTTACAGTGAAGCTTGAAACGGTCAAGAGAGAACGGGAGTTCATAGATAAGGCGTTAATTAAAGTGTCTCAAATTGAGACTCAGGAGAAGGAGTTAGAAAAAAAACGCAGTGCAATTGCAGAAGAAGCAAGAGAGGTACTGCGCTTAAAAGAAGAAACTGAGCGCTTAAAAGAAGAAACTGAAGCGAAAATAACCCATTTTTCTTCTCTCCATAGAGAAAAGGAATCCCTTACTGCCCGTGAGGAGGCACTTGAGGCGCAGCGAGTGTTAGTCGACCAAGGACGAGAGCTGCTTGCCAAAGAAAAAGAACTATTAGCACTTGAGCGTGAGAGATTGCAGAAAGTAGCCGAAAAACTCGCAAAACAACGTCTATAGTGTGCTATACTTTTATCTAAGTAGGTTATATAAACCCGTCAAAGACGGGTATTTTTTTGTCTTAAAACATGGCACAAGCAGCACGCGATCAAAACAGAGTTACAACACTTTTGGGTGTATCTTCTGCCGACTTAACAACTCCCACACTTCTTGCGGTTGACCCTGTAACAAACGCTCTTTTAGTCGAAAACACGGCAAGCACCGCGGTTATTGGTGGTATTTCACTTGGGGGAAGCAATGAGCAGTGGAAAGATGACACGTTTTACGGAGAAGACGTAACGTCGGGTATCGGCTCAGTTGCTCTTCGCCTGTGGGATGGTGCTGCATACGACCGGCTTCCTGGAAACTCGACCGACGGATTAACGGCAACCTTAAAAAGAAGTGATACCGCAACGGTCACCTCGGTAAACGACACTGCCACATCAACTACCCTGCTTTCAGCAAACGCATCCCGCCGAGGGGCCACTATTTACAACACCAGTACAGCCATCTTGTATGTGAAGCTTGGCACCACCGCATCAGCTACGAGTTTTACAGTGGCAATGGTCGCTTCAAGCTATTACGAAGTGCCATTTGGGTATACCGGAAGAATTGATGGGATTTGGGCCAGTGATCAGTCTGGAGCTGCTGTCATTACAGAACTTACATAAAATGCCGTATTTTCCGCCATCAGGAGGGGGAGCAGGGGACATGACTCTCGCGGGTGTCCAAACCGTAACTGGTGCTAAAACCTTCAACGCAGATACTATCCTTGATAAAGGGTCTATGGTCTATAACGTCGTGGCCTATGGAGCGGTGGGGGATGACTCAACTGATGATACAACGGCAATTCAAAATACAATAGCCGCAGCAGGCGCTACCGGTGGTGTTGTATGGTTTCCGCCTGGCACGTATCGAATTACTACATCGTTAAAACTTTATAACGCAACTCCAACTCCGGATGTTCCATATTCAAACGTTACTATTGCCGGAGCAGGTGCTTCAGGAACACTCGGATCAATCATTAAACAAATGACCACCGGTGAGGATGTGATTCAGGGACTTAATAACACTACAAACACCGTCCAGCTTTTAAACGTAACGGTTAGAGACATTTGTTTAACGTTTGGAGGGGTGGCAACTGATTCTGGAAACGGAATTTATTTAAAGCAGGTAGCCGCCGACGGACCTTCGTTTCAAGGAATGTATTTTCAAAACATTGTCATTTCAAACATGGGAGGAAGTGGAAAATATGGATTTAATGCAGAAAGCATGATCACGTCCACTGTGGATAACGTCATGTGTGTAACGTGTGCAAATGGATTTTTACTAAACGGTGCGGTAAGTGGTGCATTCAGCTCAGTCTCAACGTCTGTAACCTTCATCAATTGTTATGCAAACGGGTGTACGGTAAATGGGTATAACTTTGTGGATAACACCTATATCTCACTTATTGGATGTGCCTCAGATTTCCCAAGCGGTGCAGGGGTTGGGTATTTGGTCACAAACTGTAATGACGTAAGTTTCTACGGATGTGGGGTCGAGCTCTCCGGTTCATGGACGGGAACCATGTATAAAGTAGACGGAGCCTCGCAGGTAGGGTTTTATAACTGTTATGCCTTCCAAAACGACAACGTCGCAATGCATGTTACCGGGAGCTCAGTTGGAGTCACGATAATTGGTTTCCAGAATAACTCAGACACATCAACCTCAACAACAGGGCTCTTAGTGGATGCTGCGAGTCAGGTTACGGAAATTGATAACGATTGGGGGGCTCCTGACACAGTGCGATCTATTAATTCAACTGGCATTGATCTTAGACCTGCTGAAATACGAGTGACGACCACTACCAGTAGTGCAACACCTTCCACTAATGTCGGGGCATGTGATTTGCATTCTATAACAGCACTCGCTACTGCAATCACCTCAATGACCACAAACCTTACGGGTACAGGAGTAAACGGACAAAGGCTTACCTTCCGAATATTAGATAACGGAACCGCTCGTGCCATAACCTGGGGAGCATCCTTTGTAGCTAAAGGTGTTGCCCTTCCTACAACAACGGTGATCTCAAAATTGTTAACTGTCGGATTTATATACGACTCAGTGGCGGGAACGTGGGGATGCGTTGCATCAGCACAAGAAGCGTAAACATATGGCAATAACGCGCGTTGGAGTGCATACCGGTACAAATACCACTTTTGCTTCAAGTGTTACCACTTCGTCGTGGACTTCTACAACTGGAAACCTGCTTATCGCAGCTGCTCAAGCAGACACTGTTGCTCAAAACGGGATCACTATTAGTGATAGCAAGGGAAACTCTTGGTCGCGAGTCATATCAACAGCTCTTGCTGCAACGTTTGATTTAGAGATTTGGGTGGCCCAAATTACAACAGGAGGGGCTTCACACACAGTGACAGCCACAGACAATGGCGGTGGCGTTGACTCCTTAATTATTGTTGAAGAATGGAGTGGACAGGCAACAAGTTCTGTAACCGATAGATCAGCAGGGGCAACAGGTACTTCATCAACCGCATTAAATAGCGGTGCAACAGCGGCAACGACCCAAGCAAACGAGGCTGTTATATGTGCTGGAGTATGTTCTTTGACAACTCTTTCCGCAGGAAGTGGATATACAAACTTAACCACTGTTGCGAGCCCATTTAGTCGCTTGGGGTTTGAAAGTAAAACAGTGTCAGCAACTGGTGCTCAAACAGGTACTATGACGGCAGGGGCTTCCGCTTCATGGGTGTGCCAAGTAGCAACGTTTAAGGAGTTACTCGTAGCTTCAAACTCAAATATGTTCCTCATAGACTAACGCTTGATACCCCCTTTGATATAATGAGTTATGGTTAAACTAAAGCTTTCTCAAGACGAATTGAAAATTATTAGAGCAGTCTTTTACCGCACTGAATTACGTCCACCAGACGCACGGCTAGTACTCCCTTTACTGGACAAGCTAGAAAAATTCATAGAGCCTGACAAGCCAGTGGTCCAAGAAACTCCCATCACTACAGAAAAATTAATGAGTGTGCCTACAGAAAACATTAACTAACATGGATGATCTTGCAAGAGAGCTAACTGGTGCGCACATCAAAACCCCAACAGAAGAAGCGTGGCACAGAGAACAAAACCGTAGAAAGTACGACATTATCCGCGTCAAAAACCCTACACCTTCAGACTTTTACGTCGAGTACGACACGAATCAGCACCAACGGTTTCCAGCTAACTCCACAGTAGATGTCCCCCGGTATATCGCAGAACGGTATATTACCCATATGAAGGATCACATTATCCACACTATGGCCCAAGAAAAACACGATAAAGAAATGCTTGAGAGGAGAAAAAAAGGGCTACCAGAGTTTCAAAGTAAATACGACGAGCAACACATGACGTATGAGGCAGCAAACTATCCGAAGACAAACGACATTGCATTAATTACACCCATCATTGAAGAACTGTGGGTGGGGCTTGTATATGAGTTTGGGAAAGACAGGTTGCCACAAGAAGTTGACCCTCGCTCTGGTGAGGTGAGTCTTGAGCCACTGGAAAAGCAATTGATAGACAAGATGCGAAATAAACGTGTTGATGCGGGGAATATTGAAGCGACTCCGACCTCGTTTGTACCCATGGCAACACCAACTAATGTAGTGGCCCCAGCACCAACCGTTGACTTTAGTTCTTTAAATGAAAAATTAGACGCGCGAGAGGTTGAAGCTGATTAATATGCAAAAAATAAAAGATATTGTAGGTACTCTCTTTCAAAGTCCTGTTGGAAACCAAAGCTTTCCGACGTATTTGTCATACATAAACACGGCAGGGAAGGTGACCGCACGCTCAATGCTTGATATAGAAGCTGTATTACTCACTTTTGCTCAAGAACAGGAGAAAAAAAACGAAGAGGTTGATGAAAAATTCAAACAAATATTTGAAATTCTCTCTAAAATTGTTGATGAAAAACAATCAAAGACTGCAGATTCTCAAGAAACTGTGGTTATGGAAGCACCGGACATTGCACCAGAAAACGAGTTTACATGCAAAATATGTCGTAAATCCTTCAAGTCGAGCTTGGGATTAATGGGTCATTCTCGCACGCACAAGGTGGTATAATTATTTCAGTAGGTTACTTAGACCCCAAAGAGGGTCTTTTTTCGTGCCTAAAAAATAATTTTAATGCGTTTAACATATACCGACATAAAGCAAGCTCACTTCAGAAACATCGGGAAAGCCGGACAGTTCGCCGATACTAATTTGATGGCTGATTTTAATTTTAATCTAGGGCAAAGATACCAGACCATTTTTGGGACTTTAGCAGCATATATAACAGAAGACACCCAAACCTTCACGACCACAAACGGCACTCAGTACTATACCTATCCAGTGGGAACTCAGAGCTTAGACTCAGTCACAGTAACTATTGGAAACGTTCAGTACACATTAAACCCAATTTATGACCAGCAAACGTGGAATGAGCTAAACGCTCTGCAAATTCAACCAACGGCAATTCCTCAGTTCTTCTTCCCAAGAAAGGATGATTTTGGTATCTTTCCAATCCCAACTAGCACATACACCGGAACCTTTCAACGATTTTACCGAGATCGTAATATGTTAGTTGACGACTACACAACAGGAACGGTTACGGTTACTCTAAATAGTACAACGCTCACCGGAAGTGGTACCACATTCACTCCAGCAATGGTGGGACGATGGTTTACCGTGACAAGTCAGACAGTACCAGGGCAGGGGTATTGGTACAAAGTGACAGGGTATACGAGTGCAACAGTTTTAACTCTTAACACAACCTGGACCCAGGCAACCGCCTCAGGGGCATCGTACCGCATTGGGGAGTCGCCTGAAATACCAGAAGACGGCCACATTATGCTTCCCTATGGAACAGCTAGTGATTATTATTCAGGGCTGAGAAATGACGAGAAAAACGCACTTCGTTTTGACAACATGTTCTGGACGGGATCATACACAAACACCAGTCGTGCCTTTGGTGATGACAACATAAAAAGTGGATTGATCGGTCTTGCAAATAAATACCAGGCTCGTGACCGTGACAATATTATTGAAAGAAAGCCAGGGCTAATTAGTCCAAAGTATAAAGTGTGGTCGTACTCCATATCCTAAATCATGTCAAAAGTAGCAAAGACGTACCAACGCTTCATCGGAGGTATCTCAGATTACGAGAAGGAGAGTATGTTAGTAGACGCATACTCTTTTGGTCGATCAGTGGATGTTCGATCTGACCCACAAGCGGTAACACTACTCCCCCGCACAATCAAAGAGTCTGGAAGCACTGTTACAGACCTTCCTAAGTGGGCTGAAACATATACCGCCACCATTAAGACCTATTTCTACGGAAACGCTGGGACCATATATAGCCGCGACGTTTCAGGGAATTATCTATCACTTCGTATGGTAGCTGAGTCACACGGCAACGGTCTTGTCTATTCAGCAGAGGATGACTATTTGTATTACGCCTCAGACAAGCTTATAGGTAGATATGGTCCACTTTCCGCATCTTCGCCCACATTTGTTGATGACTTTTTTGGCTCCCAAGGGGGTGTTCCGTTAAACACCAACTCAGTAGATTTTGAGAGTGCATCCTCACAATACGCATCAGTGGCAGATAGCGCATCTCTCTCAATAACCGGCTCTATTGCTATGGACATTCAAATAAAGCCTGAAAGTTTCCCTTCAGTTGGATCACAAATGGTTTTAATGAGTAAATGGGACGAGAGTGGTGCCCTCCGTTCATATAAGTTTGATATAAACACAGCGTCCGGATATTTCGGCGATGGAAGCGACGGCGCACTCGTTGTTTCAGTCAATACAACTGAGTCCCCTACAGACAGTGCGTGTACAGCTACATCGGGAACGACATCAATTTCCGCAACAAATGCGGGATTTGCCGCAGGACAGATTATTATGATTCACCAAACGCAAGGAACAAACGCTGGGCAATGGGAGAGAAACAGTATCCAGAGCTATACGGCGGGAACTATCACAACCACAACCCCACTTGTCGGTTCATATGTAACAGGTGCCCAAGTTAGAGTTCTTCCTCAATATACCAATGTAACGGTAAATGTGGGCATTACATACACTGTTAAGGCATGGAATGGCACAACAGGTGGAATACTTGCGTTTTTGTGTTCTGGAACGTTTACCAATAATGGAACTATTGCAGGAAATGGCGCAAATGGCACTGATCTAACAGATGGTGGAGAGCCGGGAAATCAGGGAGGGTTTAGAGGTGGGGTTGCCAAAGAAAATGCTACAGGTGGTCAAGGAGAGGGAACAGCAGGAGCCCGCGATACGCTCTCGTCCTCAAGTAACGGTAATGGTGGTGGAGGTGGTGGTGGAAGCACTGGTCAAGCGGGTGGTGGTGGGGGTGGACACGCAACGACAGGAAACGCTGGCGGAGCATTCCCCGGATCAACAGGAGGTACGGGTGGAGCCGCCGCAGGATCAGCTGATTTAACAACAATGGTCATGGGTGGTGGGGGTGGTGGTGGAAGTGGTCAACCAGGCACAGAGCAGGGGTCGGGTGCAAACGGGGGAGCTATTGTGTTTATATCTGGTGCAACAATAACATTAGCTGGTGGAAGCCTTATTAACGTAAACGGTGGAAATGGTGGAGCGGGAAGCACCGCTACAGGTGGTGGAAGTGGAGCCGGAGGGTCTGTTCTTTTGAAAGCACAAACGGCCACTCTTGGAACTGATTTGATAACCGCTTCATCTGGAACTGTTATCAATAACGGTGGTCTCGGCTCCCCTGGTCGAATTCATATTGATTACTACACAAGTTATACCGGAACTACTACCCCTGCAATTGATGCGAGCCAAGACAATACCTTGGCAACAAACACCACCCAACAGTTGCGTTTGAGTATCAGCTCAACCGGAAACAACGCAGAAACTCTGGCATATGAGGCCCCTCTCCAGCTTGATACGTGGCAGCAGGTGGGGGTTTCATGGAACTCGTCAACTCAGGTTGCAACCTTTTATTTGAATGCCGTGGCACTCGGAACCAGAACAGGCGCGCTAACTGCGATCCATAACAATACCTCAACCTTCCAACTGGCTATGAGCAAAAACGGTGCAGGTTCAGCCGCTAATTTTTATGATGGTCTAATGGACGAAGCGCGACTCTTTAGTGTGACGAGAAGTGCTGCTGATATGAATTTTGGACTAAATTCTCAAATTGCAGTCAACACACCAGGACTTGCGGCATACTATCAGTTAAACGGGGATTATTTAGACGCCACTGCAAACAATAACGATCTAACCTCAAGTGGAAGTCCTGTATTCTCAACCGATGTCCCGTACCCATCTCCTACAACTCGTCTTGATATTGATCAATCAGATACTGCGGCAAGCGGGCAAACGTATACGCTCCCTACCGCAATTAGCGAGTCGGCAGCTAACAGATTAACATTCACACCAGACAAAGACCCACAAAAGTCGATAGCGTTTAATATCTCAGCAGTTGGAACGGGTAACTGGACCGTAGTTATTCACGACCAATATAATAATTTAATCGACTCAGTTACCGTCACAAACGCTAACCTCCGCACAGGTGTTTATGAATTTGTATTCCCCACCGTATGGCGGCCACTCACAAATTTCACTCAACCATATCACGCACATGTATACTCAACCGTAGCCGATGGAACGGTTGTAACAAATACACTAAACGACTTAGAAACTGCATATTTCGTCACGTATTTTCAGTTTTTAGTTGAAGATGACGAGTGGCACCCTATGGCACGGTACTTAAACTTTTGGGTTGTAGGAAATGAGCGGTATGTAGGGACGTACGACGCAACACTCTATGAGCCTAATTTTCTCGTACTTCCAGCCGGCTGGCGGGTGCGGTGTTTTGCCTATTTTAGAGAATATCTCGCATTCGGAATTATGAAGGGGGACAACGTATCTGAGTTTGAAAGTGGACGTATTTATTTCTGGGATGGTGTGGCACCTGTTCCTAATTTCTATGTTGACGTTCCGGAAGGAGCTATCAATGCAATGCTTGGCGCGAAGGGGAAGCTCTACTTAATTGCAGGTTCACGTGGGAAGTTGTTTGTATATGAGGGGGGAGACGAAGCTCGAAAGTTGAAAGAAATGAGGTACGTAGAGGATGACAAATACATAGATGTATTCCCACAGTCAATGACCATGTGGAACTCTCTTTTGAGATATGGAATTGCAGGATCGGGTGACTCAGAGACAGTGCAGAAGGGTGTATACACTTACGGTTCAACAAACTTTCGATATGAAGATATTTTAACCTACGACTACCCACAATCAACCGAATTATATACGGGTACCACCACTAAAATTGGTGTCGTAACGGTGGTTAATAAAAAACTGCTCATGGCGTGGCAGAACAATCTGTCGTACGGAGTTGACTATGTTGATTTATCAAACGACCCATTTCAGACAGGATATATAGAGTTTCTGGTTGATGACAATGGGGCACAGTATAAGGAGAAAGAGGCTGTTGAAATAGATACGGACTTTAAACCGCTTCAAGCTGGGGAGTCTATTGTTTCTCGGTATCAAATAGAAACGGATGGCGAGTGGGTTTCAAATAGTGACCCTACAGCCGTGGGGGACGTGGTTTCTCGGCAAATGGTTACAAATGGACGGTACTATCAAATTCAGATAGGTGCTGATTTGTTTGCAACGGGAACAACATCCCCCACCCTTCTTTCACAGACACTTATTAGTGATCTAAACGAATCTGAAGAGAGAACGGGATAGTATGGATACAAGTAATCTCATGGAAAAGTTTTTAGAACTCAAAAGAAAAGTTGAGCTGTTAATGCAAAAGCGCATATACCAGCAAGATATTATCCCAGACGCCGTGAAACAACGGCATATGTCGGAAGGAAATAGGTACTTTATTGCAGGGATTGAATCAGATCGTCCGGAGGGAAACAGTGTCACCTCAAGTGTTACTTGTTACTTTGCAACTGATACGAATAAGCTGTATCTGTGGAATGGCACGGCGTGGGTTTCTGTCACCTTGTCGTAGTGTTATACTTATTCTTAGTAGGTTACTTTAGACCCGTCAATTGACGGGCTTTTTTTGTACATATGGCTGAACCAAACTTAAACGAAATAACAGATACAACAAATAGGCAAGGACTTGCGCGTGAGGCGCTCTTAACATCGCAAAACGCGATGAGTGATGACTTTCTTAATAGATACCGCGGTGCGGTAACGGGTCAAGAGAGAGTCAGTGATATGGCTACGCGTATTGGGGGAGAGTTGGGTCTTCCCCAATTGCAAAGCAATGCCACCATGCTTAGAAACACGTTGACAAATTTACCCTCAACTTACAGCAAAGCTGTCCGTGGATTTGACGTTAACAGTAATCAATTAGACCGAATAATAGCCACAAAAGCGGGAGCACTAGCTCCTGCCGTAGCTACCGCAGAAAACTCACTCGCTGGAGCACAAAGCACATTAGACCGCAGACTTGGGTATGAACAGATCGACCAACAAAAAGAGCTTCTTCCTTTTCAAACTGAACAGAGCTTATTAAGTGAGCGGCTAGCTCGTGAAACCACTGCGTTTGACAGAACGGCTGAGAGCGAATTAAACGGACTTATTCAAAAAATACAAGCCGGTATAACTCTCTCTGAAGGAGAGAAGAACCGCGCTCAACAATTAGCTATTGCCGAGCAAAATTTCCAAAATCAACTAAAGCTCAACAATGAACAACAAAAGTCTCAAGGGCCGCAAACTCAGATAATAGAACAAAATGGGGTCAAATATTTGATTAACAGCCAGACAGGTCAAAAGATTGCAACATACGGAAGCACTGGAAGTGGATCAAAGCCAACTGCATCGTATTTAACGTCCTCAACGGTTCAAACGAACCCAAGCAAGTCAACATCCATGCAATCGACCACATCACAATCTCTGCCAAGTTACTTTAAACCCGTACAATAATGTTAGTTCGATACAAACCCACTGGTCAGTTGGGAGAAATCCCAGATGACAAATTTGACCCTACGCTGTTTGAGGCCGCGAGTGCACCTCAAGAGTCGGCGACCCCTCTCCCTCCAATGCCCCAACAAAATCGGGGCATTTTAGAGTCAATCGGTAGTGGCGTGATAGATATTGGGAAAAGTATCGCGAAACCCTTTGTCAGAACTGCAGAAAACGTACGGGATGCGTCAATTCTTCCAGCTCAAGTCTTAGCTTCAAAAGCTGTCGAAACAGTAAACCCTCAGCTTGCAGCACAGATCGCAAGCGCTGATGTCTTGGGGAGCCAATCTCATGCAGATACATTAACAGAAGATGTACAAGACAAGTCGATGCTCGACCGCATAACGCAGTCACAGGGTGCGAACCAGCAGTTAAAAGATTCAATTAACGTTGCCTCGTATGCTGTTCCGTTTGGAAAAGGAGCAAATGTTGCAACAAAAGCACTCGCTCCAGGCGCTGCGGCAGGAGTCATGCAAGGATTGTCTCAAGACGAAGTTACCCCAGAAGGAGTGATAGGGAGTGGTGTTGTCGGTGCTGGAGGGGCAGGGGTAATACATGCCGCTTCTACATTGCTACCAAAGATTTTTGGGGGAGCTTCGAAAGCGGCAGGTGCTATTTCAGAAGACCTTGCTACAAAATCCATTAGACCAAGCAAAACCCAACTCTTAAACTTCTCAAAGCAACACGGGGAAGCACTCCCTGATGTGATCAAAAGATACAATCTTGTAGGAAATAGTGTCGAGGAAATAGAAACCCGCGCCATTGACCCCCTTCAAAGCTCATTTGATGACATTGCACGAAACAGCCAACTTCCCGCAGATATAGAACTGTTGCGTGCGAATACCGCAAAGACACTGGAGCCTCTAATGGGTAAAGGTTCAACACTAGAAGATCAAAAAATAGCAGCCTCGATTTTGGAAGAAATGAAAAACATAGATGAAGTACTCTCAGCAGGGGGTACCATCGAGGACTTATCAGCGTATAGAAAGAGCTTTGACGATAAGGTCAGAAACTGGAAGTTAGACCCCGTGCAAGCTGGGAAAAACCGTGTTGCAGGGAACATCGTACGAGACACAATACAAGGTATGGCTGACAATGCGGGACTTGTTGGCCCTAACGGACAGTCTTTGAAAGAACTTGGTATTGAGTTGTCTAAATTATACGGTGTGCGGGACTTGGTTGAGCTACAGAGTGGGCTTGGAAAGGGAAACTTGCCAATGGGTCTACTCAAAGTATTAGGTGCAGGATTCGGGGGATCAGTAGGCGGAATACCAGGTGCTGCCGCAGGAATGGCCGCAGAGTCTGTCATAAATCACCCAAAGACAATAGCAGCGGGATCAAATTTTGCCAGTAAAATTGCAAGCACATTAACAGGGTTGCCTAAGCTCCCAGCTGGGGTTACTAATGTTGCCGAAAAGGCAGCCGCAATCGCCCTTCCAAACGTATTAAGTTCGGGGGATGTTCCAGGTGGCCAAAGTCCAAATAACGACAATACCAATAATAGTCAAAATCATATTGATGCAAGTATACCCAATCAAGCCGTTGATGTCAATTATCTCACTGGTCATTCTCCTGAAGAGCTCTATCGAGCATATCAAGCTGCCCAAGGAGACGGAAACAAGAGGGCTGCCTCTGAATTGAGACAAATGTATGAGGACGAGGTCGCGTACCAAAAAAGAGTAGCTGGTTCAAACAAGCCAAAGTCTTCGGCGGCATTACAAGTATTAGGTAAATCTCAAGCAGGACTCTCAGCACTCGATGAGATAGAAAGACAGTTGGCGCAGAATCCTGCGATACTAGCCCAGTCTAGTATTCCTGGTGCACCAGGTGCTCGTGTGTACGAATCTATGGTAAGCTCGATTACAGACGCTATCGGAGGTTTGAGAACTGGAGCCTCTGTATCCCCACAACAACAAGCCTTTTACCGCAATTTACTCCCTAAGTTTGGCGACTCTCCGGAAACCATTCGGGTAAAGATAGACGCGTTGAGAAGAGAACTTAACACATACGCTCAGGGTCTTGGAGCAATCGAAGACACTCCACTTCCGGCCATGCCGTGATATACTAACCACAAGAAGGTAGTTTATACCCCAGAAACGGGGTATTTTTTGCGCAAAAAAACATATGAATCCACAAAACACAGGAAGTTTCGGTGCTGCAACAGGAGGACTTTCCCCGGAATTACAAGCAGCATTACAGAGACGATCTCAGCCAGGTCAGGGTGCAACTAATGCGCTCACAAATACTGCCCCTACAATGGATCCAAATACCCAACCAGCAGAGGCTCCCGTGTCGGCTGCTCCTCAACCACAAATGCAGCCATCGACTCCTCAGCCTGGAGCAAACCTCCCTTTTGATCCAAGTGAAGTCAAAATCATGTTAGGTGCCATGAATGGACATTTGAAATCAATTTCTCGAATGAGAGAGATGAGTATGGGACTTCCTCCTAAATAATATATATGGGAGATGCATTAAACCGTTTCTTCACACGGATTTTGGGCAGTACCACAGTCGAGTTGAGAAATCCAAACGCTCCACAATCCAAGAAAAAAACAGGACCGGGATTTGATCAGCCCATGATGCAACCAAAAGGTGCAATCCCTGAGGTGAAGGCTTCTGAGACAAGCATGCCTCAAAGTAGTGGATTTCGCCTTTCTGTACCATCTGATCAAAACGGCGGGATGATTGATTTGCCACCTGATATTGCACAACAGATAGGGAACGTTTTTGAGCCATCAAAGCAAGCAACAGCTGCTGCAACCGTGTTGCATCACCCGATGCAGCAGACGCGAACCGCTCCTGAAATAAAAAGACTAGGGGAAAATAGAAACAGGGGCGAAAATCCAGAGTTTATTAGAAGTAACATCGACATCCCAAATCCAAACGGCTCTATAGATCGAGGACTCTTTCGTATAAACGATCAAACATTTAACGGAATGATGGCGAGCCCTTTCTGGAGAGAAGCTATGAAGAATAAAGGAATAACAAGTTGGGCTGACATGGAAGACCCAAACAAAAACATTGAAATGGCACGCTTAATCTTAGCTCGTGGAAACTGGGACTCTCAGAAACAAGAGATGATAAAAGACCCCTCTTGGGTTCAATGGTATGCCGCTCCCCTTAGCTTGCGCCAAAAATAACAAATATGGACATAACCTCACTTCTTTCTCAAGTAGCTACAAGCGGTATAATGGGTGTCATCGCTGTGATCGAAGGGGTGATCTGTTACCGCCTTTTCATGCTTTTGTTACAAAAAGACGATATGCTTCTTTTGGAAAAGGATAAGCACCGGGAGAATGTTGAGAAACTGACGAGAGAACAAACCATGGTTACGAAAGCATACCAAAACTCTATTGATATTTTATCTGCAAAATTAGACGGTATGCCGAAGAACAAACAATGAACAAAATGATTCACGCATTACACATATTTCTAGGCCGCACCACGCCTGTTAGCCACGAGGAGACAGACAAAATGGTCGAGCTTGCAAAAAAACAAACTCAAGCTACTCTAAAAAAGATACGTAAGTTTAATGTGAAGCTAGAAAGAACCCAAACATACTTTATAGCTCGCGCAATAGGACGTATTCACTAAAACAATGATTACAGAATTTATTATCAGTTATGGAACCCTTGTTGCATTCATCCTGAGAATTCTCTCAAGTATCCAAGTTCTTGTCTTTGTAACACCGCTTCAGTTAAAAGAGTATAGTGTTCAAAACGGGCTCATTCCGCTTAGACGACAACTTCTTATATTCGGACTGATCCTTTTTTCCATAAATATAGTCACAACGTTTTTCCTTCTCGAAATTTTACGTCTAGAAAAACCTCAGCCACTGATTAACGCTACACTGCAAGTGTTCAACGCATTTGGATTTTTCGCAGCAAGTACGATCGGAGTTAAGATATACAACTCTCAATACAACGAAGAAAGTAAGTCCTTTCACGAAAAAAGACAGCGTGGGTTGCTATAATACATTGTTGTGAAACCAATTCGGCCTTTTGAGCCTTACAAAATAGATGCAAAATTTGGTGAAGCCGTGTCGTACGGCCCCCATGAGGGAGGGGACTATAACGGTCTTAGTAGGGGAAATACTGACTGTGGCACTCCCTATCGCGCAGCGTGGGATGGTGAGGTTGTTCACAGCGGATCATCAAACGCAGGGTACGGGAAAATGGTTGTGCTGCGTGTTGTGCTTCCTACAACAACAGGCAAAGTGACACGGTTTATTAGATACTGTCATTGCTCTGAGTTTGTAATAACTTCAGGTTCTGTCAAAAGAGGCGAAATAATAGCTAAAATGGGCAGCACTGGAAACTCCACAGCTTGTCATCTGCATTTAGACGTTTTAAAAAAACAACCCACAAATTGGCGCTTTTATGCAAAAACACGAGCGGAACTTGACGAGTGGTTTGAAGACCCAGAAATATTCTTCAATGGTATAATAACTACCGGAATGAGCCAGTGGCTTACAGAACTCCTCAAAGAAGAACTAGGACTTGATACTTCAAAGTCTGAAGGTGATATACGTGCGCGCGTCGGTGACTTGAAAAGCATTGTAAACGGGTATGACGATCTGGTTCGTCGTGTTGAAAAGATAGAAGAAGACTACATTACGTCAGTGAAGGAATCTGAAGGAACCAAAGCGGCCTTAGAGCTTGAACAAGAAAATCGCATGCGAGTTGAACGGGAGAGGGAGTCATTGAAAAACCAGCTTGCAAACAAAGATACCGAGATTAGAAAACTTGAAAGTAAGATTGCAACACTTGAAGCAAATAACACACCCACATCACAACATAGTGCAATTGAACGTATTATCGACTGGCTATTTCGACGGAGCTAGACTGGGGGTGGATGTATGAGCGAACAAACAAAAATTGTTATTTATAGATCACTAAGAACTGCAGTTGCAGCCGGTGTATCTTCTGCACTACTCTTGCAGCCCGATTGGACAAACCCAGAGCAAGCATTTCGCATCCTTCTTGTATCTTTCATTGCCGGATTTTTAACTGCTTTGGGAAAAATCGTTAGAGACAACTGGGGAACGAGAGGAAAAGACAGTGTGATTGATCGTGTGATGCCAATATAACAAAGGAAGGGCTCTTGGTTGTAAGGTCATAACTCCTCTTTCACCAGAGCCCCATCGCAGAGGTTGTTTTTGTGCGTATACTTAATCAAAAGACTAGCTTATGTTAAATATGTCGCAACAGTATTTGATGCCGAAAAGTTTGTTGTGGTTTTGCCCTCCACCTAACTTTCTTAGCATAGATTATCAACGCCTTGTAAGGCTTGATAGTCGTTCTTGGTAAGAATTATGTAACAGATAAGGGAGTACTTTTGTGAACGCTTGTTATTACTGTGGACGAGAAGCTAAAAGGTGCTGCATTCACTGTCTAAAGTGGATATGTCCAAATCATACCTACAATAACGAATGTGGACGAGACGTACAGCTTGGGAGTTACGAGAGTGAAGGGAACAGAAGAACGTTTACAATACCTATTAATTTTACCGTAAAACGATCTTCTCACGATGATCGTCGTGCTACAATGTAGTACGAATTTCCTCTACTTATATGGGCATATTGAGTAGAGGATTTTCTATGCAAATTTGCGCTCTACCATCTCTTGTTGGATTATTTCATATAGCTCAGTTAACTCGTTAATAATCGCTATTTTGTCAAAAGACGTGAGTCTTGTGCGTGTGGCTTTTTCAGCAAGCATGGGGTACTTTTCTTTAAAAAACTCAATCGTCATTTCCTTGCATGTATTGCGCTCCTCCTCGGTTAAATCTAAAGAAAGCGTCGGCGGGTTAATCATTCTGTCTAAAAATAGTTCTTCGAGTCTCATATGTGTTTATAAATATTGTTTATAGCAGCCATTTTTGTATGTTGACCAAGGATACCATCCACTGTCGTCAAAGATTTGTTTTGCAATGCGTACGTTATACAAAGGGTCTTTCAGAGCTTCCTCTTTTTCTTCCAGCGTCGTGCCCTTTACTTTATCCCAATGTACGTGTTTTCCACGTCCAAAGTCTTTGGCCAAGTTAATTTGAAATATTCCAACAGAGTGCTCGTTTGGCGTTGAGTTCACCTTCCACCATCCCAAGCCGCTTTCGCAGCGCGCCACAGCAACCGCTGTCCATCCGTTAACACCGAATACTGAAAGTATATGTGTAACAAGATTATCCTGATCGCTTTTCAAAACGTATTCTGGCTCTACAAAATCGTTTGAAACGGCCTCTTTTGCATTAACTACAATAACGTGGCCTCTTTCCACAAAAGGGGCTTCAAAAACGTCTGTGTGGGTTGTTTGCATAAATCCTTGTGTCATAAACAGAGCTTGCAAAACAAACAATGTAAGTACAATTAATCTGGACATACTTAACCATATTATCAACGGCTTGATATGTCAATAGGGGAAAAAGGGGTAGCTTTCATTACTCTCACAAATCAGTGAGCTTAAACTTATATTTCTTTAGCTCATCTTCGGTAAATAAACGAGCAAGTAAGTCTTTTTTTGCATTATTTAGCACGGTGTGCATGGGAATATCTTGAACATCACCGACAGTTAACTGACGAATCAGATAGTATTTCTTGTCTTTGCTTAAATATCCAAGAGTGTTATCAACAAACCCAAAGGAATCTTTCTCTACATAATGAAGCCTGATGAGTCCTTCTTGGGTTACATAAACAGTCTCGGCAATTATATTAGCAGAACCTTCCTCCAGGGCCTGACGAGCGTTAATATGGCAGAAAGTGGGGTTTTGGAACTTTCCCATGCGAACACGAATAGGTGGGAAGTCTAATCCATCTTTTTGATCGAGGAATCGTTTAGCGATTATTTTTCGTTTATTTATCATAAGTTTAGGTAACTATCCCTTCTTGTCGGGTAACTGATAATTGTTAAGAGACAACGGTTTTTCTCTCTCTAAAAACCTAACAATAGAAATCCTACTCATCGGTAAACAAATATCAGGTCGTCCATCACGCTCAACAAAGACACCAACGGCACCGCATTCGCCATCGGCTACTTGAGCGATAAGATTTTCCAATTGCTCTTTGGTAATTCTATAAAAAGATTTTGTTTTGTTTCTAGTGTTCATAATTTACCTGTCATTACGGTATAGTTACCTAAGTTTAAAAAAGGGGGCTAAGTATCAAACCTAACCCCCGTGTGGATCACCAGGTTTCAGCCTGGTTCACCTGAATACCCACCGACACCAGTTCCAGCGTTTGAGCTGTCGCCAGGGTCAACTTCACCTGAACCATTGTCCTGCTCATCGGGATCAACGTGCCAAGTAATCATTGCAATTCTCCTGTAAATTGCTATTTCCAAGTCGTTGCTTGGTTGAATTAATATACCAAGCGGTTGGTAGAGTGTCAAGAGAGTAAAAGCCTTTAGTTTTTGTCTTCAAATCTCGTTTTGCACTTTTTACACTTAAATTCTCGATAGTCCCATGTGGAAATATTTTCCACGTCAGAAGAGCCGCACTTTGGACAAAACACCCGTCCAATGCAGTAGATCACACATGCAAGACAAATTAAAAAGAATAATCCATATATTTCGATAGCCATAAATTTTACTTAAAGGTCAGTATACATTATCAAGCCGTTGATGTCAAGCAGTTTTACGATGTGGTGTCATAAAATTTCCTTATATACTTCTCAACTTTTCTTTTCAAATAAGGGAACATTAATTTTGCATCTTCGGCAATCTTCTCATCTTTTTGCATATCTATGAACGCAACAACTACCTCTGAGGACTTTTCGGGAACTCCGGAAGACAAATATGGTCGTAAAAATCCGTTAAAAAAATATTTAACGTTTTCTCTTTCTCTGCTACTAAGCAATCTATTGTTTTTCTTCATTTTTTACATTTACAACCGCCTTTGGTTCCACCTTCTGCACTGCTACTTGCTGAGAGAGTGCTTTTACGGAACCCACAAACCGGACATATAATTCCCCACTTAAACTCAAATGGTGTTAGTTTCTTTTTCATTGTGATGTGAGTTTAGATTTCATTGATTCTCTGAACAACAGCCACCACTTGTGTGTCATTCGCGACCACGTGCCGTTTTTCAGCCCTCCCTTTAAAGTCTTGCTCCACTTAATCTTCTTGCGTTTGTACTTCATATGCATTGCTTGTTTGTATGGGTGGGTTAGAGCTTACCGTAAAAGAAAACATTCTACGTTTGTAAGTTTTTGTGGGCGGCATATCTTTTCAACTCGGTTGGGCCAATACCATAAAAACGCATAAATAAGAGTTCCTATTATCAAAACTAAACATATAATCGGTTTTATAACGTCTATTTTCCTCATGAATTTTTGTGTTTCCAAAATTCAATTTTTATACCAAATATCTCAACTGAGTAAAGACGCTTATAATAGTCGCCTCCCGTCCACGCTTCTATCGTCTCAGAAGCTGAACTAAATGTAATTTTTTGTACTTTTGGCTTTTTCATAATGCTTGTTTTTAGAGCTTAAAAGACTCATTACCGAAGGGTCAGGCGTATTTCTAATACCACTTTTAGGCTGCGGTACTTTATTTCCCACGTGGTAGCCATTATAGAATCTACGTATCTGGTCGTCCCTTCAGTAGTCAATCTTCATATATATTGTTTTGCTCTTTGTCTTCGTTACGTTTTCTGTTTAGAGGTTAAAAATCCACTCAATCCATAACCTTTTTCTTCCAATTGGTAATAGTCGCGCTTCCTCACGAGCAAGAACCTCAGCTTCGTCCAAACCAATAGGTGTAAGTGCGTTGTTCTCAACAAAATGTGCGTGTAGCAACTTACTTAGTCTCCTATAACCCGTAAGTCTCCATTTAATTAACTTTAGTGTTTGTTTCATATATTATTCCTTCATGTTCGTGTTGAGAGTTTGCTTAATATTTTTTAAACCAACCTCTACCTCTTTTCCCAAACACTCAGCCCACCTTTCGAGTGTGGTCAAAGTAACCTCGGTCTTGCTATTTTCCAAGTCAGAAATAGCAGCGTGAGAAACACCTAGAAAGTTGCCGACCTCTTGTTGAGTCAACCCCTTTCGTTTTCTTAAACTAGTAAGAATTTCTTGTATAGTTTCTTTTTCGTAGTAAATTTTCATTTTTCCTTTGTATTCGTGTCTGTGAGACTGGATAAGGTTTTCATAATCTTTTGTTCCAAGTAATCAACTACATCGTCATCTCCAATATCTCCAGCTCCAGCGTTAAAAAAGAAAAATTTGACCTTCTCTCGTATCTCTTCCAAAACTTTAACCCGTGCGCTGTCTGCTGCTTTTTGGAATTCAGAGTTAATAAATTCTTTCCAGACTGTGGAATCTAACACTACAAAACCGAGTTCAAGTGTCATTTCTTCCCACAGCTTGTCAAATCTTTTCTCCCAAGACTCCATTTTGTCTGTGTCAGAGGGGGTGTGCCAATCAGAATAAACACCGTCTACTCTATTCCTCATCGCACCACATGAGCATATTTCTTCAAAGTAGCCCGCATCTCGCTTACCAATTCTATGTACTTCGTGTATGTGTTTCATTTATTTAGTAATTTGGCTCTTCTTCTGCGCATTTCTTTGAGAAATTGCTTATTAAGATCAACAACAACCTTTGCAGCCGATGTTGGTTTATCGAAGATACTCATGTCGTAACTCATCTCCTCTGGAATCATCTGTTCTGTGAGTTGGGAGAAGGAAGTTATTAATTTTTCAGACAGACCCATTAAAACTTCTGTACCAATCCACTCTGGATTACGTTGTCCAGCAATAACAGCCTCTTGAATAATATCTTGAACCTCCTCTTCTAATGTCTTATACGTAGTGGTGTGTGAGTTCATATGTTAATATTTAATTAAATTCCTCCAGTAACCGCGTATAGGGGTATTTCTTTCTACGATATATGCGTATTTGTCTAGACATTTTTTAACTATTTTGAACCACTTGAATTTATAGTCGTTTCTATCCCACAATCCAATCCATCCTTTCCTTGTTTTATACTCTCCCCATCCACCTTTGTATTCAAAACGGTTGTAAGACCAATCTATTTGAACTTGAGTTAGTATATATTTGTACTTCATTTGTCTTTGTTTATTTGTGTGTCTTGGGATTTATCGTCCCATTTGACTTCCGAGATCAGACATACGTTGAGTTTCATGATTGTCTCCGACCTCCTTTTTTAACTTAGCTATCTTCCGCTCCTTTTTAGACAACTGCTTTTCGTATGGTTGGATGATTTCTTGGTCTATAAACTTAAACAATCTGTCTATCTTTTTGTCGTTAATGCTAGCGTCATCACAACGGTAGCAACCCTGTAATGCTTCGTACAACTTCTCTTCAAACTTCTTCCGTATTTCTGTTTTGTGTAATGGCATGTGAGTTATTTAGTAGACTAATTCAATATATTTATCTATAAAATTGTTGTATTGGATAGTTGAACCTTCTGGTTTGCCTACTGACTGTGCGAAGTCCAAAAAGTTACGGTACTTACAAACAACACATTCTTCGCAAGCGTTTTCTAATCCATCACTACTAAGACCGCAATCGAATCTTTTCCAGGTAAGTCTAAGATTTTTGTACGAACCCAGTTTTTCTTGTGCTAGTTGACGTTTTTGTTTATGTTCCTTAGTGGTTGTTGTTTTCATTTGCTTTTGGTTTGTTTAAATTAGTTTCTCAACAAAATCGACATGTATCTTGACCTCATACCCGAGTGCTTTTCCATATTTCTCAATCAATTCAAGAGTTAGGTGGGTTTTCCCATTTTCCACATCAGAAACAGCAGCATGTGAGACGCCCATATTTTTACCCAATTGTGTTTGAGTAATTCTTTTGTTTTTTCTTAACAGTCTCAGGTCGGTTGTTATTTGTGTTTTAAAGTCCTTTTTCATATCTCTTGTCTTTGACATAATTATGTAACTTATTTCATAACTTCTGAATAAACCCTAGACAAGGCAGCATTGTGTCCCTTCTGAAACATTTTTCTATATATGGCTGGTCCTGTAGCGTGTTCATCTACAGCCATTCGCTCCTTACGTAAGTACTGACACATCATTGCAGTTATTCTTTGTGTCGCCATCTGTGCATTTTTACTACCATTCTGAGAGAAAAACTCGTTATATATAATTTTTCGTATTTCTTTTTTCATATGTATTAATTCGTTGTATGTCTACAGATATTTCTCCTCTTCACTGATGATCTCAAGATGGGTGAGTGCGTTCGGAAACTTCACGGCTTTGGGCGAAGCCTTACCTTAAAGGTATGTTACGTCCCATGTCCCCCATACTCACCCAACTTCAAACCACCAATCAACATTCCTTGAGTAAGTACCGAATTGAGAGAACTCAAACTCGGCCTTACCCAATCCTTTTCGCGAAGTTGCGATTGGTAAGTATTTCTACCTACTCAAGAAATGCTGTAAATGTACTTTGTTAAAGATTCAGGAATGTGCATTACTGACGTCTCGGTAATGCTTTTAATCATTCTGACCGTACCATTTGGTCGACAACCTCAAGCTTTAGGCGGTAGGACTCGAACCTACATTCCTCAATCTTCAACGCTTTCGACGACAGAGATACTTCGCTGGCTCTTGAGGGCCAACCACTCCTGTGGATATCTCTGTCTGCGAAAATTTTGAATATCTGTTAAAGGTAGAGGGGTGGCTCTATCCTTTAGTTACTCTTCATCTCCACTGCCGCCGTCGTTTGGGTCTGATACATTAATATCTTCTCCAGGGTCGCTGCAATAAGCGTTCATGAGCGTTTCCTTTCTTCTACCACCCCTCAGGAAGTACTTGGTACCTCCTCAAGGGTTTAGATTTTGTACATAAGCTCACGCCTTTCACTCTCGCCTTTTTTCAATATTTTTCCACTCCACCGTCCAGTCCTCACACCACATTTTTCATTTTGACACCATACCTCGCTCCATCCGTCGTGATGCTCTGTGTGATCCCATGAGTACTCAACTAACACTACTTGTGTTGTTTTGCACGCTCGACACCGTTTCTTTTTCATGTAATTTTTCCTCCCTGAAAATTAGGACATGTCTTTGCATGATACTGACTCGTTGAGCCACAGTGAGGACACTTATCTTGATTAACATCACTATCGGCATTCTCTGCACGTGAAACTATTGGAGGTCTTTGAGTACTTGGTTTTTTTCGTGCCATTGCCCGCTCTCCATCGTCATCTTCTGAGGGGATAAATACCATGGATTGCAGTCCGTACCGCTTTGCATAGCTGACAGCACTCCCAAGGGCTTGTGGGTCGTGAGCTTTTGTGGAAACAATGGGGGTTGAGGAAGCAAGCCACTCGCCACTTTCGTGGAGCAATACCGTTTCAACAGATGCTTCCATAATAGGTTGCAAAACAGTTATGCCATTTTCGTTTAAAGCTTCCTTGCAGGCTTCCATTACAGAGCCAAGGCTGGCATAGGTACTGTGAAAGAATGGATTAGTATCTCCCTTTTTTGCAGCACCTATTTGCTTTTGAGCCTTTAAAAGCGCCGCGCTTATTTTAGTTATAGTTTCCGATTGCATCATGTTTTTTTCTTTTGTTTTTGCTGTCTTTGACACAAATAGCAAATAGCTCTCCCATACTTCTCACAAGAGTATTTTTCCTGTGATACGGTCATGTAATTAGTACACTGTCCATACCACTTCATGGTTGTGCATTGAACGGTTCTTCTCATATTCTTTGTTTTCTAGTTACTGCGCGCCCCTTGAGTAACTCAAGAGACACACGCTAATTAGAAAGATTTGTTTTGCCACACCAACCGTCTTGCAATTTCGCGCACGCGATAGTCAAGTTGAAAATCAGAGAGGCCTAACTCTTCCGCGAGCTCTTTTAAGCCCTGACCTTGAGTGTAGTATCTCTTAATGATCAAACGCTCGTTTTCTGTAACAGGACGATCTAGCGAGCTAAAGCGATCCAAGTATGACTTTCTTAGCTTCGCTTTTTCATACCCTTCAAACAAGTGTTTTAATTCTCGCTCATCCATAAAGCGTTCAAGAATTTGAACACTAAGCGTTTCTGTCCGTTTGTTTTTATTTTCCTCCATCTATAATCACCGTCCTTATACACTCAATATACCAAGCGGTTGGTAGAGTGTCAAGAGAGTAATTTGTGAGGTTAAACAAGAGGTTGTTCTTTGGTAAGGCGGGTATCGTAAAGGCGTTTAGATATCTTCCCCATAGCGGCAATGGCGCGGCGTTTGTCAGGGTCTGTCTCTGTAGAATAAAGGTCCCTCAACTGAATAACTTTTTCTTGTAGTTCTTGTATTGTCATCTCCAATATTTAAATTTGTCTTCCATTGAATGTAACTTAAAAATAATCCGCTGCAAAACACTCGACATGTTCGTTAAAATTTCGTCGTTTGTAAATCTGATCGTTTCATATCCCAATCTCAGTAAGTCTCTGTCTCTCTTGTCGTCATACTCTTTTTTGTGAATCAACCCGTCTGCTTCGACAATTAGTTTTTTTCGAGGACAATAGAAATCTGCAATGTATCCACCTATTGGAGCTTGTCTGCGAAATTTGTAATGAATTTTTCCGTTTTTTAGCTGATGCCACAAAATTTTTTCCGCCGTCGTCGGATTTCTTCTCATTATCCAAGCTCTCATGAGAGTATCTTTGTTCATGTATCTTCGATGTCCCATATTTAATTTTCTGGTAAAGACGTTTGAGTATCCCTATGTGGAGGGTATATGACTGTCTTATAAACGGTAGCAACTTTTTAAAAACGGGTTTCTCTTCTCACGAGTATCACCGTAATTTCAGCTTTGGCGTTACTAATGCCACCCACGTCTTTCTGTACAAAGAGTAGAGTAGAGCCCTGCTCGGATGATCGGTTTTAATGGCTTTCCGTTTGCCTATGGACTCACCCGCATGCCTGTCTGGTATCCAGTTTGTTTAGAACCACATTTGTGAAGTTGGTTTGAAGTTGTATAATTGGCATGTATTCTAGTCGGAAACACTTTACCTCTTGTTGGATTTATCTGACAAGGGGTAATTTTATGTCGAGATAGCCAACGTGGTCACGGCGCGCGTTTGAAGAACGTGTAATGTGTGTTCAATTCACACTCTCGGCACAACCAGGGGGTGTAGCATAGTGGTAGTGTATCTGGCTTCCACCCAGAGTGCGCGGGTTCGATTCCCGCTACCCCCTCCCGTTTACAATATCAACGGCTTTATATATAATGAGTATTACTATGAATGAAAAACAAAGACAAGAATTATTAAGTGAACTTGGTCGTAGTGGTGGTATGAAAACCCGTGAACGACACGGAGCTGAACACTACAAGAGAATTTCTGCACTGGGTCTTAAAACGCGCAAAAAAAATCAATTGTTAAGAAAGAAAAAACTGCTCTCTTGACAACTCTTCAACGGCTTGGTACATTGAGGTATGGAAACAAAAATAAAGATTGGTGACCGAGTTGTTGTTACCCCACAAGAAAAAACCCTCAACGGAAGTTACGACCAAGACGCTCTTAATGCGAAGGGCATTCGCGGAACGGTTAGTTGGGTCGGAAGCCTTTTATCCGCAGGACGACGTCTGATTGATGTTGAATTAGACAGTGCCTATGTAGACGGGGATGGGCATACGAGAAAAGTAGACTCCTTTTATGAATCAGACCTTGTTTTAGAAAAATCGTTTTCCGAACGACTATCTGTTGGAGACACTGTCATGTACACCAAGCGTAATGAAATGGATGGTTTGTATTCGCAAACAGGAACTGTAATTAGGACAGGAGAAAACTCAAGCACCGTAACCTTTCCAATGTGGGAAGGTGGCTGGGACGATGACGATACTCCCAATAAACATTGCTGGTATTGTGTGAATGAAGACTTGGAAGTGCTACATGGCACAAAAACACAAGCAGAAGAAGAACAAAAATTTGATGATAGTAAAAAGGAGGGGGGGTGGAGAAAAAATGGCGTTACAAGTAGGACAGGTCTATTCGGTTAAAAAAGAAAGGATACATGTTTGTGCAAACATGAGAGACTCTAAGTGTACACGAATACGCATCACTGAAATTGAATATAACGATCTTTTTCGGTATGAATTTATTGCAAAAGATGGGTCAGTATGTGGTACTTGCAAATATTGTCTTTCCCTTAGTGACTTGGAAATAGGACCAGTCCGCCAAAAAACAGTTATGTCTACATTAACAACAATTGCAAAAAAGTACCTAGATGCTGACGTAAAAGCGTTTGTGCAGTTAGGATTTATGAGCAATGACTTAGAACTCACCCAATCCGGTGCAGCTTTTGTCGTTGAGCAACTATTCCTTGCAAACAAAGAGCTTTTAGGAAAAGCTGCTAAAAAGCATTTGCAAGAACTTAAAAAGAGCAACAAAGATTGTGACGAGGAATAGTCACAGCCCTTTTTTCCCCTGCTGTGACACACACGGCAGTGGTCAAAAATGGCTACCAAAAAACCAATCGAGAGAATTGAACTGGTAAAAACCAAGTCTGGGTACATTATTAAGTACGGGGAACTTGTTCGTTCACTTATTTTTACCAGAGAAGAAATTGTAGCGTTACAAGAAGCTATCCAAAAAGAGCTTGATCTCTGAGGGGCGGCCACCAGAAAAGTCTATCTAAACGGATGTATCTGAGGCCGGTCCTGAGAAATCAACTCATACGGAAAGGTGCGTGATGAAAGAATGAAGCAATTACTAATTATTACAGCAGCATTTACAATTCTCGGAATCTCATTTTTTGTGACTCCTGCGAATGCTACAAACAACAATACCTGTCGATGGACATGGGTTGGATGGCAATTAAAGTATGTGTGTTCAACGCCTACACCAAGCGCCACGCCAACTCCTACACCTACGGTTACACCAACTAGTTCACCAGAACCTACTACAACCCCTAATCCTTGTGAGGATGAAAATCCAAACGACGAGTGGGAACTAGTAGCTGTATGGACAGATGATCCGTGTGCAGAGCCAACGCCAGAGCCTACCCCAACTCCAACTGAACAACCAACGATTCCATTAACGAATCCAAGTGGCCCAGTGGGAGCACCAACGTGTGTAGGAGCACCATTTGTGTTTAAACCAGGAAATGCATTAGTTAAGCGAGATGGTGATAAAGCTACTGTACAGTGGCAACCAACACAAGGTAGCGAGGCACATATCTATTACTATCAGAATGAGAACCCAGCGAACAAACACGCGAAGGGCGATATTCAAAACGATGGGATAGAAGAAATCAATCTCTTGGGGAGTCTAAACTGGACGTTTGGAATTCAACAGAAAGATGGATGCGCAACAAGTGACATTGTTTGGGTCGTAGATGACAATGAGGTCAGGCTCTTTAGAGCTTTACCGTATAATGTGCACTAAGTAAGTCCGTCAAAGACAAAGGCTTTTAAGACCAAAGTTTTTCCGCTTTGGGATTACCAAAAAAAACGCCACGGTCGCCACTGTTAGCATACTACGAAGAATTCCACCCTTAACCGGGTGGTTTTCTTTTGGTACGTGATATACTAAATACAGCAGCAATCCAAACTGCTTTAGCTATTTTCCAATCATCAAACAGAAAGAGCCACCCGTAAAAAGGTGGTTTTTTCGTTACCAACGGTATGATAGAATACTTTGTAGAAACGTATATATCGTCATATGAAAGAACTTCACATAACACCCCGCGCAGGATTTATTTTAGCTAAACCATTCATCATGAAGGGGGTCTTTGTCTCGGCACGCGAAGAGGCGGGAGCAGTACAGCATTCAACCGTCATTGCCGTAGGTCCTAATCTTTTGGATGACCATGGTTTTGAGCGATCTGCGCAATGTAAACCGGGGGACGTGATATTACATAAGTATGTGCCCGATGAGTTTGAGCTTAATAACGACAAGTATCGTATGATCCACTTTGTGGATGTGCGTGGAGTGTGGGATAACGCCCACGAATGGAGCTAATACTATGAACGATCAAAAACATACAGAAGTTAAATTCAATAAAGACGCAGTAGACGCGATTTATGAGGGAGTAAAAGAAGTGACTGAGGCGACTGTCACAACACTGGGGCCGATGGGTCGGAACGCTCTTATTGACTTAGGATACGCTATAGACATTATCCACGACGGAGTCAGAACAGCCGAGAGCATTAACCCTACTGATCCCTTTAAGCGCGCAGGAGCCCGTGTTGTGCAGGAAGCTGCCAAAAAACAACGTGATGCCGTGGGAGATGGAACAACTGCTGTTATGTGTTTAACCCAAGCAATTCTTGACCAAACCCTCCAAGCTACAGCAAGTGGTATTAACCCAATGAGTTTAAGACGAGGACTTGAAAGTGGCTCAAAGAAAATTGTGGCCGCGTTAACCGATATGGCTACCCCCGTTAATACTTTAAGGCAAAAGACCCAAGTGGCAACTATTAGTGCAGAAGATGAAGAATTAGGCAAGTTAGTTGCAAAAACTATTGAGGACATTGGGGACGACGGGGTGTTAACTGTTGACACTTCAAAGGCTATGGAAACGTTTGTTGAGATGCAGGAAGGTATGCAGATAGACAAAGGGTATGCTCATCAATTTATGGTAACTGATCCTGAGCGACTAACGGCAGTTTTGGAAGATTGTCATATTTTAGTAACAGACCATCCCCTGACAACTATCGCTGAAATTGCAAAGTTTTTAAATAACGTTGTGTTTCCTAACACAAAGAAAGTCCTCTTTATCTCTCCTGAAGTGGGTATCGACTTCATGCAAGTACTACTCGGCGCAAAGCAAAGTGGGCAATTCTTGGGAGTAGCCATGCGCGCCCCGGGTATTGGTAGTGGCATGACTGACCAGTTGCAAGACATTTGTGCATTAACGGGGGCTACGTTGATCGCAAAAGACCGTGCTATGAAGTTTGACGACTTGTCATTTGATGTATTGGGTCGTGCTTCACGGGTTACCATGTCTAAGATTTCGACAATAATCACAGGCGGTAGCGGTCACAGAAAAGACGTGTTGCAAAGGATCGCATCAATTAAAACACAAATGGAAGATGACACTATATCTGAGTGGGAACGTGAGCAGCTAAAGGCTCGTCACGCACGGCTTACAAACGGTGTGGCTGTTATTAAGGTTGGTGGAGAGACTGAGATTGAAGTGAAAGAGCGCAAGGAGCGTGTTATTGACGCTGTTGCTGCAACACAAGCCGCAGTGAAGCAGGGAATCGTCCCAGGCGGAGAAACTGCATACCTTAATGCACTTACCGTACTTGATGATGCAGTCCTTGGAGAAAAGATATTAAAAGAAGCATTAAAAGAGCCATTTAAGCGATTAGTATCAAATGCCGGATACGATGCAGGGGAAAAACTTGCACAACTCACGCAGACAAACAAAAATAAACAGGTGGGATTTGACGTTTTGGACGGACAGTTTAAAGATATGATGACAGCAGGTATTGTTGACCCACTTCTCGTCCCTGTGACAGCCGTTAAGACCGCAGTCTCAGTTGCTGTTCAGCTTTCTTCACTCGGTGCTGCCATCGTTCAACTAGAACCACAAAAATGATCTGCCTCTCATGTAATAAAGGACAAGCTCAAATGCACGAGCTATATGGGGCTCTGCCGTGTAAAGCGTGTACCAAGCGTCAACGTGCATACAAACCACGAGAAACAATTGAGATAACAACAAATTCAATCAAGGAGGATCGTAAGAAGTTCTCAAAAGACATTCTCCAACCGTACCGATCAGGACAGGTGTCAAAGGAATATATTGAAGCGTATGGGACTGAGCGCATTGAAGCAACACCACAGGAGATTAAGAATGCTCGCAACGTGTGGGATGACCTAGGCTACTACAAGAAAGAAGGATGAGAGAAATTAAATTCAGAGCTTGGGCAAAGGCGGAAGACAAAATGTATTATGCCGATAAATCAGACCGGTTTCGCATCGGTTTCTATGGCTGTGCTATTTATAACGGTGACACTTGGGCTGATGATCTAGTTGTTCTGCAATATACAGGTCTAAAGGACAAGAACGGAAAAGAGATATATGAGGGGGATATTTTACAGAAACCTATTTTAAGCACGTCGTACTTTTCAAGAAGACTAAATCGTCAAGTAAGTAATGGGAGAAACAAAAGAAAGACCGTAATTTGGGAACAAAGTGATTTTAAATGCGGGTGGAACGTCGTCAAATCAAATGTCTGGGAAGTGATTGGAAACATATATGAAAACCCAGAATTCATTAAATATGACAAGACTCTCTGACATTATAAAACCAGGCGACATTGTGGCCACAGACAACGTCGAAGGTTATGAAGGAAATGAACTGGCTGTTTACCTTGGTGTCAAAACAAAAAGAGGCGAGGGACTTTTAGTTATTAGTTGGATTACGACAGGAAGGAGTTTGTATCAAGTTTTTACCAGTGATTTCAATAAATTTTTTTATCCCGTGCGACTTGTTGGATTTGACCGTAACCAGCGCATGATTTACAAGCGTATCAAGAGGAGGTTTACTCATACAGATGGTAGGCTGTTTACCGCCGACAGAAAATGTAAACGTATTTATTAAAAATGTTTAGAGCAGGATCAACGATCAGAAACGCAATAACGGGAGAACTGTATATAGTCCTTCAGTGTTTCAAGTCCGGCACTCTAGTTGCCTCAATACAGGACAACCGTACGCTCGTTGACCCAAAGATTATTTTGAAGCGTGAGTATGGTAACTACGAAGACGACCAGAAACTTAAAAAAAACGACGGTGACACCCACTGGAGTAAAATAGAGATTGCATGATAATACTAATATCCGCAATTATATTTTTCTTTATCGGATACTTCATAGGGCGTGGTAAAGACATACGGCCTGAAATATCTGTCACCGCAGATGACGTTGTAGAAAAAATTCGTGGGTATATGCCCAAAAAGGATGAGATTGGCCCCGTCGAACGCCCTACAGCACGAGATGTTGAAATATATAAAAATCCAAAACTAGCTGAAGAAGACCGTATAATGACTGAGGCTTTTGACAATATAGTTATACCAAATCGAGCTCAACAATAACCGCAAGATAACCGCATGCCAGGAAATCCAAATCCAACTCCATTCAAAAAAACAGGTGCTGCCGCTAATCCAAATGGCAGACCAAAGAAAGCGTGGACAATGAGAGGGTTAATTGAGCAGGCCCTAGAGGAAGAGCAAGAAACGGGGGTCCCAAAGAAGCTTGGTATTGCACGAAAGTTAGCGCAACTTGCGCTAGAGGGGGACATTGTTGCCATTAAAGAGGTTAACAATAGAATTGACGGCATGCCACAACAGGATATAACCAGCGCAGGGGAAAAGATTGAAGGGCCAAAAGTTATACTGGATGTAAATGCCAGAACAGATTAACTTCACAAATCTCGCACAATTCCAACCCAGACAACTTGACGCTTGGTACACGCTCATGAATCCAGAATGTAAATATCTGCTCTATGGGGGTGCTGCGGCCGGAGGGAAAAGCTATTGGCTCAGGTGGGCAGCTATTGGTCTTGGGATGTATTACTTTGCGAAATACGGACTCACCCGTGTCCCCATTGGTCTTTTCAGTGAAGACTATCCAACCCTTAAAGATCGTCAGGTTATCCGCATGAAAAGCGAGATACCGCCATACATTGGCCGTTTAGTTGAATCCCGGGACGAAGGATATGCATTTGTTGGGGCAAAAGAATATGGAGAGTTTATAATACTGCTCCGTAACCTCGATGACCCTTCAAAGTATGCGAGCGCTGAGTTTGCAGCCATTGGTGTTGAGGAAATAACGAAAAACCCCAGAGAGACGATTGATGACCTTCGGTTTCGTCTTCGCTACCCAGGAATAGAGGATGTTAAGTTTTTTGCTGCAACTAACCCGGGAGGAGTGGGACATGGTGCGGTAAAGAGGTTGTGGGTTAAGCCTGATCCCAAAGACGCAGATGTTGAGCAAAACCGGTTCTTCTATGTTCCTGCAAAATATAGCGACAACAAATACATTGACCAAACATATGTAAAGCAACTTGAGTCTCTCCCTTTGGACAAACGCCGTGCATATATGGATGGTGACTGGGACATATTCGCGGGACAATTCTTTTCAACGTGGAGAGATAGTAAGCATGTTATTAATCCCTTCATCCCAAATAAAAACTATGTAATCGTTGGTGGTATGGACTGGGGAAGAACTAAGCCGTTTTCCTTTCATCTTGCCGAGGTTTCACGGGTGCACCTTGAGAACGGAGTGACTTTTTACCGAACCAAGACATTCCTTGAGGTGTATGGAACTGAGAAAACACCCGCCGAATGGTCGCGTGAAATTAAAAACAAAATGAAGGGGTACAACATTACCTTAAAAGACATAGCCTGGGTGCAGGCTGATACGAAAATGTTTGACCCAGGAGATGATGGAACGATATCAATCCGCGACCAGTTCATACGAGAAGATGATCAATGGCACATTTTAAAGAAAGCAAACAAGGATCGTATTGGTGGATGGGAGAACATGCAGAGCTGGTTAACAGACGCTCCTGATGGTATCCCCTACTGGCAGGTTTCATCCCTTTGCACAAACCTTATTAGAACACTCCCTGAGCTCGTGCATGATGAGCACAAAGTTGAGGATGTAGATACTGATGGAGAAGATCACGCAGGCGATGATCAGCGGTATATGCTTAAAAAACTTAAATGGATTGACGCCGGAAAGCTTGGCGCAATCAGCCACACGCAACCACAGACGCCACGCCAACGCCTCGCTCCTCAGTTTATTGATGGAAAACAAGTAGGGATGAACTTGGATTTATGGTCTGATCCTCAGAAGAACGACCGTGGTATAGGGGGTATCGTTCGTTCGTGACACTGTTTGATATACTGGTTTTGTATGAAGGTTATTATTAATAATGTTGAAACAAACATTAGAGTTACCTCAGTAATACTTGAGCCGAACGAAGACGCGACTATCCTCAAAATGTTCTATTGCCCCGACTGTCGAACTCCAATTATTCAATATTCAGGAGAGGTGGCCATGATTGTACCTGGCGCCATCCCTTGTACGCTTCCTGTTATTTGCCTCTGTGGACGGTGTGGGAAGCGATACTTATTCAATAGTCAACTGTGACTTGCAAATGTATAATAAGGAAGTAGGTTACATAAACCCCCGACAAAGGGGATTTTTTTGTGCTAAAAACATATGGACAACGATTACAATCCACTTTACATAGACCCAACGCAAGAAGTAAATAACCCCCTCTATCCAGAGGAGGGTTTGCTTTCTGACTCTCCAGTCCTTGATCTCTCCATTGAAGATGAAGATTTAGTTAAAAATTTAACAACCCGTATTGACAGATCGCGAAGATGGTTTGAGCAACACTACAATTTAACTGCCAGGCGGAAGAAAAACGAGATGTATCTCTTTGGACGTCAGGTTGACCAAAAAGAGGCAGATGGAAAGCTGAAAGACTACGAGACTCGTTCAAGTGACAACGCTCTCTATGAGATAGAAGCGTCCCTGAAGCCGTTGGCTATGAGCAAACTACCGGACATTATTATAACAGCGGGTGGAAGTGACGAAGAGCGCAAGAAAGCAGCCCTTGATCTCACCAAAGCCATCGACAATCAAAACAAGCAGCGTGAACAACGTGAGGTACTGGGGCTCGGTTTTAAGCACCTCCCTGTCTATTTTACGGCTGTTATGAAAGCTGTGTGGGACCCAAACGAAGGGAAAAACGGTCAAGAGAAGTTTGTCATCATTAACCCCGAATATATTATTGTCGACCATACCGCAAATTGTCGTGATGTGGACAAGATGAGCTTTATTGCCGAAATCGTACCAATGACGGTTCAAGAAATGATAATGAAGTTTCCAAAGAAGAAACAGCAGATTATTGCCAAGATGCGCGAGAGTGGGGTACTTTTAAGTCTTGACGGGGACTTGCGGGACGATGAATTGGCAAGTGAAGTGAAGATATGGGAAACACACTTTGACTGGTACAAGAAAAAGAAGAAGGAAGACATAGGTGTCCCTCAAGAAGGATTCCCCGACGAAACTCCAGAGTGGGAAACGGTAGCTGCTGTTATGTGGAAGTATGAAGACTTGTTGCTTGGAAAAATGCTCGACCCTAACTTTGATCACGAAGGGCACGACGTTATGTATGTATACGACGTACCAGGAGACGAGAGCACAAAACATGAGGTAAAACCTGAAGAGGTATTCATGAGCGAGCTCATGGGCGTGCCTATGCCTAACATTTCTGTTGAGAGGGTGTATAACAACTACTTTTTTAGGCCTCACAAGCCTTACTATTTCTTTGGATACGACCAATGGGGAAAGATACCGTATGACGAAACGTCCCGTATTGAACAAAACATACGAAATCAGGAAAACCTAGACGATCAAAATAAAACCATATTAGATCAGTTAAAAACCCGCGTGAAGCACATCTGGAGCAAGGAAAGTGGATTGAAAAGCGCTGACATTCAAAGACTTGATATGGACAACCCGAAGCTCGATGTGTTGGTGGAGGGTCAAGTAAATAACGTTCACAAGGAAGTACAGCCAGAACGTCCAGATGCTGCACAATTTAATGCGTTAGGTGACACTCGCAGCCGCATGTATGCAATATCAGGTTCTAGTGCCGTGAGAGGGCAAATACAAAGTGACACCGCTACAACGAATCAGATCGCACGAGAAGCAGATTTCACGAGAAGTGACGATCTTGTTGAGGATACAATCAACGCTGCGTGTGAATGGATGAGTGAGTGGCGCGTACATTTTATTAAACTAAGATACAGCGAAGACCATTTTGTAGACATTGTGGGGAGCCAGGGAAGTGAAACAAGTATTAAGCTCCGCCGTGATTTGGTACAAGAGGGAATGAAGGTTATGGTCAAGGCATCCTCTACAGACAAGCTGAAAGCTCAAAGAAACGCTATGGAAACCGCAGGACTTGGTGCACCGTTTACTAACCCGCTCGACTTCTTCCAGGATATGGACATGAACGACGCTGAGGGAAGAACTCAAAGAGGATTGCTTTTTAGCCTAGACCCTCAAGGGTATTATGTTAAGTACGGTATGAGTATTAACGGTGGGCAGGAAATGGCTCAGGCGTTAACACAACAAGATGCTGCAGCTAACGCACAGATGGGTGGACGAGTGCAACCAGAAGCAACAACCGTACCCCCAACAGGACCAACGCCAGAGGATACTACTCAGGTTGCCACTACCCCTCCCATGATCCCTCAAGGAAGCCCGCGCACGCTATAGCATTTGGTATAATAAGCCATGTCAAACAAACGGTTAGCAAAACTTAATTATGACTTGTCGGTGGATGAAAGAGAGTTGGCCACTCCACTCAAGTTAAAAGAAAAGGACCTGAAGAGATTCGAGGTTACAATCGCAGGATTTACCTTTTTAGATTTAGGGTATTGTTTAGCATGTCCTACCTGTGGCGTTGTGTCAGGTGTGAACTCACGAAAAGACCTAGACGAAAATGTTGACTTCTTCTTGATGTTTGGGTGTGAGCACTACAAAAACGAATCCAAATGAATGAAGATACAACAGTCCAAACCCCTGCTGAACCGACAGACGCAGGGTATACCTATGCCGACATTAATGAAAAAGATGTCCGTGAAATTGCAAGCGAGCCTGAAAAAGTTGAGCCAAAAGAAGTAGAAACTCCAGAGGAAAAGCCAGAAGCTGTGGAAACTCCCCCAGCTCCCCTCGTTGACATAGAGGAAGTGACAAAGCGTGCGGCACAAGAGGCTGCTGAGAAAGTTGTTGAGGAACAAGAACGGGTGCGCAAAGACGCTGAAGAAAGAGCTCAGGAAAAAAAGTCTGCCGCACAGGAATATTTGGAAGAGTCTCAAAAAAACGGCAAGGAGCCAACATGGGAAGAGGCCATGGCGTTTTTAGAAGAACGGGCATCAAAGCGTGCCATTGAAGCGTTAAAACAAGAGCAAGAAGCAAAGGAGCGCGCAATACAAGAGCAAACCGCAGAACAAGAAAGAATCCGTGCAGAGGAAGACAAGAAGCTCTCAGCGTACATTGATGACGAAATGGAAGAGCTCTATAAAGCAAACAAGCTTACCCGCATTAAAGACCCAACTAACCCTTCAGATCAGGGAGTCATTGAACGGCAGGAACTTTTTAAGCGGTGGCAAGAGGTGAACGCCGAACGACGAGCAGCAGGCCAGAGCGAGATTATATCAGCGGTACGCATTCATGACTTCTACTACAAAAAGCCAAGTAATCAACCGGCCGGATCAGACGCTCCTATTAGCCAAGGCTCTAACGCCTCGCAGCGGCCAACGGAAACACCAGAGTACAGCTACGCAGACTTAAAGAAACCATGGTCATTCTTCGGAGTGAAGCGTGGGTGAGCGTCGTATTTTCCCTATTTGACAACGCATCAAAAGAGAATTAATATATCGTCAGTAGGTTAATTAAACCCGTTCAGCGAACGGGTATTTTTTGTTGCCTAAAACTTAAATATAAAAACATATGGCTTATGATGGCGCCCAATTCGGGTCAAACGTAGATGACTTTAACGAACGTAAATTACACGCTAAGGTTGTCGATCAAATTCAAAACGCTCCAACTTTTTACTCTCGCGTTCAGTCAAAGGGTCAACCAATGGAAGGAAAAACCATGGATTGGACAGTTGACGTCGTAGCCGATACTCAAGGTGAATTCTTTGTAGGACTTGAAACATTAAACTCCTCATACACACAAACAACTATTCCATTAAGTTATGCACACACCGCATTCACCCAACCAACTGTTGGAAAGATGCTTGATGACTTTGCAAACGTTGGATCAACCGCAACTATTAACTTAGACGTATTTAAATATGAAAAAGCAGCAGCTGAAGCAATGCAAAGACTTGGAAGTGCTATTTATGCCGATGGAACTGCAAATCGACCAGATGGATTAGCAATTATCGTAGCTGATTCAGGAACTATTGGAGGTCAGTCACGATCAACATACCCACAGTTAAACTCAACTGTAACCGCTTCAGGTGGAACGTTAACCTTAGCAAAACTCGCAACATTGGACGACAACACTCGTGCAGCATCCCTCATGGCATCAACTACAAACATTGGTGTTACTACGAAAACAGTATGGTCACTCTACGAGTCACTCTTGCAGCCTAATATTAGAACTGATTACGCAGGAATGGGATATCCAAAAATGGGTATTCGCGCAAATACTGTAACTCGTGGAGATAAATCTCAAAATGGCGCAGGGTTCATTGCTATCGAACACCGCGGAAAGCCTATTATTGCTGACGATTTTGCCACAAGCGGAGTACTCTTTTACTTAAATGAAGACTCGTTCGGATGGGTTGCTCGAACAGTTGTACCTGATAAGTACAAAGGAATGGTTGAAAAGGTAAATCTTGGAACAATGAGCTCATACGAAGGTGTTGGTGCTCAAATCCTTGACATGCCAAGCGAATTTAACGGTTGGTTCTATCAAAAAGATATGATCCTTCCTAACCAAGCAGGTACTATCGGACGATTTTATGTAATCGGTCAGTTTGCAACATGGGAACCACGAAGAAACGGTAAATTAACAGGAATCACAAGCGTTTAATTAATATATAAAAACATATGGCAAATATTGCAGGACCAAAAACAATTTCTGAATTAGATTTGTATACGACAACGACACAAATCCCTGGCGGATTTGCAATTGGAGATGTTGTTTACGGACCAAACGGAAAACAATTCAGACTCGCCTTAGTCGGTGCATCAAATCTCGTTATGGGTAACATGCTCCAGTCAAGTGCAGTGGATACTCAGTTCACTAACATGGCAATTCCAACAGCTGTGACCGCAGCTCAAGTTACTGCAGGAACATATCAAATTGACGTAACAAACGGAACGACAACTGTTACAACAGGAAAATTCATCGGTGGTTCTATGAGCGTATACACCGCAGGAACTGTGGCAGTTGGTGACGAATATACGATCCTTGATCACACAACCGGAACCAGTGGACAAACATTAACCCTTTACCTTGACAGACCACTGCGTGCAGCATTCACAACAAGTGCAAAGGTAAACATGAGACGATCACCTTGGAGTGGAGTAATCCAAAGTCCAGCTACGACATTAACCGGATCACCAGCAGGAGTTGCAATGTTCGCAGCAACAGCTGCAACATATTGTTTCGTACAAACTCATGGAGTTGGAGCAGTTCTTTCCGACGGAAGCTCAATCTTAGTAGGTAGCCCAGTAGCAGTTCCATCAGGAACCGCAGGAGCAGTTATTTTAGGTGCAGCAGGCCTCGCAAACGTTGGATATGCAATGCAAGCCGGAGCAGCAGCAAAAGCAATTGCAGTTCAATTAAAGATTGACTAACCCCTTTCCCGATCCATTAGACTTCGGGTGGGGAATTTATTAAACACACATGGCAGTACCAACATCAGGATTACTAGAAACAGCAAACGGTGGGTTACCACTTGTTCAACAGTTCGGCCTCAACACCACAAAGGCTTCTAACCTTGCTGGGCTTTTAGTAGATACATCAGGAAATACAACAGTCCCTGGAACATTAGCCGTAACTGGTGTTGCGACGTTTACCGCAGCCCCAAGTTTTGCTGGTGGTACTACACGTCCTGTGACTCAAAGCGCTCTTGTTGGTGCTACCGTTGCATTAACCGCAGCTGATTCAGGTGGAGTATTTATCAATAGGTCAACATCAGGGTCACCTTCATGGACACTCCCGACAAACGCCGCGGGGCTTTGGTACACTTTCGTCGTTGCAAACGTAACTGCAGGTTTCACTGTTACAGGAGGAACTATTAAAGCCAAAACATCAGCTACCGGGACAGCTATTAGCGGAACTACATTAACT
>ERZ761592.130-NODE-130-length-39962-cov-19.738793_pt1 | contig 39962 bp, 58 predicted proteins | sample MGYA00433095_ERZ761592 | MGnify/ENA primary metagenome ERZ761592 (study PRJEB28899, sample SAMN03785554) | bioreactor sludge metagenome | biome: EBPR Sludge; feature: EBPR Bioreactor; material: 0.22µm filtered reactor supernatant | place: Saint Lucia: Queensland... | reverse complement strand
TTCACGACATGATCTCTCGGATCGCGAACAGAATCGCGCTCAGGAGATCCGGTCGCGGGATCGTCTCAGGACCGAGCGCGTCGAGTATCGAGCAGTATGGAACGACCGCGAAGCCGAGCGTTTGGCATGATCGAAGCGGGACGAGCGGCGACGTCACAGGTAAGCGATCATGATCTCGCTCGAGCTGCTCCTGATTACTCTTTACGTTTGCGGGTATCTGAGTTGCGCGATTCAGCTGATCGCGCTCGAAGGGAAGGACGCGCGCGAGCTCGTGTATCAGGGGATATATCACGTCCCGTCGCTTCTGACCTTCGTCTTGATCCTTCTCTCCTCGCTTCTCCGGCCCTTCGTCCTCGCAGTGAGGACGATACAGATCGCGAGGGAATGAGAAGAGCGCGCGCTCGAGGACCAACACTCGAGCGCGCGCTCTTTTTGATTCCTGCTGCTCGATCAGGCCGCGTGAATGGAGAGACCGCTTGTCATCACCTTCGACTCGTCGAGATGCTTCAGTGATCGAGTCATCGCGAGCCCCCAGTACATTCGCTCGGAGACAACCTTCTCTCCGGCGACGTACTGCCAGGCCGACGCAGTGAAGCCCGAAGGGACGAGCGGCTTATCGTCGACGGGCGATTTGTAGTGAGCGACAATGAACGGAAGCGGCCGCAGCTTAGAGTTATCGCTCAGGTTGTCGGCGAGCCACAGCGAGCGACCGTACCACGCAAGCGGGACGCCTTTCGACTGCAGACGCTCGATCGCCGCATTGAGCGACGTCGCGTCTTTCGAGGAATTCGGAAGCTCGAGATCGAGCGCGACAGTCGGCGTCGTCGGGATGCGATCGAGCGCGCGAAGGATGACGTCCACCTGTCTCTCCCATGAAGCAGTGAATGAGAAGACCGCGTAAGCGAAGCGCTTCATGAATCCCGACGCGGCCCGCCAGTGAGCGAGCCAGGAAGAGTCCTCGAGAAGCCCGATCGTGATCCTGATCATGACGGCGACATAGCCAGCGTCCGAGAGCGTGTCGAAGGGAATATCGCCAACAGCCTGATTCGCGCTCACGTCGATAAAGCGTTGACGATATCTGAATTCGGCGAGGTCAGCGAGACGTCGCTCGACAGGGGGAACGATCACGCGCTCGTCGATATTGGGCGCGTACAAATATCCGATCACTGGCCAGTCGATGCGCGCCCATTCTTTCTCGAGCGAGATCACACGGATCTTACACCTATCGACGAGTGCGCCGACGACATTCGCTGTCGTAAACTTTCCCTGAGCATCGAGCGTCGTCGGCGAGCTTCTCACGCGCAGCCCGGGAGCGCTGTCGACAGTGTGAGTCCAGTCGTCAGGAGCATTATCTCCCGTGTATGTCGTCGACTGTCCCTGAGCCGTGATTCGAGAGTTGAACTCATTCGCGGAAGTCATCTCAAAATATCTCCACGTGAATCCGCCGTTATAGGCGAAGACACAGATCGCGACGACAAAACCTAAGCGCTCGAGCTCGCTTTCGTACAGGCGCATTACCCGTATCAGATCGGCCTCGCTCGAATCCGAAACAGGGTCGAGATATCCGCCAGTGTTCGCACCCATCTTATCGAAACCAGATTCGGTGATGGCGAACAGCATTCTCTCGCATGGCATCCCGCGCAGAGCTTCGCGGAGATCGACGCAATGTAGGAGGTTTGATCTATCAGCGGGATTCCATTTCTTGTGTCCGTACTCGTGAAGCGCGATCACGTCTCCGACACTTCCGCCATGATCAACAAATGAGCGCATGTACTCGACGAAGAGATCGATCGGCGGGTGAGACGTCCCGAAGGAGCCGATCGCCGCCCTCAGTCCAGCAGCGCGCAGCGAGATCGAGCGCGTCGCGTCGACGATGCCGAGCCAGCGCGCGTCGTCAACGGTCAGGAGCTTCGGTTCGTTGATGTTGCTTTCGACTGTCACATTCGCGAGATCCTCGATCGCGCCAGCGCGAAGTATGACACTTGCGCACATGGTCGGATCTGGATAATCCCGACGCCAGTCTGAAAGGTTCGCGGGCCCTCGAGGATCTCGGAAGATCACGTTAACGTCGGGGAATGCTCGCGCGATATCTGTCGCGCGCTGTCTGTCGAGCACCTTTACCCATTTCTTCGAGAGCCGCCCAGACGTTAACAGATCATCCACGATTTGAGCGTGAGCGTTCTCGTGAGGGACGATCAGTCGACCGAAGCTCATTTGCTGATCTCCGTCAAAAAGCAGACTATCCCAGAAGACTCCGATCGACAGTGAGCGCGATAACGCTCAAGCGCGAAGACGCCGACCACGAAGGCCAGCGCAAAGACGACCACTAGAACGAAGAGCGATCCTGACTTATTCATGTCACTCCTTGATCGGGACGAGCGAAAGCGCCGCGAGATACGAGGCGAGGCTGTCCGGGAGGCCGAGAGAGAGAGAGACGCTTTGATTGTCGTCGCTGTACTCTGTCTCAGTGATGACAAATGTCGCGCCCGATCCCTCAGCGTTGAGAACATCATCGAGCACGTTCACTAGCCTAACGCGCTGACCTGCGCGGATCTCTGACACCGGCGTCTCTCCGCCTGTCGCGTTCATGATCGCGTCAAAGACCTTGATTGGCGACGACACGTAAGCACGAGGATTTGATCTGTTCGCGATATAGGCCCTTCCGGCCGCAACAGCCAGAGCATAAGATCCCGTGCCGATATCGGGATTTGTGTCTGGCTCGCGTCGACCGTATAGCGCGATCGATGCGTCGTCTTTCAGGTTTGCGTCGTCGTCCGGCGTAACCACATTCTCGCGATCGAGCGCGTCTCGATAGACCACGCTGACGTAATTGACGACGCTTCCGACGTCGCGCTTTATAGAGATCGGCGCCTCGAGTCGCGGATCTGCCGCGTCGATCACATACTCGCTCGCGCTCAGATCGGGATAGGGAAGGACTTCGAGCTGAGGCTTCCCGTCTCCCGTTTGCAAAGATCCCCAGACAGCATATCCGATCGGCTCATAGGTCGGCGTGCCAAACGAGCATATTCTCTGAAGGATGCTCGCGGCCGACTCTTTCCCGTCGGTAAGGAACGGCTCGACGCTCAGCGTAAGACCGGCGTGTATCTTATCCGTGTTCGAGCTGAGCTGTGTCATGAGACCGACCAGGTCGACGGCGACCTCGCGCGCATTGATTGAGCCTGTCTCACTGTAGATCATGAGCTGAGTCGCTCCGCTCACCGCAGAGTCGATCTGCCCAAAGCGCGAGCCGTCGCTGACGCCAGCGTGAGCGCTCCCCGCGTACAGCTGCAGAAAGATCACGCGAGACGGCGTCGCGAGCGCATCGTCTCGAGTCCCTGACCCGGACGCAGACACAGACCACACATTCCCGGCAGCTGTCACATTGTAGAGACGCAAGATCAAATCGCCGCCGCCCTCCTGCATTTGATACGAGAGAGTCACTCTCTTGACGGTGTCTCCGATGGGCATCTGATAATAGACCGAGCTCCCATCGTTCGCTGAGAAGCTCGCGTTTTTGGTCTCGATTCTCAGTCGACCTTTTGAGCGCTCGTATCGCGTAAACCTGTCCGGGTTTGCGTCGCTAAAGCCCGAAGGGGGCCCATCCCGCCAAACGTCGGCAGTGATCCGGTTATCTGCCCAGCGCTTATCGATGCGCATCGAAGCCATCACATAGCCAAACCCGCCAATGCAAGAGATCTCAAAACCCGTCTCTCCTTCGTTCCCGAGAATGTAGGCGATCGACGCAACGAAGCCGAGCCAAGTCTCATCCGTCCAGTTATACGCCTGTACCTTGCATCCCTCTGACACCTCGAGCGTCTCTGTGATATCGCAAGGAATGAAAAACGAGAGAGTCGAAAAACCGCCAGGGAAGATCGACCCATACCGAACGTGTCGAGCGCGCTCCGCTAGTCGCGCCGTGTTCACCGTCTGTCCGCCGTAGGCGCTATAAAGAACCAACGAGACTGCGTTATTGTGTCTCATGCGAGCACCCCATTACGTGATCGAGCCAGGGAGGAATATCGCAATAGCCGCACAGCTCAGAGCAGCTCGAGCGCGCGATCGTCGGCAAGTAGACACGCTCGAGCTGCTCTTCCTTTGCGCGTGGGCTAACAAGCGCCGCCAACGACGCGAACAACAGAGAGACGAGCGCGCGCCTCATTGCAAGAGCTCCCATCTCGGAGTTACTTCGATCGTCGTTAAGTCGACAAATGCGTCGATCGAGTTTTCGGCCAGGATGTACGAGTCACCGAACACGCTGACCATGATCACGTTATACATATTCGGGAGAAGATTGATCTCGCCGCCGACGACAACGCCAGACGCCACATTTCCGCCGACGCCATAGGCGGAATCATAAGCTCGTCCGTCGACCACAAACGCATTCCCAGAGTAGAACGTGAAGCACGGGTGAGGGAAGAGACACGCGAAATCGACGTCAAAGTCCCATGTTCCCGAAGCCGCAACTCCCAACACCTCAACTTCGTCATTAACTCGCTGTATTTCGTCTGCAGTCTCAGGGATGACGACCGCCGGCAAAAGATGATTCCTGAAGAACCCGCTTACAGTCCGTCTCTGTGTCTGCTGCATGGACAGAGGAGAAAGATTGTGTCTCCAGCGGACGTATCCAGATCCGCGAGCTCGAACGACACAGCCAAATCGGCGACCCTTTACAAATCGGAAGAGGGTAGGGTCGACGGTGTTTGACCACAGAGAGAGCGGCTTAATGAGCGAGACTTCGGTCGTGCTTACGGACGTTTTGTCTAACGACCCTCCCGAGCATGTCGCGTCGGCTGTCCCTGTGCCCTCATAGTACAGAACCCTTCCCGGATTTATAAACTCGGGAATTTCCCAATTGCCAATGCTCACGCGATCGAGATCGAACACAGAACCGCCGACAAAGCGCGTCAGAGCTGCAGCAGAGCCGGGGACGCAGAACGCGACGCCGTAGTTATCTCGAGTGTTGTCGTTCGCATTGTCTAGCCTGTTGTCCCCGTCCTTAGTCCAGAAGACAGGCGGGATCGATGTCGCTTGGCCAGAGAGCGCGAGCTTCGTCGCGTAGTCGTCGGCGATTTGTGTCGCGGTGAGCTCCTCTCCCCAGACGACGTATTCGCCAAGCCAGTGATTCGCATGCAAAGACGGAGTCGCTTCTGTGAGCAAGTACATATCGCCGATAGCGGCCGCCGGAGTGTGCGTCGGGGACGACGACTGAAACACGCCGTTTACAAAGAGAGCGATCCCCTGAGATCCCCACCGAATATGAAGATGTGTGCGCTTCCCCTCCGTGAGTGGATCTGTCGCCGAGATCTCGGTCGTGTTGTCCGAGAAGCGCCAGGTCGAGCCACTGTAATAAAGTCTGAACGCTGTCGTTCCCTCGTAGAGAACGACGATGTTCGACGGATAACCAGTGTTCGGAGTTGTCACAATAGCCGAGATCGTCCCAGATCCGAGAAGCCTGTGATTTTCTGCAGCTCGAATAACGGCTCGAGCTGTCGAGCGGGACGATACAGAATTGTGGACTGGCCCGACTGCGCTGCATCCGATCGCGTCCGCGTGAATGACCGGAGTCGGGATAGATCCCGGCTCGAGCTGGAAGGCGTCCGCGTATATCGACACTGCAGCGCCAGACGCAAGCCCGACGCCATAATTAACCGCCGAAGCGCTCGCTGTGCCCGCGTACCAAACGAGCCACCAGCCATCACCGAGATCTTTGTAATTCGACGTGCGAAGCGCGTTATTGAAATAGGCCTGACAGACAGTCGCGTCGACGACCCCAGAATCGCGGCGCTTTACCCTGAACGACAATACGTGAGTCGCGGCGCTCAGACCTGAACTCCAGTAGTACACGCGAGATCCCGCCGACTGAGACACGAGATACGCGCTTCGATATCCAGTGAATACAAAGCGCCGATCGGTGTTTTCTGATGCGACCAACCCGGCCGCCGCTGTCCAACCCGTGCCGAAGGTTGGGTGTGCAAATATCGGATTCGGGCAATAGTTAGCGCGGGACTCTGGCACGACGAGCCCGACGATCTCGCTCGCGTCCGAGTTTTTTCGCTGAACATACACGCCGCCCGCAGCTCGCGCGAGCTTCTGCTTCGCTCCGCTTGCATAGGGTTGGAGAAGTAGTCTGACGCGATTGTCTCTGAGCATTCGCTCGCGCGAAGGACGACTCGAGTAGTCGCGCGAGATTTCTACATCTCCGCTAATGATTCGATAGCGCACGCTTCCGCCTTGACCGTATAGCGGCTCTGGCGTGTCAGAATTCCCTCGATATACGAGATACAGCGCGTCGAGATCATCTCCGGCCCACGACAAAAAAGTCTGCAGATCCGAAAGCGCGCGCTCGACCTCCCTGTGTGTGTCTCCCCAAGCCTGAATATCGAACGAGAACTCAACAGGCCGCGGAGAACGCGAGACAGCGCGCGATCGTCCGACGGTATTCGCGGACGTTCCCGACGCGATAACGACATCGGAGACTAGAGTCGGCGGCTTGAACTCTGACCCGATGCGATAGCGATCGCTTGTGAGATCGAGCTTTTTTCGCGACGTCTCGAGCTCGAAGTAAAGTGTCGAAGGAGTTGTCATTGTTTATCCCCTCGAGAATCGCTTCCCAGAGAGCGACAGCGCGCGAGCTTTTGCGGCGAGCTCTGTAACCACTTCCTCTGCAATCGAGCGCGCCGTCTTTCCTTCACCGTTGATCACGATCGCGCCGCGCTCGACTTTGATCATAGACCCTTCGCTTGATCCTCGCTTACCGATGGGTGTCACGTCGACGCGCTCGCCAGGAGTGAGCGACACAAGATAAGGCCGATCGCCAGACCCAGAGCCGGGGACTGTGAACGATCCGCCTTGAGCAAATCCGCTTCCCGGTATTGGCTTCGACTCTGTCTCCGGCGTCGGGACGATGGGCGTCACTGGAGACGCCCCGCTCTCGCCAGCTCCGCCAAAGTCCTCGCTCCCAAACGACACGCCGGGAAGCGTGCCCTCGACACGTACTCGATACGTGAACGTCTTCTCTGTCGGGAGCGCGAGGATCGAGCCTCCAACCGCATCGATAACGCTTTGCGCTGTCGCGCCGTGTTCGCTCACAGCGCGATCGACAGCCGCGAGCGCGTCCGCTGTCGTCTGATCGTAGATCCCCCAGGCCTTTCCGATCTCCCCGAGCTCCGTAATCGAAAGGTTCTTGAAACCATCAGCGGCGGCTTTCTGCAGAATGAAGCCGAAAACAATTCGCGCTGTTGCTTCCTCGTGTGCAGCGCGGTTCTCGGCGATCTTCGCTGTGATCGCGTCGTACTCCCCCTCGAGCTCCTCGATCTTCTTCGAGTTGTCTACATATCCGCTCACGACCTGAGAGGCGCCAGAGATCGCCGTCTGTTGCTTTTCGATCTCGACGTTAAGCTGAGCGATCTTGAGTGGATCTGTCGCCTCCGCGAGATCCCGCTGAGCCTTCGCGAGCTTCTCGTTCGCGAGTGCGACTTCGGCGGCCGTCATTCCGTTCGATCTAACTTGCGTGTAATACTGGCCGTCGCTCTGCTTGAGCTCGTCGATCTGATCCTTCAGCTCGCGCGCCTGATCCGCGAGCTCCTTCTGTGTCTCGTAGTGATCCTGCTGAGACTGCCCGAGCTTCCCGCCGATAATCGAATTGAGATCAGAGAGCTCGGCGTTCAGATCCTTATGAGCATCGGCGAGCGTCTTTATCTCGCTCGCGGCGATCGCGCTCGATCGCGAATAGTCGTCGATGTATCCAGTTGCTGTCGCTGTCTCGTCTTTCTGTTCTTTCGTGCGAGCTGTCGCCTCGTCGAGAGCGTCTCTGTATTCGCGCAGTGGTCCGCCCACGAACTCCCATAGCGAATGGTGCTGCAGCCCGAGAGACTCGTCGACGCGCCGCCCGGCTTCGTCCCATTCGTCTAGCTGGTCGACCGCGTCGTGTAGAACGTCGACGAGCTCGCCGCCGATCGCGATCCCAAGTCCCTCGACGCTCTGCTTTGTGACGTTCAGCATAACCTCGAGCGTCTCCATTCGGGCCGCGGTCTCTTCGCTGACGACCTTCCCCGTTCTGTCCGCGACGCGCGAGAGCTCGTCGAGCTCGTCCGACGTGCGAGACATGATCTCCGCTACATCCTCTGCAGACCTCCCGAAATTCTTGAACAAGAATGCGTTTCGCTCGACGGGATCTTGAATCTCGTTATACTCTTTGTTGAGCCTTATCAGCGTCTGGTAATTCAGCTGTAGCCCTTCGCTAGTCATCGCCTTTACGACTCGCGTGAGATCTTTTGCTTCTCCGCCAACGAGCTCCCAAACAGCGGCAAGGCGCGACGTGTTCTCGACAGTGTCGCCGGTGAGCGTCGATAGATCCCCCATCGATCCGCCCCATGCGATAGCGGCTCCGATCGTAACGTCGAAACCATCCTTGAGATAACCGAGACCCTGTGTCGTGAGGTCGATCGCGGACTTTAGATCCGTGATCGAGATCTTCGTCTTCTCCGTCGCAGAGTCAAACCCGGCGTATGCGCGAGCGAGATCTGTCACCTCTTGCTGTTGGCTGTCGAGCGCGACTCGCGCGTCGAGCACAGCTCCTTCGAGCGCGTGTTGTTTTGCGGGATCTGTGTTTTTGGCTAGTTCGCGCTGAGCGTCTCCGAGCTTTAGCGCGGCGATCTCGAGATCGTGTTGAGCCTTCGCTAACTTATGCGTCTGCCGTTCCTGACCGTCAATCGCATCGTTAACGAGGTCGAGATCGCGGATCGCGTCTCTGACGAGTGCCCGAACGTGGATATCAATCGGCTCCATAGAATGACTCGCTGATCTCTCGCGCGTATGCGAGTAAGTCGCTTTGGCTCTTGTTTGCTCCGGCCCATTTTGCGAGATCCTCGGCCCTCGACGCACTCGCCCACGCAGATACAACGTCTTCGGCGATCGACATCTCGCGCAGCTCACGCGCTGTCGCTTGTCGATCGCCGAAGACGGCAGCGAAGCCGTATCGCTTCACCGCGCGAGATGCTTCGTAAGCATACGGCGCAACCTTCACGCGACCAGATAGCCAGGCGTAGGTTAGCGCCGCGATCATTTTGGGCCGGAGTTGTCTCCCTCGATATGATCACGAACAGTCTTCAGAAGCCAGAGGTAAAGCTCTCCGGCTTCCTTCTTCGGCGTCGAGGGGAAAGTCTCGAGCGTGATCGTCGAAGGTAGACCCTTGAGCCTCCACGCTTTCACGCACGACACGAGCCCGGGGACCATGACGAGACGCAGCTCGGCGAAACCGATAGCGTCGCCCGACTGAAGCTGCTTCTGTGCAGCGAGGAGCGATCGCTCGTATGCGGCGAGCTGAGGGTAATTCAGGAAGTCGTCGATCTCCAATTCGCCTGCAAAGATCTCGACTGGACAGATATATGTCGTCATGGTCTCTCACGAGATAATCGCGGTGCCCCAAGCCGGAGACGCGGAGCCGCTCTTCACGCGGAAGCTCGCGCTGTACTTCATTGACGCGAAGTCGACCGTGTACTTCGTACAAATGAAGCCGTTCGTCGCCGTCCCAGTGATCCCGAAGACGGGCTCGCCCGTCTCCCAGTAATGCCCGATTCCGATCAAGAGCCCGAGCGCCAGAGGCGTATAGAGTCCGTTGATCGGTTGGAGGACAAGATGAGAGCCAGAGATCGCGGGAGCATTGCCCGATGTCGCGATCGCGACGAGCGGGGAATTGTCGAAAGGCCCGGTGATATCGATCGGGCATGACGGCATTCCGGGGAGCGCGTTCGCGATCGCATCCTGAAATGCTGTCGTGTCCTTCTCTTCGTACACGATCCCGCAGACACTGAGCGAGTCGAAAGCTGGCTCGCGAAGCGTCCCGGTCGAGTCGTCGACAATGAGGCGAGTCCAGCGAGAGACGGTTCTTCCTGTTTGAGCGGCCATTGTTAGATCTCCCTTATGAGCGAGCTCTCACGAATGAGAGCATGAATGTGACAGTCGTCGCCGTGCCGAAGACGACTTGCCAGCGAAGAAAACGATTGACAGTGACAAGACGCGCTGTCGGATTGATCAGCGCGGAAGGCGTCGAGCAGCTCACGACGCCGGTCGTCGCTCCCGCGAGATCGACGAACGATCCGCCGCTATTGGTCGACGCATGCTGAGTCTTGATTGTCGCTGTCCCATTTCCCGCGAGGATCTGAGCGACCTGATAGCCGCCGAAATTCGTAGCAGCTCCGAAGTCGTCGACGCCGATCGCCGCATTGACAGCCGTCTTCGCGACGAGCCCGGGATCGAGGATCACGCCCCAGGGATCAGAGAATGGATTCGGCGTCGCACGCGCTGAATGCTTCCCGACCTCGATCGAGACGAACGATCCGCCGCCGACGTCATGAGCCTGATATTTTAGGAATTCTGGCGAGTGAGAGAAAGAGAAATCTCCCTGAGCGGGAGCCGCACCCATTCCGACCGCGACAGTGATCACCTGAGCGCTCGACGCCGCGAGCGCGAGCGCGTGAAGGTGATTCGTCGTGTTGTCGAGGAAGCCAGAGATCGGCCCGAGTGTGACGTCAGGCGTCCCAGGAAGGACGCCCGAGATCTCGTCTGAGCCGCCCGTCATATCGACCTCGGCGAATTCGTGAACCCCTGATCCAAGATTGACGAGATCTCCCGAGATCGCATATCCCCCGAGGTACGTCCGTAGCCACCGCGAAGATGTTCTCATTTGTTAGCTCTCCAAATGTCGCATGATCTGAAAGAAGATTGACGCTCCATGATAAGGAGCGCCTGTCCCGTCGATCACAGGACCGAACACAGGAGCCCCGCCGATAAAGATCTCTGTCGCTGACGGGATCTGATTCGTTTTGTCGGCGAACTGAGACAGGATGTCGCTCGCGCATTGAGCCATCGGAGCGACGAGCTCGAGCGCGTTCACCTCTTCCGACAGTTTCGCGAAGAAGAGCGCGTAGTGAAGCTCGAACGACTGACTCTTGTATCCATAATCAGACCCGAAAGAGTCGCGGCGCATCGGGGACAGGTTGAAAACAAAGCCGTTTGTTCTCGGCTGGAGCACAGGAAGCGCCTCCTCCGCTAGAGAGAGCTTCATCGTCGAGAGCGTCCTGATCGACAGCATTCGAGCAGACCCGGAAGCATCAACGACCTCGATACTCACTCTCGAAATCTCGTCGACGATCTCAGGGATCTTCAGACTTGAGGGACGCATCAGAAGAAGCTCCCGCGAATGATGGCCAGTGATTGACAGCGCTTCATAATCCACGCCTGAACATCTCGAGGAGTAACGAAGACATTCCCCCCAATATTCTTCGACTCGCCGAGCGGGTTGTCGCGAAGCCGGTTGTATGCGACGACAGCCTGAGTCGCGAGATCCTCGATCGCGGGATTTGTCCATACGAGGACAGACGCGCTCGCGCTATGCGAGGCGGCCGTCGACCCATTCGCGCCGCGCGCGAGCGTCAGCGTGTCGCCGTCTGTCGTGTTGACAGAGACGCTTCTCACATAGAGATACTCTGAGTCGATCTTCACGAGCTGTCCCGCGAAGATCGTCTGAGAGGGAGCGACGACGACGCTCGTCGCCGACGCATTGACCCCCGCATCGATCGCCGCGCCGACGTCGACCCATGCTTCGCCATATCGATCGTGATAACCGAAGACGGCGACGAGCGAGATCGCTCCTTCGGGATCTCCGCTCGTCGACGCCTGAAAGACAGAGCTCCCAGACCCCAGGAGCGAGAGCTTATGCTTAGCGCTGACATTCAGCGGATAAAGACGATAGTCGCTCGCGCTGATCGCTGAGCCGTCTCCATTCGTGAGCGAGAGCACTTCGAGCAAATCGTCATCGAACGCGAGATCTCGATCTGTGGGGACATCGTAAAGGTGAGTCAGGATGCGGGGAGCGAAGACGCGCTGACAGATCGCGTCGATCTGGCGCGACGTCCGCGTTATAAGCTGTGCGATAACGCCGTCGCTCTTCTCGGACGTCGATCCGATGTAGGACTCTCGCACAGCGTGAATCGTCGTGTAATCACCGAAGAAGGACATGGTCTCACGAGTGAGCGAGCTCGCTCACGATCGGCTGTGAGCGAGCTCGCATCAGACAGGATCGCTTAGACCTGTACGAGCTGATCGACGGTCGACCCCTGAACGACGGCACCGAGGGACTTCTTCCCCCAGGCCATGAACAGAATCGCGCCGACGTCGCCCGTCCCGCCGCTGAATGTGGGCGTCACAGCGACATAGCGAAAACCGCCCGCGCTGTCGAGATTCTCTGTGTCGACCTGAACGATCGCGAGCTTTCCGTCATCCGTCGCGGAGAGCCCGTCGATCAGAGCGCCGGTGACGGCTTTTGAGCCAGTCCCGGCGGCCGCAGTCGCCTGAACGACCTGCAGAGTCTGAGTCGTTCGATCGGTGACGCCGACGAGAGCGACGAAGGCGAAGTGCTCGTAGTCGCTCACGTCGATATAAGCGCCGGCCGGTTGGGTCGTCGACCCGACGCCCGAGACGGGAGCGATGATCATCTGAAACAGGATGTTTTCGGAGAGCGTTTCGAGACGCATGATGTGATTTCCTTTCGTGTTCTGATCTGATGATCGATCGCCTTACGACGTCGCGATCTTGAGCGCCTTCATCTGCCAGTCTCGGACGAGCTGACCGCCGACGCGCTTCCGCGCATAAACGACGATCATGTCGCGGAGCGCTTTCACTTCGCGAAGGACTTCGATCGAAAGGCCGACGCGATCCGCGACATAGTAGCCGCGCAAATTCCCGAGCAGCATCGGGTAAGCGTTCGCGGCAACGTCGGGCAGGAATTGATTCGTCAGCCTCTGGTATCCCAGGAGCGAGGGACTGAATCCGTTTCGCGCGTTCGGGAAGTAGTCGTCTCCCGTCCACTGAATCCCCGCGCTCCCTGTGTTGAGCGCGCGCAGAGCCGCAAACGTCTTCTTGTTCGCCATGAACCCCGCGCCCATTTCGTACTGAGGCGGGAGCGCGCCTTCGAGCCCGGTAACGCCCTTGAGTCCGTCCGTGCCCCAAGCGAGCGCGGAAGCCGCGCCAGAGGGAACGTACATCCCGCCCAACGTCGACGCCGTCGACAGATTCGGGTGATTGAGAATGCCGACAGGCTTCCCGATGCCGTCGCCGTTCGTGAATGCGTCCTCTTCGCCGAGCATGAAGCTCTCGCCGAGCAGCTCGCTGATGTAGCCGAGCAGATCGAAGGAGTTGTCTTCCGCCTGAGCGCGCGTGATCACGATCGACGCGATCGCGGTATAGATCGGGATACGGACCTCGCCCGCGACAGGGTTCACAGACTCGCCCACGTCAGCAGCCGGAGCCTCGGCCGTCCAAGCGAAGCGAACGCCCGACGTGTACTTGTCGTCGGTCGTGTACTTCACGGCGGGAAAGATCGCGACGTCACTCCCGACCGCGAACGTGTAAGCATGCGGACGGATCGTCGCACCGACAGCGCTCTTCTTGACGACTTCGGTCCGCATGTCTGGAGGAACCCAGAAGCCGCCCTGACTGTCGATCCCTTCCTGTAGGATCTTCATCGCGTCGCCCTTCAGAGCGGACGCATTCCCGAGCGCAGCCGAGCGAACGTAGGCGTTCACCGCGTCTTTGTACGCGCCCGACTTCAGAGCGGTGATCTTCTTATCGCCCAGGCTCGAGACGCTGTAGAGCTCGCCGCCTGTCGCGCTCTTCTGGCCAGTCGACGGATTCGTGAAGACGTCGACGCGGGACTGAGAGACGCCTTCGATTGCGCCGTCGCGCGCTTCAGCGATCGGTCCCGACCACGATTGACGGACAGCGCTCGTCCCGTCGGGCTGTGAGCTGAAGTCCTGAAGATGCTTCAGCGCGGCTTCGTCTTCGATCGCGCGCTTCGCGTTCTTCGCCTCTTCGATCGCGGTCGAGAATTGCGCGCGACGCTCGTCGTTCCACCCCTCCGAGTCGAATCGCGTTTTGAGCTCGTTCGCTTTCTTGAGCGACGCGCTCAAAGTGTCAGTGAGAGTCGTCATGATCTTGATCCTCTATAGATTGAGAAGCTCGAGCGCGGCGATCAGGCTATCGGGACGGCTGTACAGCTCGTCGCTTCTTCCCGTTCGGGAATCGATCTCCCTCGCGCATTGCTCAATGACGGACTTAAAGACGGGAGACCCGTCCGTAAGCATTCTGGGTTCTGCAGGCGTCGGAGTGAGAGCACACGCAAACCACGGCCAGACCGCGAGCCACGTCGAGCCGCTCTTCGCGCTCTTCCTCACGACATACTGAGGAGCGCTGTCGCTCGAGGAGCCGAGCGCGCGCTTCGAGATCAGCGCGTCGACGGCCTTCCGGTATTTGTGGTTTTTAGAGAGCTCTGCTTCGTACCATCGGCCGATCTCGTCGTCGCCGAAGGTCTCGATCATCCCGATCACGGGAGAGCTCTTCGTCTCGGCTTCCTGTCCGTGATCATAGGTAAGAGGACGTCGAAGCGACTTTAGCGCTTCATCCCAGAAATCCGTATCTCGGGTGAAGAATTCAGCCTCGACGTCGACGAGCCCGGGATCGCCCCAGAGGTGCGAGTATGCGCGAACGCGATTCGGCCCGATCGACTTCGCGGCGACGAGATCCTTCATTCGCTCTTCCTCGATCGGAAGGTGAAGCGACTTCACGTATCCCAGGGAGAGGACGCGCGCGCTCAGCATGGCTTGAGCGAATGGATCTGAGGAATTGAGCGGATCGATCGCGGGAGCTTCGGCCTGAGCGATCGCTTTCGCGTCGATCGCTTTCGTGATCTCGCTCGCCTCGTCCGAGACGTAGCGCGCGAGCTGTTGCATGAGAGACGCGATCTGTCGGACGTCGCGAGGATCTTCGTCGGCTTCCCATGCTTCAGAGGACGTCAGGACAGCCAAGGTCGAGAGCGCTTCGCACGCTGTCCTGACGTTATATGTCTCGCGCTCGATCATGCTCGCGAGGACGCCGTCGCCCATGATTGACTTTATTTCTGCAGGGAGATCAGAGATCTTCATTTCCCCTCGAAAGAAAAACGAGCCGCTTCCACCTTGAGTAGAAAGCAGCTCGTGAGCTGAAGTCTGAGCCGATCAGCGATCAGCTTATACGAAACACGCCGGCCGGGACAGTGTTGAAAACTTGAATAGTCCCGCGCTTCCCGTCGACGAGGATCATAGCACTCCGATCGGACGCGCGCAAACGAGCAACGAGATCGCGAAAGCGCGAGACGTGATCAGGGAGATATCCCTCGCGCGCGAGATCGCTGATCGGGATCTCGACAGGGCCGAGATCGTCGGGATCTGTATTCGTCTTCATAGTCCAGCTCCCGCCATTCTCGCGGCGTCGCTCATGTCGCCTTCCATTTGATCGAGGAGAGACACGATCTCATTGTCGAGGACATCTCGCAAAGCTTGCCAAAACCCGGAATGTATCTCCGCTTGCCCTTCGCCCAGAGCGTTCCCGATCACATAAACAGAATGCTTCGCGTCGCTCACGATCCGTCCGTACACGCCTGTTTGATTGTCGCCAGACTCGACGCGCGTCCTTCGTCCGAGCTCGCCTGTCCTCACGTATCCGCGAAGCGGGACGCTGTAGGATGTCCCGCCATTGTACGGGACTGCGATCTTCATAACGACGCGAAGCCAGGACTCGAGGCGCCGTCGCGTCAGGCGCGGGATCGCCTGTCCGACCTTTCTCAGGCCGAGCTTCACATTACCCGCGTTCGTGATCGTCGTCGTAAACTGCATGATCGATTCTCCTCACGTCGGCGAGCGTCGAGATTTGAGCGATACGCGACACGTCGACGACGCGAGAGACAGTCCTCTTCAGCCGCGGCACACTCGCCCACGCATCAGTGAATGTCGCTCCGACATCGGCGACAAGATAGACAGTGAATAGCGCTCCGTCGTCGTCGACGCACTCGAACTCGAAGATCTCAGCTTGCAGGAGTGTCTCAATCTTTGGCATTAATCCCCCATTCGAGCTCGAAGAGCTCAGCATTGAGATCCTCGAGCTCGCGCTCTGCTTCAGACATTGACGCTCGACGTGATTCCCATACGAGACGACGCTCGAGGTTCATTGCGTCGATCTCGACCTGATTCGATATCGCCGTCATCAGCGGAGACATGAGGACGTCGGTTCCCGCGAGCTTTTTCAGGAGCGCTTCAGTGATCGGCCCGGGGATCAGATATCCACCGTCAGAGACAGGCGTCGACCGAACACGAGGATCAACGACGTCCATTCAGGATCTCTTTCAGCTCAGCGCGCGAGGCATCGATCGCCGCTTGATTGTGAAGCGCGTCGAGCCGACGCGCTTCTTCGTCGTCGATTAGTCCCCATTCTCGCGCGACATGCTCGAGATCGGCAGAGCTCAGCGCGTCTAAAATGATCTCGCCGAGAGAGAAGGCGGCGTCTTCGAGCATTTCGCGAGAGACGACGAAGCACGACGTCTTATCGCTTTCGCTCGCGGCGTCTGTCCTTGTGACGACGCGCCCGTATCGACGAGCTCCCTCTTCGATCAGCTCGCGAAGATCGCCGTCTTCCCTCTCGGCGACAAGATCGAGCGTCGAGATCTCGACGACAGGGAATCCAAAGAGCTTTCGCTCCTCCCGCTTCTTCGCGACGATCCGGGCTGTATTCGCTCTGATCTCGTCATCGGTGATCACGGGTAAAGCTGTCTCCTTGTCTTCGGACTCCTCAGCGTGCAATCGCAATTGTAGCCGTGACACGCGAGATCCTTCGCGCGAGGAAGCCCGCGCGTCTCGCGCCACCATTTGACGCGGTGAGGCTTCAGACGGGAATTCGCGAGACAGTCGGGACAGTGATCCTCGGTGTCTCCGAGCACCCAGACGGCGAGCTCGCCGTCCTTCGCGCGCAGTCGACCGCGTCCGCCCAGATCCCGAAGCTCCTTCACCCACAGACCGACGCGATCGAGGATCGCGCGCTGACGCACTGAGCGCTGATCGGCGTCGACGCTCTTCGCGGTCGAGACGAACTCGACGAGCCCTTCGACGTGATCGAGCTGCAGATCGACCCAGTCCGCGATAGCGCTCTCGTCGTCGTCGTCGAGATCCTCTTCGCTGAGCTTTCCCTCGCTCATCCCCTCGACATACACGTCGCGCGCATAGTCTCGAGGGGCCGAGCTGAAGACCTTCCTGACGCGCGAGAGCGAGGCCTCGCCGTTGAAATACGCGACGACAGCGCTCGTCAGCTCGACCTCATAGTCTGCGACGATCCCCGAGACCTTCTTCAGCGCGTCGACCCGACGAAGAAGCGACTCGGGGATCGTCGCCCCCAGTCTCTCAGCGATCGTAATCAGATCGCCGAGAGATCGCTCGAGGAATGATCGAGGATCTGTCACAGCTTATCGGCCGCGCTCTGAATCGCCGACGTGAGACGCGCGAGCTCAGCGATCGCCGCGCTCGAGACGTCCTTCGGCCAGTGACGATCGAAGACCTCTCTCACAGCAGAGCGCGTCGCGAGCCCGATCAGCTCGTCGTCATGATCCCATCCAACAGCCTCGCCGACGCGCTCAAGCGCAAGACGACGAAAGCGCTTCAGCTCCTCGCGTTGAGCGTCGACAGGCTTCGCGTTTTTCTCGCGATTCTGGGATCCGTTTTCGTCGGGATTTTTCGCGTCCGCCGGCGTTTGCCCACCCAGGAGAGCGATCGAGGCCTCGCGCGCGCTCTGCTCCTCTTCGCCGACGACGCCGAAGTCGCTATCAAGATTCGTGATCGGCGAGCTCGCGCTGTCTGCTGAGGACACGTTTACGCCGACGAAGACGCGCTCTCCCTCGTCGATCTCGTCGAGGCCGATCTTCCCTCGCGCCTCGTCGCGATAAATGAGATTCGCGCGCGCGAGCCTCTCGACTCTCGCGGCGAGCTTATCCTCGTCCTCGCTCACAGCGGCGATCCCGCTCAAGTCGAATTCGCAAACGAGATCCCCGCTCGCGCCGAAGAGCGGGAGGAGTTGAGAAGTCATTTCGTCGGCGAACATTCTCCACTGCGGCCGAATGGCTTGCGAGTACATTTGCTTAACAGCGGCGTCGAAGTTGTTATACGTCGACGCGCTCAGTCCGACCTTCGCTCCCAGGATGACGGGAGACAGAGCAAACGTCATGCAGATCAGAGCCTCGGTTCGCCCGTCGATCTGGTCGAATGCCATATCCTTGAGAGGCGCCTCGGTCGACCTATACTCGACGCCAGCGCCGAGCACAGCGACACGACCCCATTTATCCGTGCCGCCGTGATTCTCTTCCCACAGCTCGCGCTGTCGCTGAGCTTCGGCCTTCGACAAGATCTGCTGTGTCGTCAGGATGCCTTGAGGGACAGCGCCGCGCTCGAAGAAGTCGCGCAGATACTTTCCCGTCGCATTGTGAACGCCGATGCTCTTTAGCGCGACAGCTGTACGCGACAGCCCGCGCGTAAACGGGAAGAGTGGATCGAAGTCGAGAAAGATCAAGCAGCGCTCGCGAGGGACGTCAAACGGCGGGAGACCTGGTACCTCGTATCGAACAGCGCGAATCGGCGCTTGAGGCCCGCGAAGGAACGACACGTACTGAGCTTGCATCGGCCAAAGGTTGATAGGCTCTCCGGCGAACGATGTCTCGATCTCCCAAACACTAAACCCGAAAGAGTCGATCGACTGAGACGCGGCTCGCCAGAAGCGCGCCTCGCTCATTTCTGGATTTGGCCGATCAATCAACCGGGCGAGAGGACTATCGACGACCTCCCGCTTTGTACGCTTTCCGCGCTGAGGCTTCTTCACGATCGAGAGCGGAGGCTCGCTGATAGCCGTCGCGCGACGATCGATACACGAGTATACGAGCTCGTCGTTCCTGAGTCCGATTTGGCCCAGGTGGTAAGCGCTTGGGGCCGGATATGCGGGAGTGTGCACCTCGTGCCCGGGCCAGAGATTAGCGACAGCTCCCGCGAATCTCTCGTCTCCCTGAATGAGTCGCGTTCTCTGGTTTAGGATCGTGTCAACATACGCCATATCTTGCCCCTCGATCTGAGAGCCTGTGCGCTTCGCTCTCGCTCTTTTTCGACGAATGTCTTCTCGAGGTCGATCATAGCCTCGCCGTCGAATTCTGTCACGAATGATCCGGCCGCATAAAGACGAGCTGCGCTCTCCGCGATCTCTCTTCTGTCACTGGCGAATATACGCTCATTCGATCCGCGAAGCCAACCGGAGCCAGGAATCCAGACGGCGTACAGGAGCGCGTCGACTTGCAAGGGGATAAGTGATGTCATGAGAAGATCTGAAGCGACATGGAAGCAAGCCAGACAGACAACGCCGACGCGATCACCCAGTCGTCGTGAAACCCTTCTGGAGCGCCGTATTTTGCGGGACCGACGTCGCGCTGATCGACCTCGAAGGATGCAAACTCGTCAGCGGCCGCTCTCGGAAGTTTGATCGACTTCTGAGAGAGCTCGATCTCGAGACGCTCGATCATACGCGCTTTTGTCGACGCGCTCGTGAAGAAGCCCGGAAGACCGTCCGTCCCGATCGCGATCGGGACGTCGGCCTCGCGAAGCAGCTCGATATTTGGCTCTCCGATTGAGTTTCGCTCAGGGAGCGCGGCCGAGATATTCCACTTCTTCACGAGCGCGACGATCTTCTCGCGCTGATCGATATAGGACGCGCCGCGCTTCGCGTACCAGTCGACCGCGCGCGAGCATTCACAGCAGAAGCAGAGCGCGATGCTTTGGTCGTTTTGCTTCCCCCAGTCGATCCCCATGACGATCGTGTGCCCGGCGTGATCGCCCGCATCGTCGGGGACGTCGATATCACAGCAGAGATCGACATTCTCGAAGAATGTACCATCGGTCAGGAATCCCGCGTCCCATTCCTGTGTGAACGTGCGAGGCGAGACGCGCTCCTTCGCGAGCTGATAGGCCTTCTGAATTTGCGGGAGCGGATTCGCTGACGTCGGCGCATTGAAAGACGCATAGTCGGCAGACCGCGCGAGGCCTCTCACGTATTCGCGCCAAAACCAATTACGGCCGCGCGGCGTCGAGATCAAGATCGCTCTCCCGTCCCTGTCCGCGAGCGTCGGCATGATCGTTTCGCTGAACACGTCCTCTCGAATGCGCGCGGCCTCTTCGACGATCACGAGATCAAACCACTCCCCGAGAATGCTCACGGGGTTGTCGGCCGTGTAGATCCCGAGCGAGCCGCCCCCAGGAAATTCGATCGAGCGATCGCTCTCCAAGATCCTAACAGAGCGTCTCGCCGTGTAGAGAAGCTGAAGCGCGAATCGCCAGATCGGACGACTGTTCTTGTACGTCGGGACAACCCAGCCGACCTTTGCTCCGTCATTCGCGCAAACGATCGACGTCGCTCCCGCCATGAGAGTCTTTCCCCATCGTCGCCCCATCGCGATCACCTTGATCATAGCCCGATCGAGAAGGATCGCGCTCTGATCGTGTCGCAATTTTGGCAATAGCAGATCCATAGTCGAATGTCCTGACGGTGAGCGGCTTCGCCTCGTCGCCTTCGAGCGTCACTCGATCGCCGTACATGCGCGAGCGCGCGCTCTTCAGGACGAGCCCGATCGCCCATGGCTCGCCCTGCTCGATCGCGACGTCGAGCTTCAGCTCTGCTCGATCGACGCGCTTCTCGTGCCAGTAAGTGAGGACGGGATCGAAGACGTCTTTATGAGCGACGAGGAAGCGCTGAAGTGTGTCGTATTTAACGCTCAGCTTGTCGGCCGCATACGTCTTAAAGCCGCGCGCCTCTTCGAGCGCTTTCAGGACGCGCGCGATCGTTCGCTTCGTGTCGGGTAACTTTCGAGGCCTCGCCATGATTCCAATAACCCCTTATCGCTCGAGCTTCGGCGTCTTTCCCGTTTCGACTTTCCAGCGCTCGAGCGTGAGCGCGACGTAAGCGGGAGAGATCTCGATCGCTCGACACTTTCGATTGAGTCGCTCGCATGCGATCAGCGTCGACCCAGATCCCGAGAATGGATCGAAGACGATCCCGGGCCACGTCCTAACGATCGACGCGGCGAATTCGGTCGAGAATGGCGCGGGATGACCAACGCCACCAATCTGCCGGTTGACCCTGATCACGCTATCGGGGATCTTCGTCTCTCCGACGATGACGTCGCCAGATCCGAAAGGCCTCGTCCGTCCGTCCGAGTGTCGAAATGTCCTCTTCATGGAGATCTGTCCGGCCGTCGAGGCCTCGACCCATTTCAGCGGGTACTTCTTCGATTTGTTGAAATGAAAGACGAGCTCGAAACAGGGAGCGAGTCGACCGGCCCAGTCCCCAGGGAGCCCGGGCCCCTGATCCCAAACGTACAGACCGAAGCGCCGCCAGCCGGAAGCGCGAAGCAGATCAAGCCAGTCGTCCCAATAGGGAACCCATTCCGAGCCCTTATGAACGATACCGAGATTCACGAGAAGCTGAGCGTCGTCGGCGAAGGGAGCAGCTTCGACGACTCGAGCCATGAGCGACGTCCAGTCGGCGAGCGAGCTCTTCGCTTCTTTCGTGTAAGCGCGCTGATCGAGATAAGGAGGACTCGTAAAGAATAGATCGACGAGATCCTCGCCCATGACTCGACGCGCGCTCTCGCGTTCTCGACTGTCCCCGCAAAGAAGCGCATGATCTCCCAAGCGCCATAGATCACCGCTCTTCACCTTCCAGATCTCGAGCAGCTCGTCGGCGCGATCGAGAAGATCGTCGTCGTCTGTCTTCTCTTCCTTCGGTCCTTCTGAAGCGACGAGCGCTCGAAGGTTTGCGATGTCGCTCGACCATTCGCGAGCGATCGTCTTCCCGAGTCCCCAGGCCTCGAGATCGCTCGCGTCGAATTCGTTCGCGAGCATATCCCAATCGAAGGAGCCTGTCGCCGTCGCGTGAGACTCGACGATCAGACGCTTTCGCTCCTTCGTCGTGAGCGCGCGCGAGCTCTGGCGCATGTCGACGGCTTCCTCGAGACGGCCCGCCGCCTGAAGGACGCTGTATCTCTGGTGCCCATCGTAAAGCTCGAAGTCGGGACCGATGGCGATCGTTTGGAATTGTCCGAGATCGTCCCAGAGCTTCAGGAGCCGATCGGCGCGATCCTTCGAGATCTGCTTCGGGTTATGCTCCCAGGGACGAACGCGCGACAGAGGAGCCGTGATATTCCGCCAGACGATCGGCGCCTGCTTAGTCATCCGATTCCCTGATCGAGATCTCGATCGTGTGAATAGGTGTCTCGTCGGGGATCGTCGCCGGATTGTCGATCACGAGCGAGAGCTTCACGATATGACGATCGGGGGCGAGCGCCGCTCCCGATTGAGCTGTGAGCTTCACATACGCGACAGAGCCAGAGACGACGGGTGACGTCACCGTGAGCGCCGTCCCGCCGAGCTTCGTCGCGATCGTGTGAGTCGCGCTCGTGAGCGTCGCTCCCTCGTAGAGATACTCTGAGATGTCGACGTCGAATGTCCTCGACTCTCCCGGTCTCATGACATGCTTTTCGATCTGAGTCATCGTTTCATCCTTGAGCCTCGCCGCGTCAGACGAGAACTCTCTCGACTCTTGCTCGAGCTTGCTCGAGCTGCTTCCCCGCCATGACGATCGATCCGAGATCGCGAGCGCGTCGGCGGGACGAACGAGCTCGAGACGACAGCGAAGGCCGCGCTCGCACTATGCGCGAGCGAGACGGCCAGGAGACGAGCGAACGCGCCCAAACGCGCCAGAGACGCGCCGTGAGCGACAGAGGACGCCAGGGAGCGGGATCTCGCCGCCAGACGCGCGAGAGACGCGCTGTGAGCAATCGCTGACGTCAGAGCGCGCGCTCGAGCAGACAAGCGCGCGAGAGACGCGCTGTGAGCCAGGGACGAGGACAGCGCGCGCGACAGATCCGCCAGACGCGCGAGAGACGCGCTCGAGCTGATCGTCGACGAGACGGCCCGGGCGACTTGAGCAGCTCGAGCCGCTGTCGCGCTGTGAGCAATCGCCGACGCAAGCGAGCGAGGATAGTCGACAGATCCGCCGCCAGGGATAACGATCCTCGCGACAGACGCCGCCGAAGAGATCGTCGACGAGATCGAGCGCGCGAGCGCCTGAACTCGGGCCAGGACAGCGCTCGCGGCGATCGTCGATGCCAGAGCGCGCGCTCGAGCCGCCAAACGTAAGACAGCTGCAGCATGAGAGACGCTCGAGGAGATCGAGCGCGCAAGCGCTTGAGCGCGCGAGACAGCTGCAGCATGAGAGACGGAAGACGCGAGAGCGCGCGCCGCTTCGATCACGCGCGCGAGCGTCGACGAGTGAGCGATCGACGAGGACCGAGGCCTCGCGAGCGCCTGCCCTCGAGCGACAGACGCAGTGTGGGCAACAGACGAGGATCGAGGCCTCGCGAGAGCCTGAGATCGAGCGACAGCCGCGGCATGAGAGACACTCGAGGACAGCGCGCGAGGCTTCCCAGAGATCGCGACCGTAGACGCTGAGTGAGCGATCGACGACGTCGAGGATCTCGCCAGAGCGACAGCGCGCGCGACGCTTGCGGACTGAGCAACCGTCGACGCAAGCGAGCGAGGATAGTCGACAGATCCGCCAGAGACGAGCTCGAGCGTCCCGAAGTTATCGAGACGCGAGCTCGAGCCGTACACGCCAAGCCCGCCGTAACCGAGCGACGTTATTCGGTCCGTCGAGCTGTCGTTATACGTGCCGACAGACGACCACGAGCCCGAACTATATCGATACAACTCAAGCGCGACCGTCGATCCCGTTCCTGTCGGGATCAACGCGAAAGAGTCTCCGGCGGCAAACGTGCCCGCGCCATAAGACGCGATAACCGTATATGCAGCGTTATTGATTCGCTCGATTCGCGCTGACCCGTCGCTCTCGACGATGGCCAGATACCCGTCAACGCCCGACGTACTCGGAGAGACAAGCCGCGCTCCGAGCCAAACCGTGTCGCTCAGCGTCGACAGATCTGCAGCAATCCCAACGCCGTCCGCCTGAGTCGCGACGTTATACCAAGCGCTGTGATAACTCGACAGCCCAGCTCCCGCGAACTGATTCGACGTGATCTGAGCTCCGACGTCGCCAGGGTCGATCGATGCTGTCCAGTTTGACCCGAGCGACGCTCGATTAAAGTCGTCAAGCAGTGTAAAGACGAGCGACGACCCGGAGATCGTCGGCTCACCGATCGACGAGAGAGGCTCGCTCGAGAGCGCATTGAGCCCGAGCATCGATCACCTTATGAGCGCGCGCTCGATCGCGAAGCTCAAGTAGTCGAGACGGATCATTTCGACGGCCGTCGTTCCCGAATTCGTCGCGATCACCCCAAACCCTGTATCTCTGCCCGCCCCCGTCGGAATGTTCGCGCTATTCGTCTGTGTGCCAAGTAGATCGCCGTTAGCGTTGAAGATGTACGCTGTCGCGCTCGCGCCATCGTCCGCGACGTCAATTCTCGCGCGATACCAAGCACCCGTTGAGAGCGTCGCGATCGTCGCCGATGTCGTGCGAGTAGAGTTTGAGCTCGTCTTCAGGACCGCCGCGCCCGTAGCCGGGATCTCGATATACACGCCATCGACACAGTCTGAACTCGTCGCAGTGTCGATCAGCCCGAGACGGATCGTCGACGTCGTGAGAGTGACCAAGCGAAAGATAAGCTCGAAACTTTCGCCACCCAGTACCAAAATTGCTGCAGCGTCTGAGCGCACATATCCGCCGCTGTTGGTGGTCGTCGAGCTCGAGATCCTGAGAATTCCCTGATGCCCTGATTCGTTCGCGATCTTGGCCTGTGTCCCGGAGCTGATTACCGCGAAGTCGAAAGGCAAGTGAGCCTCCATAGTGCCAGCGCCGACCGCGCCGAAAAAGTCCGTCTCGACTCGCGGCGTCGCGCGCGCGGCAGCCCCTGTCGGCGGCGGATTTGTAAGCGTTCTCCAGCGCTGAGAGGGCCCGTCATACTGCAGCGAAACGCTCTCGCCCGAGTCGAGCGTGATATCTCGCAGCAGCGAGAATCGATTCGCGGCGCTCGAGCTCGAGCTCTGGCGCCTGAGGACAATTGTCGAGTCCGCTCCGCCAACATTTACGACCCTGATCACTCTCCCATCGTAGCCGCCAGAGATCCCCGTGATCTCGCGTATTTGATCGGCGTCGAGACGAAGAACGTTTGCGTTCTCGAGACCTGTCGGCGCGTAGTCGTCCTGATTCGCTGTGATCTGAGACGGTGTTCTCTGCCCCCAAAGCTGAGCGATCGCGGGAGACGTGACAAAGACGTCTTTCGTCCCGGCTGACAACGAGACAACGCTCCCCGAGTTGCTCGACGCGAGGACGCTCGTCCTCGCGAGCGATCCTCCCGTCGCCCACGTCCCGAGGCCGATCTCCCATTCGCCCGCGGTTTGATGCGAGATCGCATAAAACACAGTGTCATTGTTTGCACAGACGCTCGAGAATGCGCGATGTCCAGCAGACGCCCCGGCAAGCGAGATTGCGCCAGTCCCCGTCGTTGTCGTCGTCTCCTTCACGCGGTCAGCGACGATATGAGCCATTCTTTCGCTCCGTTAATTCGTGATCGTCCATGTGATCGTAAGCGTGTCGCCAGACCCGAGAACGGCGTTTGTGCCGAAGTTATCCTCGACGTACAAGATCGACCCGGCCGGCGTCGTCGAGTTGAAAACGCCCGATCCGTATGCGGTGCCAGATCCCGAGGCCGTGAAGACATACGCGATCTGCTGCGCGAAAGTCGCTCCGAGACTCGCGGGAAGCGTGTACTGTCCGCCTGTGAGCGTCGCGTTCGCGCGACTCAACCCGATTGTCGTGTATTCGTTTGTCGTCACTCCCGCTGAAGCTGAACCGAGCGACTGATCGGTCTTCGTCCGCGTGAGCGAAGCCGAAGCGACCGCGATCGCGCGCGCATAGTTCGCGCTTGACGGAGCCGCCGGAGTGCCCGAGCCGCCGAAGCATTGCACAGCCTGAAACGCCGCGCCAGCGTCGACGCGCTCATTCGCGCTCACGTCATGCCAGATCAGATCGAAGCCGATCGCGATTCCGTCGCGCATTCGCGGACGGAGTTGCTTCGCGATCACGATCCCCATTTCGCCGCTTGCCATTCTACGAACAGGACGCCGCGCGACAGAAATCAGACGATCGATCGCCGGGACAGCCACTCGACCAAGAATCGGATCTTGAATGAATGCGCTCATGAGAGAGTCCAGCCTTCCGCCTTGAATGCGTCGACCTGGGTCGGGTCGACCTTGATCTCTTCGACGACAATCTTCCCGTCCTGATCGACGTCGCGAGACATGCTCACAGGAGCGGACTCAGCGCGAGGATACGTCGCCTCAAGCGCCGCGACGAGCTCGCGAAGGAAGTATGCGAATGCGTCGACCGCGACGAAAGCGGCCGCCTGAGCGCTCTCGTCTGAGCGATCGATCACGCCGTCGTCGATCACGCCTCGCGCGTATCGGGAGACAGCGAGCTTCGCTCCCTCGAGCGCGATCAGAGTGTCAGAGAGCGCGGCTTCGGGATCAAACGCCCGAAGCCGAAAACCAAGCAGCCGAAGCGCGCTGACGTCGCCCTCGCTTGCCTCGACTGTCTTCTTCAGAGTCTGATGATAGAGAACGACTTTCTCGGGAGCGTTCACCTCAGCGCCCACGCTCGCGTTATTGGATACGTCGATATCACTCATTATCGGTCTCCTCGATTTCGCGGTCTCCGATTTTGGTCGGCGACCATTTAGGCTGTGCGTGAAGATCTTCGACGATCTGAGTCGTGAGGATTCGTACACCCGTCCTCAGATCAGAGACGGTATCGCGAAGGCCGACGATTTCGGCCATGTTCTCTCTTTGTTGGATGCGAAGGATTCTGATCTCGGCGTGATCCTCCTTCCGAGCCGTCTCGAGCTTCGCGATCTTGTCGCTCTTGTCGGCGTCGCTCTTCTGCAGCTGTTCGATCTGTGCGGACTGATCCTCGATCTTCGCGAGCGCGTCGACGAGCTGCTCTGTCGTGATCTTCACGGCCTGAGCGTTGTTCAGGTTTGCGCTCGCGTCGAATGAGCGAATCTGAGCGCGATCCTTTGGACGGGCGAAGAAGTAAGCAATCGCGGCCGCGGCGAGCGTCATTAAAAGCGCCTCGATAATGCGCTGTGCTGTCTCGTCACTCATGCGAGGGAGATCCCCCTTCCCTCGACGCGCTTAGTCTGTGTTCTTCGCGACGACGTCGATCACGTTCGGACTCATGATCCCGTCGACATTCTCGCGGATCGATCCCAGAAGAGAAGCGACGGCCGCGCTATACATAGACCACGCCTGAGCCCCAGAGATCACGGAAGCGAGCTGCTCGTCGAGCACAGCCTGAGTCGCGAGCGACGTCAGAGCCGAAATCGTGATCCACCCGATCACTTGAGGAAGGACGCTCACGCGGAGGAAGTCCGCGAGCTTCTGCAGATCGAACGTCTTCGAGCGAAGCGCTTTCGCGACGCCCGTCAGGACATTGATCACGACGAGCGCGACGAGCGCAAGCATGGGCGTCTGGTACGGAGCGAGCGCCTCGACGAACTTCGGAAGAATGAGATCGGCATTCATGAAGAGTCTCCCTGTGTGATTGCTTCAGTGAAGCAACGAACGCAAACGATGCGGAGATCATACACTGATCGCGCGCGATCTGCCGAAACGCGGAGAGCGTCGAAAGTCCCGAGACCCTCGACGCCCTCCCGATCCCGATCGCGCGCGTCGCGCAACGATCGCCCCCAGATCGACGACATCCTCGCGCGTTCTCTCTTTCGTGTCCGTAAGCTTCGCGTAAAATATCAAATCCCTCGAGGATTTCAGCGCGAAAAACGATCCTTAAATAATTCGCGAGCGCTTGCATTCGTTATATAACGGGAGTAAGATTTCTCCTGTCAGCGGATTAGCTGACGCGGACGAGCACATTTACAACTCAAAAGACGTCGCGCTCACTGTGCAAATCAGGCAAGGTCGAGAGAGGACGAGCGCGATCGCCAGAACGACAAACACTCACTCACCCATCCCCAGAGAAGGAAAACAACATGAGCCGCCTCACCCGCAATCCCGATACGAGAATCGCTCAATCGCTCGAGCTCGTCGACAGACCATCGAAAGGACGACTCGAGGCGGCTCTCGACCATCATCGCAAGATGAAGCGCGTCGAATGCGCACAGTCGAAAGACACCGCTCGAGATCTCGCAATCAACTTACGAGATCTCGCGATCGCTCACCTGTCCTCAGAGATCGTCTGTCGGCGGATCGAGGATGTCGAGATCGGTCTGATCGCGCTCACGTATCAGCTCGAGATCATGGGCGACGACGTCGTCGAGAGACACCCAACCGCCGCACGTCGTCTTCGCCTCTTCGTCGAGGATGACGAATACACGCTCGCGCTGCTTCACGCGAAGCTCGCTTATCACCTTCGCGAGAGCGCGCGCTTCCGCGACCGGATCATGAATTGACGCTCGACTTAAATCGACAGCGCGCGAGGGACGAAGCTCGCGCGCTGTCTCACCCAGAAAGGACGTTCGCAATGCACCCGTATGTTATCGCATTTCGCGACGATCAGCGTCGCCTCGTCACTCAGACGCGCTTCGCGTCCTCGATATGGTTCCTGCTCGACAAGACCGCGATCGCTCTCGGTGACGAGCTGATCGCGATCCGCCGCTTTGACCTCGAGGAGATCGACGCCTTCTCATGCGCGGGACATCTTCCGCAGATCTCGAACATGATCGGACTTGTCTCGTCGTCGGCGAGCGCACAGCTCGCGCGCGCTTACGTGATCCTGGTTGAGGAAAACGAAAAAGAGGAGCCGACTCAGATCGTCCGCTTTGGACAGTCCCTCGCTCAGTGTTTGAGGACATTCACGATCCGTCAGGGACCGTCAGGAGCGCCGCTTGCAGACTTTGGGCCCGGCGCGAGCGTGATCGCGATTAGACAGCTCACACAGAACGAGATCGAAGAGCTCGTCTCTCACAGCGTACAACCAACATTCTAAGGACTTCGCCCACGATTTCAGAGATTCAGTTCCTGACCCTCTTTCGAGATCCGGGAGCGTTCGCGGAGACGCTCGCGAAGCAGCTCGCCGCGATCGACGGGATCTCGACGATCTCAAGCGCGGTCGGCTTCGACCGTCGCGGCTGCGTCTGGCTCCTCGTCACTCCCGAAGACGAGAAGCGCGTCCTCGCCGTTTGTGATCAGACAGGACTTCTCTATAAGCTCACCCGAAAGGAAGACCGATCATGACAGACCTCGCCCGACTGAAGAATCTCGCACGACAAAAGCGACGTCGCGATCGTCTCGACGAGATCGCTCGCGCTCACGGCTTCGACTCGTGGTCGAAGCTCGAGACGGCCGCGCTCGACGGCGAGATCTCGATCGTGAAGATCCCCATGATCGAGGCCTCGAGCATCGTTCACACAGACAAGAGCTCAGACTAAAGGAGTAGAGTCATGATCACAGACAAACGACGCGCGATCAATCGAGACATTGACGCTCAGTCGGCTTTCAATCGGAAGAGCGATCGCCTGATCGCTCAGCTTCGAGCAGGCGAGATCACCGTCAACGAATACGACCAACGTCTCGAGGAAGCTCGCGAGACGCTCGAAGAAGCGCGCGAAGCCGCTCGCGCCTGATCCATTCACCCATTCACCCAGAAAGAAGCCACCATGAAAAACGGACTGAAGCTCCCGATCTCGATCCTCCAGAATGAAGCGACGCGCGAGCATGAAGAGAAGAAGCTCGAAGCGCACCGAAAGGGAATCGATCTCAGGGATAGGCGACTTCTCCTCGGCGAGATCCTGACGGCGATCCGCTATAACGCGAAAGCGCTCACGCCCGACGAGATCCTCGCGATCGCGAGTATCAACCAGAAGCGCTCGGTCGAAGCGATCCTCGATCAGATCGAAGCGGGAGAGATCGACTGTCGGCTTCAGCTTGGCGACGAGGGACGACGGACACAGGGACTCGCGATCATTCGATCGTCGCTCCTTCCCGAAAACGTCTTCTTCTTCATTGACCTTCGGTACAACAGCCCGACGATCTCGCTCACGTACTATCGCGCGAGCCGCGTCGATCTCTACCTGAACGACGCGAATAATCGCGACGAAGCCTGTCGCCTCCTCGTCGTGTACGCCGAAGCGAAAGCCGAGCAGCTCGAGCGCGAGCAGAGCGATAGCGAGGATGACGAAGAATGATCGAATGGCCAGAGAACGACGAGCCGATCGCCGAGCATGAAGAGAAAGATCGCCCAGGAGGAGGAGGAGCGGGAGCTTCGGGATACTTGATCGCGCTCGCCATCCTGATCGCCTCGATCCTCTTCATCTCCCTCACTCACTGACACTAACCCAGAAAGGACACGCGACAATGCCACAGACACCGAAGGACGAGATCCTCGCGAAGCGCGCCGACGAGGTCGCGAAGCTGACGACGGCTCGCAAAGAATCCCCATCAGGATCGACTCTCGACGACAAGATCGCGCGCGCATCGATCGACGTCGGCGCTTTCCTGCCCGACAGGACAAACGAACAGGCTAACTATCAATACGTGAGCGCGGACCAGATCGCGCGCAGAGCCGGAGACGCGCTCGCTCGCGAAGGCGTCGTGATCTATCCAGAAATCAAAGACGCGACAGTCGAGATCCAAGAGACGCCGAAAGGCAATTCGCGCTTCTGTGTCGCGCGCGTATCCTTCGTCATGCACATATCAGCAGGAGACGCCGCAGAGCAAAAGCGCGATCTACGCTGGATAAGCCTCGGCGTCGATTACAGCTCACCCGATAAGGCGATCGCGAAAGCGATCACGACCGGAGTTAAGTACTTCTCAATGAAGCTGCTGCAGGTCGGAATCGGGAACGACGACGGCGAGCACGAGAACCCGCCAGCCCGCGAGGAAGCGCGGAAGCCGATCGGCGATCTCGATCTCGAAAACGTCGCGCGAGAGATCAAGTCCCCCGGCGCATTCTTCGACGCAACTCTAAGATACTTCTCCGTCAATAAGGACGACACAATGAAAGCGCTCGACGGACTCTCTCCCCGTACGTGGGTATCGAGCAAAGAGGGAAGGACAATTCAGAGCGCGCTTCAGCGCGTCCTCGACTATTCGATCGAGCGCGCGTCGGACTGACGACACTCATTCACCCAGAGACGAGGCCTCGAGGTCTCGTCTCTCTTTCAGAAAGGATCAGAACATGACGACAGACGACTTCGATCTCGATTTTCCGCTCTCGAAATCCTCTTCTCCTTGCGACGGCGCCGATCAGCCGCTTCTCGAGATCCCGCTCGAGGAGCCCGCGAGCCAGGAGCCAGGGAGCCAGGCTCCCGAGATCGTCGCTCACGCGATCGCCGACATGACGACGGCCGATCTGCTTCGCGATCGTCGCTCGACGAAGATCGAGCTCGCGCATATCGTCGAGGATCTCGCGGGACGCGCGACCTTCCTCGTCCTACAGCTTCCCGATCGCGTCTGGCCAGGAAAGAACGAGGAAGCGCGCGCGATCTCGAAAGCGGCCGCGCTCTCGAGCGACAAGATCTGTCGCGATCTCGAGCGCCGACGCCGCGCGACTGAGACAGATCTCGCGATCCTCGAGGGAGAGATCGACGCACGCGAGGAGCGGGACGCTCAGCGGAAGCTCGCTCAGAAAGACCTCGAGCTCGAATTCACGAAGCGGGATCTCGCGCTTCGCTCGCGCTTCGCGGATCTCGACGCTCAGCTTCGCGCCGCCGAATTGATCGTCGCGAATCGCGAAGCGCCAGAGGCTCAGCGCGAGCGCGAGCGCGACGAGCGCGTGAAGCTCGTCGCCCAATATCTGAAGTGAACGCCGCTCATGTAGATCTCGCGCGCGCTCTCGGACTCTCCCTCGCGACCTGGACAAACGAAGACGCTGTGAGACAGGAAGCTAGACGAGCGCTCGCGGGATCTCGTCTCACCGACACACAGAAGGAAAGCGTCGCCCGACTCTATCGGGCGACGCTTCACTCGATCAAGACACCCAGAAAGAGAGAATGACAATGCAGCTCAATCACTCCACAGATCCGATCGTGATCGCACAGATCGCCGAGAAAGTCCTCGAGCGTGCCTTCTCCCCAATGACAAAGCCGCCCGTCGCGACGTATCCCCAGGGGATTCAGATCGGACAAATCTTCATTCGGCCCGAAGAGAACGGGCTTCGTTATTGGATCGCGCTCGAGACAGTCGTCGAGACGCGCGCTCACGACGACGCTCCCGTCGTCGAAGAGACGGAGCTCACGACACTTGATAACGCATACTCGCTCGTCGACGCGATCACGCGCGCGATCCTGCTTCAGCTCGGGTCGGCGCTCGATATCATCGCGCTCGACGTCGTGTCCGAAGAAGGGAGGAAGCCACAACATGCCACCGATTGACGTCACAAATCACTATACGTACAGCGGCCCGGTGAAGGTGAAGATCTATACCGAACACGAGCTCGCGACAGTCCTCGAAATGACAGTCGACGAGCTCAAGCGCGCGCTCGAGCGCGGCGAATACCAATATCACGTTCACCCAGGAGCCGAGGGATCAGGGACGCCGGGAAAGTCCCAATTCACCGAGCGCGACTTTCTCGCAAACGTCGAGCGGAAGGTGAAGCGCGATCGCGCGTCGCGCCTTGACAGCCAGCGAGCGAACGACGAGAATCAATAGACACCCAGAAAGGACGGACGACAAGTGTCGATCAAACTTGTATCGATCGCGCTCGAGAAGACATTCGCGAGGATCGCGCGAGGACAGCCGTCAGCCGCGACGCTGAAACTCGTCGCGATCTCCCTCCTCGATCACGCAAGCGACGAGGGACTCTCTATCCACCCGAGCATCGCGAAGACGGCCGCGAGGACGGATCTCACGAGACGCTCAGTCTCGAATGCACTCGCCTTCTTTCGTCAGCATGGATTTTTTGCTCCGACCGGCGTCGTCGGACGTAAGCGACAGGTGATCGACTATCAAGCCGACGTCGATCGACTGCTCGCACTCCCTGACGCGATTGTCAAAACTGCTTCCGAGAGTCCAACCAGTGAACGAGTTTCACCAGTGAACGTCGTTCATGGGTACGTAGGAACGACGTTCACTGGTACCAGTGCAGGAGATTCACAGGGAATCGTTAACGAGATCCGTCAGGAGGAATCGTTAGGGGATACGCGCTCGCGCGCGAGCCAGAAGCGAGCGACGAAGGACTCGACAAAGACGCCGAAGAAGCCCGGACGCGTCTTCACCCCAGAGCAGCTCGAGAAGATCGACGCGCTCGACGTCGCGATCCGAAAGGCGACGCTGATCGTCGGAGCGGAGAGCCTCACGCGGAAGATCGCGATCACGCTCCTGGATGGCGGGTACGACGCGCGCGACGTGTTGGGACTCTACGTCGGCGAGCGCTCAGCATGGCGACGTTTCGACTTCCGCGGCAAGAAGGGAGAGCGTCCGACCGCGACCGTCATTCAGTTTACGATCGGATCGCTTTCCGAGCGAGCTGCTCAGATCCTGATCGACGGAGACCCAGAGTCCGATACCCGTCAGGCGAAGATACTCGCGCGCGCTCGAGAGAAGGCTCGCGAGATCTCAGAAAGGACGGCCGCGAATGCTTAGCGTCTCAGACGTTATCGCGCTCGAGATTCAGGCATACCCGATCATGCTCTCGCGGCCGATCGAGGAAGTGTCGGATCTGATCGCTCTCTACGCGCTGAAGCTCGCCGATCTCAATCCTCAGCAGATCAGCGCGGCCTTCGAGCTGATCGGAGGACAGTACCCGCCGTCATATCATCAGATCCGCGAAGCGATCGCGAGGATCAATTCAGGGCAGATCGGAGCGAAGAGCGCCGAGGACGCATGGGGCGACGTCCTTCGACGGATCTCACAGATCGGCGCATGGCGAGCGGAATTCAGAGACCATTACACGAGGACGCTCCCCGACTTCACACCCCAGGACGGCCCGGGCGGCTTCGGCGACGCGACACAGCGCGCGATCTCGGCGGTCGGCTGGAATCAGATCGCGCTCGCGGAAGAGGACGCGACGAAGGCCGCAAACCGAAAGCGCTTTATCGACGCTTACACGAACGAGCGCGCGCGCGAGATCGAAGTCGCGAAGCTCTCTCCCGTGTCTCGCGCGCTCGTCGAGAAAGCCCGTCTGAGGATCTCGGGCGGATCAGGGACACTCGCTCAGCTCATGGGACGAAAGGACGAAGCGAAATGAACGACAGACACGAGTCATTGACAAGGGAAGAACTCACGGTCTTTCGAGATCTCGTCTCTTTCCATGCGTCGGAATCGGGAAAGAATCTGCTCCTCGACAAGATCGAGAAGCGGCTCGCCCAGCTCGAGCGCGACGCGCTCCCGATCACCGATCACGCGGCGATCATGGATCTTGGTTTTTTTCCCGAAGCCGACCTGTCGAGCCCGCTGAACGCTGTTTACTCGATCTTCATTCGTCGACACGTCAACGCGATGGCGCTCCGCACCGTGTATCGGTGGGGCGAGCTCTGCGAGTTCAACTCGAAACGCGGCGTCTTCTGTCTGTATGTATACGAGACGAACGAGGACGCCTATCTCGATCTCGAGGGGAGCGAGGACACGCTGAAGACCGCTGTCGAGGACATTCGGACGATCGGCGAGCTTAGGATCGCGCTCGACGTCGCGACACACTTCGGAAGGATCGAGATTTCGATCGAGCGTCAGCTTCTCGACGAAGACGAGAGCGACGACGAGACGCCGCTCGAGACGGAAGAGTCGGATCTGAGCGGGACACTGAAGGCCGACGATCACGATCGCGTCGTCGACGTCGACGACGTACTTCCTTTCTGATCATGGCCACGAAGCCAAGCACAGCGAAGCAGAAGAGACTCTCTGTCGAAGACAGCCTCAGACGTTTTCGCGATCTCCCAGAGGAAAGACGAAACGAACTCAGAACGCTTCGAGACGCCGAAGGGCAGCTCGTTTGGTATCGCGCCGACAAGATCGCTCAGACGGTCGAGGAAGCAGGAGCCGAAAACCTCATGCTCTGCTATACGCTAATCGCGCGAGATCTCGGGCGAACAGTCTCGAGCGTGAGGAGCGATCTCCTGATCTCGAAGCTCTTCGACGGCGCGACGCGCGAGGAATTCGGAGCTCTCTCCGTCTCTTACTTCAGAGCCGCGAGCATGTATCAGAGATGCCCGCGAGCGGTCCTCGAGCGAGTCCTCGAGTCGCCAGAGAGATCGAAGCGCGGCGACTTCTGTACTGTCGAGCGCACTTATCAGATCGCGAAGGAACTCAGGGAACGCGACGAAGGCAAAGACCCAGATCCCGCGATCGTCGTCATTCACAGGCGCTTCGACAGGGCAGCCGCCGAGCTTCGGACGCTGACGCAGATCGACGCGGATCTTCCGCGAAGCATGCGCGAGAGAATGAGGAAGCTCGCAGACTCAGCCGAAGAGATCCTGACGGATCTCGCTCAGGAAGTGATCGACTCACAGAGGAAAAATGGAAGACAGAAAAGAGATTAACGCGAAGGATCTCACGCTTGAGAGGCTTCTCGGAGAAGACGACGCGAGATCGCTCAGCTTCGACGAGATCCTCGCGGAAGCACTGATAGCGAACACCGCGCTCTCAAGGACGCTCCCGAAGAGCCTCGCGTCTGACGCGCTGAAAGCCAGGATCGAGACGCTTCGTACAGAAGCGCGACGTCGCGACGCAGACAGCGCGAAGGCTTACGAGCTGCTCGACGAGCTCAATCGAATCGAGCGGACACGAGAAGAGCTCATGAAGAAGACTGACTCGAAGAAGGCGCGACGCCGCGCCAGAAGGAAGGACTCATGAAGCGACGACTGATCACGTCGACGGGACCGATTATCACGATCCCGCAGATCCCCGACAGCCTGATCGAGATCGCGAAGATCCCGAAGGCCTTACTCTCGCCGATCAATCGAAAGCGCGTCGATATCTACGAAGCCGTTATGAAGTTTCAGCTCTTCGGGACACGGAGCTTCGGCGACTCGCCTTCATGGTCCGAGATCGTCGCGCGTCCTCAAGAAATGCTCGAGCGCTGGCGACGCTGTGAGACATGCAAGCGCGTTCTGAAAGTCCGCGATAACGGTCTGAGCGACGGCTGTACGCGCTGTCAGAAAGTCGAGCTCACGCTCGCAATGTGGGGGGAGTGATGGCCAGGAAGAAGACGACGACACTCCTCACGCCCGCTCAGCTCGAGCTCGCAAAAGCGATTCGAGAAGCGGAGGATCTCGCGCCGCTCTTCGCTGACGCATGGCGGAAAGTCGTCGGGACGACAGTCGAGGAATCAGGATGGCGACGCGAATTCGAGTACATGCAGCATCTTCGCAAATGGAGATTCGACTTTGCGCATGTCCCGACGAGAGTCGCCGTCGAAGTCGACGGAGGACAGAAGCTCGCGAAGATCTCGCCGAAGACGGGACGCCCCGTCGCGGTCGGTCGACACGCGGGCGACGAGGACCACTGGAAAATCGCGACAGCCGTCGCCGATCATTGGAGAGTCTTTCAATTGACGCCGACCATGCTCAAGACAAATCCTGTCCTGTGCGTGAAGCTCGTCGCTCGAGCGGTTGGCGTTTTGATCAGAAAGGACATTGACGCATGAACGACGTAGAAGAGATCACTCCCGACGCGCTTCTTCGCGACGGATGGCGACAGAACAATCGACAATTTGAGAAGCGATGCGGAATCTTCGTGTACCCGTTTCGATCGCCCGTTCTCGTCACAGTGAGGAATAAAACGGCGAGAGGCGTCTCTGACATGAAAGACCTTCGCGACCTCTATCGCCTACTGAATGGAGAAAAGAAATGAGAGCAATCAACCAGAGCGAGCTTCGGCTTCTTTTGAAGCAGCGCGCCAAGAAAGCCGGATCAGAACGGAAGCTCGCCGAGAAGCTCTCCGTCTCTTACGCTTACATGAACGATCTCATTCGCGGGAAGCGTCGCCCAGGAGAGAAGATCTTGAGCGCTCTCGGCCTCCGTGAAGTGAGAGTCTATGTCTCGACGCAAGCGAGCGCGCGATCATGAACACAGGATCGAAGATCAGAGTCGCGATCGAGCCGCGCTTCCTCGAGGATCGAGTCGCTATGTACATCGTCGAGAGCTCGAACGATCTCAGCGCGCGCGACGTGTACCGCCAGGCCGAGATCATCTTCAGAGAGCGTCCTCTCGGAGAAATCGCGACGCCGACTCTCGGACTCTCCCGCGAGACAGCTCAGCAGCTCTTCGACGAGCTTCACCGTCTCGGATTTCGACCGATGAACGAAGAGGCGCCGGCTCGCCTCGCGGCAGTCGAGGCGCATCTAATGGATGCGCGAGAATTCTCCTATCGCCTTCTTGATCTCGTCGAGCGAGGATTGCTAATCACGTCCGTACTCGAAGAGACGCGGGAGGTCAACGCGTGAACGCAACAGGAGACGATAAACCGCGATGGGCGCGGGATCTTGATCTTTACCAAAGAGAACAGGCGCGGCTTCTCGAGCTTGGCGTCTGGCCGCTCGAGACGGCTCTTCGCTTTCGCGCGATAGCGTCGGCGATCACAGCAGAGCTCGCGACCTTGATCGTCGAATCCATTCACAAGCGAAGACAAGAAAACGACGCATTTAGCTTCCCGTTCATCTCTACGGACGATGTCGCGAAGATCTCGAGAGTCGTCACCTTGGCCATGCTCGCCGGATCATGGATACAACAGGGGCGAGCGAGCGATTACCTAGACAATCACCCAAACAGGAGCAAATCGAAATGATCAGGAGCAAGGCTGTCACACACAAAACCACACTTCGGCTCAAGAAGGGAGCCGAGCTGACTTTTACTCCGCCTCTGAGACATGGCGGACAAGTCGTCGACGCGAAACTCGTTTGTCGCGGACGCGAGGCGCAATTCCCGCCAATCTCCGAGACGCTCCTGAGAAGCAGCGTGCTCGCGAAGATGAACGAGATCGACGTCGCGATCGAGAGAGATCGCCTTGACGCTTGGAACGCGGCAGCGCGAGCGATCATCTCCGACATCCAGAAGCCTGCAGCGAAAAAGAAGAAGGTGAGATGAACAAAAGCGGATTTGCGATAGCTCTCGCCGTGCTTTGCTCATTGTGCTTAATCGCGTCTGGCGTTTTTGGGTCGATCATGCAAAGCACTTCAGACGCGACACAGGATCGATCGACACAGGATCGATCGACAGCAACAGCCGCCGCGAGCGAAACAGCCGTAGCAACATCGATACCGTCTCCAATGCCAACAGTCGACACGCTCGCGACGGTGTCGGCACAGGGAGCAGCGACGACGAGCTCCTCGAACACCGCGATTGCTGCGACCCGTACAGCGATCGCAGTCTCGACAGACGACGCAATACGAGTCGAGGCGTTCGCGGCTCTCGAACGCGAGCGCGACGACTCGCACGCCGTCGCAGTCGCACAGATCGAGGAGCTTAACGCGCGTCGTCAGATATGGCTTCTCACCGTCGAGCCGACGGCCGTCTCTATTCAGAAGACGGAAGACACTCGCCAACTATGGCGACAGGTCGAGCGCGATCGCGCAAGCGACGAGGCTCACGCCGAGCTGATCGCTCAGCAGCTCAACGACGACAAGCAAATATCGACCGCGTACAAAGTCGGACAGATCGCGCTCGTCGGCGGCGTCCCGATCGCGTTCGTGATCGGGATAGTCATGATCGCTCACGCATACGCCCAGAAGCTCAAGTCGGATCGGGACGCGAAGCTTGCAGAGATCGCTCAGCAGCAATACGCGGCAGAGCTCGAACACGATCTCCAAATGAGACGCGCTGAGATCCTCAATGATCGAGACCTGATCAACATCTATTCACGCAATGCGCCAGCCCGGAAGATCGACGGCGACATGACAGTACCAAGACTGCTCGCACTCGTCGAGGCGGCCGCCGTAGCGTCTGGCCCGACATCGACAGTCCTCACGCCATCGAACGACAAAATCTGGAACGACGACGACGTGAGGATCTCCCACCGAGAATGGACGGCCTGTGTGACAGAGTTGCATCGTCTGGACTGGATCGAACAACCCCAGAGAGGACGCCCGACAAAGCTCAAGGGAGGCGCGACTCTTGGAGATCTGCTCACTGTGCTTCGCGGGAGCAATGAAAACGCCCTGCCCGCGAGAGCAGCTCTCGAGCTAAAGGCGTAATCCAGGGAATTCGGGATTTTGGGAAATCCGATCAGCGTCGCCAGGAGAGCGGGGGGATCTCCTGACGTCGCGTATATAACGCCAAAACGACGAAAGCGAGGAAAGAGAAAAAGTGACAGCCCAGGAAAGACAAAAGAATGTGTCTGTACGACGTACAGACGAGCCAGGACGAGCGCAAACGACGAGGAGGGATAGATCTATCGCCTCGGCCCGGAAATGGCTCAGGGACGCTCACAGAGCTTCCGGCTCATGGGCGACAGTCGCGCGCGACTTCGGGATCTCGTCGAAGGGAAGCGCGAGGAGGATCGCTCTCGGAGAGGCTGAGCTCCCCGACGCGATCCTGAAGCGCTTCCTCGAGCTGAGAGGCTTCAGGATCGCCGCTCGTCGTTTGGGGAAGCGTCTCGTCTCAGAGGCGATCCGACAGCAGCTCGAGCGGACAGGCTCGCGCGTCGTCGTGTACTCGAATCGCGGAAAGGAAGTGAAGCCATGAAGCGGAAGCAGAAGCCCGGGAGCGAGACGCTCTCGATCGTCTCGATCAATCAGAGGCGACGTGAGATCGAGCGCGTCGTCTTCTCGCGTCGCCCGCTCGTCGGCGACTTCCTCAGAGTGAAGTCGACCTCGACGATCTTCGGCCCAGCGCACCCGATCATGGCAGACGATGTCGTCGACCGGACGACGAAGATCGACGTCCTCGAGGACGAAGCGCTTGAGCGTCTAAAGACTCAGCTCGAGAGCGAGATCCCGCTCCTCTCAGATCCCGCGCTTCGATCGTGGCTCTCTTACGTCGCGAAGAAGATCGGGACCGAGATCTCGCCGCTCACGCTCAGCCGCGAGGATCATCCGAAGCTGATCGCGCTCGTCCGTTTCGCGGTCGGGCTCGACGACCTGCTTCGCGCGCTCGAGAAGAAGGACAGGAAAGAGAT
>ERZ761592.129-NODE-129-length-40078-cov-15.510432_pt1 | contig 40078 bp, 56 predicted proteins | sample MGYA00433095_ERZ761592 | MGnify/ENA primary metagenome ERZ761592 (study PRJEB28899, sample SAMN03785554) | bioreactor sludge metagenome | biome: EBPR Sludge; feature: EBPR Bioreactor; material: 0.22µm filtered reactor supernatant | place: Saint Lucia: Queensland... | reverse complement strand
TTTCCGCCTGCGGAGTTGTCGTCTGCACGTCTTGCGCCGTAACCTGCGACGCGGCGGTGTCCGTGCTGCCTTGCGGCGCCGGAATGGTAAGATCCATATTGTCCTCTTGATTTAACGTCCGGCTGGCCGGCCAAACTCAGGCCGCTGCGGCTGCTGTGTAGGCTCACGCAACTTCTTCAACTTCAACGCATTATCGAGATGCACGCCTTGAACCTTGGCGGCTTCCTGTTCGGCCTTGGCCTGCTGCTGGGAAGCGGTCGCCTCGGCGCTCTGCAATTCAAACTGCATGGCCTGTGCCTGACCCTGGGCCTGCATCTCAGCCATGGGGTCTTGCGGAGGTGCCGCAACGGCCTGCGGATCTTCCATATGCAAAAGCTGCGGCGGGAGAAGCGCCTTGGCGCGCTGTGCCAGCTCCTCCGCCCCTTCAACGTCCATATTGCGCGCAATGATGTCGCCGCTGATCTGGCCAAGTTGCGGCATGGCCTGGATCAACTGCGTAAGCTGGGAGACGGCCTCCTGGCGGCGCGACGCGTAAGACGGCCCCATGATCACCCGGACAGATTTAAGCTTCATCTGCGTCAGGTCGTTGTAGATCATCTGCTCGCCGGCATACGAAACAGCCGGTTTGTTGATCTCCATCTCCGTTTCCGTGCCATCCTCGCCCATCAGGCGCAACGTTCGTTCGGTGTCGTAGATTTTCGGGATCATATCGAGGATCACGCGGCCAGCGTGCTCGAGGCTGTGCTCGAGGTTGTCAGTGAAATGGTATGTGGCCTGATTGCCCTGCTCGACGCGCGCTCCAATCGCGACCCCTGATGTCTCATTCGAGCGATTGCCGAGCGCAGCATCATAGATGCCGGTCGTGGACTTCATGTCGTCTGAGAGCATCTGTGCCATCTGAATAAGACCAGTTGGCAGCGGCGGCGGCGGGATCTTGATCGGGGCCCCTGGCACATCAGGATCTGCCTCATAGGGCAGATAGGGCGTCGCCGTCTTGTTGGCGCGATCCCATAGGCTCTTGAACTTCCCGATCTGCTTGGCTGTCACCATGTACGGGGCCTTGGGTTGCTGCCCCAAGGTTTCAGCCGCGATCGACATGAAGTAGTTATGGAGCTGCTGCGGCTCACGCTGGAACCGGATCAGGCCATGCCGGTACACACCCTGCTCCAACGGGATTTCCGCCCCGACCACTGGAATGATGGGTATCCACTTACAGGGGCAGACATAGACCTCGTCGAGAACATCGGTTCCAGATACGAGCGTCATTTTAACCTTGTAGCCTTTGGTCGGGCGCGTGCCCGCAATCATGCTCTGCGATTTCAGGAACTCCATCTGCCGCTTAGGCATGTCCGTGATGTCGACCACCTGCCCATTGGTGAGCTTGGCGATGGTGCGTTGCACTTCCGTTCGTTTCCAGAACTCTGCGACCCGGACGTGATCGCTGGAACCCCAATTGATACCGGACCCAGAACCGCTGGCTTGGGGGACCTCGACACTGTTTGGAACCATGCCCGGCCAGCGCTTCTCGAAGGCCGCCTTTGGCCACATCTCGGAAACCAGACACCAATTCATCTTGTCGCGCGCCGGCTCAAGATCGGACGGGTCAGGGAACACGCTCAGCGGATTGAAGATGCGCTTGATCATGATTTCCTGATCAAAGCTGTCATCATCGGCATAGTCGGACAGGATGCGGAACCAGCCGATGCCGCAGGCCACCATATGCTCGACAGCATTGGCGTAGACGTGCGAGGCGGACGAGTTGTATTGAATGCGCCGGAACAGACCATTAGCGATTTCCGCCATGTCAGAGTCTTCATTGCCGTCAGGCTCGACCTTCAAGGTAGGCATGTTCTGCCGGATCGGGTTCGATACCTGACGCAAAAACTGGCTTGACCTGTTGATGGTGATCATAGGCCGGTCCTTGCGCTCGGCGCGCGCCGCGTCCGACCACTGGAAGCCAGCCGTAAAGCGCAGATCCTCCATCGCCTCCTTCCGGTTGTCCCGGTCGAAGTCGGCTGAAATCTCTATGGCCTCGCGAGCTTCCTTGACGATGTCTTCCATCTAGTCCTTGTCGTCCTTTGGCGGCGGAGTCCAGCCCACAATGCGATAGAGATGGCCAAGCGGGCTTTCGCGCGCCTCACCTTCTGGGTTGAACTTCTCCCCCTTGCGCACATTGAGCACGGGCAGAGTACCCATCGGCGTCTGATCGGGATCGGAAACGATGCGGCGCTCTTCGGTCCAAGCGCGATCCGTGGCGATGTCGTACATGGGAACGCGCACGATCCGGTTGCCGTCAATTTCCACTATTTCCGCGTTCGGATGCGCTGCCAGCAAATGCGTGAGAACGGTTTGCGTGATGTCCTTCATACACCCATCCAGTCGCCAACGCCGGGGCCTATGCTTGCAAAATCCCATGCTACGGGCTCCGTTGCCGCATAGCGCAGCATCATTACGGCGTACCTGACAGCGCTGATCAAGTCGTCACGCTCTTTCACAAGCTTGCCGTCCTTGCGGTGGTAAAGGCGCATTTCCTCAAAAAATTCCCCGACCGTCGAAAACACCTTGAAGCGGCCAGTCTGCATGCGCTCCAGCATGTCCATGATACCGGCTTCGACACCGTTTGAACCGTCCCTATGCGTCGCGCGCTCCGCGTGCATGTTGAGACCATGCTTGCGGTAGAGATCGGCAAGGCGTTCACCCGATTGCCGGTCCTGTGCCAGACCATCGTGCGGCCAGACAACAGGAACCCATTCACCCCAGCCCTTGATCTGCGCGGCATGATAGGCCGGATTGCCCGTCCATTCGCCGTTCTCATAACCGCCGCGCTGGCGATAGCCGTGAGTGACATACACGCAATCAGCGTCGCGATCCCAGGCAAGCCGCGCTGCGGCGAACGGGTGATCGATGCCGAAGTCAAGCCCGATGATCTGTGCCCAATGCTTTGGAATCGCGACCGGATCGCACTTGATGCGGTCTTCTTCAACAGGGAACACACGGCCAGAGCCCATCGTAGGGATACCCTTGGTTCTGGCTTCCCGTTCGTGCGGCGGATAGCTCGCAATGATGCGGGCCTTCTCTTCTGCCGTGTAGTGATGCACATCATCAATCGTCATCGAGACGACGTGACGGCTCAACGTCCTCTCCTGTAGATTTTTATTTTTCTGCCCCGCTGAGCGACTCTCATTTCGTAGAACCTCATTTCTGCTCAAGCAGAAAAAGCGAAACCACATCCGACATGCCAAGCAGCGGTGTAAACGTGATGTAGACGAACTGGCTGCGCTGACCCCGGTTGGTACGCGTCAGCCCTTCCGTGTAGATGTCGAGCGGCGGCTCTTCGTCAAACCAGACCGCATCAATCGTTGGCCCCTGCCACTTCTCGCGGCCCTTTTCGTAGGCCTTGAAGTACAACAGCGCTTCACCGGCCTGCACATCTCCGCCGCCGCCCCATCGGATGATGGCGTTATCGAGCAGGTTCGGAACACCCATCGCCCGCCCGTAATCCAGAAGACAGTCTTTCGGGATCGTACCCGTTCCCCAGCTTTCCTCTTTCGGCGGATCACCGATAAGAACACGCTGCGGATTATCGCGCGTGCTTTCACCCGTTACGCCTGATGCCCAGATGATCGGCGGCTTGTCGAACGTCTGCCCCTCCCACCAATCTGGATAGCGGCCCGTCAGGTGCATTGCCGTCTCATAGCCGCCTGCCCATGTCTTGCCGAGCTGGTTTCCGGCCATAAACAGGCGTTCGTGGTACGTGGCCCCTGCAGTATGAAACTCCCGCTGCTTATCGTAAGGCGCGTAGAATTTAAGCCGGTTAGTGTCGCGACGGCGCTTCGTCTCCGCTTCCAGCCTGCGTATAAACGCCTGCAAGGATTGCGGACTGAACTGCTCCAAGGATGGCTGCGAGATCCTCATCACTCATCTCGGTAAGGGCGTCGGTCCTGACGTTCAATTCCTTCGGCAAGATTGACGCGACGACTTTTAGGTACTCATGCGGGCGCTCTTCGCGCACCTGCTGAATGGTTTTCTCACCGTGCTCGGCAAAGTCTGCCTGAAGCTTTGTGAGGAAATCTTCGCCAAGCTTATTGCGCGATCCCTTTGGGCGTCCCGCACGGTTTCCACTCCACTCAGAGCCGGATTTGAACGGGCGTCCAACCTGGCGCACTTCATTTGCAGTTCCATCTGCATCTTTGGCCTTTGCTTCGGCCATCGCCGTATCCTCCATGGCTATGCTGTAATGACTGAGTAATTTGGCCGTGCTGACGTGATCTGATAGGGCGATGACCGAGACAGGGTTATATTGCTCACACGTGGTCTCAGGACCGTTACCAGAACATCGTCGAACCGGATGGTTGCAGTGAGCGTGTCATCCTCTTCCGTGCAATCCCCATTCGCGAAAAGTGGAAGGACAGCGAGCGCGCTGCTTGCCGTGTCGGCATCTTCCGTGATGCCGGCGCTGGCATAGAGCGGCAGCAGGCCAAGGGCCGTGAGTGTGTCGTCGCCTTCCGTAACATTAAACGTGCCGATGGACTGCGGATAGATGCCGAGCGCCGACAGCGTATCATCGGCTTCAGAAAGGTTTGCCGTGGCAACGATACTGAGCGCGCCGGACGACGTGAGCGTGTCCGCATCTTCGGTCTTGTCCAGGCTCGCCTTGAGAGCGAGGACAGCGGCGCTGGTGAGCGTATCAGCATCTTCGGTGACGGTGACATAAGCCGTTGTCCCATTCTCGATATAGGGTACTGTGCCAATGCCACCAACATAGCCGCCGATCATCGGTTGCTACCCACAATACAGGACGCACGGCACCAGAAATGAGCCGTCTTTGTAAGTGTGCTGAGGCGTGGCGTTCGTGATCTTTCCGACGGTCTTGGATCGGACAACATCATCGCTCTGGACCACGCCGCAGCCATCATCGCCAGACTCAATCAAATCCCCTATATCCGGCGTTTGACCAGCCGCCATGCGCACCCAGTAGTTGCCAGCCGCCGTGACGAGCACATCGTTCCAGCCTTCCTCGTCGCTGTATCGTCCGTTGAAAACGCCGTAGACCTTCGTAGATGCAGCCGTGGCTATCTCAACGCGAACGTTCTTGCTCAACGGTTGATCCGGTTCTTCGTCGCGGAGTGTAGCGTTTACAATATCCCCATTGAACTCAAGCTCCACAGTGTCTCCGTGCTCGCCGGGACCGTTGAACGCGATCTTGATCTCCACATCGTCCAATGTGAACGTTGCAAATTTCCAGCGCATAGCGCCCGGAACTGCCTCAAGGATCGTGCCCATCGGAATGTCGCGGTAATCCCCATCACCAAAGCGACCCCAGTGCGAGCCCGAAAATGCGGTAATCGAGACCGTACCAGAACTGACCGTTATGTTGCCCACACTCGACCCATCTCGGCGGAAGTCGATAAGAGTGCCATCTGATGAGCAACGATTCATGTACGCGGAAACACCGCCTGAATTTGAGAACTGCGCTGCACCGCCATTGGCGATCGCGAAGCCTGCGCTCGACGACAGGCCAGGATTACTTTCAGATTGTCCTTTAAAACCCGACGATAGCAGAAGATATCCTGATACACGCGTAAGCGTGATCCCAGCAAAATCCAATGTCGTCGAGTTTGAGAAATAGGCATCGTGCCATGGGTTAGAAGAACTGCCTAATGCCGCACCTCCGCTTGTTGCAGGTGTGACTGCTGCATCGAAGGTATACCCACTTGAGGCCCCAGCGAAGGCGAGTGAGTTTGAGGCGTGTGTGGCTGTTACGTCGCCGTTGTTGAAGTTGATCACGCCGCCGCTGGCCAGGAGCAGGTCCGACCACATCTTTGATGTGGTTCCTAACGCGAGACCATCGCTTGTCGTTGGAGCAATAGCCGAGCCGGTCAGCGTCATCACGTCTGTAACGGTCCCCGCTTTCATCACCTGTACGTGCCACGAGCCGTTCTCACTTCCTGCCGTGTTTCCGTCGCAGAACCCTTGAGTGATGGCGTAGGTCTTGGCCGTGCCGCCGTTATCACGCCCCTTATGGTACACCGACCCCACCGCAATACCTGTAGCGTGCGTGTCTTGCCGTGCGGTAACAAGCGCCGGGCTGCTGCCCGTCTTGCGCATATCGAAGTCGCCGCCGACCCAGATCAGGTTGCCGGAACTTTCGTATAAATACGCGGTGCTGTTATTCCAATTAACCTGACCTCCGGCCGCTAGATATATATCAGACCACGCCGTCCCGGCTTTACCTAGTGAGGCCCCATCGTTGGATGGCGGCGACGCGGCGTTGCTGTCGAGATAGATCTGCAATGACGCAGGAACGTCGTTTGTGACGACCTTTAGGCCAGACGTAAATGTGACAGCGCTTCCGCCGTTCGAGCTGGCGATGATCGTTCCAGGCACGAACGTGTTGGCGTCCGACATATAGCCCTGGACGACTTCCCATTCCGCGCTCGTGGCATCCTTGTTGGCAAAAAACAGGATGGGATTTGCGGCCCCGGCATCTCCAGTTCCGAACGCCTCAGAAACACGGGCAAATCCGCCGTATCTGGCCAGCGTCTTGTTACCCGTTCCAGTGCTTGATGATTGTTCCCAGACGAGATTTTTAGGAACGGGCATCAGGCATTCCCAGCCGTGATCGTAAAGCTGGACACGGTGAAATTCTGGCCAGCTGCAAAGTTGTCGTTGTCCACCAGCATGTCGCCCGTTCCAACGGCAACGGTCGTGATCGTGCCCTGCACGTGACAGGTCAAGCCGCCGCTGTCGTAGACCCTGAAATGAGCCGCCGTTCCTGTTGCGTCCGCCGAAGTATCTTCCCAGGTTCCGCTCTTGGATTTTGCGCCACTTGATGCCGCCGCAAGCCAGTCTGATGGCAGGTTGACGGTGGAGAGCACGGTGCCTGAATCGGCAGCGGCGCAATTTGCGGGAGCTGATCCTGTTCTTATTTTGAGAATGGCGCTGGTTCCAATCGCCGTCTCAATGGCGTCAAGCTTGGCGTTGCGGACGGTGACGGAATATTTCAGCGCCATGTCAGACCCCCTTCAACAGCCAGCCAGCAACGGCGATCTCAAGACCGCCGCCGCCGATGGGAATGTTGACGCCGAAAAACTTGGCAAGCCCGGCGATAATGAGAAGCGTGCCGATCAGCGCGGCAATCGGGCGGATCGGGGCCAGGGCCTGATTGATGTCCATCTTCATGCCTCTCAAGCCGACGCCAACGCGGGCTGCACGGCGGCTTTCATCTTGGCCAGCGTATCCCTCAACTCTTTGATGGCGCTAGCGTCGTTGATCGTAACGTGGTTGTGCAGCACAGACTTCTCACCCGATGCTGCCTCTATGATTTTGACATCGCGCGGTTCGCGACCAAGGAAGACGCGCGAGAACCAACGGCGTAGACGCAAGCCAAAATCCGATTTCCTGCGGGAGCTGGTGCGGCGCAAGTGCTCCAGCTCGTCGCGCATGGAGCCGAACGAGAGCAGGATCGACACCACGACGATGGAGAACAGGCCGTTGAAGAGCTGGGCGCTTTCCTCCGTCATGCCGGCGTACTTGGTCAGAATGACGAGATCATTGCGCGCGGCGCTGGTCTCAACCTTGGTAGAGGCTGCAACCTCACGGGCCTCGTCAAGCTTGACTTGGAGCGCCTTGATTTCTTCCTGACGGGTGATGCGGTCCAGGGCGTTGGCCTTGTCAGCCTTGAGGCTGGCTGCGAGCTGCTGCTTGGCGATGCACTTTGACCTGCAGCCTTTGCGGGTTGCCTCGTAGGCGGCATCGTCTTCAGCGGCCTTGATGCGGGCGTCATAGGATTGAGGCGCATCGAGGGTCTTGGACCAATCGACGGACTTGGTCTTGATGTCGATCTGGTTTTCCAGATCCTTGACGGCCTTGCGCACATCTGCGGACTGAAAGAACGCTGCCTTGTGCATGTTGGTCTTTTCGGCTTGGTTCTCGGAGGCCGCGCCAATCCAGTTATTGATGCTGAAACCGAATGCAACGGCCCAGATGATGGCTGACCAGACAACAGCGCCGGGACGGCCTTCCCACCAGGCGCGCACCATGGACTTGGACGCGCTCATTTCGTAGAGCAGAGCGGCGACGCCAAGGGCGATACCGAACCACATGGCATAGGACCAGACATCATCGGTGGCGTTTTTCTTGACGATGGTGATGGCGCCGGCAAACAGCACAAGATAGAGCGCCCAGCGATCCGGGTTGGCGATGATGCTGAAAGCCTTGCGGGCAGAGCGGCCAATCGCGGCGGCGCTGCCAACGATGCCGCCAATAGGTGCTGATGTCATGGGGGAGGCTCCGTTCAGCCGGGATTCATTTGCGTTTGTGTAAGAAGACCCCCAAGCTGCCGGGCTCGGTTGCAGGGGTAAGGCGCAGGCGGCACTTGCGTCGCGCGCTGGCCACGAGGGTTTAAGACAGCTTGGGGGATCGAGAGGGCTCAGAAAAGCCCGGATATACTGACTTTTAGCGACGTTGCTTTTGGGACATTAGCCCATTCCTTCGCGCGAGCACAAAAGTGCTGCATATTGCGAAGGGGGCGAGACTCGCCTGCACCCTAACTGGCTGCGATGTCTCATAGGGCGAACTCAACGCCCATGCCCGAAAATCTATTGCTCATTTGCGCTTATACTGATTTGCGGCAACCTGCAATTGATGGCCGCAAGTTATCGTGACAAGTGTTGCGCTGGTGAATCACTTAGCGGCGATCCTTGCGCTTACAGGTAAGCCTTGGCGACTTCGCGAGCTGCTTTATACCGCTCGTCAAAGATCACGTTGGCGTCTCCATTCTGGCGGATTAGGCCGATCAGCCCTAGCAGGGCATCGAACACTTCATCTGGTGACGTGCGCCCTGCGGCGGCGGCTGCGTCTAGGTCTTTGGGTGATATTATACTTGTCAAACCCGACAATCAGGACTACATTGGAATCAAAGGGAGATTCCAAATCATGCCGACCAACCTCATCTCGCAAGAACATTTACAGAACGAGGAGGCCGCCTACAAGTGGGTCGAAGATAAAATTTGGACTGATGGTCCGCAGTGCCCTCATTGCTTCGAAAAAAAGCGCGTGTCCAAGATGCAGGGCAAGGCAACCCGCTTTGGCCTCTATAAGTGCTACGCCTGCCGCAAGCAGTTCCGGGTGACCGTCGGCACCATCTTCGAGAAGTCCCACGTTCCGCTCTATCTGTGGCTTCAAGCCTTCTACCTGATCGCAGGATCGAAGAAAGGCATCAGCGCCAACCAGCTTCATCGCACTCTGGGCGTCACTCTCAAGACTGCTTGGTTCGTCGGGCACCGCATCCGTGAAGCCATGCGGATCGGCTCGCTTGTTCCTCCAATGGGTGGCGAAGGCTCAACCGTGGAAGTGGACGAGACCATCTACGGCCGCGCCTCTACTCACCCAAAGGGTCGTCGTCCGCTTGGGCGCAAGGTCACCAACAGCGCCCATAAGAACGTGATCCTGTCGCTTGTTGAGCGTGGCGGAACCGTGCGCAGCTACCACGTTGCTGGCAGCACCGTCTCCGAAGTCATTCCGGTTGTGAATGCCAACGTCCGCCGCGAGACCTTCCTGATGACTGACAGCGCCATGCTCTACAAGAAGCAGCTTGGCAATTTCGCCAGCCATGACCGGGTGGACCACACCAAGGCTGAATACGTCCGCTACGAGGAAGCCAAGACCGTCCACACCAACACCGTCGAAGGCTACTTCTCGCTGTTCAAGCGCGGCATGCGCGGCACCTACCAGCACTGCAAGGAAAAGCACTTGCACCGCTATCTGGCTGAGTTTGACTTCCGGTATAACAACCGGATCGCCCTCGGCGTGGATGACGAAGCCCGCGCTACCAAGATGGTGAAGGGTGCCCAAGGCCGCCGGTTGACCTATCGAACGACTGATAGGGCCTGATCCGGCAGTAGAGGAACGGGTGAGAAAACGGCGCATGAAGCGCACTTAGCCTCTAAGTGACTCAAACAGCACACGAATCGCTTAGAATGCAATTGGCCGAGGTGCTTGCAACACCTCGGCCAGTAGCAACCCGCCATTGGTCGACGGGCTTTTGTCATGACGTGCGGACTATGAATCAAAGTCGTGATGTAAGCAAGTGGCCAATGGCATCCATACAAGGATGCCCTCAATGGCAAACTATATCATCACTTACGACCTTAATGGCCCCTCCCCGTCTCACCGGGAGATGGATGACCATCTTTCTCGGCTGACAGCAAAACGCGGCCGGGTCCTAGAAACCGTATGGTGGGTGTCTTATCCGGGTACGGCTGCGCAGCTTCGTGATCAGGTGAAAACCATTCTCGGAAGCGAGGATCTTCTATTGGTGATCGAAGCCAACAGTGCGGCATGGACAAAGCTCCTCGTAAACAGCGATAGCCTCAAAGCAGCTTGGATAGAGGCGGCCTAACAATCCGTGAAAAATGGTGGGCCGACTGCTGAAGGGTGGTCGGCCTTCCTCTATTTTGGCGCGAAGCATGCTATATTTTCGCGCTCACTAAGAGGACAGTCGAACGATGCCCAAGAAGAAAACCCCAGCCCTAGACCCTAAAGAGCAGTTCAAACGGTTTGAAGAAGCCGCGAAGCAACAAGGAATGGACCAACACCAAGCCGAGAAGGCTTTCGCCGCAGTCGCGAAAGCGGGAAAGGGCGAAAGTTCAAAGCAACGTCACAAGCTGCGCTAGAAACGCTTTCACAGCTTTCAAAACGTCATGCGCCTGCTCGTCTGTGTACGTGCGTTTTGGGTGCATCGTCTTGTTCCGCCATGCTTGCTTAACGTGATACAAATTGGCGTGACATTCAGACCAGCGGTCTCTCGCTTCACCCTTCGGCATCGCTTGAATCTTTGATGAGATGTCGCTCAGAATCTTGCCCCACTCCTTATCTACGTTGTCGATGCAGAGCTTAGAACCAAGCACTTTGACTGAACATTCCATCGCACGCATAAGATGAAATACGCACGCCGTGTTCCGACCAAGGGATAGGCATAAAGCAGCCTCTTCAAGGTCTTCAGACCCAAATTTCTCGCATATTTTTTCGCCAAATAGTTTCTCGGGTTCTACGCAGAAGGCGGCTTCGAATTGAGTTAGGCCGAGCAAAACCCTGTCGTCCAACTCGTCTTGAAACCGACTACGTATTTCCGCGATTGCATTCACGGCTTGCGCCACGGTTGGACGCTTTTCGCTCTCCAAGCGAGCGATCAATCTCTGTGATGCGTTCAGCGTTAGCTTTGCCGCGATTGCTTCGCAGGATTTATTCAGACCTGCGAGTGCGTCGAGTAGCGTCCTCAAGCTGTCGTCATCGATTGGCTGTTCTGCAAATTTTGGGTCTCCGAGACTGGCGCCTTCAATGAGCCCCAACACCGACAGGGCTCGGCAGAACTCATGTGGCAATCTCTGCATGACCAGAACCCCCCAAAGCCAATCAGAAGGCTTTGGTCTGACGGCCGATTCAATCAGCATACGGCTTCACTCCAGGGTTTGACAAGTATAATATCCCGGGTCTTTGTCTGTGACTTCTGTCATTTGCGATCCTTGCGCTTAGTCCCCACCACAACCCTAATCGCGTCCTCGATAACCTGAGTTCGGGTTGGCTTGTGTGGCTGCTCGTCACGGTAATCGTCTAGCGCCTTTAGCAAATCAGGCGGCAGCTTGAGGGATATTGCTTTGCGGTTTTCCATACCACTATATGGCCACATCCGTATGTTCGCGTCTATTCACGAAAATGTGATTGGATAGTCCATAGATGGCCATAGACGTATATACGCGGATGGTCTACATTGGAGACAGTTAAACGAAAGGGAACACGGACATGACCAGCAACCACGAAAAAATCGTTGAAGCTGAAGACCGCGCAAACAAGTGGCTCGGGAATGCAAACGAAGCCCAAGAGCGCGGGGACAAGGCCAAGGAAGAGCAATGCCTGAAGAAATGCCAGTACTGGCTGGACCGGGCAAACAAACTTAAAGGCTGGAATTGATGCAGCTTGCTGGCCCTCTTAATGGGGGCCAGTGACCTGCACCATGATCTACATTCATCCCAGTACAAAAGCGTTGCCCCGGCTAACCGCTCGAACGGCGCCGGGGCTTTGTCGCCACCAACCATCCAAAGAAGGATCAACGACAATGTCACTTATAGCCTATCTGGGCCTCGTCGTCATCGCTGGCCCCATCGTTGCCCTCAGCGTTTTTGCCCTCATCGTCCTGCACGTCGAAGAGCGCCTGCAAGGGAGGGGGAAATGAGCCGTCTCCCCCTCTACGTCGGTGGCGGCATCCTTGCCGCCACAACGAATGCCACAATTCTTGCAACAGGTGGCTATCTCACGTCCCATGCGCCCCTGGTCATTGCCCTGTCAGCGGGCGTGTTTGCCGGTGCCGTTGTCATCGGCTCTGGCCGGATCGCCTCCAAGGGCCTGGCGCTGGCCATCGTGGCGGCGCTGGTGGCAGGCGAGGCCTACAATCTCGTTGCCACGGGCGAACGCCTCGTGATCGCGCGCGAAGCCCTGCAAGCGCCGATGCGGGATCTTGCTGCCAAGCGGCAGGCCGCCGTCGACAGGCTGACAGCGCTGGAAGCGTCCGAGCCAACCTCCGCCCGGCTCACAATCGCGAAGCAGGCTCTTGCCGAAGCCAAGGCGGCTGTCGAGAAGGAAGCCAAGGACATCCGTTGCGGCAAGGAATGCAAGCGCAAGCAGGATCTGGCCTTCCGGGCGGAGACCGATCTCAAGGCTGCAATCCCGGAGGCGGTTGCTGAACACGCCACGGCCGTAGCGGCCGCCAAGGCCGATGTGGAAGCCAATCCGATTCCACCCTCTGCAACGCCGCTGGCTGATCGGCTTGGCCTTCCCGCCTGGGTTCTCGATCTCATCATGGCGGCACTGCTTTCGGTTGGCGCGAATGGCTTGGCAGGCGCGCTCATCGCGTTCGGATCGCAAGCCGGTCAACCAGAGCGCCTTGAAAATATGCCGCGCACTACGACCTTGCCCCATACGCCGCCAACAGGTGGACGCCGGGGACGCCGGCGCGATCCGAACGTGGTTGACTTCGTTCAGGCGTTCCGGTCGCAACATGGACGTAACCCGAACATCCCTGAAATGCGGGCGCGGTTTCCGCAACTCGACAAATCAACCCTCTGGAGAAATGCAAACGTTGCATAAACCGTTGCCAGTTGCAAAAACCCGGTTGCGCAATTGCGGAGCCGGGTTTTTGAATTGCAAAATTGACCTAACCAAAGAGGTTGCACAAATGGATGAAAGCGAAACTGCAACTCTGCAACCAGAAACGGAACCCAGGTTGCAGATTGTCTATATCCTGACAAACCCGTCGATGCCGGGACTAGTCAAGATCGGACGAACAACAAACCTAGAAGCCCGCATTGCATCCCTTAGTTCTTCAACCAGTGTTCCAGAGGCCTTCGAAGTCGCCTACGCCGCCTATGTTGACGATGCGTCGTTCGTTGAGCGTGCAATGCATGCCGCGTTCTCCCTGCACCGTATGCCTGGGCGTGAGTTCTTCCGGTTGCCGGTTGCCAATGCGATTGCCGCTCTATCCCTTGCAGAAGTTGAGCAAGTTGAGATCAACGAGGAAACGGCGGACGGGGAACAGATCATTGAAGAGATCCGAGATCGCGGGCGGGTGCGTTCCGAAACCCAGTTACGCGCCAATCTGATTGCAAATGAGATGCGTGCGCGTGGCGAGGTCCCAAAATTCCACATCGTACGGAACGAGTACCAGAGGCGTTTCGGAACCAAGCTTCCCAAGGTGACTGCACATCGCGCCTGTGCCTGATCGAAGTGGAACCTGATAGGAACTTCAGCAAACATCGAGGGAGGGGCAAACGTCCCTCCCTTTTTTATAGTTCCACGATCGGGTGCTGCTTGCCGTCTGCGCCTGTGTAAGTGTTTGCGTCTTGGTTTTCGACAACTGGGCGCGGAACGATCTGCGGCCCAGCGATACTATCGACCCGGCCATACCACTGCGCACGCGCTCCGATGGCGACATCGTAGGCATCAAGGCAGTTCGCAAGAAACTGAGCAAGTATAAAGTCTGGCGTGTTGCTGCCGTTCTCCCGAGAGTGCCTGTTGAGCACCTGAGCGAGATCGCGCCTGAGGTCGCCATGGTCGGCGGCGCGAACACTGATCTGTGGAAGGCCGTAAAGAACATCGGTTGGGGTTGTGACCGCGACGTTCCCACAAAGCGGGCACGACCGATGTCTGTTGTTACTAACATCGTACACTTCGCCACTGCCACCACAGTATTCGCAATCAGCCATCTTTAAAGTCTCCCTCTTCATGCTGCCGACTCCACGTTTTCCCGATCAACCGCTATCACCCGCGCTGCTCCAAACAGCCTCGCTTCGAGCCCCACACGCTTCGCCGTCACCCACTGCACTGTCCCAACACGGCCTGCCAGAGAACCTGACTTGACCACCGCCTTGCCGCCCTTGCATAGCCAACGGCGGTGAAGGGCGGCACTGGCCTCAAAGATGATCCTGGCGACCTCCGCCTTGAGTTCCTCTATGGCATGATCCGGTATCCAGGCCGGATCGTCGCCCGCATGCAGAACACCGCTGACGTCCTTGACGGACAGAACGCCATGCAGCCAGAGCGCCCGGACGCTGTCATGCTCCGGTGCTTTCACGAGCACATATGTCATCAGCACGGTGATGAAGCGTTTCCGGCGTGTCCTGGTGCCCTTGGGGATTATGCGCTTTGCCACCATGACCGGGACATAGGCGCTCTCGCCACAGCGCCGCAGCCGCTTTCTGACGGCGCGGGCCTTGTTGGGGGCCGTGGTGAGTGCAATCCAGGTCATACCGTTCGCCTCACCGGACGTTGCTTTTTGGATTTACGCGCCTTGATCTTCGCCGAAGCGTTCGGATACCAGACGGATTTTTTGATCTTTCCGTCCTTGGAGATCGTGATCCCCTTCACCGGTTTGCTGGTCATTGATGCCCTCGACAAATTTTTCCGTAGCCTCGTGCATGGCGGCATGACACATCATCATCAGGCTTGCGACCGTCTGCCCGTTCCAATCGAGATAGAGCCCGCCGCCGTTTGGTAGCACGCCGATAACGACCACATCGCACAAGGGTTGAGCCGCAGCTCGAGCCAGGATTTTTGTTGTTGTGGCGCTCATCGGAACTCCGGCGCAAATGGAATGGTGTCGTCTGCCATGCGGTCTTCGAAGGCAGGCTGTGGCTTGGGCTCTTCCTTGCGCTCCTGGGCCAAGTTTTCCTCCATGTAGACGTTCCACTTCCCAGGTTCCTTGCTCTCGCTGATGATGAGCTGAGCGGCACCAAGGCGGCCGCTGTAGAAGGTGCCATACTTGCCCTGACGGGTGTAGACCTGGCCAAGAAAGACGCGTGAGCGTTTCTCGCTCATTCTGCTGCCTCCATCAAATCAAGTTGCCTTGGCGGTTCTGTTTTTGATTGTTCAACAAACATATCCGGCTGCGCGTAGGCGTCTTTGATGCGCTTGCACGCTATGTCGAAGTAGCCTGGATCAATCTCAATGCCGATGAACTTGCGGCCTAGCTTGACACAAGCAACGCCTGTGGTGCCGGAACCCATGAAGGGGTCTAGGATGGTTTTATTGTGTGGTTCTGGAATGTGCTCAATGCACCATTTCATAACGTCAACGGGCTTTTGTGTTGGGTGCTCACGCGTGACGTCACGTTCGCGTCTCATGCACCCATTCCAAAGGAACCGAATGCGCCGAACTGCCTTTGGCAAATTCGTCCAAGCCATTTCACAGTCCGCGAAATCACTGTCCCCGTTTAGCTTGTCCCATATCAGCCAGCATGATGTTGGCGGAAGCCTATAATAATTTCCACCGAACACAATTGACCATTTAACCCGCTCGATGGCTGCAGCAATTGCATCGTCTTGCGTTGAACTGTCCCAATCAGACTTTCCATAGTCGATCGCGCGAGCTATTGCGCGCGATCGACTATTAGACGAATTTATAGGTTTGCCACGGCTTGCGAAGTTCTTTGACGCCTCCCCAATCCCATACGGCGGATCTGTCACAACGGCATCCACTTTAGGCAGAAGCGGTAAGACCTCTTTGCAGTCCGCATTGATGAGCCAGCAATCGCCTATGCGTTCTTGCCTAAACCCGTGCAGCTTTTCTCTCATGGCGGCAATGGCCACGTCATAGCACTTACGGGCATTGTCGGCGGCGTCGTAGTCGTCAGTCATTCCGCAGCTTCCCTATAGGCTTGCGTTAATCCGACTTCATCTCGGAACATCGAGAGCTGCGCTTCGTCCTCGTAAATCTTTTCGCGCTTCTCCCGTTCTAGGGTCATCTCGCGGGCCACCTTGCGCAGAGCCTTGACGTTGATCCCTGCGTCCTTGGCTGATGCGATCAGGTCCTTGATGATCTCCTGCGTGGAAGCTATCTCACGCAGGTGGCCAGCAAGCTCACGGGCGTAAACACTGATATGGGTGTTGGATGTCATGGCTTCTTTGCTCCTGCCGCCGTTATTTTCTTCACGCGCGGGTCATCGGCTTTGAATTGAGCGATGCCGAACCGAACCCACATCTGCCGCTCCTGCTCGCTGGCGAGCCTGAGGGCGATGGCAAATTCCTGAGTGCCCTTGCGGAAGAATGGCTGCGTTTGTTTTTTGGCCATGTGCTTGAACGTCCACTCTTCGCGCCGCTTAGGCCACCACCCATGACGCCAGAGCGATGACCATTCCGAATAGCTTTTGCGCGACCCGGTGAAGTAGCGCTCAAAGCGTTCGATCTCTCCGGTTACGAAATCGAACCATGACGGGCCTTCGTAGGTTTTGCCCTTATCGGAATCGAGCCACCCGCCATCGTCGATAATCTCGCCGTAGTCCTCGCTCTCGTCGTTGTGCAACCGTGCCCATTGCGGCTTCTGGTCCAGCGCCCACTTGCGATCAGCATCCGTCACGATTGGAAAAACGCTCATTGCACGGTCCCCACGAGAAGAGCGCAAACAGTTTTGTAATGCTCATGCTTGCCGTTCAGCGCATCACGGATGATTTGCTCGTCAAGGCCTGGGAGTTGGTCCTTCAGGCGGTTGACGCACAGCGTCGAGAAGTACCCCTCGCGCTTTTTCGGCCTGTTGCGGTTGGTGATCGCGAGCAGTTCCGCAACGTCAAGACCCAACCCCTCGGCTTGTCGCTGAAGGGTTTCCATCTCCCCTTTCCGACTTCCCGTTTTTTTCAAACCTAAATTAAATCCAAGCTCCGCTTCCCGCGCGGCCACTTGTTCGGATAGTTGGAGCTTATTTTCTGTATCTGTTTCTGGATCTGGATCTGGATCTGGGGGCGTCACATCGCCGTCACGTGACGCGTCACACGCCGTCACATCGCCGTCGCGTGTTTTTTCCTTGATGTTCTTCCGGTACTTCCTCGTTCTCTCCACACTGCTGTCGGAGACATACTGATGCGCGTTCCAGTCGTGCATCTTAAACGTGCGCACGCCGTCGATCACACTCATGTCGATAAGGTCCACCTCGACCAGCTCGCTGAGGATCAATTCGGCGTCCTGAATGCTCATCCGCAGATGACAGGCAATGTCTCGAATTTTCGGCAAGCTGCCGTCGCCGACATCAGCCATGAGAAGGCAGTTCGTCCAGGCGCGATATTGGCGGTCACTGAGAGTGACGAGCTTGGGGTTGTGCAGCGCGCTCTGGTGAAGCCGTATCCATCTGCTCATTTTTCCGTTTCCGTCATAACTACGCCGCTATTTTGGCCTATAGGGTGTAGTGTGGTTGGTCGCGTAAGGTTGTCTGCGTACTCAGTCCGGTGTTGCGTCGCGTCGTAACCGTGTGCCCCTTGTAAGAGCGTCTGCATCAGTCCAACGGCCCTGCTCCTGATCGAGTGGGGCCGTCACTGTTTTGAGCCCCCCGAAAAGCCCAAGGGCATGGGGTGCCCTTGGGAAGTTGGGGAGGAACGCCCAAGGAAACGTCAGGCAAACCCGCCTTGGTTTCATTGGATAGGCGAAGTCAACGCGCTACTGCCGGACGCTCGAACCGTTCTCGGAGACCGTATGCGCCAAGGGCAATCAGCGCACAGAACAGCGAGCGCCCGGCACTGGGCGCTGAACACGCTACGCAACTGATGATGAAACTTCCTGGTGATACCCCGCGACGTAAGTTGACCCTACGCGGCTTTTCGGCTACCGTCAACATGGCTGTTAACGTGAGTACTGATTACGTGCGGATAAGTGCGAGTAATTTGCAATTACTCGCCATGGAGAGGTTTGAAGACAAAGTGAAGCGCGACTTCGCTAAGCGGCTTAAAGAGGCACGCCTTGAGGCGGGCTATAAGCACGCGACCCAGTTCGCCCAGGCGATGGGGGAGGAAGAGCACACATACCGCGCATGGGAGCGTGGCCAATACCTTCCAGACATCCCCAAGATGGCGCGCCTATGCCAGCTCCTGGGCTTGGAACCCAATGAGCTTGTGCCACTAGCTGTGCAAAAAAAGGGTGCCACAGCGAAGGCATCTGGCAGCGGAAGATCGGCGGCATAGAAGGAAAACTATGCCGCTTATCAAACGTAGTTTTTTTCAAAAAACGAGACTGATCAGTTGCAGTTGAACGTCCACTGGCATGACGTTCCCGACTGATCACACACGCATGCGCCGACCTGACACCCTATCGGCGGAATTGGTGGAATCCCACATTTCAAGTTGACCGTTTGGATAGGTCTCGACTGGTTCGAGACCGACAACATCAACGTCAACAAAATGATTTTGGTCATACGCACACCCCTGACTTTATCTGCCACCAGATAGAGCCACCGACGCGCATTGAATGCAAGCCATATGGCTAACGCCGCCAAAATCACGCCTCACAGAAAAATAAGTTTGTCTTACGTTTTGTGGTTGACACGCTCTATTGCGTAAGCCTATCTTACGTCATCACCGGGGCGGCATTCCTTCTTCAAACCTGTCGCCACCCCAATCCAACAGGCGTTGATAAAGGAGCCCCCGAGGTTCTGACCGCCGCCCCGGTGAAGCAAATTCCAATCCCGGCAGCGAGGGTGCTGGGAAACCGGGGGATGGCAACCGCAGTCGCTCGCGGGCCATCCCCCAAAGGGGCAGACAATGGCATCAGACAAAAACCTCTGGCTTGGCATTCTCCAGGACGCCGCCGCCGATCTCAACGCCATCATCGACGAGATCGCGACGGGCTATCTGATCTACCGGAACATCGACGAAGGTATGCGCCACGAGCTGGAATACCTCTGCCATCGCATCAACGAGACGCGTGACGGCATCGTCAAGGCCAATGAGCCCGAGCCTGAGTTCGTTGCTGATCCCTACAAAGAGTTCCGTCATTCCAAGCATGAGGTGCTGTGATGGCAGAGGATTACGAAATGCTGCGCGCCTGCTGGCTGTCTGGGCAAATCCCTGACGATCACATGCACGAGATCATGCTGCGCGATCCTGATTTCCTGGACTGGATGCTCGAGAGGGCATCGGAAACGGAGGCTGCATGACCGACATGAACACCATGATGACGCAGCCACCGTTGGACACAGCGGCCAACTCACTCTGTTGCGCCTTCATCTATATGAAGGACCGGACCGACCTTACACCTGAGGAAAGGGCCGCGCTGGAAGCTGCCAAGGCCGCTGCTGATGTTTTTCATATGATGGTCTTTGATCGGATTGTAAGACCAGCCCTTGCGGGGCGCGGGCAGACGGAGGTGGAGGGATGAGCGCCTCGAACAAGGTTGTCCGCTTCTGGAACAACGTCAGGACGCAGACCGCAGAGCCCTACGTATTCGAGGACGATGACGCACAAGAAGCCGAAGATCACGACATGGAGAAGCTGGCCAAGGGCGTCGAGATAGCCACCTCAAATGTCGTGCATTGCGAAGCCGAGCTGATCAAGGCGCAGGAGCTTCGCAAGCGCTGCATCGAGCGGTTCAATGCCGAGAGGGTCAGAAGGGGGATACCTCATGAGTGATGAGGCAATGCTGATGATGGCAGGAATTTGGGTCGCGTTTTGTTGCGCGGTTTCGGAAGCCGCGTTGCGGCGTCAAAGTGGAGTGAATGATGACGGCAAAGCAGATGATTTTCGTAACGGCCTATCTGGGCATGGTGTTTTTCGCGGCCTTCACTGCCATGGCGATGATCGTGGGTCCGATGCCATGACAGACAAGAACAACCAGGAAAAAGATGAATCCAGAGGACAGATTATCGACTTCTTTGATGCTCGCTGCCGTCGCGATTGGGCTCGCTATGCTCGTGACAACGGTCTGCGTCGCGCATCTGATGTGAGGGGAAAATGACAATGGAAAATGAATTCTCCTGGTGGGCTCGCGCGCTGTCTGGCGAAAAAGTCGAGATCACCGCCGACGCGCCGCAGAGCGGTTTTTATCGCATGCGCCGAGCGAAAGACGGTCCCTGGCTGCCGGTCATGATCCGCCAGCATGATGGCAATCTGCGCTGCCGTGTGGCCGATGACAGTGCAGTAGACCCGCATGATGTGTGGACCTATTGCGCCGGCAATCCTGTGTCAAAAGAAGCTGCGGCCCATGCCTTCAAGCATGGCCAATGGGAAACGGATGCGCCGATCATCGGTGACAACTCGGGCGCTCTATCCCTGGCGGATCAAATCCAGGAGTACGCCGCACAGGCGATGGACTGGCTCCGCAAGATCGGCGGCATCAAAGATAAAAAACAGTCGGACATGGCCGCCAACTATCGCGCGGAACTATTGCGTCTGTCCAAGGAAGCCGACGCGGCGCGCGAAGCCGAGAAGCGCCCGCATGACGATGCGGCAAAGGCCGTGCAGGCGAAGTGGAAACCGCATATCGAGCACGCCAAGTGCGCCGCCGATACCATCCGGGACGAACTAACGAAATGGATGCGCGCAGAGGAAGCAAGGCTGGAAACCGAGCGCCGCGCCAAGTGGGAAGCGGAGCAGAAGGCAGCCGAGGAAGCTCGTAAGGCCATCGAAGCGCAGCGTGCAAAGCAATTGGCCGATGATCCTATCGCCGCGATGACATCACCAGAGCCAGAGCTGCCTGAGCTTCCTTCTATGCCGGAGCCAGCTAAGGTTCAGGCTGGTGGGCAACGCGGTCGCAAGACCGGGCTACGAGAAGTCACATCCTATGTTGTGACCGATCACGCGGCAGCCCTTGCCTTCTTCGCAGAAAGCGAAGCCGTCCGTGAGCTTGTTCAGAAACTGGCGTCACAGGCTTGTAAAGCCGGGGTGACGGTCCCAGGCGTCCAAACCAAAACTGAAAAGGTGGCCGCATGAGCACGAACATCGTGCCCCTCAAGGCGGGCGGGCAGATACTGCCAATCATCCCGCAGTCCATTGAGGAAATCTTCCGTCTCGCGCAAGGCATCGCAGCGAGCAATCTTGCTCCGCAAGGAATGCGGACTCCAGAGCAGATCATGGTTGCGATCATGACCGGGCTAGAACTTGGTCTGCCGCCGATGTTCGCCATCCAAAAGATCGCCGTCATAAATGGCCGACCATCGATCTGGGGCGATGCTGTTCCGGCCCTGCTCTGGGCGCGCGGCTTCAAGCTGCGAGAATGGATGGATGGCGATGGCGAAAAACTGACCGCACATTGCGAAGTCACGCGGCCGGACGGCGACAAGATCTCCCGCGCGTTTTCTGTTGCAAACGCGCGCAAGGCTGGCCTTTGGGGCAAAACAGGTCCGTGGTCGCAGCACCCAGAACGGATGCTGCAAATGCGCGCTCGCGGCTTCTGCTGCCGTGACGGAGCCTCTGACGTTCTGACCGGCCTTTACATAGCTGAGGAACTGCAAGAGCCGCTTCGGGATGTAACACCGGCGAAAGCCGCCGTTCTTGAGGTCCCCGATGAAATTCAGCCCCAGGCGATGGTCCTTGCTGCGCCGGATGCAGACGAGCCTTTGGCGGACGCGGATGGCTTCCTGTTCAAACTTGAAGAAGACATCGCGCTTTGTACGTCGGTCGAAGAGCTTTCGGAGATTGAAGCTCACAACAGAGACATGATTGCGCGTCTGCCGAAAGCGCAAAAGACGAAGGCCGAGCAGATGCTGAAAGATGCCGCCGAATGAGAGGTCTTTATGTCCAGGTGGCAGACCTATCAGCGCATGCTGGTCCAGATGGACAAGGACAGGGCCATGCGCCAGCGCCGCAGCCGAGATTGCTGGCCACAGTTCTACATCAGGAGAAAGCACGATGACGGTTGCAAAACTAGTTCCGGAGCAAATTCCACAAGCCGAACTGAGGAAGTATCTGTCTGAACAGGTTCGTCTAGCTGAGCGCAATTTCAATGCCCACGACGACAACGCATCACGACTTGAGGAAGGGCGCTCCATCCTTCTCGCATCGATGAAACTAAACCTAGTTGATGGTGGGATCTGCAAGAGCATGAGCGCTGCGGAAGAACATGCTCGTTCGGCAGAGCAGTGGAAAAATTATGTTCGCAAGATGCACGACGCCAGACGGGAAGCAAACGACGCCAGAGCGGAATGGCGGGCATTGGAGCGCAATTACTGGGCCGCTGTTTCCGATGAAGCGAGCGAACGTCAGCAGATGAGGTTGACGCGATGAAGCGAAGATTTGGACCGCAAGGACCTAAGCCAGTCGCCAAGACCGACTTATTCTGGAGGCATGTTGAGAAGGCGGATGGATGTTGGATATGGCATGGGGCCACGACAAGATTTGGATACGGACAAATAAAGTCGGCTCAAAAAAAGTACGCCGCTCACCGTCTGTCGTGGGAGATACACAACGGTCGCGAGATCCCGCATGGGTACCATGTTTGTCACCGCTGCGACAACCCGAGATGCACAAACCCTGACCACCTATTCATTGGAACGCCTAAAGACAATATACGTGATGCCATGCGCAAGGGCCGAATGCGAACCAGACCAGTTCTTGGAGTTGACCACCCGAACTCCAAGCTGACGGAAGATGCCGTTCGCGCAATCCGACTGGACCAGCGTTCGCTACCGCAAATTGCCCGCGAGTACGGGGTTTCGCATGTCCTGATCGGAAAGGTAAAGCGTCGGGAAATATGGAAGCACATTCCATGAGACTGAATGTCATCTCTGACCCTGAACAGGTCCTCAAGCAAACGGAACAAGCAGCATGACAAAAATCGTAAGGACTCCAACAAAAGCGACAGGCGGTATTACCGCAGACGAAGCCAAGGCAATGAAGGCACATGCCGACCTCTGGATCTCCAGAGCGATGCGTACAACGCCAGTTGATGTCAACGAGATCACGAGCGCCGTGCACGATCTCTATGCTGCCGCTGGGCTGAAACAACCTCGCGTTGTCGTAGTGCCGTCACCTCTGGTCATGGCATTCGCGTATGGAGCATCAGCAGCCATTTGGTGGAATCGCAAGACGGCCAACGCCACGGGCAATGCCACGCACAATGCCACGGACATCGCCACGCGCAATGCCACGGACAATGCCACGTACAATGCCACGGCCATCGCCACGGACATCGCCACGGACAATGCCACGGACGACGCCACGCGCAATGCCACGCACAATGCCACGCACAATGCCACGTACATCGCCACGCGCAATGCCACGCACAATGCCACGTACAACGCCACGGCCAACGCCACGGACAATGCCACGGACATCGCCACGGACAATGCCACGTACAACGCCACGGACAATGCCACGTACAACGCCACGCGCAATGCCACGCGCAATGCCACGCGCAATGCCACGTACAACGCCACGGACAATGCCACGCGCAATGCCACGTACAATGCCACGTACAACGCCACGGCCAACGCCACGGCCAATGCCACGTACAACGCCACGGACAATGCCACGGACAATGCCACGCGCAATGCCACGCGCAATGCCACGCGCAATGCCACGGGCAATGCCATGCGCAATGCCACGGCCAACGCCACGGACGACGCCACGCGCAATGCCACGCACAATGCCACGTACATCGCCACGCGCAATGCCACGGACAATGCCACGGACATCGCCACGCACAATGCCACGGACAATGCCACGCGCAATGCCACGGACAATGCCACGCGCAATGCCACGGACATCGCCACGCGCAATGCCACGCACAATGCCACGTACAACGCCACGGACAATGCCACGGCCGAAGCAGCGAGTGCTTGCATCGATCTTGCTGGTGATCTTGGTCTGGCGTGCTCTAAGCGGTGGAGTTCAAATTATCAGGGAGGGGCCTATTGGGCGGGCTATGACAGCTATCTCACCGCCATGCGCGATATCATCGGCCTCCGGTTGCCCGAGCATGAGAAATATGCAGCCTGGGAAAGATGCGCTATCGCTGCACCATTCCGTGTTATGCACGAAGAATTCTGCATCGTCTCGGACTTTCCAGAAATCCTGAAAGTCGATGACGAAAACAGGCCGCATTGCGAGACTGGCCCAAGCCATCGTTGGCGGGATGGCTGGTCACTCTATCACTGGCATGGTGTTTCCATCCCGGCCGAGTGGGTAGAGGACAAGAAAAATCTGACGGCCAAGACCGCTCTAACGTGGCCCAACATCGAGCAACGGCGTGCTGCCTGCGAAATCATCGGCTGGGATCGGATTCTTTCCGAGCTTAAAGCACGCGTCATTGATGAGGATGACGATCCCCAAGTTGGAACGCTTGTCGAAGTGAGCCTTCCTGATGCTGGCAATGAGCGGTTTCTCCGCGTTGTATGCGGTACAGGCCGGAAATTCGCGCTGCCAGTGCCCAGAACTGTGAAGAGTGCCGTCGAGGCGCAGGCGTGGACATGGGGTCTCGATACGTCAGAGTTCCAGAAACCAGAAATTCGCACATAGAAAAGGTCTACAGACATGAAAGCAAAGGCATTCGAAAATATTTGCGCGCAGGGTGACGTGCTGATCCGCAAAGTTAGCGCTATTCCAGCCACAGCAAAGCCGGTGGCCCCTGAAAACGGTGCTGTGATCGTCACGCACAGCGAAACGGGGCACGATCATGTGATGGTTCTCGACCGGAAGAGCAAGACGCCAAGCGTCGAGATGTTTCAGGACCCGGCGAATGCGCTTCTGGCCTGGATCAAGGTCAATCGTCCCACCGTGCTTGAGCACCAGCGCCCCCACGACACACACGCTCCGATCAAGTTTGCAAAGGGTGTTTATGAAGTCCGCCGTCAGCGTGAGTATACGCCTGAAGGCTGGCGGCGCGTTGCCGACTGATTGGTCTATGGGGGAGGGATTGTCTCTCCCCCATACCAACAATACCAAGCACGAGGCCCCGCATGACCGCAGATCTTTTCGACAGACTCCAGACCATCAAGGACCGCTGCGAGGCGCACCTTGAGAAGGCCGCCAAGGCCGCAAAGAAGCTTGAGACGGAAATGGCAAATCTGGAAACCGAGTTGCTGCTTGCCGATGCCCTTGCCGCTCTACGCCTCGTCTCGACGCGAAACATGAGCGAAGGCCAGCGCAATCAGATTGCCGGGCTCAAGAAGAGGATCACGCAGGCGCTGGAGAAAGCCGCATGAACGAGTCAAGACAAGATCAGAACGGCAACCAGATGCCAAAGCGCTCTGCGCGCCGGTTCAGGGCTGAACCCGGTGAATGCAAATTCTGCGATACCATGCGGCAGGACGGCGTGACGTTTCATCCTGCGCATGATGCATCTGCGAACTGCGAGAGCGGAAAGCACGCTCACTGCACATGCGACACATGTTTCTGAGGGTGGCAAAAAATGCAGAACGATGAGCATCCATGGAAGCATACACCGAGAGTGCGGCTCACTCCTCAGCAGGTCGCCAAGCTATTTCTGGAGCGTCATGGATGCTGCCGTGAATGCGGAAAGAAGCTTGGGCCTTCTGATAGTTGGATCGTTGAGCACGTCATCGCGCTGGAAAACGGAGGAACCAACGATTGGGACAATCTTGGTCTCACATGCTCGTGGTGTAAACCCATCAAAGATGCGCGCGACCATGCCCAGGCCGGCAAGCAGCGCCGGACCGCGACACGGCACATCGTCTCAAAATCCATGCGCAAGATGTCCAGCCTATCCCGCAAGCACGGCATGAAGTTCAACTGGAGCCTTGGCCGGTACGAAAAGACGGAGCCGAAATAGATGCCTGACATCAAGATTTCCGAGGCGCGCGAGAGGCCTAGGCCAAGTCCAAGCATTAAATCACCCTCGCAATCTCAATGACGGATGCCGCAACCAGGCACCAGTAGAACACCCGCGTTCCAGGGCACATGCTGCTCATTTCAGCGCGGAAACGAAGGACTGCACGACCGACCAGGGAACCTTGTCGAGCGCTGCTGCGATCACCAGGGCGATTCCTGCTCCCGCCATGACGTAATCCCTGGGGCTCCATGAACGGGAGGGTGCGGGTTGGACCGTAGTCTTTTTCAAATGATCCACGTCCATCTCCACGCGGGTAAGGCGCTGTTCTAAGGTGAGGAGCCAACTGAGCGGCAATCCGTGCGATCGGGTCATCCATGGGTGCTTTCGTCCAGGGTTTGAGGTCTGTCAAAATCAGATGGGACTACGCACACAATGGAAAAATGCGTTCAAGTCTAGAACTTGGATGGATCACTCCATCCTCTTAATTTTGCCTCCTGCGATGAGGTCAGGCCCTCATAGCCAACCCCGTATTCATCGAGCGCGCGCCGGTTCAGATTGGCATAATCGATGTCTCGCATCATGCTGAGCATGTTTGGGTTGCTCATCGCTTCATCGATGGCGTTGGAATAGGCAACCGGACGGGCCGCCTCCATGTTCAGGCCGTGCGCCACACCCTTTCCAAGTGCGTTTCTGGCAACCCCGCCAACCGCGTTGCCGCCATAGAGCGCCATCAGCCCGGTCAGGGCGTCCCTCTGGTTTTGCGGATCGCGAATATCAGGCATGGTGCCTGCCGGCGTGTTCAGCAGGCGGGAAAGCGCATTGACCGGCTCCGTCACCATCTCCGGCATGGCCCATCCGCCTGAAGTCTCTCCAAGCGGGTTGGTGTACTCGGCCAGGAACGGAAGCATGGCTGGGCGATGGGTCAGTTCCCAGCCGTCATAGCTGTTGGAAGGAACCGGAGAGCCGCGCGGATTGAATGGGTCAGCCATGGATCAGCCCTTGCAGATTGCGCCGTAGACCTTGTTATGCGCGACGACCTCGCGCCGGGTCTGCACCGTGTCCTTGGAACTGTTGGAGATCGGGCGGAAGACTTGGCACGAGCCGTCAATCCCTTGTGTAAGCGTCCCGCAGCCGCTCAGCAGGAACAGAGGTAAGAGAGCGGCGCACGACATCAGCTTTTTTCGCATTGGCTTCGATCCTTTTTTCGATCTGGGCAACAACGCGGGACGCGCCCTGTTTTTCATAATGGCGAGCAAAGCCAAACCAGACCGCGAACACCATTGCGGCAATCGCGGCCCATCGGCCAAACGGGGTGATGAGGAAGGCAAGAGCCGAGACGATCATGGGGCGGCCTTTTTCTTGGACCAGAGCCAAAACCCGCCGATAGAGAGCGATAGCGCGCCCGCGAGCATCGGCTGCGAGACGGCCCATTCCTTCAAGGTCCATATCTGCTCTCCCACGTCTTTCCAGATGGAGATGTTGGTCACGCTGTCGGCAATCTCGGGCGGAACGGATGGGATCGGCAGGCCTGGAATAGTCTGCGTGGCGACGACCGCAGCGGCACCCGCCGCCGTGGCCACCGTTGCAGGCTTGGCCGGTTCCGCAGATGCAGAAACCGTTTGAGGCATGAACGGCTCCTCCGGCTTCTCAACGGGCTTCAGGAAGAGTGCCGCTTCGCGCATGCGACGCGAAACGAGGCCCGGCAACACCCGCCCGCCGCCCTGGTTCCACAGACGAAACGCTTGTGCGGCTCCCGTCCTATCGCCCTTGTTCAGCCGTCTTAGGATGCTAGACCTTGCGAATGCAGCCGCTCCGATATTGTAGGCCAGCGAGACCATGGCATCATATTCGTTCTGGTTGATTTCGACCGTTACGCTCCTGCTGACCGCAGCCTCGAACTTCGCGACCTCGCGGCGCAAGGCCTCTTCCGCCTGCTCAGCGCTCCACACCATGCCGAGCTTGACGCCTTCGGTGCAGCCAAACCCGATCGTTGCCACGCCCGCCGGGCATAGGTAGGCAGCGCATGATCCGTCTTTGAGGCGCGTGTGGTAGCCCTCGAAATTCTTGATCAGCCGCAGGCCTTCATCGCTGATCTTCATTCCTCGCCCCCCGTAATCTGATCGAGACGGCGGAAGCTTTCCTGTTGCGCGGATACCTGCCGCTCCAGCTCGGCAAGCTTGGCCTTCAGCTCGTCGACGTCCTCGAGCGGCGCGGCCTCGACAGGAACGCCGCCCTTGGTGGCCCGGTAGGTTTCCAGAGCAGCCGCAGAGGCCTTCACAGAGGCCTGCTTGGCGGCTTCCGCGGCTTCCCGCTCACGGCGCACCTGCGCATCGCGGGCTTGCGTGTATGGCTCTAAAATCCAGCCGAACGCCCCGTTGAAATGCGCCTCATCGATCGGCATGTCGCCGGGCCGTATGTTGGGACGCATCGCGTTGCTGGTCACAATGGTGCGGTATTCGACATGACCCTGCTTGCTGTCCGTGTTGTACTGGACGGCGGCGACATCATCCCATTTCGTGGACGGGTCGCCATCAAACACGCTCCAGTCCACATCAGGCAGCGGAACGGCCACGCCGTCGCAGATGACCGTCTTGTCCTCGACTACGATGGTGATTTGCATGTCTGAGCCTCGATAAGTTTTGCGTCCTGCTGTTTTGAAAGTTCTTTTGCCCGGTACTCCGGGTTGAAGACCATTTCCCGGAATTGGGTCATTGCGGAATGCGTGCCGTCCGACTGGCGCAGGACTTCGCCCTGCAGAAACAGCACCAGGTCATCCACGCAGCCCCAGGCCTGACGCTCCTTGCCCGTGAACGGATCGGCCCCCGGCAGCGAACGCCACCTGTTGCAGGTTCCGGAACAGACCAGATCCCGGCATTTTTTCTCGAAGGCCGTGTGGTGGCAGAGCTTGTCCTTGTCAGGCAGTTCGAACGTCATGATTTCTGCCCAATCACGGTGCCAACGGTTTTGACCGCCATGTTGAAGGCGTTCATGGTCAGCGAGTGATTGTGAGCCGTGCCGGAGCCTGTCGAGGTTGCCGTCAACGTCGCCGCACCGGCACTGCTTCCGCTATCGAAATTCAGGTTATCGCTCGGAGTGTCGTACGCAATTGTCGTTCCGCTCGCCGCCGTAACGGGGTGGGTGTGCGCCGCCGTCTTGGAGATTGATGGCGTGTCGTTTCCGACCGTGCCGGTCAGCGTCTGGCTGGCAAACAGCGTGCTGACGGCAACCGATCCGCCCGTGGATACGGTGCCCGTTGTAAATGCGCTAATGGCATCGTTGTAGGATGCGCCCGTTTCCTTGGTCCAACCCGTCGGCGGGGTCGTCTGCTGAAACAGGATGCGCGCCCCGGCTGAAAAAATGTAACCCGCCGTGCGCCATTCCCCCAACAGGTCAGCGGTGAGGTTTTCCCAATTGATATGCCGGTTTCCGGCTGCCGATGCGATGAAGGCTGGAAGCTTGTCACCAGTCGTCAATGTCGTGACGGCGGACAGCGCATTGGGGTTTCTGACATAGCGCACGTCAGCGGCGTCTTGTGTCAGGAAGCTTCCGCCCGATGTGCCAGAGGCCACGACAGCGCCCTTGACGTTGTCGTGCTCGGCAATGGTAATGCTGTTCGATGAGATCGTGATCTTATAGGCACTGGTATCGGTGTAGACGAGCGTTTTGGTACTGGAGCCATAGGCCGTGACCGGGTATCCTGCCGAATCCGTGTAGATGGTCGATCCGAGCGATACGGTCAGATCGGCGTCGGCATAGACGAGCTTCGGCGTGGTTGTGCCAGCCTCGCAGAATGTGACCTCGCAAGAGGAAAAGGGCACGCCGGATGTATCAATCAGACGTTGACCAGGGGTAAAGACTGCTACGGCGTCTGCCATGTGCTTGCGTTCCTATCGAGATGAGAGAACGTGAGAGACCCGGAACGCTACAAGGGCATCTTCATTTTCGTTGTCACCACCATCATCATGACCATCCTTGGTCTATGGCTGGCCTGGGTGCGGGACACAGGCCGGTGGCATCTATTTGCGATCTACTGCGCCGTCATGGCGGTGATCATCATCAAGTACTGGGATTACCGGGACTGACGTTCAATGTCAGACCGCGTGATGCTTCCGCGAAGCGGCAAACCGGCTTGGCCTGCAGCCGTGACGGCTGGTGTGAGATTTGGAACACGCGGGCGCACGGCTCCACTGACAGCCTGCCGCGCCGTCGCTGCGTTCCAGGCATTGCCGACGCCGGTATAGTTCAGGGCTGCCGTTGCTGGCTTGCCAAGCCCAAAGGCATCAAGAACCTTGAGCAATCCCTCCTTCATGAAGGAGGCGGCTGTATAGCCTGACCCCGAGGCATTGGGCGGCTTATAGGCAATGGCCTCCATCGCCCGAAGAAACGAACGGATTTCCAACATCTCTTGCGGACTGTAGAGCGTCTGCACAACGCTGCGCTGGTTGTTGAAAGCCGTCTTGATGTTGGAAACGATCTGCTGAGGCCCGGCCATTTCACCCGTCTTTGCAGTCACCATCCGCGTCCAATAGGCCAGCTTCAGATCGGCCATTGTCTGCTCAGCCGCATCGGGTGCAAATTGCTTGAGAGCGCCCTTGATGCTGTTGAGAGCGGAGACCATCCCTGCTGCGGCGTTTTTCGAACCCTGCGATCCAAACAAGGCTTTGATGACCTCTTCGCCGCTGTCCGCCTTCTCGCCATCGAGAATGCGCGACAGGCGTTGCCCTGCCGGGGATAACGTGCCTTGCGCGGTCTTTGGCTCAAACAGCGCCCGCACGTCGCGTGTAAAGCCACGCGCTTTGACAAGGTTCATTGCGGCAACCGGATCGCCTGCAAGAAGACTCTTTTCCGCTGCGTCCGTGATCCAATCGTTAAACCCGTCATACATGGCCCCGGACATGGCCTTATCGGAGCCTTGCGCCCCATCCATGAGAGACCCAAGCGACCGGCGCATCTGATCAATGTTCTTGTTCGGGCTTGCTTTCAGCCATTCCGCCGCCTTTTCGGGAGCTTCGCCCTTCATGAACCGTTCAATGGATCGTGCCATGGCCGACGCAGAAGGCGTCACGGTTTCATCCGGCATCATGCCGCCAAGCTTGGCATTGAGAAAATCCGGCAGCGTCTTCAAGGCTTCCGGCGTGGCCTCCAAGGCTGTCGCGCCTTTCCAAGCTTCTCTTTCGGCCTGCTTGGCCGCTTCCCGTGCCGATTGAAGCCCGGCTTGAACGTTTTCACCAAGCATCGCAGGGCCAGGGCGCAAGCCTGCATTGGCCGGATTGATGGTTTCCGCAACGCTCTTGCCCCCGGTGCCGCCCATTCGTCCGAGCGCAGCATCCGACACAGCGGCAGCCTGGCGCTCATCAAACCCGCGCATCGTGTCTTGAGCGGCTTCGCCGTAAAGACGGCGGCGCATCCCTTCTTCCTGCGTCAAGAGATATGGGTCTTTTGTCACCTGCCCGCGCGTTGCCGGAATGCCGTAGCGGTCAGCGCCCGCCTTAATGGCCGCTGCCGCTTCATCGCCCGTTTCCGCCAGCGTCTTAGCAAACCCTTGAGCGAAATCCGGCGTTATGTCCGATGGATCAACGCCGGCCTTGCGGGCGGCCTCGATACCCTTGGCCGTCAACTGCCCCGTGCTCTTATCGATATAGCCGGGGATGGTCACGAACTTGCGCCAGAGTGCACCGGAGACCTTGGACACAACCGGCCCCGCCGCGCCAATGCCTGCCATGAGGCCAGCCTTGCCGACATCGAGACCCTGTTCTGACCCTTGCGCCATCGTGGCGGCATCCCCGCCAAGGCTGGTTGCGCCAGATGCCACGCCTTGCGCAAGCGCTTGCAAGCCAACACCCGCTCCACGCGTCAGCGCTCCTGCAGCACCACCCGTCACCAGATAGGGCAGAGAGCCATAGACCGCGCGCGATACGTCCTGTGTATCCAGTCCAGGCTTGTTGACGTAACCGCGCTGTTCGCGGCCATCGGCCCCGCGCGTGACAATGACCGGATAATCATTGGCGTCCTTCTCCTGGCGAATGAACCTGTCGCCAAGGTTCTTTTGGATCACGTCCGCCATGGCTTCATCGCTGGCACCGCCGATGGCCGCGTTGGCAGTCGGATTTCCAAGCTCGTTGCGGAATTGCTCGAACACGGTTCCGGTTTCAGCTTCACGCGGGTCTTGCCGCCCGCGCACGCTGTTGACGATCCATTCGCCCCAGCCCTCCTGTTTAGGTTGGGAGGGTTGCTGATCTGAAACAATCTGCTCTGGCGCACCAAGAAGCCTGTCAGCGTACCCGCTGCGCATTGGCGCTTGCGTCTGAACGGGGCCGCTGCCGAGCAATCTATCTGCATAGCCTCCCATCAGATGCCAAACTCCCGCTTGAGTTGCTGATCAACGCGCTTTTCAATGCTCATGGGATCGGCTTTCGGATTGGCCGCCTTGAGATCGCGCTCTATTTCAGCGCCGCGTTGTTCGATAATGGCCGGAACGTCATCCAGCGACATGAACTGATCTAGCGAGCCTCGGTCGAAGTTGAGTCCCTTCGCGCGCATGAAGTTTAACCGCGCAACCGCCGACTTCAGGGAGCGCGTCGTGCGATCAGCCTTGGCCTTGAAGCTCACAGGATCGTCGCCGTCGAATATCCCTGTTCCAGCCACGGGCTGATCGTTCTGAATGCGCTCGTATTCCTGCGGCGTGACGGCCGCGCCGGAAAGTTCCTTCAGAATGGTATTGAGGTTGTTGACGGCAGCAGAGCGGAAGGACGCATACCGCCCAAGCTCTTTCTCATCATCCGGCTTGAGCTTCCCGCCGAATTTCGCCGTCCACGATGCGCCCGTCATCTTCATGCGGTTTGTGATGTCAAGGAACTTCGGATCGAATCTCTGCATGATGTCGTTGAGGCGGCCAAGCTGAGTTGTCGCGTTCAACGTGCGTTCTTCGATCTGGTTCACGGTTGGCTTGGCAAGGCCTGATACATCAGCCGCGCCACCGTTCGCCGCATCCAGAATGGCCTTTCCTGCGGCTGAAAACTTCGGACTGAGCAGCATCGTACCGCCCAGTTCCATGGCATCAGACCGGCTCATACGGCCATACGGCGTGTCGATCATATCCTGTTGAGGCGATGCTGCCTGGGCCGGTGCTGTACTATCCGCAACAAGCTGAACGCCGGGAATCATTTGGGGGGAAGCCGAACCTTGCTGTGTATTCGAGATCGGCAACGCCTGCGGCTGGGATGGCCCCGGCGTGAAGGATTGGGGTTGCAGACTTGGCCCTGGTGCCGCTGATGGCGCTGCGGGCATTCCACTTCCGGCACGCTGCAAGCGGCCAAGGATGAACTGTTCAACCGGGTCAGGCTTATCCTTGCTGTTCAGCGCATTGATCTGCGCCTGTTTGTATTGCCGCTCCAACGGGTCCTGGAACAGCCCCGCCTGCGCTGCCATCATCTTAGGCCCGGTGCGATAATCGAGCTCTTCCGGTGACAGGCCATCCGCACCGTGGCTCTGAACAATCCGCTGCCACGCCGCCTGCTTTTGTGGGCCATCTTCCATGGCGTCGATGGCCATGGCCCGCTTACCCATGTTCTCGACGTCCTGCTGTTTCCACTGGCGCTGGTAGTTCTGTGCCTGCAGGTCATGCGATTGCTTGCGCATGGCAAGCTCGTCCTGCTGCATCGCATAATCGCGGTTGGCGTTCTGCTGCTTCTGGATGCCATCCAGCGCGTTGGTGACCGGGGTCAGGTCAAGCAGCGCATTGCGTGGCTCAAGATGAAGGGCGGGAAGCTGAGGCATGGGCGTTTCCTTATTTCATCCCGTAGGCTTTGACAGCGAGGCCCGCAAGGTTCATCAAATTGTTGCCGAGGATGCCGCGTGAACCGGCCATCGCATTGCCGAGGTTGATCCGGTTGCCGGCATTGGTGATCGCCTGATCGGTATCCAGCCCCGCCTGCCCAAGCCCGTAGTTGTACCCGGTCGCGGCGCGGTTGCCCTGGATGTTGGCGAGATCGGAGCCCGCCTGCATGCCGTACTGCGCGCCCTGCTGACCCTGGTTGGCATAGAGGTTCGCAACGTTTCCAGCCGTCTGTTGCCCCTGGCTCTGCAAGCCGGACAGCCGGTTGAGATAGTTGTTGTAGTCCTCCGAGCCGCGCCGCAGGCTCTCTTGCGCGATGGCAGCAGGAGCGACGCCAGAACCACTCAGCCCCCGTGCGTTCAACGTCTGCATGATGGCGCGGGATGCAAACTCGTTGTTTGCGTCGCGGAACGGATCGGCCTGATAGTTCTGCTGAAAGGTCTGCTGCGCGGCCTGCCCGTTGAGCCCGAGCGCATTGGAATAGAGCGTGTTCGCGTTCTGCCCGGTTTCCGAATAGGGTTGATAAGCCCCTACGGCGTTGTTCGTGCCGCGCGCAAGAGATGACAGTGCGTTCTGGTATCCGGTGTTGACATCCGTGCGGGCCTGCCCGTAGGCCTGATGGGCTGTGCCATAACCTGACGCCAGATTGCCGCGCGCTGCTCCATAGCCCTTGTCTACCGTTGCCGTTGAGTCGGCGTAGGCGTTGTTCATGTCGCGGCGCTGGTCAGAGCCGGTAAACGAGCCGAAGAAACCCATTAGTTCATCCTCATCTGAAAGACGCCGCACACGCCGTTGCGCCTGCTCCTGGGCTGGTATTGATCCGCACCGTGCGCGGGCTTTCCGCAGCCCCCGCCGTGTAGGTCGCGCCTGTCATCCAGACGCCCGCCGTGATGGCGTCGTGCTCTTCCGTCATGCCCGTCCAGGACACCGCGTTGGGCATCAGCCCGAACCCGCACGCGACACCACGGGACGAAACATCAAGATCGAGAATGTTTGTGCTCCCGGACGCGTAATAAGCCTCAGCATCGACGGCCGTGGCTGATCGCAGGTAGTACGCTGACCAAATCCCTATCCAGCACCCGGAAGCAGACCCGGTGTTAACCACGATGCTGGCCGTCGTGCCGCTCGTCACGATCCTAGCGAACATTTTCACCTGAACTTCCGTCGAGCCGCCTGACGACGACCGGATACCCGCCCCGCTGATCTCAGTGGCCGCCCCGCCTGCAATCGTGCAGGTCGCGCTCGATGCCGATGAATTGATGTAGGCAACGGCCACGATCACCAGCCTGGAATTATGCGCTGTTCCAATCGGCTGTGACGAAAACGTGTAGCTTGTATCTGACGTAAGACTGCCCGTAATCGTCTGGAATGCAATCTCAGGCAGACGCCCGCCGATGATCACGCACCTCACGGCAGATCGCGTTCATACTTCACGTTGAACCAGACGTTCTCCGCGCCAGACAGGCTTGAAACCGTCAACCTGAGATCGTTGCCAGTCGCCATGACGTGATTAGCCGACGGCGTGTTCTCGACTTCCGTTGTCGAGACCGAATTGACAAGCCCTGTCATCGTCGTCGTGTTGTTCTTGGCCGTCAGCGTGCAGGTGCCCGTGGAGCACTTTGTCGTCATGCTCAGGACCGTGATCGAAAAAGGCACGTTCAACCAGATGATATAATCTTGCGCTTCCGGGTACTGGATGATGCCGGAAATGCAATCCGTTACAGTCATCGCGCCAAACGTAGGCAGAGCAGATGCCCCGTTCGATAACAACGGCTGGCCGGATGTACCGGCCCCGACCTGTTGCAAGGAGCCCGTCGCGGTCGTTCCCCCTGCCAGCACGCGATACGTGCTCAATGTCGCCTTGCCGGTCCCGCCGTTGGCAACAGGCAAAACGCCAGCCACCTCACTTGCCAGATCGGTATCAAGCGCCGATGCGTCGGCAAGGTCGTTGTGCGCCTTCGCCAAGCCTTGAAGCAGTTGATACCAGGGCTTTTCAATCAGAACCGGCTTGCCATCGGGCCGGATGATCGGAACGGAAGCAACCGGAATGTTGACCCGCTCGACCATCACGCCCCCAGCTTGTCGGCATCAATGGCCAAGCCGGAAATCGCCCGCGCAACAGACGCCGAGCACGCCAGCCGCAGCGTGCAGCCGTTCGGACCGAACATACCGAGCCGGTAGGTTTTCAGCCGTCTCAGCCGGTCTCCCGCAACACCAAGCGCAATCCGGCGTTCCGCCCCGAACGTCTGTCCGCCATCGTTCGAAGTCGAGACCATCAAGACGGGGTTTGCGTTTTCATCGAGCGGCCCGCCCGTGCCAACGCCCGGCACCGCATCCACGAACAGCGCATTTATCCGCATACCATAGGGGGCCGAATGCACCACCGGCGGGATCATCTCCATGACAATAGGCTCACCGCCCTCGGTCGCAACGTCCTTGTCAACCCGGTAGATGGCTCCGGTCTGATAGTCCCCGATCAGCGTCATGCCGCGCCATTCGATGGCCTGGACGCCACGCCAGTTCGTCTGGCCGAAGCTTCTCAGCTCGCACCAAAGACCCGTTCGCATGTTGTAGGCGATCGTCCATGTCTCGCACGTCCAGGCCATCCAGGCATGGCCCGTCGATTTGTCGTTCCAGCCAAATCCGTAGATCGTTGTCGTCGCGCTCGCGATCATCCGCTCCTGCGCGTGGTTGGAAATCCGCCGCCCGGAATAGCCGTCCTGAATGCGCACCGTCCCATCCATCGCGATCCAGGCCACGGCCCGGTCGAGCTGCACGATCGTCTTGGCCGCAGCGCACCCCAGGTTGATCGAGGCGATTGGCGTGAACGGAAAATTTCCGCTGCCATCCGGGCTGTTGGACCACCATTCAATGGACTTTGCGCCAAAGATCATGGCGTCACGCTCGCCGCCGATGGCGTGCAGCGTTGCGTCCGGGTTTTTCTGCGCCCGCCCGTAATCGAGCGGAGCGATTGAGGTGCCGTCATCCTCGGCGGAAATGAACACCCGGTCAAACGTGGTTGGAAACAGGAAGTACCCGTCGATATAGCCGACGCTCGTTGGGGCTGGCAGATCGGCATCCGAGATCGTCGCAATCGACGTACCCGTGATGATCCGGCCCGTTCCGTCCGAGACCAGTGCAACCTGTGGCGTAGGCGAGCGCCGGTTGGAGGCCAGATACACATCGCCATCGGCCGGCAGCGTGACGATGGCCGTCTGAGCGCCAAGCGCATCGATGGCCGTCACGTTGCGGCCAGCGACCACATAGAGATAATCATCCGTCGCCAGAAAGGCGCGCACGCCCGTCACGCCGGAAGCCGTCCCCGTTGCCGGGACCGTGGTCCACACGTCAAGGCCTGACATGGCATAGACCGTCAGAGGCGCTTTGGCGTCGTCGCCGGTCTGCTCGGCATAGCAGTTCAGGAGCCGCGCCGATCCCTCCATCTTGAAACGTGCGTTATTGGTCTGCGTGGCGATGGAGACTGGGACGAGTGTCATTCCACTACCCTCCGCCAGCACCATGTCACAGTGCCATCCGTAATGGCCGTTCCGGTTCCGGCCGGACCGCCGCTTGAATCTGACGTTCCAGCCGTCACGACCTCATAGAGGTTTGAATTGTTCACCGCGAACGTGCGGGCCGCATAAACGGTATCGGGTTGCCAATCGGCATAGTCATGGGCGTCGCCAAGAATATAGGTGTCTGAGCAATCCGGTCCTGTGCTTGTGAGAGCTGTCTCAAACGTGCTTTTGGGAACGACAAAGTAGGCGGCCTGAATGGCCTTCCAAGCGTTGTCGGCGTCACGCGCAAGAACCTGCCCGACAGAAACCCCGTAGTCCTCAGCCAGCCGCACGGCCAGCATGGCGACGATGCCATGCTCGAACCGGCCGTCGAACGGAAGAGTGTTGCCGCTCAGCCCTTCTGCATTCCAGCTCTCAATCATCGCGCCAAGGGCCTCACCCGCGTCCTCAATATCCACGGCTGATGCCGATGCACCTGCCTGGATAATCCCTATCCGCTTGAGAGCCCGTTCGCAGATCTGCGTCTGTGTCGCCATCGATCCCCCTGAAAGAGAGGCGGGCCACGACAGCCCGCCTCAAATGCGTGTTAGGTGCCAGCGAAACGCACGGTCAGGCGCGGATCGATGAGCTTGCGCCCGTAAAGCAGGTCCAAGCGCCATTTCGAGATGTCGTTCGTTGCGTCGTAGGTCGGGATCAGGCGAACAGACAGGTTCTTGTAGCTCTGGCGCGTTCCGCCATAAGCTGCAGGCGGCATTTCCATCGGCACAACCGCCAGCGCCATTGCATTTTTGTGGAATGCAAGGTTCTGCCGGTAGGCCGTCGAGGCCGTGCCGTCGAACACGAGACCGGCGTTATCGGCCGGCGCCACATTGACGGTTTGATACGGACCAGACGTGATGATGGGCGGCGAGATCGTCAGCGTCAGGTTGCCTGAACCATCAGACGATCCATCCGAGACCACAACAAACTGCTGATCAATCGCCGTCGCAACTTTAGTTTTTGGGTTGACCATCTTGAGCTTGGCACCAGACGTGCCAGCCGCATAGATCGTGAACACGTCGCCAGCCTTGACACGAGACGCCGCAGCAGCCGTCCAGCCGTCCGTAATCAGGCTCTGCGTCCAGGCGTTCTTGGCAGTGTCATAGCTGACGTTCTGCGTTGCGCCGTTGACCAGCGGCGTTCCACCCAGAGGCCCGACCGTATGCGCCGGAGTGACCTGCGACATCATCGTGGCAAGGCCGCCAAGGTCGCCAAGATCGCCGGAACGGTATGCGCTACCCACAAGACTAGGTGCATAAAGCGCCGTCTGCGATCCAACCAGGCCCCAGAAATCGGACGGGCACAAAATTGCATGGCGATTATCAGACGGGATCGCCATTTCGTCCATGCGCTCGGGGGCCTTGGAGAAATCGCTGAAGCTATCCACGCGCGTGCCCTGCGTTCCCACAAGGTTATACGTGCCACGGTACATCTGGGTCAGCACGTCATACGCCAGCTCGTTGGCGATCCGGCTCATGGCGGGCTTGATGATCCGTTCCGCCATGTCCTCGACCTTCAAGGTCAAGTCCGTTGACGTGAACTGGAAATCAATGCCGATCTGCTGGTCAACAACCAGCGTCGTCTTGCCTTCGATCACATCCTGAGCGCTCATGGTCGCGCCGGAGCGGATCGTGAAGTCAGCCGGGCGGCGGATCGAAATCGTGTCGCCCTTTTTGTAGCCGTTCACGGTCGAAGAAAATTCCTCCTCGTGCGCGCGGTACATCTTGTTAATGACACCAAGCTCGTTTTCGAGGATGGGCAGCGCGATCTTGGCAATCACGTCCGCAGTCAAGGTGTTGTTAGCCATCGTGGTCTGTCCTGTCTAAGAGATGGCCCTAGCGAATGATGCCAGCCTTGCGAAGCTGGGCAGCCATATCGTCGGTGCTCGCCCGGCCCGGATCGAAGGCCAGGGGATTTGCGCCGCCGCTCAAGGTTTGAGCCGGTCTAGGAGCTGTTGAAACACGCTTGGGTTCTGGCGCGCTGAGACGCGCTTCGATACGGCCAAGCTCGATAAGGGCCTGATTGGGTGCAGACTCGAATTTGTTGAAAAGTGCCCGGGCCTCGTTTGGGTTCTTGCCAAGCCAATAAGCGATCTCAGCACCCAGATCGCTTTCCACGATGTAGGGTGCAGCCCGTGCGTGAATGGGCGTGTCCTTTGTGACGACCTGATCGAAATCAGGCATCCGGTCGCGCGCATCTTCGACGGCCTCAGACCACGCATCCTTCATGCGCTGCTGATCTTCCAATGCGGCGCGTTCACGCTCCTGGGTGAGACGCTTTTCCGTGTCTTCCGCCTGCGACTGCCGGACTTTCCAGGCTGTGCGCTCTGCCAATTCCTCGGTTGGGTCTACGATCTGTGAGAAATCCGGCGGGGACGTTTGACGCAGTCTCGCAACCTCGCCTTCCAGCATGGCCAGCCGTTGCGGAATGACCGCTTTGGCTTCTTTGTATTCCTGCCAGCGCTGCCGATTGCGTTCCTGACGCTTTTCCTTCCACGTCTTTGGCTTGTCATCGTCCTGCGATTGATCGGTCTGATCGCTCGCGGTCTGGTCCTGGGCTCCTGCGGGCTCTTTTGCCTGCGGCTGCTGTCCTGCGGGCGTTTCCGCCTGCGGAGTTGTCGTCTGCACGTCTTGCGCCGTAACCTGCGACGCGGC